>Ga0209555_10001449_pt1 | contig 18203 bp, 18 predicted proteins | sample SaaInl85LU_5_DNA_FD_184643 | JGI IMG/M metagenome (GOLD analysis project Ga0209555, IMG submission 184643) | Marine microbial communities from expanding oxygen minimum zones in the Saanich Inlet - ESP_85LU_5_DNA (SPAdes) (version 2) | ecosystem: Environmental > Aquatic > Marine > Intertidal... | reverse complement strand
GCGGTTGAAAACACCGGCGCACCTATTTCGGTTCCCGTCGGTATTGAGACACTTGGTCGCATCATGGACGTGCTCGGCAATCCGATCGACGAGTGCGGGCCAATTGGTGAGAAAGAGCGTGCCGCCATTCACCGCAAGGCACCAAGCTATGAAGAGCTATCAGCCTCTGACGACCTGTTAGAAACCGGTATTAAGGTTATCGACCTGGTCTGTCCTTTCGCCAAAGGCGGTAAGGTTGGCCTCTTTGGTGGTGCGGGCGTTGGTAAAACCGTCAACATGATGGAGTTGATCAACAATATTGCGACTGAGCACAGCGGTCTGTCAGTTTTCGCCGGTGTTGGTGAGCGGACTCGTGAAGGTAATGACTTCTACTACGAAATGCAGGAGTCAAAGGTCGTTGATGTTGAGAATTTCTCAAACTCTAAAGTTGCGATGGTTTACGGCCAGATGAATGAGCCGCCCGGAAACCGCTTGCGCGTTGCGTTGACTGGTTTGACGATGGCTGAGAAATTCCGTGACGAAGGTCGTGATGTTCTCTTGTTCGTTGATAACATTTACCGTTACACCCTTGCGGGAACGGAAGTATCAGCACTACTGGGTCGTATGCCTTCAGCGGTAGGTTATCAGCCCACACTTGCGGAAGAGATGGGCGTACTCCAGGAGCGCATTACTTCAACTAAGACAGGCTCAATTACTTCAATTCAGGCGGTATATGTACCGGCGGATGACTTGACTGACCCGTCTCCTGCGACGACCTTTGCGCACTTAGACTCGACAGTTGTATTGAGTCGAGATATTGCAGCGAAGGGTATTTATCCAGCGGTTGACCCGCTTGACTCTACGTCACGCCAGCTCGATCCTTTGATCATTGGTAGCGAGCATTACGATGTAGCGCGTGGTGTACAAACCGTATTGCAGCGTTATAAAGAGCTTAAGGACATTATTGCGATTCTTGGTATGGATGAGCTGTCTGAAGATGACAAGCAAACCGTATCCCGAGCGCGTAAGATCGAGCGATTCCTGTCGCAACCGTTCCACGTAGCTGAAGTATTTACCGGATCGCCCGGTAAGTATGTGTCACTCAAAGATACGATTGCAGGCTTTAAGGGTATTCTGGCGGGTGAGTATGATGACCTGCCTGAACAAGCTTTCTACATGGTTGGCAGCATCGATGAAGCTGTCGAAAAAGCCAAGAATCTGTAGTAGTCGGTTAACGAGGCCAGCATTATGGCAATGACAATTCACTGCGATATTGTGAGCGCAGAAGAGGAAATTTTTTCCGGCTTAGTAGAGCTGCTTGTGGCAACAGGTGGTGAGGGTGAACTAGGCGTGAATTATGGTCACGCCCCGCTACTTACCTCATTAGTGCCCGGGCCTGTTCGCGTGGTAACGCAATCTGGCGAAGAAAATATTTACTACGTGTCTGGCGGTTTTCTTGAGGTTCAGCCTGGCATCGTGACTATTTTGGCTGATACTGCCATTCGTGCGCACGATGTTGATGAGGCTGCTGCTGAAGAGGCTCGTCGAGACGCAGAACATGCTATGACCAACCAGTCGGGAGACTTTGACTATGGTCGTGCGTCGGCGCAGCTTGCCGAGGCCGCCGGCCAATTGGCGGCGCTGCGTAAACTGAAGAATCGAGCTGGTCGCGGTTAAGGCCCTATCAGCACGAAAAAAGCCGCCTTTTGGGCGGTTTTTTGTTACAAACGTCTAAAAATCTCGCGACAAAATAACACGAGTCTTGTAAATCTTCGTTTGTGTGGCAGGCTGCATATTCGATAAATTGGGTGAAACCATGTTGGAAGTAATCATTCTTGCAGCCGGGAAAGGCACCCGAATGCGTTCCGCGATCCCCAAAGAGTGATCATTCTTGCGGCCGGGAAAGGCACCCGAATGCGTTCTGCGATCCCCAAAGTCCTGCACAAACTCGCAGGAAAGCCTCTGCTCGAACATGTCGTGGCCACCGCGCGTAACTTATCGCCCACGAAAATCCATGTCGTTGTAGGACATGGATCGGAGCAGGTATCGGCTGCCGTTTCGGGTGATGACGTTACATGTCACAAACAGCAGAATCAATTGGGCACAGGTCATGCGGTGGCACAGGCGTTACCCCAGTGTGACCCGGCTAGCACCGTGTTGATTTTATTTGGTGACGTGCCACTGATGAGCGCGAAAACTTTACGAAACTTACTGGCAAGCACAACAGATGCGCCCTCCGTGCTAGCAGCGCACATTCCTGACCCCACAGGCTACGGTCGCGTTATTCGAGACGCTCATCAGCAGTTTGTGGAAATTGTTGAAGAGAAAGATGCCAGCGAAGAGCAGCGAGCGGTTCAAGAGGTGAATACGGGTGTGATAGCCGCTCCCGCGTCGTTACTGACAACGTTGTTATCGGTGGTTCAAGAGGTGAATACGGGCGTGATAGCCGCTCCCGCGTCGTTACTGACAACGTTGTTATCGAGGGTTAATAACCAAAACGCGCAAGCTGAATACTACCTACCCGATGTGCTGGGTATTGCTCGCGAGGATGGAATGACGGTAAACGTCGTTGTTAGCAAGGATCCAGCAGAGATTTTGGGTGTTAACAATCGATTACAGCTCGAGGAGTTAGAGAGGATCCTGCAGCAGCGTTTGGCTGAGAAACTTCTGCTCGACGGCGTGGCGGTGTCTGATCGACGACGGCTCGATATTCGCGGTGAGCTTACCTGCGGTGAAGGCGTCAGTATTGATATCAATGTCCTGCTAGAGGGTGATGTCACGCTCGGTGACAACGTAACTATCGGCGCTAACTGTGTGATTCGTGACGCGGCGATCGGCGCCAATACGGTCATTCAGCCCTTCTCCCATATTGAGCGTGCCGTCATTGGCACCGACTGTTTTATCGGGCCCTATGCACGCCTGCGACCGGGAACCGACTTAGGTTCTGCCGTGCGCATTGGTAATTTTGTTGAGACTAAGAATTCGACGTTGGGTGCGGGCAGCAAGGCCAATCATTTGGCGTATATCGGTGATACTACGGTGGGTGAAGGTAGCAACATTGGTGCGGGCACTATTACCTGTAACTACGACGGTGCCAATAAGTTCCCGACGCACTTAGGCGATGGGGTGTTCATCGGTTCAAACAGTACCCTTGTCGCCCCCGTTACGATTGCAGACGGGGGGTTTGTCGCCGCGGGATCAGTGATCACAAAAGATGTACTTGCCGACGATCTAGCGGTGGGTCGTGCTAAGCAGCGTAATATTAGTGGCTGGCAAAAACCCACAAAAGAGGAGCAGTAGCCCATGTGTGGAATAGTTGCCGCGACCGCGAAGCGAGAGGTGTCGGAGATATTGCTCGAGGGTTTACGTCGGCTCGAATATCGCGGCTATGATTCTGCGGGAATCGCGATGATTGATAATGATCGCGGTCTGCAGCTCCACAAATACAGCGGCAAAGTGGCCATTTTAGAGGACGCGTTACGTCTCAATCCGATGCAAGGATGCGTCGGCATTGCACACACACGGTGGGCGACACACGGCCAACCCAACGCAATAAATGCCCATCCCCACGTGTCGGCCAACCGCATTGCGCTTGTGCACAATGGCATCATTGAAAATCATCAGGTGTTGCGTACAGCCCTTGAGGCGGAGGGCGAAGAGTTCTTATCCCAGACCGATACCGAGGTCATCGTTCACCTTATTGCGCGCAAAGTCGACAGTGGCGCCACATTGTTTGAAGCCGTTCAATGGGTAACGACACAATTGGAAGGGGCCTATGCGTTGGCAGTTATTGACGCTCAATGCCCCGATCAAGTGGTTGTCGCTCGAGAAGGTAGCCCACTGGTTTTAGGTGTAGGCATCGGTGAAACCTTCGCGGGATCCGATACCTTGGCATTGCGACCCGTGACGGACACCTTCATTTATTTAGAAGAAGGTGACGTCGCGACCTTAGAAGCGGGCACGTATACGATTTATAACCGAGACGGCGTCGAAGTGGAGCGGCGAAAAACCCGCTTGCAGCCCGAACAAGAGAGCGAAGAGCTGGGTGAGTATGAGCATTATATGCTTAAGGAAACCCATGAGCAGCCCGCGAGACTTAACGATACATTATCGATTGATTTGCTGGATGCTTCTATCTTTGGGGACAATGCGGCAGCCACTTTTTTGACAGTGAAGGCCGTACAAATTCTCGCCTGCGGGACGAGTTACCATGCGGGCTTAGTTGCACGGCATTGGATCGAAGAGCGGGTAGGTATCCCCTGTCAGGTCGAAGTGGCGTCAGAGTATCGCTATCGAAAATCGGTCACGCTGCCAGGAACATTGATTGTCACCCTTTCCCAGTCGGGGGAAACCGCGGACACCCTGGCTGCTCTTAAGATTGCTGATAATGAAAATGTTGTCAGTCGGCTTGCCATTTGTAACGTTGATCACAGTGCTATTGTACGAGCCAGCGACCTGGTTTTCCTTACGCGCGCAGGCGCTGAGATTGGCGTTGCCTCTACGAAAGCCTTTACAACACAATTGGCAGCGCTGTTGGTGTTGACCGCTAACTTGGCACACATCCAAGACACCGCAAGCTTTGATGAAAAAGAAATGATTAGCGCGTTTAGCGAAATACCCCTGGCGGTCACTAAAGTATTAGCGCTAGAAAGTCGTATTCAGGCAATGGCGGTCAATTTCATCACCAAACATCACGCGTTATTTTTAGGCCGCGGCATTTATCATCCGATTGCGATGGAAGGTGCGTTGAAGCTGAAAGAAATTTCCTATATTCATGCTGAGGCCTATCCCGCGGGTGAACTGAAGCACGGGCCGCTTGCCTTAGTCGATGACGATATGCCCGTCGTTGCCGTGGCGCCTAATGATGAGTTGCTAGAGAAGTTACGTTCGAACCTTGAAGAGGTTCGTGCGCGAGGCGGCCAGCTATTTGTCTTTGCCGATGAGGCGGCCGGCTTTGATGATGGCAACGGGATACAGGTGCTACCAATGCCCCATTGCAGCGAATTGGTGGGTCCGATCGCTTACACCGTGGCATTACAACTACTCTCTTACTATGTGGCGCTGGCGAGGGGTACCGATGTCGATAAGCCGCGCAACTTAGCCAAGTCAGTCACAGTCGAGTAGCGCTAAACAGTGAATTAGGATCGATTACGCTTCGATGAGGTCTTGAGGGCATCGCACAGTGGCATGTAAGCTCAAGGGCTTAAGTTGGGCTGCAATTGCAGTAGACTGTGTCGCAAGATAGTAACCGTGAGGAGCGCACGTGGAGTATTGGTTGTTAGTTATGGGCGGGGCTCTCGCTTTCGTAGGAATGTTATTCCACGGGTTGATAGGCGGGAAAATTTACGCAGCAAATATTAAAAAAAGCGACTTAGAGCCATTGGGAAAGACCTTGAGCCATTTTTCTTGGCAGTTTCACTCGATACACCTTTTCGTTTGTGCGGTCACGTTAGTTTACATTGCCTATAATCCAGAGTCTGCCATCGCGGCTTATCCAATAATTGGGATAAATGTCCTTGGCGCGCTGTTATTTTTTGGACTCGGTTTTGCAGATAGAGAACTCATGAAAATGCCGGGTGCGTTACTGATGGGTGGCGTGGCTGCGTTAGCGTGGTTCGGAATTCAATGAAAACTTGGGGTTAAAAACCAGTGAATTAGGACCCATCACAATTCACCTTTTAAGCAACCCCGCCACGGTGGAGAAGTTTTCGGGTGATACAAGACTCATTGACCGAGTTAGTCGTGGGCCTCCACATCAAGATTACAACCAGAACTTTATCCCTTCCCTACCTCGATCCTGATCATGAGGATCGATTAAAGTTGATCTACGACTTACACCTTCAAGGTCTCACCTCCCCTGAGATTTCTGATTACTTGAATGATCGGAATCTCAATCCACCTCGACCGGATCGTCCTTACTACTTCTAGTTGGTGTGGGGTTCTCTCGACAAGTATCGGAAACGGTTGGAACGATTGAGGGACTGGAGATGGTTCTGTCACTCGAAAACTATACCGGCCACCACAACGACAGTACGTGGTTTAGTCAGTTGCGGCGACCCACTCAGCAATTACCGGTTCCAATGCGGTCGACACAAGCTCAATAACTAATCCACCAAACTCGGGCTGCATATAACAAATGACACCGTAGCCTTCTTTTGGTGACGCACCGGCGGCTAATACCTTCCATTTAAGCGCTAACAATCGCTCGGCCTCTTCCACCAAATTGTCGACCCAGACACCCATATGACGTGAGTCCGGTTGCAGGGCGGGGTCATAAAATCGTCCCGTTCCTTGGCATAGCTCAATGTGTTGCGGGCCTTGTCGGCTATAACAAGCATGAACAACTACTTCATGGTCACCCTCCTCTGGCGTCCAAAACGGCAGAGGATCAAAAGCTCTAATAGGCGACCAGTCTAGACTCATACTTTCGCCAAGAACTTTCTGTGAGTGATGAATATCGCTAACGACCATACCAACGTGAAAGCTACGCGAGAAATCGAGCATGATGTCATCTCCTGGTTAAGAGGGGTAAACGCTTAAAGTTTTAGCAATTGCTTGCCGAAATTCTTTCCTTCGAACAGACCTGCGAGGGTTGAAGGTGCATGTTGTAAGCCATCGATAACATCTTCCTCGACATGAATAAGCCCCTGGTTCACCCAGCTATGCATTTCCTCTAGTGCATCAGGGAATTGATCGAGATAGTCGAGGACAAGAAACCCCTGCATGGTCGCTCGCCGGATGACCAACTGCATGTAGTTAATCGGGCCGGGGGGCAGATTATTTGCCGTATAGCCGCTAGAGATACCGCCGCACAACAAAACCCGTGCACCGACGGAAAGGTTTGTTAGCACATCATCGAGAATCTGCCCGCCGACATTATCAAAGAAGAGATCAATACTGTTGGCACATAGCGCCTTCAATCGGTCACTGACAGATTCATTCTTATAGTCAATGGCTTCATCAAAGTTGGCATGCTCTAACAGCCAGCGACATTTTTCAGGCCCACCCGCAATACCAATTACCCGAGCGCCTTTCAGTTTCGCTAATTGACCGGCAACCGAGCCTGTTGCTCCAGCGGCGCCCGACACGACAACGGTTTCTCCGGCTAACGGCTTGCCAATGTCAATCATTCCGAAATACGCCGTCATGCCGGTGATACCGTAAATATGTAGCGGATAGGTGATAGGCCGAATCTCGTTTACCTTGGCGATGGGAAACATGCCCTCACCTGACGTCGCGATGTAGTCCTGCCAGCCAAATGTGCCCGTGACGTACTCGCCGACGGTATAGTCTTGATGATTTGACTCGATGACTTCACCAACGGCGGCTGAGCGCATCACTTCGCCAATGGCGACAGGCGGAACGTAGCTTGGAACATCGTTTAGCCAGCCTCGTTGGGCGGGCTCAAAAGATAGAAAGAGATTACGGACTACAATTTCACCCTCTCCAGCAGAGGGTATGGGTGTTTCTACCCATTCAAAATGCTCTGGACCGACATTTGCATTGGGTCGTTCTTTCAGTAGCCACTGGCGATTCATGTTCGCTCCTTAAGTCGATAAGTGCACGGCGCTTTAGGATTGATGCCCTGCCGAGCACTCATTAAATGTAGATAAGTAATTTATCGGCGCACCTTCAACGAGCGACGGTGATTGTTAGTGGCAGGGTGTCCAATCCCATGGTTGTGCCGCCATGGGCCGTTATTTGCCGTGGATCTTTTAGCGCTACGGCTTCTATGCGGTCGCACAGCTCCTCAAGTACCACCCGGACCTCCAGCTTCGCGAGGTGGAGACCTAGGCACTTGTGGGCGCCTGCACCAAAGGCGTGGTGGCGGTTACGTTCAGTTGCGGAACGTCCTTCATCAAATTGATCGGGCTCACTGAATACGCTTTCGTCGCGATTGGTTACAAAGCTCGGTATTACAACGTTATCTCCCGCCTTGAACTGCACGCCATGAAATTCACAGTCCTCGCTAACAATACGGTTTAAATTAATAAAAGCGTGCATGCGAAGAAACTCGTCGACAGACTGCTCAATGAGAGCCCGGTCTTGTCGTAAGCGCTGCCACAGGGCTGGATTTTTGGCCAAGTAGAGCATGATGAAACTCAACATGGCTGCGACAGTATCGATACCCGCTAGGAACAACAGGTAACAGACGGCATCAATCTCATCGTCGCTCAGGCGCTCCCCGTCCACCTCAGCATTCAGCAGCATGCCGACAATATCGTCCTGTGGTATCTGTTTATGTTCTTGCACCGTATCGTGGAGGGCGCTCGCAATATTGTGCGCGCACTGCATACGCTCCTCTTCGGTAGGTGCGCGATAAAAACCGTTTTCCCATGCGTAGAACTGTTCTAAGTCGGTTTCTTTTAAACCCATTTGATGAGCAAAAAGCTGTGTGGGGATAGGTTTAGCGATAGTCTTCAAAAAGTCGACGTCACCATTACACAGAACGTCATCAAGCACTTTGCGGGCTTGCGCTCTTACCGCAGCCTCCATTTGCCTGACGGCGTCTGGTGCGAAAATGGGTAAGAGTAAGCGACGGTAACGACGGTGGTCGCCTGGCTCGCTTTCTAACGGGATTAGCCGCGGACGTTGTGCGTAATTTGCGGGGACCCCTATCGGAAATGACCCAAAGCGTTTGGCATCACATAAAACTTCGTGTGCAAGGCTGTGAGACGTAATGATCCAGTGCCCCCCGTTGTGCGGGCTATAGGTGATGTCTCTACCGTCAGCCTTGAAAACGTCTATTAACCGCGCCTGTGGGTCTTCGTGCAGAGCTGGATCAGCAACAATATCAAAATCAATGACGAGGGATTCGGGAACTGCTTGAGTTGAGGTCACCATGACTCACTCCAGTACCACGAGACATTTGCCCCGGGATCGACCTTGCATCATGTCGCAAAACGCTTGTGCCGTTTTCTCGATTCCAAGGTATTGCTGATCGAAGCTCTTGAGTGTGCCATCGCGCATACGCTGCTCTAGATCGGCCAAAATATTGGGGAACTGATCGGCGTAATCCGAAAACATGAAGCCCTCCATGCGGGCGCGTTTCGTGATCAACTCCCAACAGTTGGTTACCGCTTGGGGTGCCGTCTCATACTGTGAAATAGCGCCACATAATACAAGCCGAGCATTCTCGGCGAGATGTCCCATCGCGTCATTGAGAACCGCGCCACCCACATTATCGAAGAACAGATCAATACCCTCAGGCGCTTCTCGCTGCAAGGCTGTGAGTAAGTCGGGATCAGATTCTCTTGAAATAGCCGCGTCAAAACCCACTGAGTCTACTAACCACTGCGCTTTTTCTGCGGAGCTTGTGAGGCCAATAGTGCGACAACCCGCCGCCTTCGCTAGCTGGCCAACCACAGTGCCAACAGCACCGCCCGCAGCGCTCACTACCACCACATCATTTGCTTGAGGTTTGCCAATTTCAAAAAGGCCGACCCACGCGGTCATTCCGGTCGGGCCGAGCGTTGCCATGTACTCCGCTAGGGGCAGGTCCGCGGCCGGCTCTAACGGTGCGCATAAATCACTCCCATCGAGGAGGCTATACTCCTCCCATGCAGTTCGAGCATTGACAATAGTACCCACTGGGTAATCACTATTGGCGGATTCAACCACTTCGCCCAGCACAATACTTTGCACCGGGTCGCCTATTTGCATGCCCTGCAAATAGTTATCCCCAGCGCCGGCATTCATCCAAGCTCTAAAGCCCGCGTCTAATGAGATAACCGAATTTCGCGTAATGAAGAAGCCTTCTTTAAGAGCGGGCCTGGGTATATCAGCCACTGCAAAATCTGATTCTTGAATAGTGCCTTCAGGATGCTTATGTAAAACCACGGCTTTCGGCATGGGATATTGTCCTCTTAAGTAAAGTCGGATTCGTATTCGTCAACGACAAAGCTCACCATCCGACTGCGGTCGAAGAGCTGTTCCTCATCGGCAATGATTTCTGCTTGTGCCGCTTCAGTCGATAACGCTGCCATTGCGGCATCAAAGGCCGCGTGATTGTTAAACCAAATCTCCATAACAACATCGGCCGGTAGTTCATCACCACCGAGAACCGCAGAATCGATGGTTCTGCAATAACGCCGCAGGTAGCGGCTAGCATGGGGCCTCAAATATTTTTCGCCAATGTGTTTATGGCCATTCTCGTACCGCGCAATAAACTGTTCCCGGCTTAAATCAGCTCGCTTGTGTAAAAGCGTGATGAGCTTAATCATTGATCAGCCCTCACCCATCATTTCTGCGGGTGTTGGAATTCGATTAAGCGTTTGGCCGCCAGACAGGTCCAGAATATCGCCAGTGATAAAACATTCATCAGAACATAACCAGGCGGCCGTACATGCAATGTCCTCAGCGGTTGGGAGCCGCGGCATGGCTAACTCTTTTAAGAATGCGGGCTCAATACTCGGAACCTGCAAGTACGCTTCGGTCATCGCGGTGGGTGTAAAGCCAGGCGCGATAGCATTGATTCGAATGTTGGAATGACCGTATTCATTCGCAGCGATGCGAACAATATGATCAGCGCCGGCTTTTGCACCTGCATAGGCCGCAAGGCCGGGGGCCGCTAACAACGCGGTTTGGGAAGACGTGGTGACAATGGCGCCGCCTCTCTCGCCCATCGCGCTTGCCATGAATCGAATGAATAGGGCCGTACCCGCTAAATGCACATTGGCGCTGTGTAAAATCGTCTCCCGATCCAGCTCTGCAATCGTGCCACCGGCTTCGACCCCGGCGAAATTGATGGCAGCATCTAAGTGCCCAAAACGATCCAAGGCGGTTTGAGCTAATGCTTTAATATCTGCATCTTGAGTAATGTCACAGGTAACCCCAACACAATTGAGGGACTCGGCTACTGCATTGACCTTGGCTTCGTTACGCGCAGCAATAATAACAGTGGCCCCTTCGGCGATGCATTTTCTGGCGGTAGCGGCACCCATACTTTGGCTGTTAGATGCGCCTAAAATGATGATTACTTTTCCATCAAGGAATGCCATAACATTCTCCAAAAATGCCGTGCTGTTTTTATTCTCGACACCCGTTTGCCCATCACGATGAGCAGGTTGCCGCTTCTCGAGTAAGTGCGTGTAAGCCTTGGAATGCTTTGCGAAAACTATGGCACAGAGCCAGTGAATTCACAAACAATGTTGATTGTTTTTAAAAATAAGGTTAGCTTTTCTGCGTCCTAAGTTACTCCACAGTCCCGCTCACACAGGCCTCTTTTTGTCCTTAACAACGTCGTATCTGAGACCGCATTTCAAAAGGAACACGTTATGGAGCTTAACCTAACAGGAAAGGTAGCTTTGGTGACCGGCGCTGGCGCGGGTCTCGGGCGAGCCTGTGCGCGAGCGTACGCCCGTGCGGGGGCAAATATTGCTATTTGCGATGTTAGCCAACAAGCCCTCGATAACGTGCGTAATGAGTTACGTTCTCTCGGTGCTCAGGTGTTTGCCGGGTTGTGCGATGTGAGTAATGCGAGCGAAGTCCATGGCTTTTTTAATGGGGCCATTGAAACGCTTGGCGGTATTGATATTACATTGAACAATGCAGGCATTGCCTCGACGCTTAGGCCCTTGTCGGACACCACGGAAGAAGACTACGAGCGCGTTATGGGGGTGAATGTAAAGGGTACTTGGTTGTGTATGCGTGAAGCGCTGCGCCACATGGAGCCCAAAGGCCGGGGTGTCATTATTAATATGGCTTCAGCAATGAGCCATAAAAGCTTCCCCGGCTCGTGTTTTTATACGGCCAGCAAGCACGCTGTAGCGGGCTTAACGAAGAATACGGCAGTGGAGTATGCCGACAAAGGCATTCGTATTAATGCTATTTGCCCGGGCAATATTCTTACGCCACTGCTCCAGAATTCGGTCAGTGATGACATGCTGGAACAGTTAGCCCACATTCACCCCGTAAAGCGTCTCGGTGAACCCGAAGAAATAGCTAATGTTGCGGTGTTTTTAGCCAGCGATGCGTCGAGCTTCATGACCGGCACTTTACTGTCGGCGGACGGCGGGTGGACGGCACTGTAATTCGCGAGTCGCAGATGTAAGCGGCGTCACGTATCCATGCTTATTTCAATCACGCCATTATTAATCTGGAGGGGATAGGTGGTTATAGCCACGCGGGTCAATTGGCCTGCAGGTTCGCCATCCTTTAAATTAAATCGGACGCCGTGGAGCGGGCACGAGATAAAACAACCGCGGATTCTGCCGCCTGTGAGCTCAGCTTCTTGATGGCTACAGCGATTCTCTACCGCATACAGCTCTCCTCCCGCTCGACAAACGAGCACTTTCTTACCCCCTAGCTCTATCGCGCGGCTGGTATTATTTTCCAGCTCAGATTCTGGGAAAGCGGCAATAAACGACGGCATAGAACATCTCCAGCGTGAGGGTAAAAATACGTGTGCTACTGAGCTCATGACGGTGCAGCGAGCTCAGTATAGCAAAGGAGGTATCGGGAAAAACAAACAGGACTGCTTCTTTTTGTCTGCGTTAGTGGTAGCCTTTAACAATTCTAAAGCCGTTCTGAAGAGAGATTATTATGAAGCCAGTCCGCAAAAAGTCGTGGATTTTAAAGCAGCGCCCTGCCAGCGTACCTAATAGGGACGATGTCGATATTGTTGAGGTCGATATTCCCGAGACGCTGGAAGGACAAGTACTTATTGAAACGAGCTACTTTTCTCTCGATCCCGCCATTCGCGGCTGGATGTCGGACACACCCAGTTATTTGCCGCCTATTGGTTTGGGTGACCCCATACGAGCAAGCGTGACGGGTACTGTAGTAGAGAGTAAAAGCCCTAATTTGTCAGTGGGCGATCGTGTCTATGGCACGGGGGGTTGGGAAACGTTCTGCACGGGACCGGCGGAATACTTTAGTAAAATCCCCGACGACAGCCCATTTCCCGATCATTACTATCTGAGCATCTTTGGGGCAGTAGGATTAACAGATCGTGTCTATGGCACGGGGGGTTGGGAAACGTTCTGCACGGGACCGGCGGAATACTTTAGTAAAATCCCCGACGACAGCCCATTTCCCGATCACTACTATCTGAGCATCTTTGGGGCAGTAGGATTAACACCCTACTTTGGATTGTTATCTTGTGGAGATATTCAGTCGGGTCAAACATTGCTAATGAGCGCCGCAGCCGGTGCGGTGGGGTCTATAGGCGGCCAGATCGCTAAAATCAAAGGCTTACGTGTCGTCGGATTGGCAGGCTCAGAGGATAAGTGCAACTGGGTGACGGACGAATTAGGCTTCGATGCATGCATTAACTATAAGACTTGCGGTGACCTTGAAGCGGCGATTCGCAGTGCATGCCCAGAAGGCGTCGATGTCTTTTTTGATAATGTTGGTGGCGAGACTCTCGACGCTGCGCTACTTAACCTCAATAAAGATGCGACCGTCGTGTTCTGCGGCAGCATTAGCACTTACAACAGCAGCGAACCCGTTCCAGGCCCTTATAATTGGTGGCAGATATTGGCACGTAGTGTGACGGTTAAAGGGTATTTGATTAGTGATTACGTGCCTCGCTTTGGTGAGGGCCAAGCGCAGCTCGCAGAGTGGGTTCAGGCAGGTCAAATGCAATTCAAAGAACACATTGTCGATGGCTTTGATAACTGCTTGGATGCTTATAATTTGTTATTTGAAGGAAAGAATACGGGCAAGTTAATGGTCAAGGTGTAAACCTGTGTGAGGCTATTAGCTTAAGAACCACACAAAAAAAGGCGACCCATAAGGTCGCCTTTTGTCGTTAGCGCATCCGGTAGGAGGCGCTACAGTTTAGGCGGCTGGTCTGAAGGTGCATTTTTCATGTAGTGATGGATCCATCGATGCACAAACTGATTACCTCGCTCGTTGCGGCCGAAAATAACATCCTTCTGTAACCCGGATGACATGCCCCGCTGAACTTGCAGTCCTACTTGGTAATCCTCTGTATCGACAACGTCTTGCAGCCAATCAGCCATCTGCTCTCGCGCAGCAATTTCCTCATCGGAGGTGGGTGCTGTGGGGTGCAAGAAATGCAGGATGGTTGTGTTTTGACCTGGCAGCGGACCAGGAATCAATTGAGCGACCTGGGTAATTTCGGGCGCTACAAAGACGGAGGTGTTGGGAAAAAATAGGCGAATGAAGTCGTAACCATTATTCTCATGCTCGTGGAGTGTTTCTTGTGGCACGTCTCTCAGTTCCAGAATCGTTTTTTGAGGGTAGCCAACAATTAAATGGGGCCCATGTGCCTCAAACTCCATAATGTTCGAGAATGTTCTTGGTTCAATGGTTTCTGGGTGTGCGGCTTTGAAGTGGTAGCCCTCCAAGTAGCCATCATAGGCCACTTTCCAGTTGGCACCGGTGATAACGCGATTACCAATGTAGCTCCAGCTTGGGAAATCCTTAGCGACTATATCGTCCATCATGCCACCGAGGAACGCCCGTATATCGATGGTCGATTCGGCGTCGAGTACAGCAAAAATCAACCCACCCTCTTCGTGGCAGGGAAATTGCACGAGATTCCGGTCTTTGCAGTCGCTTCCGAATTTTGATGCTTCGGCGACGCCGCGAAGTGAGCCATCGCCACTAAAGGACCAGGCATGATAGGGGCAGGTAAAGACACGTTTATTACCCGTCTCTTCCTTGACTAAAATCATTGACCGGTGGGTGCAGACATTCATAAATACCCGCACAGAGCCATCGGCCTGCCGACTGATGAGTAAGGGAATGCCAAGAATATCAAGGCTCTTGAAGTCGCCTGCCTTAGGGACTTCATGACTCATTCCAATGAGAATCGGTAGCTTGCGGTAAATAGTGTCCATCTCGGTCTGCCAGAATTCGGCGTCGGTATATTCCTGAGAGGAAACAATCATCGTATCGTCAGCCCAATCGGTTGTGCCGTTTTCAACGTGCTCCATCATACGCACGACCATTCGATTGTACTGCGCCTGTCTGTCGTCTTTGTCCACGTAATAACCTCTGGTGGTAATGTTCAGCGAGTTTGACTGAGAGTTTATTCTGTCGGCAACACGACCGGTGAAACAGTGTTTGCTTCATACTGCCGCGCATCCATGTCGATAATGTCTAGCGTACTTACATACTCCAAAAACTGTTTAACATGCGTCGTTTTAAAATGCGCATGTAGCGCCGCTAAGGAGGCCCACTGTTCTGAAACCCAGACTTTTGTAGGATCTGTTGCATCGATTGCCATCGCGTAGAGTTCGCAGCCAGGCTCCGCCCGGGTGGGTCCCACTAGCCCTCTTGCTGCCTCAATGTAGAGCGGGGCACTTTCTTCTGTCAGACTAATGCAGGCAATAATCGCAAGTTTACTCATAGTGAAGTTGTTCCTGATTGTTTTTGGCGATTTCGGGTTTGTTTGAACCCAGCTAGCGTTGCGATATTTACTGGAGAGGCTAGATCTCACCAAATAAAAAGTCAAGCGTGCTTGCTTTTTTAGGGGAGCCTGAATAGTCTTGCCTTGTATCAATAAAAAAACGTGTCAAAGAGGCGTGCGGGTTGCTCTACAGCGGCGGTGTTCGCCCCATCATAATCTTGGGAAATAGGCATGACAGGTAAACTGGCGGGCAAAGTTGCGTTGATTACAGGCGGTACGAGCGGCATTGGTAAAGCAGCCGTCGAGGGCTTTACTCGAGAGGGCGCAGGCGTTGTATTCACGGGCAACAACCAGGAAGCGGGTAATACTATTGCTGCTGCAACAGGGGCTATTTTTGTTCAACATGCGGTGCAAGACGTGTCCGGATGGGAGCAGGTTAAACAAATGGTTCGAGACCATTTTGGCCGACTTGACATAGCGTTTGCCAACGCGGGAACAAACGCGGGTGACAGCGATATTGAATCTGTCACGGTAGATGCTTGGCAAAATCTGTTAGATATTAATCTGACTGGACCCATGCTCACCGTGAAAGCAAGCGTTGAGTTAATGCGTGCAAACCCTGAAGGGTCGGGTGGCTCAATTATCATCAACAGCTCAATTAATGGCATTTTGGCACTGGCCGGCGATGTCACTTACTCCACGACAAAGGGGGCGCTGCGCTTACTTGCCAAGTCTAGTGCCGTTCACCTCGCGCGCGAGAAAACCAACATTCGGGTTAACACCATTCATCCGGGTGTTATTGAAACAGCATTGATTACAGGGGCAATTGATGGCGCGCCTGATCCCGCTGCGGCTCGCGGTATGTTGGAAAATATCGCGCCAGTGGGTCGTATGGGGTCAATGGCGGAAATCGTATCGCTACTCATGTATTTGGCATCCGATGACTCCAAATTCATGACTGGGTCCGAAATTGTCATTGACGGCGCATCAACTGCGGGTTTGCCCGGCGTTTAAAAGGGCGCTATCCCGCCGACGGCATTATTCGCCGTGAAGCACCTTAAATTTTCTCAGGGAAAATTTCCAGACGCCCTTCTCTCGAACACACTCGTCATGATATTCACCGCGTGGGCGAATCTCATTGCCATCTTGGGTCACGGCAACCTCGGTCGTGTAGCTGCGCATCGTCGCGCGATCGCCATCAACGTGGATGAAACCGGGTTGGGCCATCATATTTACAAACGGAAATAGCGTCATGGCTTCAGTCCACGCTGCAACAATGGTGTCACGGCCCCTCAGGCCCTCCATTTCTAAATGCGGCAGTTCCCACACCGCATCTTCAGCCCACGTGCTTCCCCAAATATCAGCGTCCCGCTGATTGACGCCATCGCAATAGCGATCAAGCAGCGCACGAATTTCTAACTGATCCATTAGTGTTGGGTCTGACATGGAACCTCCTCTTCACCACGCTGGATAGATATTGCAATGGTTATTGATTAATCATTCCGCCATCAACGACCAACTGCGTGCCCGTTACATATGACGAAAGGTCGCTGGCAAGAAACAATGCGGCATCAGCAATAGTCGATGGCGGGCCCATATATCCCATCGGAATGGCGCTAGTAATTGCGTCGTACTCTGCAGAGTTTTCTTCGCTTGCTTGGGCGTTCATGTTGGTGGCAATCATTCCCGGGTGGATAGTGTTGCACCGAATACCTTGTTTTGCCGTCTCCGCGGCGATTGCCTTTGTAAAGCCTAATACGCCGCCTTTACTTGCCGCATAAGCTGAAACCGCATAGACACCAACCAATGCCGCTACTGATGACATGTTAATGATGGAGCCTTTTGTTCCGTTTTCACGCATGAGCGCAATGGCGCGCTGTGTGCCGAGAAAAACGCTGGTCATGTTGACTAACATTTGCTTGTTGTAATCCTCTAGCGTGAACTCTTCAATAGGCTTGAGAATGACCATGCCCGCATTGTTTACAAGCGTGTCTAAGCGTCCAAAATCTGCCTTAATTTTTGCCATGGTACTGTCCCATTCGGCATCGGACGTCACATCTTGCCGCCACGAAACCGCTTTACCTCCCGCAGCAACAATCTCGGCCGCAGTGCGCTCAGCGCCGTCGGCATCCATATCAGTGACAATGACAGTGGCGCCTTCTGACGCAAGTTTATGTGCAATGGCGTGGCCCAGCCCCGGATTTGAAGCGCCACCGGTAACTAGACAGACTTTGTCTTGTACGAGACCCATAATGATTACTCCTTATTTTTCTGATTAATGATGAAATAACACCGTGCTGTTATTGCGCTGAAATCTCGCCAGCGGCGACCATAGCATCGTAAAGCTCGTGTGCCCGTGGATTCCGGCGCAAACAGAGCCCTCCATTGACCTGAAGGTTTTCACCGGTCATAAAACAGTCATCGCTGGCTAAAAACAGTGCAGCAGCAGCGATATCGTCAGAGGTGCCAATTCGTTCCATTGGATAACTACGGCGGAACGCGTCCACTAACGCAGGACTTTGCATGGCCTCTTCGGTCATGGGTGTTGCGGTTAGCCCCGGCGAGATGGTGTTTGCTCGAATACCGACGGCGCCAAATTCGTTGGCAACTGTTCGGACAACGTGATCTATGCCGGCCTTGGTTCCCATATAGGCCGCATGATTGTCGAGCATGATTTTTGCGGTCGCTGATGAAATTTGGATAATGTTGCCAAACCCCTGCTTTGACATGACCTCAACAAGGCGCTGAAGCCAAACATAGGGTCCTTTGAACTGTAGGTCCACCATCCGATTGAGTTCTTCCTCGGTGGTGTCACAAAAGGGCGTCAACAAACCCCAGCCGGTGGCATTGATGGCAACATCAATCTTGCCATGTCGTTCGACGATGGCGCTAACCATTTCAC
>Ga0209555_10001437_pt1 | contig 18286 bp, 16 predicted proteins | sample SaaInl85LU_5_DNA_FD_184643 | JGI IMG/M metagenome (GOLD analysis project Ga0209555, IMG submission 184643) | Marine microbial communities from expanding oxygen minimum zones in the Saanich Inlet - ESP_85LU_5_DNA (SPAdes) (version 2) | ecosystem: Environmental > Aquatic > Marine > Intertidal... | reverse complement strand
CCCGGGTACGATGAGCCCGTTCCAGCACGGTGAAGTGTTTGTGACCGAGGATGGTGCAGAGACTGACCTCGATCTGGGTCACTATGAGCGCTTCATCCGCACGACGATGAGCAAACGCAATAACTTCACAACGGGGCGGGTCTATCAGCACGTTTTGAAGAAAGAGCGTCGCGGTGACTACCTCGGTGGAACTGTACAGGTAATCCCACACATTACTGATGAGATTAAACGTCGTGTAATTGAGGGCGCAGGTGATGCTGATATCGCGCTCTGTGAGATCGGTGGCACCGTGGGTGATATTGAATCCCTACCGTTCCTCGAGGCGGTACGACAGTTGAAAGTTGAGCTGGGCTCAAACCGTGCACTTTTTATGCACCTGGTGCTGGTGCCTTACATCTCGACAGCGGGCGAGACTAAGACTAAGCCGGCGCAGCACTCGGTCAAAGAGCTACGCTCGATCGGTATTCAGCCAGATATCTTGGTTTGTCGCTCGGAGACACTGATGCCAGAGTCCTCAGCACGTAAACTATCGATGTTTACCAACGTTGAAGAGCGTGCGGTTATCTCGTTGCCGGATGCGAACACGATCTACAAGATTCCGGCAATGCTTGAAGCTCAGGGTCTAGATGAGATCGTCATCGACCGTTTCCGACTTGATTGTCCGAAAGCGGATCTCTCTGAGTGGGAGTCTGTGGCTGATGCCTTCCTTAATCCAGAGGGTGAAGTGCAGATCGCCATGGTGGGTAAATACATGGAGCTGCTGGATGCATACAAGTCGCTTATTGAAGCGATCTCGCATGCCGGCATCGCACTGCGCAAAAAAGTTAAGATTGATTACATCGATTCCGAGCGCGTTGAACGCGAGGGTGTCGATATCCTCAAAGGCTACAGCGCTATTTTGGTCCCAGGTGGATTTGGTGAACGCGGTGTTGAGGGTAAGATCTCCGCGGTTCGTTTTGCGCGTGAGAACAAGGTTCCATATCTGGGTATCTGCCTGGGTATGCAGGTTGCCGTGATCGAGTTCGCCCGTCATGTGGCTGGGCTTGAGGGGGCAACCTCAACAGAGTTTGATCAAGGCACCAAACATCCGGTTATCGGCCTGATTACTGAGTGGATTGATCACACAGGTGAAGTTGAAGTTCGTGATGATGCATCCGATCTAGGCGGTACTATGCGTCTAGGTGCACAGATCTCTCACCTCAAGCCTGGCTCGAAAGTAGCCGAGGCTTACGGTAAGACAGAGGTCAATGAACGTCACCGTCACCGTTACGAAGTAAATAATAACTACATTGAGCAACTCGAGGCCGCAGGTCTAGTTATCTCGGGACGCTCGACTGATGGCGAACTTGTCGAAGTGATCGAAGTGAAAGATCACCCTTGGTTTGTTGCCTGTCAGTTCCATCCGGAGTTCACTTCAACTCCGCGCGATGGTCACGGCCTCTTTAAAGGTTTCATTGAAGCTGCTATCGCCGAGCAGGCGAAAAGCTAATTTAGGAGAGTTTACTCAATGTCAAAAATTGTAGAGATCAAAGGGCGCGAAGTCCTCGATTCTCGTGGTAACCCAACGGTAGAAGCGGACGTTACCCTCGAAGGTGGTTTCTTCGGTACCGCTTGTGCTCCGTCTGGCGCATCAACTGGTTCGCGTGAAGCACTTGAACTGCGTGACGGTGATAAGAGCCGTTACCTCGGTAAGGGTGTTCTGAAAGCGGTGGGTGCGGTGAACGGAGTCATCCGTGATGCACTGATCGGTATGGACGCAACAGACCAGCGCGCGCTTGATAACAAGATGCTTGAGCTGGATGGTACAGAGAACAAGGCGAATCTAGGTGCTAACGCGATTCTAGCGGTTTCACTAGCAGCAGCTAAAGCAGCGGCGGCCGCGAAAAACATTCCGCTTTACCAGCACATTGCTGAAATTAACGGTACTCCAGGTCGCTACTCTATGCCTGTACCGATGATGAACATCCTCAACGGTGGTGAGCACGCGGATAACAATGTTGATATCCAGGAGTTCATGGTGCAGCCGGTAGGTGCACAGAGCTTTGCCGAAGCCCTGCGTTGTGGCGCGGAGATCTTCCACGCACTCAAAGCAGTGCTCAAAGCGCGTGGTTTGAACACAGCTGTTGGTGACGAGGGCGGTTTTGCGCCTAACCTGGCTTCGAATGAAGAAGCGCTTGTTGTTATCCGTGAAGCGGTTGCCAATGCGGGCTACGAGCTCGGTACCAATGTAACTCTCGCCCTGGACTGTGCAGCATCTGAGTTCTATAAAGATGGCAAGTACGACCTCTCAGGTGAGGGTAAAGTATTTGACTCTGAAGGCTTTGGTGATTACCTGGCGGCGCTCTCAGAGAACTACCCAATCGTCTCTATCGAGGATGGTCTGGATGAGTCTGACTGGGAAGGTTGGGCAAGCCTGACGAAGAAGATCGGTGACAAGGTGCAGTTGGTTGGTGACGACCTTTTTGTAACCAATACTAAGATTCTGACGCGCGGTATTGAGCAGGGTATCGGCAACTCTATCCTGATCAAGTTCAACCAGATCGGCTCACTGTCTGAAACTCTGGATGCGATTAAGATGGCGCAGGATGCTGGCTTTACGGCTGTTATCTCGCACCGTTCAGGTGAGACTGAAGACACCACTATTGCAGATCTTGCTGTGGGTACAGCTGCAGGCCAGATCAAAACCGGTTCTCTCTGTCGCTCAGACCGTGTTGCTAAGTACAACCGTCTGATCCGTATCGAGGAAGAGCTCGGTGCTGCGGCGGCCTACAAAGGTCGTTCAGAAATTAAAGGTCAGGCGTAAGTCTGAGATGTGTTAAAAAAGGGGCGTTAGCCCCTTTTTTGTTCGCTAGATGATGGAGTGACGCGTGCGCTGGATTTGGAGCATTTTGATTCTGCTGCTGCTCGTTTTGCAGTACCGCCTCTGGTTTGGTGAGCCCAGCCTACCCGATGTTTGGCAGGTGAAAGAAGATATCGCTGAACAGAAGCGCATCAATCAGGACCTGCTGGAGCGTAACCGTCGTCTTGAGGCTGAGGTTCAAGATTTGAAAAAGGGTTTATCAGCACTCGAAGAGCGCGCTCGGTCAGAGATGGGAATGATTGGCGAGGGTGAGACCTTCTTCCAAGTGATTCCAGAACAGGAGCCCAAACGTGACTGATATATTGGATATGACGCTGCCTTGGCGTTTCGGCGAGCCGAAGTCACAGGGGAAGATACGTGTCGAGCCTGCAGATTTCATCGTCCAGGAGGACCTAGGGTATGAGCCAGAGGGGGAAGGTGAACATCACTATCTCTACATTCGCAAAACCGGCGAGAATACCGATTGGGTCGCCCGTCAGCTAGCCAACTTCGCTCAGGTAAGCCCGCGAGATGTAGCCTATGCCGGCAAGAAGGATCGACACGCAGTTACCGAGCAGTGGTTCAGTGTGCATTTGCCGGGCAAGGGTAAATTGCTGAATTGGTCGATGTTTGGTGGTGACACCATTCAGGTGCTGAAGCAGGATAGACACCGCCGTAAGATAAAATTGGGCAACCTGCGCGGGAATCGTTTCAAGCTCAGAATTCGCTCAGTCACCGACGACGCGGACTTTGCTCAGCGTACAGAGTTGATCCTTCAAGGTGTACCGAACTACTTTGGTGAGCAACGCTTTGGTCAACAGGGTAATAACCTAGTCTCGGGTTTGGCGATGCTTAGCGGTGAGTTAGAGGAGCGCCAGCGTGTGAAACGCGGTCTCTATATCTCAGCGGTACGCTCGCAGTTGTTTAATAAACTGCTGGCGGCGCGCCTTAGAGGGGATCTGTGGGACAATCTGCTCGATGGTGATGTACTGATAGAACCCTACACCCAGCGCTGCCAGTTGTGGGATTCAGATAACGAAGCGCAGCAACAGACGTTTGCGCAGCGTGAACAGGTTCTCAGTGCGCCGCTCTGGGGGCGTGGAGAACTCTATTCGCAGTCTAGCGCACGCGAATTTGAACAGCAGCAGATGTCGGTTTACTCGGACGTCTGTCAGCAGTTGGAGGGGCTTGGCCTAAGGCAAGAGCGGCGCGCTGCACTCTTGGTGCCTCAAGGGCTTGAGTTGAATCAGGCTGCTGAAGGAGAATGGGAACTGGAGTTTTCACTGCCATCCGGTAGTTTTGCCACTAGCGTGCTACGGGAGTTGTGTCATTGGTCGTAAAGACTAGCTGAGAACCAGCCGTACCGGAGCAATATAGAAGTTCGAACTGATGAATATCTTAATATCAAACGATGATGGTGTTTACGCTCCAGGATTAGCGATGTTGGCCAAGGAGTTGATGGCAGCCGGCCATCACTGTACCGTCATCGCACCTGATCGTAATCGCAGTGCTGCCAGCAACTCATTGACGCTGGATAGGCCTTTAGAAGCGATTAAGCACTCCAGTGGATTCCTCGGAGTGAACGGTACCCCCACAGACTGTGTGCACTTGGGTGTCTCGGGAGCTTTTACTGAGGGTGTGGTCCCGGATATTGTTGTTTCTGGGATAAATGCTGGCGCCAATTTGGGAGATGATGTTATCTACTCCGGCACTGTCGCCGCTGCGATGGAGGGGCGTCATCTAAGTTTGCCGGCCATCGCTGTCTCCACGGTTGATTTTCACCCAAAGAACTATCAAACGGCTGCGCGTGTGGTCTCTCAATTGCTGACACAACTCGATAGTCTCGACCTGCCAGCGCGTACCGTACTGAATGTAAATGTGCCGGATATACCCTTTGACCAGCTCAAGGGTGTGCAGGTCGCTCGTTTGGGCCACCGTTTTGCCGGCGAGCCGCCACTCTCCGTGCTAGACCCTCGGGGTAAAGAGCGTTACTGGATAGCGGCGGTTGGTAAAGCAGCAGATGCGGGTGAGGGAACAGATTTCCATGCTGTTGCTAACGGCTATGCGTCGATTACCCCGTTGCAGATCGATATGACGAATCACAGTAGTTTATCGAGTCTGATCGATTGGATGGAGTCCGGTGCCGGTGAATGATGTAATTCGCCAAGGGATTGGTATGACTTCCAAGCGCACGCGTGACCGCTTGATCGCCCGACTACGCGAACAGGGCGTGCGACATGAGGCAGTACTCGAGGTGATGGCAGAGACGCCAAGGCACCTGTTTATCGATGAGGCATTGTCACACAAAGCCTACGAGGATACCGCGCTGCCGATAGGCTTCAACCAAACCATCTCCCAGCCCTATATCGTCGCGAAGATGACCGAGCTGTTGTTGGCTCAGGGGGCTCGTGACCGTGTGCTTGAGGTCGGTACAGGGTCGGGTTACCAGACCGCTGTACTGGCGCTTTTGTGTCAGCAAGTATTTAGTGTCGAGCGTATTTTGCCCTTGCAGCAGCGAGCGGCAGAGAGGCTGGCTGTGCTGCAGTTTAATAATGTTGAGCTTTACCACACTGATGGTGGAATGGGTCTGCCGAAGAAGGGGCCTTTCGATGCGATTATGGTCACTGCAGCGCCTGAGACTGTGCCTGAAGAGCTTAAACTGCAGTTGGCGATTGGCGGTGTGATGGTGATCCCCGTGGGTGGGGATGAGCAACGGTTGATGCGCATAGAGCGTCGATCACAGACAGGTTTTGATACACAGATTGTTGAGTCGGTACGCTTCGTGCCGTTACTACAGGGAACTGTTCATCAGTAGCACGGAGAAAGGTGTGCGACAGCGATCAGCTTGGGGCTATGTGAGGCTCCTACTTAAAGGCGTTTTAATGGGGGCGGCGGATGCTGTGCCGGGTGTGTCAGGTGGCACGGTGGCGTTTATTACCGGTATCTACGAGGAGTTGATTCACTCTATCCGCCGGTGTGATCCGCAAGCGCTGCAGGTGCTTTTTACGCAAGGTATAAAAGCGTTCTGGCAGCACATTAACGGAAATTTTTTGGTGACTCTGTTGGCCGGGATCGGGCTGAGTTTGGCGACCTTGGCGCATATTGTTCTCTATCTGTTGGATCAGCACCCCGTGCTGCTTTGGGCATTTTTCTTCGGCCTTATTTTGGCGTCAGTATGGTCTGTTGCTCGTCATGTCGGAGAGTGGACGTCTATTCGCACACTCACCTTTTTTGCTGGCGCGTTTTTCGCTTATCTTATCACCAGTTTGTCACCCACGGCTGTTGAGGCGACTCCGATCTTTGTGGTGATCAGCGGCATGATAGCGATCTGTGCGATGATATTGCCGGGTATCTCCGGCAGCTTTATTCTGCTGTTATTGGGGATGTACTCAACCATTTTGACCGCCGTTAAAGAGTTGCAGCTTGTGACAATGGGGCTCTTCGCATTCGGCTGTATTCTCGGCCTTCTCAGCTTTACTCGAGTGTTAAGTTGGGCCTTCAACCGTTATCACTCATTAACACTGGCGCTGCTGGGTGGTTTCCTGTTGGGCTCTTTGAATAAAGTCTGGCCTTGGAAATACACCCTGTCCTACACCATAAATTCAAAAGGGGAGCAGGTGCCGCTAGTTGAGCAGAATATTACGCCCCAGGCTTTTTTTGATCTCACGGGAGTCGATCCGCAGACGCTTGCCTGTGCGGTATTGGCAATAGTGGGTGCTTTGCTGGTGTTAGCGCTGGATCGTAACCAAGGATCGAGCAACTCGGAGGCTGAGGCATAAATGCTTAGACCGGTTCTCGTTTTTGCCGTTCTATTTTTGGCTGGGTGCAGTACTGGCTATGCGCCGGTGTCTGATCAATCACTGGGCGTGCGTCCTGAAACAACCCGTTTAGCGGCAGGCGAGTACCGTGTTCAAAGTGGTGACACGCTGTTCGGTATCGCGTTTAAGTTAGGTGTGGATCCTCGCGAGCTGCAGCGCACTAACAATATTCGTGACAAAAACCGTATTTTTGTAGGTCAGGTACTTAAAACCGAGCCTGCCTCAAGCGCTCAAAAACCGGTAGTTCAGCAAAAGACTCCCACAAAAACTAAGAAAAATTCTCAAAATTTGGTAATTTCCAACGCTGAGTCTACCCCAGTAAATGGGGAGGCCGCTGTAGCGACGAACATCAAGTGGCGTTGGCCGCATGATGGCAAGGTTCTTGCTAGGTATTCGTCTGCGGAGGGCGGAAACAAGGGGCTGGATATCTCTGGAAAAATCGGAGATCCCGTTTTTGCCGCAGCTGAGGGTACGGTGGTATATGCTGGTAGTGGCTTGCTAGGTTACGGAAACCTTGTCATTATCAGCCATAGCCAAGACTTTTTGAGCGCCTATGCGCACAACAGTCGGATCTTGGTACGCGAGAATCAAAAAGTTAAACAAGGCGAGCTTGTAGCCGAAATAGGTAATACGGGAGCAAGCGTGCCAATGTTGCATTTTGAGGTGCGCCGCGATGGACGCCCGGTGGATCCCTTAAGGTATCTACCGAAACGATAGGAATTCAAATCTGATTTCGCCAAGGCAGGTGTTCAGACTTTGCGCATGCATATTTGGGGCAGATAGAGATGAACTCAAAGACCAAAGCCGACTACGATGAGGACATCGAGGTGATTGACGATGATGACTCGCGCGATGACGTTGAGGACAGCGACAACGATAGCGAAGAGTCTCAGGCTAGTTCTTCGGAATTTCTAAACTCAGGCCGAGGACGTGGCAGCATGGCGCACCAGGATTTGGTGAATGCTAAGTCGCTTGATGCCACTCAGCTATACCTTAACGAGATCGGTTTCTCACCTCTGCTCTCAGCAGAAGAGGAGGTTTACTTCGGTCGACTGGCGTTAAAAGGCGATGTGCCTGCACGTCAGCGCATGATCGAGAGTAACCTGCGCCTCGTCGTAAAGATCTCACGCCGTTACATTAATCGTGGTCTATCTTTGCTCGATTTGATTGAAGAGGGTAATCTCGGTTTGATCCGCGCAGTAGAGAAGTTCGATCCGGAGCGCGGCTTCCGTTTCTCTACTTACGCGACCTGGTGGATTCGTCAAACCATAGAACGCGCGATTATGAACCAGACTCGTACTATTCGTCTGCCGATTCATGTCGTCAAAGAACTTAACGTCTACCTGCGTGCCGCACGTGAGTTGGCGCAGAAACTCGATCACGAGCCGACCCCTGAAGAGATAGCAGAGCACGTTGAAAAGCCGGTGGCCGATGTCGAGAAGATGCTGGGTCTAAATGAGCGCGTGGGTTCAATTGATATCCCACTAGGCGGTGACAACGAGAAGTCACTGGTCGAGACTATTGCCGATGAGAATGGCCTTGATCCAGAGCAGCGTCTGCAAGATGACAATATCACCGGCAACCTGAATAAATGGCTCGATATGCTGCCCGAGAAGCACGCCGATGTGTTGGCGCGTCGTTTCGGTTTGCGCGGCCATGAGATGGCTACGCTAGAGGAGGTTGGTCGCGAGATCGGTCTTACTCGCGAGCGCGTGCGTCAAATTCAGGTTGAGGCGTTAAAGCGACTGAGAGAAATACTGGAAGAGAATGGGCTGAATGCTGAGGATCTGTTCAGTCTTTAGAGGCACTAAGTATCAAATCAAATCGCCGGCATTTATGTCGGCGTTTTTGTTTGCGGTTTTGATTGTTAAGCAGTGGACCTTCCCAGCACCGATACTCACATTACCTGGCAAAGTTTCATGTGACGATCAGCGCTCGAGGTACTGCAGTTTATCGGGTACGCAATTCCACTCGTCGGCGTCGGGTAGGGCGGGTTTGCTCTGGTTTATGTTGGGCCAGAGTTCGGCTAGCTCTTGGTTGAGTGCGTAGAACTTGTCTTGTTCGGGAGTGAGGTCATCTTCGTGCAGGATAGCGTTCACGGGGCACTCGGGTTCACAGAGGCCGCAATCGATGCACTCATCTGGGTGGATCACGAGGAAGTTAGGCCCCTCGTAGAAGCAGTCTACCGGGCAGACGTCTACGCAGTCGGTGTGTTTGCAGCGGATGCAGTTCTCGGTTACCAAGTAGGTCATCTGTTACCCCCCCCAAAAAAAAAAATGAGAAAACTACTCTCTGTTTAAACGCTTCAACTCATAGAGTAGTTCAAGTGCTTGTCGTGGGGTCAGATCATCTGGGTCAATCTGCGCCAGGCGAGTATCCGACTCGGATGGAACTGGAGTGATGAATAGATCGGCTTGCGGGCTCATTGGTAGGGCGGATTCGGCTGGGCGATGTGGGCTAGCCGAAGAGTCCTGCTCCAGTTGCTTTAGACGCGACTTCGCAGATTGGATAACGTTGCGTGGTACGCCGGCGAGTTGTGCGACCTGCAGGCCGTAACTCTGGCTGGCGGGCCCCTGTTTTACTTCGTGCATAAAGACGATGTGGTCGTTGTGTTCCACCGCGCTGAGGTGAACGTTCTCTACGCTTAGATTCTGCTCGGCAAGCTGTGTCAGTTCGAAATAGTGGGTCGCAAAGAGTGTCAGTGACAGGCTCTTTTGCGCTAGATGTTCTGCAGCTGCCCAGGCGAGGGAGAGACCATCGAAGGTGCTGGTTCCGCGGCCCACCTCATCCATCAACACTAGAGAGCGGTCTGTGGCGTTATGCAGAATATTAGCGGTCTCGGTCATCTCCACCATAAAGGTTGAGCGGCCGCCGGCTAGATCGTCCGAGCTACCCATACGTGTAAATATCTGATCAGCCAGGCCTATCTGCGCTTCGGTTGCTGGAACGCAGGAACCGATCTGCGCCATCAGGGTAATCAGGGCGATTTGGCGCATGTAGGTCGATTTACCGCCCATGTTAGGTCCGGTAATCACCAGCATCCGCTGTTCGCTATTGAGGCTAATATCGTTGGCTACAAAGGGGGTATCAAGAACCTGTTCGACAACCGGATGGCGTCCGCCGGTGATCTGTATCTCCGCTTTATCAACGAGCGTTGGGCGCACATAGTCTAACGTAGTCGCGCGTTCGGCAAGGTTCTGCAGAACATCAAGTTGCGCTAGTGCTTGTGAGCTGAGTTGTAGTGGCCCAAGTTGCGCTGCGAGTATCTCGACGAGTTCGTCATAGAGTGCCTTCTCGCGCGCTAAAGCACGACTGCGAGCGCTAAGAGCTTTGTCTTCAAACGCTTTAAGCTCTGGGGTGATGTAGCGCTCAGCATTTTTCAGTGTTTGGCGACGCTGATAGTCGATAGGCATATCGACCGCTTGCGCTTTAGTCACCTCGATAAAGTAACCGTGCACACGGTTGTAGCCGACCTTCAGGGTGCTAATACCGGTGCGCTCACGTTCTCGCTGTTCAAGCTCAAGTAGATAATTGCCGGCATTTTCGCTGAGGTTTCGCAGTTCATCCAGCTCGCTATCGTAACCTTCAGCAATGACACCGCCATCGCGGATAACGACAGGTGGGCCATCGATGACGGCACGCTCAAGAAGCGACGCAAGCTCGGGAAATTCAGAGATCTCCAGTGCGAGGGCCTGAATGCGCTCACTTTCTGCACCATGCACAGAGGTCTGGATGCTCGGTAGTTGGGCAAGCGCGTGTTTTAGACGTTCAAGGTCGCGTGGTCGAGCAGAACGCAAAGCGACGCGCGACAGGATGCGCTCCATATCGCCTATGACTTTTAGGTTGGGTTGCAGATCCTCAAAGCGGTAGTCCGAGCGCAACCACTCGATCGCGCCCTGGCGTTGCGTCAGCTCTGCAGTGGCGCGCAGTGGTTGGTGGATCCAGCGGCGTAGAAGGCGACCTGCCATCGGTGTTTGAGTGCGATCCAGCACTGAGATCAAAGTATGGTCGGTGCCGCCAGTTAAGTTAGTGTCCAGTTCTAGGTTTCTGCGTGTGGCGGCGTCAATATGAACGGCTTCGACTGTTTTATCGACCATTAAGCGAGTAACGTGCGGCAATGCTCCGCGCTGCGTGTCTTTGGCGTACTGCATCAAGCAGCCTGCAGCGGCAATGGCTAACGGCATCTGCTCGCAGCCAAAGCCGCTTAGATCACGGGTTTTGAACTGTTCGTTTAGTAGGCGTTCGCAGGTCTGCGGCTCAAAGGCCCAAGGGGGCTGGCGACGAATACCGGTACGCTTCAAGCTGTCGACCCACGCCGCGTTGGCAAGTTCATCCGGTAGCAGCAGCTCGGCGGGCTTCATGCGTTCCAGCTCTGCGATCAGCGCATTTTCGGAATCGAGCTCGCAGACAACAAAGCGCCCGGCACTGATATCCAAGACACCCATACCATAGCGATTGTTCTGTGCAAAAATAGCCGCCAATAGATTATCGCGACGCTCGTCTAGCAGAGCTTCATCCGTAAGTGTGCCCGGGGTGATTACACGAACAACCTGGCGCTCCACCGGACCTTTGCTGGTGGCGGGGTCGCCGATCTGCTCGCAGATGGCCACGGACTTACCGGCTCGTACGATCTTGGCAATATAGTTATCAGCTGAGTGGTATGGGATACCGGCCATGGGTATGGGCTCGCCGCCAGACTTGCCGCGTGCGGTTAGCGAAATATCAAGGATATGTGCCGCGCGTTTAGCATCATCGAAGAAGAGTTCGTAGAAGTCTCCCATGCGATAAAAAACAAACTCATTGGGATGCTGCGCCTTAATTTTGAGGTACTGTTGCATCATCGGAGTATGCTGGCTGAGATTGCTTGTATCGGTCATCGGCTTAACTTGGACAGCTCATCGGTTGTTGGATAATGTGTCAGCAATTCTACGCGAATTGAGAGGGGATTGAAGGTGGATTTAGAGGCGATTGTGCAAGAGGTCGGTGCTCAGTTGATGGCACAGGAGGCAGTGTTGGCAACGGCTGAATCCTGCACCGGTGGTTGGGTGGCGCAGACGGTGACATCTTTGGCGGGTAGCTCGAATTGGTTTGATGCTGGATTTGTGACTTATTCAAATCGCGCCAAGGAGCGTATGTTGGGTGTGCAGGCACAGACGCTGATCGATCATGGAGCGGTAAGTGAAGCGGTTGTATTGCAGATGGCGCAAGGCGCTTGTGCTAATTCAAATGCCACATACTCTGTAGCGATAAGCGGTGTTGCAGGTCCCGGTGGAGGATCCGACGAGAAACCTGTAGGGACTGTGTGGATCGCTTGGATGACGCCTGAACAAACATCGGCAAAAAAATTTCTGTTTGACGGAGATCGTAAATCTGTTCGTAAACAAGCGGTTGCTGAAGCTCTGCAAGGGCTGTTGAAAACAAATTAGCATTCATTACATTCCGTTGGCTTGCATTATCTCAGAGATCTGTTTTAATACTGTTTATTAATACAGTACTTCTTCAGTGAGGCCCGTTATGGATCAAAACAGACAAAAAGCCCTAGACGCAGCACTATCTCAGATTGAGCGTCAGTTTGGTAAGGGCGCCGTAATGCGCATGGGCGAGCAGCCACGTGAGGCAATTCCCGCTGTCTCTACCGGTTCATTGGGCCTGGATATCGCCCTTGGTATTGGGGGGCTGCCCTTTGGTCGTATCGTTGAGATCTATGGTCCTGAGTCTTCAGGTAAAACGACGCTGACTCTGCAGGTTATTGCACAAGCTCAGCGTCAGGGTAAAACCTGTGCCTTCGTTGATGCCGAGCACGCTCTGGATCCAATTTATGCTGAAAAGCTTGGTGTTGATGTCGACAGTCTGCTGGTATCTCAGCCGGATACTGGTGAGCAGGCGCTGGAGATCACTGATATGCTAACCCGATCTGGTGCGGTTGATGTGATTATCGTCGACTCGGTTGCTGCTCTAACGCCTAAAGCTGAGATTGAGGGTGATATGGGTGACTCGCACGTGGGTCTGCAGGCGCGTCTGATGTCCCAGGCGCTACGTAAGCTGACAGGTACCGTTAAGCAGTCGAACACGCTGCTGGTATTTATTAACCAGATTCGTATGAAGATTGGTGTGATGTTCGGCAACCCAGAAACCACTACTGGCGGTAATGCCCTCAAGTTCTACTGTTCTGTGCGTCTTGATATTCGTCGCACGGGTGCGGTGAAACAGGGTGATGAGATCGTCGGTAACGAGACCCGCGTTAAAGTTGTTAAGAACAAAGTCGCCCCGCCATTTAGGCAGGCTGAATTCCAGATTATGTACGGGCAGGGTATCTACCATATGGGTGAAGTTATTGACCTGGGTGTGCAGCAGAAACTGGTTGAGAAAGCGGGTGCTTGGTACTCCTACAAAGGCGATAAGATCGGTCAGGGTAAAGCGAATGCCGCCAAGTTCCTAGAGGAGCACCCAGAGATTGCAAACGAGATCGAAACTGAGATTCGTAAGCAACTGCTATCTGTTCCAGTGAAAGAAGATTCGGCTGATAAAGACTCGAAAGAGTCCAACGCAGAGCTAGACTTCTAAGCTAAAAAATCTAAACAGGGGGCTCAATGAGCCCCCTGTTTCGTTAGATCTAGCTGAGTAAAAGCAGAAAGTTAAAGGTGATCTGTGACAGTGCAGTCTGTTGAGTCGCTGGTTTAGTTGGTTTTCTTTATGACGATGTCAAAACGATCCAAAGCCTCAAGAGCAATCCAGACACAGGGCGACGCGCGCTCCTATCTGTTCGATCTATTGGCACGTCGTGACTACCCTAGGGCGCAACTTGCGCAGAAATTAACTCAAAGAGAGTGTCCGCCTGAAGTCGCAGCAAAAGTGCTAGATCAGTTTGAGGCGGATGGCTATCTCAGCGATCAGCGATTCGTTGAGTCGCAGGTGCGTCAGCGCTTTGAACAGGGCCAAGGACGTCGAAAGATCGAGTTCGAACTGCGCCAGAAAGGTGTCTCTAATCATTTGATTGAGGAAGCGCTGGGTGCTGCAGAGGTTGAATTTAAGCAGGTGGCGCTGGATTACTACCGTAGACGCTATGGCGAGGCTGTTGCGGAGGATCAAAAAGAGCGTGCAAAGCGAATGCGGCATATGGCGGGTCGCGGCTTTGGTTTTGATGAGATCAACTATGCGATGCGCTATCAACTGGAGGATCCAGAGGAGTTTTAGCTGCCAAATCCTGTAATTTTGGTATTCGAACGAATAGCATAGCGGTGTATACTATTGCGCCATTTTATGAATCCACTTGCAGGAACTCGGTTTACGCTATGAAACAGATGAGCAGCGCTGAAATTCGCAACGCCTTCCTCGATTTCTTTAAATCACAAGGTCACGAAATTGTTGCATCTAGCCCTTTGATTCCAGGGAACGACGCCACCCTTCTGTTTACCAACGCCGGTATGGTTCAGTTCAAGGATGTATTCCTTGGAACCGATAAGCGTAATTACAGCCGCGCGACAACTTCGCAGCGCTGTGTTCGCGCAGGTGGTAAGCACAATGACCTCGATAACGTCGGTTACACTGCGCGTCATCACACCTTCTTTGAGATGCTGGGTAACTTCAGTTTCGGTGACTACTTCAAGCAGGACGCGATTCGTTTTGCTTGGACATTCCTCACCGAGACACTCGGTCTGCCCAAAGAGCGTTTGTGGGTAACGGTTCACCACAGTGATAGCGAAGCTGAGAAGATCTGGAAAGAGGAGATCGGTGTAGATCCCGAGCGCTTCTCCAAACTCGATGAGGATAACTTCTGGGCGATGGGTGACACTGGCCCTTGTGGCCCGTGTACTGAGATTTTCTTTGACCACGGTCCGGAGGTCTGGGGTGGCCCTCCAGGAAGTCCCGAAGAGGATGGTGATCGGTACATTGAGATCTGGAACGTTGTATTCATGCAGTACAACCGCTCAGCCGGTGGTGAGATGACGCCACTTGAACGCCCATCGATCGATACCGGTATGGGTCTAGAGCGAATTGCTGCAGTAATGCAGGGGGTTCACTCTAACTATGAGATCGACCTGTTCCAGAATCTACTCAAAGCGGCAGCTGCGACGATCGGCTTTAGCGATCTGTCGAACAAATCGCTGCGTGTAATCGCTGACCATATTCGCTCATGCTCCTTCTTGATTACTGACGGCGTTACGCCATCGAATGAGGGTCGCGGCTACGTTCTGCGCCGAATTATGCGTCGAGCGATTCGTCACGGTAACAAGTTGGGCGCAACTGAGCCCTTCTTCCACAAACTGGTTGCTCCACTCGTTGCAGAGATGGGTGAAGCCTATCCGGAACTGGCGATAATGCAGGATCAGGTTGAGCGCGTCCTGCTGAAAGAGGAGGAGCAGTTTGCTCGCACTCTTGATAAAGGTATGGCACTGCTGACCGACGCAATTGCGAATCTTAGCGACAAAGTAATTCCCGGTGAAACCGTATTCAAACTCTACGATACTTTCGGTTTCCCTGTAGATCTCACGGCAGACGTTGCGCGTGAGCAGGAGCTGACCATCGATATGGATGGATTTGAGGCGGCGATGGCTGAGCAGCGTCAACGCGCGCGTGCATCAGGCAGCTTCAATGTTGATTACAACGACACGGTCAAACTGGATGGCGAGACCGAGTTCTCGGGTTACGAACATTTAGAGGATCGTGTTGAGGTCGCTGTGCTGCTTTGCGAGGGTGAATCAGTACAGCAACTGAGTGCGGGCCAGAATGGTATCGTTGTTCTCAAACGTACCCCTTTCTATGCCGAGTCAGGCGGCCAGGTTGGTGATACCGGTTCACTCAGCTGGGACCGCGGACAGTTTGCGGTAGCGGATTGTACTAAAGAGGGTCGTAACCATCTGCACCAGGGTAGGGTGACTGAAGGTGTTATCGAAATTGGTGCAACGCTGGTTGCCGAAGTTGATAAGCAGATGCGTCAAGCAGCGGCACTCAACCACTCTGCAACCCACCTGTTGCATGAAGCCCTGCGTCGCACGCTGGGCGATCATGTGCAGCAGAAGGGCTCTCTGTGTAATCCAGAGCGTCTTCGTTTTGACTTCTCCCATTTCGAAGCAGTAACCGCCGAAGAGCTGGCCGTTATCGAAAATATGGTGAATGACGAGATTCGTAAGAACTCAGCGGTTACTACTGAGATCATGGAGCTTGAAGCCGCGAAGGCTAAAGGTGCTGCAGCACTCTTCGGTGAAAAATACGACGATATGGTTCGCGTTCTGGGTATGGGTGATAGTTTCTCAACCGAACTCTGTGGTGGTACACACGCCAAGCGCACGGGTGATATCGGCTTAATGAAGATTGTCTCTGAGAGTGGTATCGCTGCAGGCGTGCGTCGCATCGAGGCGGTTACCGGGCAAGCCGCAATGCAGTGGTTTAGCCAGAGTGAGTCGTTGCTAGGTGAACTCGGCGGTATGGTGAAAGCGGGTCGTGACTCATTGGTTGACAAATACCGCGCTCTGAATGAACGCAATCGTTCACTAGAGAAAGAGATTGAGCGCCTCAACGCTAAACTCGCGAGTGCGCAAAGTGGCGAATTGATCTCCTCTGCAATTGAGATCGATGGTATTAAACTGCTCGCAACTAAGATCGAAGGTGCGGATGCTAAATCCCTACGCGATATGCTTGATCAACTGAAGAATAAGCTGGGTTCGGGTGTGGTTGTGCTCGGTGCAGAGGACGGCGAAAAAGTAAGTTTGGTGGCTGGTGTAACCAAAGATCTGACTGATCGTGTCAAAGCGGGCGATTTGATTCGTAATCTTGCGGCTCAAGTTGGCGGTAAGGGCGGTGGTCGCCCAGATATGGCGCAGGGTGGCGGTACAGATCCTGCGGCACTACCAGCAGCAATCGCTAGTGTTGAAGCGCTCGTGCGCGCAGCAGTTTAACGCGACCAAACAGCTGAGAAGGAATTTTAGGTAATGGCTTTATTTGTACAGAAATATGGTGGCACCTCGGTTGGTACGGTTGAGCGTATTCAGGCGGTAGCCGAGAAGATCAAGCGTTTTCGTGATCAGGGGCACGATATCGTTGTTGTTGTCTCGGCGATGAGCGGTGAGACCAACCGATTGATCGGTTTAGCGAAAGAGATTCAGGAGACTCCTGACCCACGCGAGTACGACGTGTTGGTTTCCACCGGCGAGCAAGTGACTATTTCACTGCTGAGTATGGCGCTGAAAAACCTAGGTCTGGATGCGCGCTCATACACCGGTGCGCAGGTGCGGATCAAAACTGACAGTTCCCACACTAAAGCACGAATTGAAGACATCCAAACAGACCTGATGCGCCAGGATTTGGACGCAGGTCGTGTCGTTGTTGTTGCTGGTTTCCAAGGCATGGACGAAGAGGGGAATATTACCACTCTCGGTCGTGGTGGTTCGGATACTACCGGTGTAGCCCTTGCCGCCGCTCTAAAAGCGGATGAGTGTCAGATCTACACCGATGTTGATGGTGTTTACACAACCGATCCGCGCGTTGTTGAAAGCGCGCAGCGTCTGGATAAGATCACTTTCGAAGAGATGCTTGAGATGGCAAGTCTCGGCTCAAAAGTACTGCAGATTCGTTCAGTTGAATTTGCTGGTAAGTATAAAGTACCCCTGCGAGTGCTCTCGAGCTTCCAAGACGGTGGCGGTACGCTGATTAGTACAGAGGAAGAAAATACAGTGGAAAAGCCAATTATCTCTGGTATCGCGTTTAACCGCGATGAAGCGAAGCTGACCCTACTGGGTGTGCCCGATCTGCCAGGCGTTGCGTCGCGCATTCTTGCACCAGTTAGTGATGCAAACATTGAAGTCGATATGATTGTGCAGAACGTGGCGGCTGATCAGACTACCGACTTCACCTTCACTGTGCACCGTAATGACTACGATAAGGCGTTCGCAATCCTCAAAGAGGTTAATGCGATGTTGGGTGGCCGCGAGTGCGTGGGTGACAACAAGATCGCGAAAGTTTCGATTGTCGGCGTGGGTATGCGCTCTCACGCAGGTGTCGCGAGCAAAATGTTCACGACTCTGGCTGACGAGAACATCAATATCCAGATGATCTCTACCTCTGAGATCAAAGTCTCTGTTGTGATGTCTGAGAAGTACATGGAGCTAGCAGTGCGTGCATTGCACTCTGCCTTTGATCTGGATAAATCTGATACGGTAACAGGCTAAGCAGAATCTGCAGACTGGTCTATAGTAAATATCAGTCTGCAGATACTTAGGTTTGAGCGAGGATTTCACCTAGGAAGAGTGAACTCGAACGTTGATGCTAATGCGCAGTTAGGTTTAAACGGAATTTAAGGAAGAGATCATGCTTATTCTTACGCGTCGTGTCGGAGAGACCCTCACGGTGGGTGACGACGTTACCGTGACTGTCTTAGGTGTCAAAGGTAATCAAGTTCGTATTGGTGTTAACGCACCGAAGGACGTTAGCGTCCATCGAGAAGAGATCTATCTGCGCATTCTGCAGGAGAGTGAGCCAAATGAGGCCTCGTCGTAAACTTTTCCCCAGTTTTCCTCTGTTTTCGAGAGTAAGTGCTTTAACTTTCTAAGACGGTCTTGTACTATACGCGCCGTTGTTGTGGAGCGGTGGCCGAGTGGCTGAAGGCGCACCCCTGCTAAGGGTGTATACGTTT
>Ga0209555_10001433_pt1 | contig 18309 bp, 16 predicted proteins | sample SaaInl85LU_5_DNA_FD_184643 | JGI IMG/M metagenome (GOLD analysis project Ga0209555, IMG submission 184643) | Marine microbial communities from expanding oxygen minimum zones in the Saanich Inlet - ESP_85LU_5_DNA (SPAdes) (version 2) | ecosystem: Environmental > Aquatic > Marine > Intertidal... | reverse complement strand
CCGATCCATAACGCCAGCGCCTATTTACGCGGGCTTACTTAGCTGCGCGTGCGCCACGTGGAGCGTAGCAGTAGCCGATACCCTGGTCGTGGTCTTCGCCGCGACGCAGTGCAACGATCTCAACGCCCTCTGGCAGACTAATGTCAGACAAGTGAGCGATCTGGCCCATTTCAATCTGAGACAGATCACACTCCACAGATTCTGGCAGATCTTTTGGCAGACAAGTCACTTCAACAACTGCAGCTTCAGCAGCGAACTTACCAGATGCTTTAGAAGCGGCTGATTTTTCGAAGTTAACGAACTGCAGAGGAACGCGGATCTTGATCTTCTTGCTTTCATCGATGCGCTGGAAGTCAGCGTGCAGGATGATTGGCTTAGCTGGGTGACGCTGCAGATCTTTGATGATTACAGTCTGACCTTCGCCTGCACCGCTCAGAGTGATTGGTGAAGAGAAGAAAGCGTCGTTGTTCAGCGCTTTGTTCAGTTCGCGTGCTTCCAGTGAGATGTTCAGTGGCTCAGATGAACCGTAAACAATTGCTGGAACCTGGCCAGCTTTGCGCAGGCGGCGGCTCGCACCTTTCCCCTGATCTTCGCGGGCTACAGTATTAAGAGTAAAGTTAGACATTGTGTTACCTATATAAAGTTAAAAACTGCATACACCCGCGACCAGATGCATACAGCCTTGGTTTCCCTTGCGGGACCGGTTTGCTGGTTCACACCAGCCCACAGCGGATGTTCTTAACGGAACATCGCGCTGATAGATTCTTCGTTACAAACGCGGCGGACCGCTTCAGCCAACATGGGGGCCAACGAAAGCTGGCGGATTTTAGCACATTTTGCGGCTGCGTCACTCAGTGGAATGGTATCGGTTACAACCAATTCATCCAGCTCTGAGTTTGTGATGTTGTCGATCGCCGGGCCGGACAGAACCGGATGGGTAACATAAGAGACAACACGCTTCGCGCCATTCTCTTTCAGTGCCTTTGCTGCTTTACACAGAGTGCCCGCAGTGTCACACATATCATCAACCAGCAGACAGGTGCGGCCTTCAACGTCACCGATCAGGTTCATCACCTGAGATTCGTTAGCGCGCTCACGACGTTTGTCGATGATCGCTAGGTCTGTATCGAGCTGCTTTGCAACTGCACGCGCACGTACCACACCACCGACGTCTGGAGAGACAACAACGATATCGTCGTAGTTCTGGTCAACGATGTCGTCCAGCAATACAGGTGAGCCGTAAACGTTATCAACCGGGATATCAAAGAAGCCCTGAATCTGGTCGGCGTGCAGATCAACTGTGAGAACACGGTCAACGCCACAGGTAGCTAGCATGGTGGCTACCACTTTTGCGCTGATCGCTACACGTGCTGAACGTGGGCGGCGATCTTGGCGGGCGTAACCGAAGTAGGGAATAACGGCAGTGATACGCGTTGCCGACGCGCGGCGCATGGCATCAACGAATACAACCAGTTCCATCAGATTGTCATTGGTTGGCGCGCAGGTCGACTGAATGATAAAGACGTCCTTACCACGGACGTTCTCCTGAATCTCAACACTCACTTCTCCGTCGCTAAAACGGGTACAGTTTGCTTTACCCATTGGAATGTCGAGGCGCTCGACAACCTTTTCGGCTAGTTCCGGATTCGCGTTTCCGGTAAACACCATCATCTTGGACACAGACAGTACCTTCTCGTGTTCGTCAGTCGGGATAAGTGAAGCTTGTGATCGGCGGTTTGTCATAATAAATGGCAGGGGTAGCAGGACTCGAACCTACGAATGCTGGAATCAGAATCCAGTGCCTTACCAACTTGGCTATACCCCTGTATAAAAGAGTGGCATCCCACCTTGTCTCAGGAGGCGCGTATTTTAAAGTAGAGAGCGTTAAAAACAACCCTTGGCTGGTTGTTTTTTGTTCACATTTGTGGATTGTTGCAGTTTTAGTGGAGATGTTGGTAGGTCGGGCTTCACCTGACTTGGTCAAGGCCGGTACCTGTCGCCTCAATCGGCGACCTACGGTGGTGCGTGGTTAGATCGCTGGATTGAACTGCCAGTCGCTGATGATCAGCGTGAGGCGCAGATCCTCATGGCTCAATCGTACTTTGCGCGGTAGCGATAGCCCAGCCGGGGTCTGCTGCAAGGTTAGGATATCGATCTGCCAGCCAAGCTGACTAAACTGGTTCAGCCCCGCCGTTTCGAAAGCGACGCCTGGCACAGGATGTCCTTGAATCCAGTAGCGTGCAGGAGCAACAGGCACCTGCCAGCCCAGCAGTTTCTGCATCAACTCCTCGGGTGTTCGCGCTACCTGAGCTTGAGGCTGATTGGTTGAACGCAGAACCACCTGACCGGTCTCACCAACCAAATCCATCACCTGACGGCCGAAGGGATCCAGCAGCTCAATTTCATAATCGTTGCCCTGCTGAATCCAGTTGAAACGCGCTGATTCATTCACCTCATCACTACGAATCCCCAGCTTGCCACTGGCGGTGAACTCATTCGATGGCGCCCCGCTGACACCTGTATTCGGCGGTGCCTGCATATAGGTTGAACACCCTGCCGCGAAGAGCGCGAAAATGAGTATCAACGCTCGAGCCATCGACGCGCCTCCGCCAAGTCTTCATTGCCGGGGTGAAGCTCCTCTTGCTCAGTGAGTAGCTCTTGCGCACGCTCTAGCTCGCCTAAGTGCGTCAGCACGATAATCAGGTGTGACGTGACCTCAGGGTCGGGCATCTGCTCAAACGCACGCTCCAAGTAGGGCAGAGCTTCGCTATGACGCTCAAGTTTGTGCAGCGCCCAGCCCATCGAATCGAGGTAAGCAGGATCATCTGGACTCTCGGCCAAAGCGCGCTCGATCAACTCATACGCACGCTGATAATCATCAGAGTGCTCCAGTAGCGAGTAGCCCAGGGCGTTCTGCGTACCCGCACTGTCAGGGTTTAGAGCGTAAGCGCGCTCGAGGTCATCAAGCATCTGCTGATGATCAATCGGTTCGACCATCAACGCGCGTGAGTAGAGTAGGCTGACATCATTCGGATCCTCATCAATCCGCTCGTTGAGGTAGTCCAGTCCGCGCTCAAGCTCGCCGTTGTCGCCAGCCCAGCGGGCGAAGATCACGGCGAGTTGAGAGGCTCGCTCAGCATCACTGGCGCGGGCATTTTCAACTAGGGCTTCAGCACGCTCATATTCGGTTGCAATTTCGAGTAGCTCCAGTGCGCGGCTAACCGCATTGAACAGAAGGTCGCCGCTCTCCACCTTGGCAAAGGCTTCGATCGCAGCTTCGCGATTGCCCAGGGCCTCTTGATTGACGCCTACATAAAGGTTTAAGTCGGTGCGTGCTGGATCTCTGCTAATCAGTTCGTCAAGTAGTACAAGGCTTTGCTTGGGCTGCTCATTTTCGAGGAGCAGCAGCGCGTAGTAGTAGATCAGCTGTGGATCGCGATTAGCCTGATCAATCGCACGCTCTACTGCCACCTGAACCGAATCGGGTTTGAGCTCGAGTAGCAGCTGCACATGCACTGCACGTAGCTGGCGGTGATCACGGTTACTCGGCAGCGCCGACTCCACCAGTGCCAACGCCTGTTCAGAGTCTGAGTAAGCACTACGTAATAACTGAGCCTTCTCAACGATCAGATCGGGTTGTTCAGGCTCTACCGCTAATCCACGGTTGAGCAGGTTGAGTGCCCCGGTCTCCTCTTGGCGCAGAAGCTGAACACGGGCCAGCACCAGCAGCAGATCGAGTTGTTCAGGTGATGCGTCCAGACGCTGCTGCAACAGTTCGGCCAGTTCGGTGGCACTCTCATCATCGAAAGTGTCGAGCAGAGACTCAACAACTAGCAGTATCTCGGCACCGAAGGTGGGTTGGGCACGCAGTAGCTCAAACGCCTCGCTGAAGCGCGCCTCGTGTAAAAGGATGTTAATCAGAATTTGTGGCGGTTCTGCTGCTTTGGGCTCGATCTCTTGCCATAGACGCGCAGCTGTTAATACGCCTTCCGGATTGCGATTGAACTGCGCGATGCGCGTGGCGCGCTCTGCTAGCTCGGAAGAGCGGTTTAGCTGAGCCTGCCGCAGGTAGAGCTCAAAGGCGGTATCGAAGTCGCGCTGCTGGCCGGCAAGCTCAGCGGTCAAGAGGTCTAGCAGTGACTCTTCGTTTAGTTCACCCGGCACGTACTCAACTCGGACCTCAGTCGCATCAGATGGGTCCGTATTGGGATTGCTCTGCGTTTGGATCGGCGCACAACCGCAAAGCAGCGCGATGGTGAGGCCGAGGCTGGGTCGAATACCGGTGAACAATCCGGTCACTCCTTAGGTTTTTTCTCACTATAGAAAAACTGTGAGACGTTGTCATTGCGTAACTGTTTGATACTGATTAATTACGTCACTTTATGCTGCTAATGATCACATTGTGGGGACTTATTCAAAAGCGCTATAAAGTGTATGATATGCGCCACATTTTTTATGACTTGTCCCAACGGATTCTGAATCGTTAATGGCACTGCTTGCACTCGGCATCAATCACAAAACCGCACCGGTCGATATTCGCGAACGGGTGGCGTTTGCGCCTGAGCATCTAGCAGAGGCGGTTGCTAAGGCGTGCGATGAGGCCAAGCTGAGTGAAGTGGCGATTCTCTCCACCTGTAACCGCACCGAACTCTACTGTAACTTAGAGGGCGAGCAGTCGGCGCAACTTCTGCAGTGGCTGGCGGATTACCACCAGGTGGACCCGCAGCAGCTCAAAGAGTGCTCTTACGAGCACTGGGACCAGTCAGCCGCACAACATATGATGCGCGTTGCTGCGGGTCTGGACTCGCTCGTACTGGGCGAGCCACAGATTCTTGGTCAGTTGAAGAACGCCTTCTCTGTTTCACAAGACGCCGGTCGTCTGCACGCGGAACTGGGTCGTCTATTCCGCCACACCTTCTCAGTTGCTAAACAGGTGCGCACCGAAACTAGTATCGGCCAGAATCCGGTCTCAGTGGCTTATGCTGCTGTTAGCTTGGCACAGCATATCTTTGCCGATCTAGGCGAGAGCCGTGCAGTATTAATAGGCGCGGGTGAGACGATAGAGCTGGTAGCGCGCCACCTGAAACAGGCGGGTGTGCGCTCAATTACTATTGCCAACCGCACGTTGGGCCGTGCGCTGGCACTGGCGCAAGAGGTGGACGGTAAAGCGATCGAGTTTTCGCAGATACCAGACGAGCTGATAAATGCCGATATCCTGATCTCCTCCACCGCGTCACAATTGCCGATCCTAGGCAAGGGGAGTGTTGAGGCCGCATTGAAAAAGCGCCGCCATGCACCGATGTTTATGGTAGACATTGCCGTACCACGCGATATCGAGCCTCAGGTCGGTGATCTCGAGGATGTCTACCTCTACACAGTCGATGACCTGACCGAGGTGATCGAAGAGAACCAGCGTTCCCGCCAGGACGCTGCGCAAGAGGCTGAACAGCTGATTGAGAAGGGTGCTGGGCAGTTCATGCGTCAGTTACGCGAGCTTGATGCCGTGGATACCCTAACCCAGCTGCGCTCCAAGCATACCCAGCTCGCCGAAGAGGAATTGGCGCGGGCGCTGCGTCTACTGGGGCAAGGGAAGCCGGCCGAAGAGGTGATGAAACGCCTCGCTCACGGTCTCACCAACAAGTTTTTGCACCAACCAAGTGTGCAGTTACGCCAGGCGTCTGCCGAAGGCCGTGATGATCTGCAGGCTTTAGCAGCCGAGCTGTTTAATCTCGACGCTCAGTCGCGCGATTAGCGCTGCTATCTACTAATTTAGAGCCCTGAAAAGCTAAGTGTAAGCATTCTATGAAAGAGTCTATAAAGCTGCGACTGGAGTCGCTCGTTGATCGGTTTGAAGAGCTCTCCGCGCTTCTGAGTGACGGTGATGTCATCAGCGACCAGAAGAAGTTCCGAGAGTATTCGATGGAGTACTCTGAGCTTGAGCCCGTTGTTGAAGCGTTTAAGCAGTGGCAGCAGGCGGTTGAAGACCAAGAGACCGCCAACCTGATGCTGCAAGAGGACGACGCAGAGCTGCGTGAGATGGCTAAAGAGGAGCTGCAGGAAGCCAAGGCCACCGAAGAGCGCTTGGAAGCCGAGCTGCAGATCCTGCTACTGCCTAAAGACCCCAACGATCACCGTAACGTGTTTCTTGAAGTCCGTGCAGGAACTGGGGGCGATGAGGCAGCGATATTCTCGGGTGACCTGTTCCGCATGTATTCGCGTTATGCTGAGCGTTGTGGCTGGCGCGTTGAGATCGTCAGTGCCAACGAGGGTGAGCACGGCGGCTTTAAAGAGGTGATCGCGCGCGTTAGCGGCGATAACGTCTACTTCCGCTTAAAGTTTGAATCGGGTGCCCATCGTGTGCAGCGCGTCCCCGAAACTGAGTCGCAGGGGCGTATCCACACCTCAGCCTGTACCGTTGCGGTAATGCCAGAACTTGATGAGTCCGCTGCGATTGAGATCAATAAGGCGGACCTGCGTGTCGATACCTTCCGCGCCTCGGGTGCCGGTGGTCAGCACGTTAACAAGACCGACTCAGCCATCCGTATTACCCACATCCCAACCGGTGTTGTCGTGGAGTGTCAGGAGGAGCGTTCGCAACACAAGAACCGTGCTAAGGCGATGGGTCTGCTGGCTTCACGCTTGCAGCAGGCACAGGTAGAGAAAGAGCAGGCCGCGCAGGCCAGCACGCGTAAGAGCCTGGTTGGCAGCGGCGATCGCTCAGAACGTATTCGCACCTACAACTACCCTCAGGGTCGTATCACCGATCACCGCATTAACCTGACGCTCTATAAGCTCAATGAGGTTATGCAGGGCGACCTGGACGAAGTGCTCAACTCGCTGTTGCAGGAGTACCAGACGGAGCAGCTTAGCGCTCTGTCTGACGTTGGCTAATGCGCATCGATGTGGCGCTGCAGCTTGCCAGCACGCTGGAGGGCGAAGATGCCAAGGTGGATGTTGAACATCTTCTGTGCGATGTCCTGCAACAGAACCGTACCTATCTGTATACCTGGCCTGAGCGTGAACTGAGTGACGAGCAGCAGGCGCGTTTCTCTGATCTATTGAAACAGCGTCGTGCCGGTGTGCCAATTGCCCACCTGCTCGGTAGACGTGCCTTCTGGACCTTTGAGCTTGAAGTGAATCCCAGCACCCTAATTCCGCGCGCCGATACCGAAGTGTTGGTGGAGCAGGCGCTGGAGCTTTACAGCAAGGGTGCTAAACGCGTGGTTGATTTGGGAACAGGTACCGGCGCTATTGCCCTGGCTCTAGCGAGCGAACACCCCGATTGGGAGGTTTGGGCTTGCGATAGAATTGGCGAAGCCGTAGAGCTAGCGCAGCGCAATGCTACGCGCCTCGAGATCTTTAATGTTCAAATCGTACAGGGGAGTTGGTTTGAGCCGTTGAGCGGGCAGTTTGATCTAATTGTCTCCAATCCTCCTTACATAGATCCGATCGATCCGCATTTAGCGCAGGGTGATCTGCGGTTTGAGCCGCTATCGGCACTGACTGCTGAAGCTGAAGGCTTAGCGGATATCGAGTCGATCATCGACACCGCGCCCAGCTACCTCAACAGCGAGGGATGGCTAGCACTAGAGCATGGTTATGATCAGGCAGAAGCGGTTGTCGAACTGATGCGCCAACGCGGATTCGACGATATTCGACAGCGCCGTGATTTTGGTGGCAACATGCGAGTCACCGCAGGACGGTGGCCGGGCCAAGAAAAGCCTGTAGATCTATTATAAAAAAACAGTAGCGAAGGATAAGGGGACCCTAGTGAACGACCAGCAGCTTCTGCAGTACAGTCGTCATCTACTTCTGCCAGAGATCGACATGCACGGCCAGCAGGCCTGGCTCGATGCTAGCGTGTTGATTCTTGGTCTGGGTGGTTTGGGCTCTCCCGTAGCGCTCTATCTCGCCAGTGCAGGGGTAGGTAAGCTCGTCCTTGTTGATGACGATGCGGTTGAGCTGAGCAATCTGCAACGCCAAGTCATTCACACCACTGAGAGCATCGGCGAACCCAAAGCGGAATCCGCTGCTGCGCAAATTAAGCGTATCAACCCAAACACGGAAGTGGATGTGCGAGTCGAGCGTTTAGCAGAGGCCGCTATGGTCGAGCTGGTCAGCAGTGTTGACCTGGTAGTGGATTGCACCGATAACTTTACGACCCGTCATGCCCTCAATCGCGCCTGTTATGCCGCTAAAGTACCGTTAGTCTCGGGTGCAGCGATTCGCTTTGAAGGTCAGGTAACCGTCTATGACCCTCGCAGCGATGGCAGTCCTTGCTACCGCTGCCTCTACCCTGAGAGTGCTGAACTCGATTTGAACTGTTCTACCTCTGGCGTGTTTGCACCGCTGGTGGGTATGGTCGGGACCGTACAGGCGGCTGAAGCGCTTAAAGTACTCGCGAATATCGGTGAGCCCCTCGTAGGACGTTTGCTAATGGTTGATGCGCTGACAATGGACTGGCGCACCTTTAAATTGAGAGCCGACGCGAGCTGTTCGGTCTGTGGTGAAACCCATGAATGAGCAGTATCTGATCGACTCCCTCAAAGCTAACGTTGAGATAATTGCGCTAGTGGGTGCGAGTCCAAAGCCGCACCGCGATAGTTTCAAAGTGATGCAGTTTCTGCAGCAGAGCGGAAAGCGCGTGATCCCTGTTAATCCACGTGCAGCGGGAACCGAGATTTTGGGTGAGCCGGTTGTTGCCGATCTGGCTGATCTACCTGCTGCCGTCGATATGGTCGATGTATTCCTCAACTCCGAAGCTGCGGCCGCTGTCGTCGATCAGGTCGTGCAGCTAGAGATCCCCTCGGTATGGCTGCAGATAGGCGTAATGCCGATCTCAGCTGCCGAGCGTGCCGAAGCGGCCGGGGTACAGGTGGTGATGAATCGCTGTCCAGCCATCGAGTGGCGTTAGGGTAGCTCTAATGTAGGAGGGATGTACGCCAAAGGCGTATTTCCCGACCCCGAATATCAAGCCCACATATCCCTGATCTTTTTGTCGTCTATGGCACGCTTAGCGAAATCGACGAGCTGCGGATCTAACCCCTCAACATCCTCAACTACCAACGGAGCACCTGAGTCGGCCAAAAACTTCACCAAGGGCTGATGCCCTGAGCGAATGGCGTGGATTACCAGCTTAGGGTTATCGAGGCTAGCGCCGTGCTGCGCTAAGCGGTTGATCAACAGCATTGCTTGCTGCGGTGGTTGCTCCAGCGCCATCTCTATTAATGTCTGTCCGTTGATCGTTGTGTTTGGCCCCAATCCGTTCGACAGCATAGCGCTGAGCAGTAGCAACGCATGCTTGGATTTCAGAATCGTTGCGACCATAGATTCTCCATTGCGCAGCTCGGACTGATTGAGTTCAGGAAAGCGATGAAGAATTTCGCCCAAGAGTTTCGCATGACCCTGCCCGATACAGAGCTCAAGCGCGGAGCCCTCGTTTTCGAACGATGTGCAGAGGTCGGCGGTCGTTATTTCGTCACGGACCTTGGGCCAGAGTTGCAAATCGCCACTTTTAACAAGCTCAATAAGTCGGGTTCGTAAGCGTCGCTGCTTAAGCTTTTTCAACATCGTTGCTGTCTAGCTCCACCGGTAGCTCGGATTCTCGAATCAGATCCTCAAGCGGCACATCGTCCAAATCTTCAGTACGGGGATCAAATTCAGAGGCAACTTGCGATTCTGGCACTGCCACGATGAAGTGCTCCTGCTCCTCCACCGGCACGGGGGCCTGCTGACCGCGGCGATAATAGGTATAGCAACCAAGCAGTATCAGTAACGCACCATATCCGTAGAAGAGTGCACTAGGTGCTAGCGCCTGCATTAGCCAAGCACCTGCTAACGGGCCAATAATGCTGCCCAAGCCGTAGCTCAACATCAGTGTGGAGCTTGCGGCGATACGTTCGTGGGTATCAACCAAGTCGTTGGTGATAGCGACCCCAATCGAATAGATGCTGGCAATGATCGACATGATAATTGCCAGCAAAAGAACCCGTAAAGCGTAGCTCCAATCAGAACCTATTGCCGCCAGCAAGGCTGCTACCCCGGCTAACAGTGCGACAACTAATAGAACCCGGCTGCGCTCTATGCGGTCGCAGAGCCAGCCGATTGGCCAGGCCAAAATCATCGCGCTGATTACGGCAATTGACATCAGGTTACCGATCTCATCGGTCTCCACGCCGGTGAGCGTCGCGTACAAGGGTACTAGCGAATAAAAGCCGCTGATAAGCACACCCGCCGCCAGAGCCGTTAACAGACCGAGAGAGGTAATACTCCATAACCGCTTCAGACTCATGCTGGCAGAGTCCTCGAGCGGTGGTGAATGCAGGCGCGAGATTGATAGTGGAATGACAGCCGCCATCAACAGTAAGGCCGCAAAGCTGTAAGCCACGTTAGGACCTGCTGCCAGCCCTGGTTCAAGTATTAATTGCCCACCGGCTGCCGCGCTGTAGGTGAATATCTGATAGAGCGCGAACAACCGCGCACGGTTGTCGTTACTCGCCACCGCACTCAACCAGCTTTCAATTGCGACAAATAGAGCAGCGACAGCAAAACCCCCAAAGGCGCGCAGTGCGCCCCAGAACCACAAAGTGTCGACCAATGAATAGGTAATAGATGCCATCGCTGCCAGTGCAGCTAGTGCAGCGAAACTGCGAATATGCCCCACACGCAGCAGTAGCTTGGGTGCGAGAAATGCACCGGCAACAAAGCCCATTGAGTAGCAGACCATAATAAAACCGACCGTTGTCGGCTCGATACCTTTTTGGCCAAGCTGCACGCCGATCAAGGTCAGCAGATACGCGTTTCCCGTCACCACCAGCACGAGGCTAAAAAATAGCGAAAAGAGCGAAACCATCAGCAGTCGCATCGGCAGGGGCCTCCATAGGTCTGCTAAAGCTGTCAAGAGAGCGCGATACTCTATCAGTATGAACTATGAGTCAAAGAAAAGCGTACACAGACCGATCATCATGGAGTGTCTGCAAAAAATGTCTCATCCGCAATCGTCGTCCCAGCCCGCAACAGAGCCTCAAACAACCCATAGCATGCCTTGTCGTGGCTGTCTGCCAGACTGCCCGAACCGTGCGACCTGTCAGGGTAAACCTTGGCGCCATGACGTTGAGCAGAGTACTAAGAAGCACTAATGCGGGCATTTGAGCGCATTCAGACTCCGGTCTGGATAGGCGGATTGGCCGGGCTCATCCCCTTCTACGCAAGTATCTACGGTATTGGCGCACTTAACTGGCCGCTGTGGTCATTTCTAAGCTACGCCTGGATTATTCTCGCTTTTCTGTGCGGATCGGTATGGCGTACGGCGATGGAGGATGGTACGGCCGAGGGGGTGATGGCGGGTTTTGCTACCGCGCTCGGTGTTCCGGCACTGCTTTGGCTAAGTTATTGGCTTGCGCCTGCGCTGCAGCTTGGGCTGACAGCATTGGGCTTCATTGCGGTTTATCTGTGGGAGCGAGTCTACAGCTGGGAGAGTTTCCCAGCGGGGTATCGAGTCCTCAGAACCACGCTTACAACACTGGTGCTGCTAGCGCATCTGATTTTAGTGCTGACGGTTCTCTAACAGCGGCTGATGGCTCTTTAACACTAGCTGATGGCTCTCTAATACTAGCTGATGGCTCTCTAACAGCAGCTGATAGATCGTTAGTCTTGAGAGTCTGAAGCGGGCTTGCGCTTGCCGAATGGCATTGAACCATCACCCAAACTCGGCGCCGCTGCGGCTGGGCGACGCTTACCAATCACCTTCTTATCGCGCTCGCGCGTTTTGGACTTGGTTTTAGCGCCCTTAGCATCACTCTTTTTCTTCGATCGTTTTTTCCCGACTGATTTACCGTTGCTCTTAAGCTTTTCAGGACCTTTGTAGTGTCCGGTTAAGCCGGGCAGAGTGCGCTGCTCGAACTTGATCTTCAGATAGCGCTGGATGCTCGCCATCAGATTCCACTCGTTCTGCTGGATCAGACAGATAGCGAGTCCATCTCGGCCTTGGCGACCTGTACGACCGATACGGTGCACGTGCTCATCACCTTTGCGCGCCATATCGAAGTTGATGACGAGGTCGATACCCTCGATATCTAAGCCGCGCGCGGCTACATCAGTCGCCACCAGAATATTGATCTTACCCTCACGCAGTAGCTTCATAATGCGGTTACGCTCGGGCTGATCGAGTTCGCCGTGGAGCAGACCCGTACGTAGCTCTGTCCGATTGAGCTTGTCAGCGAGCTGCTCGGCGTAGGCGCGGGTATTACAGAAAACCACAGCCTTGTCGTAGGCCTCGTTCTCTAGCAGGTAGTTGAGCAGCTTCTCTTTATGGCCGGGGTGGTCGGCCAAGATGATCTGCTGTTTGATGCTCTGAACAGCATCCTGAGCCGTGCTCAGTTGCAGTTTTTCGGGATCCTTGAGTACGGTTTTGATCAGGCTACCGATATTGGCGTTCGATAGCGTTGCTGATAGCAGCAATGTCTGGCGCTCGGTGCTACAGCGCTCAGTGATAAAGGTTACCTCATCGCGAAAGCCCATATCGAGCATGCGATCTGCCTCATCGAGGACCAGGTACTCAAGGTCATTGAAGTCCAGGGTATTGCGCTCTAAATGCTCTTTTAGACGGCCGGGCGTACCGACGAGGATCTCAGGGTTCTTGCGCAGACGGGCAGATTGGTTACTCCAGTTCTCACCGCCACAAACGGTCTGCACTTTGATTTGCGTAAACGCCGCTAGCCCTTCGCACATCTTAGCCACCTGTTCAGCCAGTTCACGTGTTGGCGTGAGAATCAGGCCACGCGTGCCCGCGCTGGGTTTGCTCTGGTCGAGACAGCGCTGCAGTAATGGAACCAAGAAGGCCAGTGTTTTACCACTACCGGTCTCGGCTGCGACCAGGAGGTCTTTACCCTCTAGCGCGGGCGGCAAAGTTGCTGCCTGTACCTCAGTAGGTGTGGTGATAGAGAGCTGGTCCAAAGCCTTGAGCAGGCGATCGCTAAGAGGGTATTCGTTAAACACTAAGATGTCCGATATGAGTTTCAACCCGCGCATAGTAGCAGAAAGGCAGGCGGTCGCGACATCTGCTGCGCGGATATCCCTCTTATAAAATTCCTGTGGGAGCCCTCTTGGCGAAGCCAAGGAGGCGACTATGCTTGCATCTATTTAAAGAACTAATCAGCCGGCTAGTTTTAATTAATTTTATTAAAATACAGTCTTCTCATAGACTGCACCTATCAAACTTAGACAAGGCGAAACGCCCGAGGAGTAGAAGATGTTTGAGAATCGCGAAGGTCAGTCCGTCCCTAATGTGACATTCCCAATCCGTAAAGATAACGATTGGTCGCAGGTCACCAGCGAGCAACTGTTCGCCGGCAAAACTGTGATCGTCTTCAGCCTGCCGGGTGCGTTTACACCGACCTGTTCGAGTACACACTTGCCACGCTACAACGAACTGGCAGACACGTTCAAAGCCCAGGGTGTGGATGACATTATCTGTCTGTCGGTGAATGACCCATTCGTCATGGATGCCTGGGCAGCCGATCAGCACGCAGAGAACATCCGCATGCTGCCAGATGGTAACTGCGAGTTCACCGATGGTATGGGTATGCTGGTCGAGAAGGCCGATCTAGGCTTTGGTAAACGCAGCTGGCGCTACTCAATGCTGGTTAAAGATGGCGTGATCGAGAAGATGTTTATCGAGCCAAACAAACCGGGCGATCCGTTTGAAGTGTCTGATGCCGATACCATGCTGAACTACATCAACGGCAATGCAGAGCTGCCAAAGCGTGTCAGTATGATCACTAAACCGGGTTGCCCACACTGTGCCCGCGCGAAGGCGGCATTGAGCGCCAAAGGTATGCGTTTTGAGGTGATCGAACTTGGCCAGCAGGGTATCAGCTACTCAACACTGCAGGCGATCTCAGGCCGCGGCACCGTGCCACAAATCTTTATCGATGGTGAGCACATCGGCGGGGCGGATGATCTGGAAGCTTGGCTGGACAGCAAAAAATCCGCCGCAGCCTAACTAAAAGAGGAAGGGGAGCTATAGAGCTCCCGTTTTTTATCCAATGTATCAGCGCTTTATGCAAAGCGTATTACACACCAAGTTCGCCCCGTAAAACTGGCATCTCTCTTGCTCCATTTATTGAGATATACTGATCTCAGAATTTAACTTGGAGCAGACGTAATGCGTAAAGTTCTCCCTTTGGTGGTATCACTGATTCTTCTTGCCGGCTGTCAGCAACAGACCACTGTGCCCCAAGCGGGAGCACCTGCGGCTATCAAGGTTCCTTCAACCACTGTCTCAGCCCAAACTTGGCTTAACACAACTTCAATGCCACGAATGATGGACCAGCCTCTAAGTCCGGATGAAGTGGCTTATGTGCTGCGTAAAACGGGTTTTGAACCACCTCCAGACGAGGTGCAGAGTTGGATCAACAAACCTCGCTCAGCATTAGTCAGTCACTTGATCGACACTCTCTCAACTGCACCAGTGATTCCTGAACCGGATTGGACGGAGGAATCGGTCAGATATTGGGGGCATGGAGAGTGGCCTGAAGCGCGCAGAGCAGCCTTCCGGTCCGCGCGTCAACAAGAGGTGAGTGGGCTGCGTCAGTGGTGGATTAGCCAGATGTTGGCAACGCCTTCGCCGATGGGTGAACGCTTGGTCATGTTCTGGGAGAACACCTTTGTAGCTGGCTTCAGCGGGCTCAATGAAAAATCGCATGCGCAGTGGTACCACCATGAGGCGCTACGTCAGCATGGTGCGGGCAGTTATGCAGACCTTCTAGCAGCAATGCTGCGAGATCCGGCCGTTCTGATCTATTTGGACAACAACAACAACCGTAAGGATGCGCCAAACGAAAACCTCGCACGAGAGCTACTTGAGCTATATACACTTGGCGAATCCAACTACACCGAAAAAGACATCAAAGAATCGGCCCGAGCGCTAGCCGGCTGGCATGTGTCTGAGTTTGGAGATCTCAGTTTTCAGGTGAGCCCTTGGGCACTGGATAGGTCGCGTAAAACCATTTTTGGTCAGCGCGGTAACTTCAATGGCGACGACATGGCGCAACTGATTCTGGCCCACCCTGAGGCCGCTAAATATGTGAGTCGTCGCCTTTGGAAAGAGTTCATATCTATTGAGTCTCCTCCGACCGAAGCGATCGATCAATTTGCTGACGCATTCGTGGAGTCGGGCTATCGAGTCGATACCTTGCTCGAGGTCATGCTCAACTCGTCATACTTCTGGGACGAAAATTACCGCGCGACCAGCGTTAAGTCGCCGGCTGAACTTATGATCGGTGCAATTCGAGCCACCAAACAGCCAACCTTAAACCTTCAACAGATTGATACCGCGCTGGCCGCAATGGGGCAGACCCTATTTGATCCACCTGATGTTAGCGGCTGGGGGTACGGAGAATACTGGCTCGACCCGGCTTACCTGATTGAAAGAGATGCTGCGATGAGTGCCCTTGCAGAGGGTGGAATGCAGATGGCACCCAAACCGACGATGACTGGTAGTCAAAGTGCAAACCTTCTTACAGTTAAAGTAGCCGGTGAGGCGTACAACGGCCCTCCTCAGTACCGAGTACAGGTTGAGTATGGCGACAACAAGTTTTGGTACTCTGATACGCAAACCATGACAGCCGCGCGGGATACCGAGCGGCTCGGGCGCTACAAAGATGAGAGCGAGTGGGTGTGGGAGACCCAAACCCTCGAGCTGCCTGCTGAGATTACTGAGATCCGTAAGGTCGGTGTTCGGTTTCTATACGATGCAGCGGGCAACGGTGGTGACCGGAATCTTTTTGTTGGGGGAGTGGAGTACCAAGGACAGAGTTTCCCTGGTGCGGCCGGAACACAGTTTCCCGGCTGTAATAGCGACAAAGAGGGCGCAAAACGCCATCCGGATCGCTTGTATTGTGCAGGGACAACTACACTTGATTGGAGCGAACTGACTCGTCTGGCTAGCCAACAGAACCAGCCACCCTCCAATCCTGAAACAGGTGATTTAGTAACCCGAGAACTGGCGCTTCTGTGGTTCACACCTCCGAGCGAAGGGGGCTGGCAAGGCGTAGACCTGATGTTTGATGGGCTTAGCTTTGAGGGCCGTGAATGGGAGTACTTTGGTTTCAAATTTGCCCGCAATGACCGCGGCCACTATGAAATCGGCGTGAGTGAGGATCGGTGTAAGCCAAGCTGTTTCAAGAAATGGCCACGTGAAGCCTGGAAGGACAAAACGGGTCTTCGGCATGTGAGTATTGGAGCACGCAACTATGAAGAGTGGTCTCGCAAACAGTATTTTCAGCTGAGCAGTGAAGATAAACGTCTGATTAAAGCGCTTTTCGCAACTGCACCTCATGTTTTGGAGAAGATCAAAGTAAGCCAGCGTCACCGGGAACCAAGTTCGTTAGAGACTTGGACCAAACGAATGCAGTTCTTCGTCGATGCTGGTGATTCAAGTTCTTGGCGTTTGGATAAACCTGTGCGTCTGGTCGAACTAACGAGTGGTCAGCAAGGCGGCGCCATGGCAATGGCGATGATGGGCGGCATGGATATGTCAGACGCCGGTGGAGCTTATCCTGTTGCCGGAGGCAAACTGGGTTCGTCAATGGAGTGGCAGCAGTTAGTCCAGAGCCAGCCGGAACTCAGTCAAATGCCACTGGAGCAGTGGATGGTTAGCATAGACGATGGTGAACGCTTCAGTTCGCTGACCGACTGGCTGCGTAGTCCACTGATAAACCTAAAGTAGGGAGTCGATTATGAACAGACGCGATCTTTTAAAAGCGATGGCCGTGGCTGGCGCAGCAGCCCCCTTTCTTCAACTCCGGGCAGTCCAGCAAAATAAGTACCTAGTGCTTGTTGAACTTAAAGGCGCGAATGATGGCCTGAATACGTTGGTTCCCTACGAGTCGGATAACTACCGTAAATTACGTCGTCGTATCGGTGTGAAATCCAGCGAGGTGATTGATCTTGGGCACACAAGCCAAGAGGGTGCGCTGGGATTAAATAATTCCATGAGCGCTCTGGAAATGAGCCTCGGTGATGACCTCGCTCTAATAACTGGATTGGGGTATCCCAACCAAAATCGTTCACATTTTAAGTCGATAGCGCTCTGGGAGACCGGTGGTGACGGTAACCGCGGAGCGCAGAGGGGATGGGTAACAGAGACCCTTGAGCGTTTATACACTCCGGCGGACCATCCTGTTCTTGGCGCCACCCTGCAGGGTTCGATGGGCTTGTTCGCCCGCGGCGAAGGCGTGTACATCAGTATGGCGCGCCTGAATCAACTAGCGGATATCGAGGTCGACGAGAAACCGCCGACCAACAACCGACTTTTGAACCTGATATCAAAACGTAAAACAGACTTGTCTCATGCCTCCAAAACGCTTGAGGCTGAGCTGGATCGTTACTCTGCTAGTCGCCTACCTACCCGTATGCCCCATGGTGATTTGGGTGGTCAGTTGACCGATGTGATGCGGGTAATTGGAGCTGACCTGGGTGTGCCGGTCATGCACGTACAGCACGGCTCATTCGATACTCATGAGGGGCAGCCGTGGCGTCACCCGAGACTGCTGAAAGATCTAGCCGAAAATCTTGCTGCCTTCCGTCAAGGTCTGCAACGTATGGGTCGTTGGGACGATGTTCTGGTGATGACCTACTCGGAGTTTGGTCGGCGAGCCGGCGAGAATGGCAATGAGGGTACTGATCACGGAAGCGCGAATACCCATTTCATGATGGGCGGCCGAGTGAATGGTGGCCTTTATGGCGAGCATCCCAGTCTGAAACGACTAGTAGATGGCGATATGCAGCACACTATGGACTATCGAGCTATCTATGATCAGGTGTGCCTGAACTGGTTTGGCGATAGCGCTCAGCCCTGGGCAGGATTCAGAGATGATGCACTTAAAGGCCTGATTTAGGTGTTTTTTATCCGTCTCGCAACGCTGTTTTTATTTGCGTTCTTAAGCGCATGCAGCATACAACCGCGACTAGAGGGCTCGGCCTGGAGCGCTAACTCCGAAGCCATCGATAGCTACTATCGCGACTGGCAGGGTACGCATTATCGGCTCGGTGGAACGGGGCGCGGCGGCTTGGACTGCTCAGCCTTTGTGCAGAATCTCTACGCTGAGGTGTTTAATCAGCGTCTGGCGCGAACTACCGAGCGCCAGGCTGAGCAGGGGTTCCAGATCTTACCGGGTGAGCTAGAGCCGGGTGATCTGATCTTCTTCAAAACGGGCTGGAAAGCGCGGCATGTTGGGGTGTATATCGGTGATAACCAGTTTGTGCACGCCTCCACCTCTGTGGGTGTGACGCGTTCAAATCTGAGTA
>Ga0209555_10001431_pt1 | contig 18339 bp, 17 predicted proteins | sample SaaInl85LU_5_DNA_FD_184643 | JGI IMG/M metagenome (GOLD analysis project Ga0209555, IMG submission 184643) | Marine microbial communities from expanding oxygen minimum zones in the Saanich Inlet - ESP_85LU_5_DNA (SPAdes) (version 2) | ecosystem: Environmental > Aquatic > Marine > Intertidal... | reverse complement strand
TGGGACGAGTCTTATTCTTCATTATGTCTTTGAAGGTGATAAGACCTACAAGTTTACCCTTTTCATCTACTACAGGAAGTTTTTCAATTTTATTAGTTTGAAGAATATCCTCAGCATTTTCTAAATCTGTTAGTTGTGTTGTTACCAAGTTATCAAGAGCAGTCATTACCTCATCAATTTTCTTGTCTTGATTTTTTTCGAATCTTAAATCTCTGTTTGTAACAATACCGACTAAGCTTTGGTTTTCTTTAACTACTGGAATCCCACCAATTTTATTTTCCTTCATGATAGATAATGCATCTCTAACTGAAGAATTTTGAGGAAGTGTGATAGGATCTAATATCATTCCGCTTTCAGAACGTTTTACTTTTCTTACTTCAGCAGATTGTTTAGCAATGGTCATGTTCTTGTGAAGAACACCAATGCCTCCATCCTGGGCAATAGCAATAGCCATTTTTGCTTCTGTAACTGTATCCATAGCTGCAGAAACAATAGGAATGTTGAGTTTTATGTTTTTGGAAAATTGAGTAGAAACGTTAACTTGATGTGGTAAGGTATCAGAGTAATCTGGAACTAACAATACATCGTCATAAGTTAATCCTTCGCCTATTATTTTCTTGCTATAATCCATAATCGAATTTAGAATGGCAAAAGTAGTAAATTCTATTTTAAATCAATAATATTTAACAAGGATTATCGCAGTAGCATAATGCGTCCTGTTTCTCTAAGGTTTTGCCCTTGAGCAAATTGTATTTGGATATCAAAAATATAGACCCCATTTGGCACAAAATTATTAGCAAAAGTTCCGTCCCAGCCTTCTTGCAATGAATTAGACTCAAAAATGAGTTTTCCCCATTTGGAAAAAACCTTTAGTTGGTAATTCTCTATTGACTCTTCATCGTTCACAGTAATGTTCCAAATATCATTCTTGATATCGCCATTGTCTGGTGTAAAAGCTTTTGGAATATACAGTACTGGCGATTTGGAAATACAAACCTGATTAGAAAAAACGGTATCTTTTCTACCAAGCTCATTTAGCATGTCTTCGGTTGAAATATGATAAATACAAACTTTACCAAAATCATTCTCTATTGAAATGTCATAAACAGAATTATTGTAAGCATTTTGCAAAAACGTTCTTTGGCCATTTACTTCTTTCCAAATTTCTAGATGTGACTCTTCAATAAACCCATCATATTCACCTGTTAAAACAGAAATATTCTCTTGAGTGATACTTTGTGCGCCGAGCATTAGATTAGGAGCAATTGATGTATCGCTCGAGTTGGCAAGAATGCTTAAATCGTACTCTTTTCCACAAATATCTACTGGCTTTGCTCTGTAAAAATACAGGTTTCTATTTGGGATTACTAAATCGTCAATGAATGAATAGTCATCAACCTGACGTTCGGCTTTGCCTGACAAAAACTGAAAACCATTTTCGGTATATGAGCGGTAAATATTAACATGACTAACATCGCTAGAATTTGTGATGGCGGTTACTTTAATACTGTTCTCTCCTTCCACAGTCACTCTATTTACATAGCTAAATGTTGGAACATCAATTATGGTTGAGGATATTGAAAATCTATTTGATTTTGAGACGTATGACGCAGTACTTGTAGCCTCTAGCCAAAAGGTGTAGTTATTAGAATATTCAACCGGCATAAAAAATGAAGTATCTTCTCTTGCTATATTTATTGTTTCTTCGGGAAAAACTATACCTGTGGTTAAATCTTCTCTGATGATTTTGAGTTGATAAGCTTGCATTCCAACCATGTTCAAATAAGGGTTCCAGTCTAAGAAAATAGAAGTGTCACATTCTGAATAAGAATTATTAACAAATATGGTTGAATGGGCACTGCTCCTTATGCTATTATTGCCAAAAGCATCGAATGCTACTACACTAAAGGTTTCAATTTTATTTTGAGGATTTGCACTTGATGTAGTGTAATTTGTGTTAGCTATACCAAATACCGTATCAAGAGGAATCCACAATCCAGAGATGTCTTCAAAATAGATAATGTAACCGACAACTTGTGCCGAGCTATTTACCCAAAAAATATCCACTTGTTGACTTACAGGATTTACGCTTAATCGAGTAATCAATGGCGGATTTGGATCTTGTGCCAAAACAATAGCTGACTTGCAAACAAGTAAGGTTAATATAAAATATCGAAAAACATTCATTACCATCGACAATCTTTAATTCTAAAACTTAATTTCCGATATTTTATTTTTAGCGAGATAAAATTCTTCAATTATCTCATTTACAATTTCTTTTGCTGGTTTGATAGTATCCATCATTGCGGAAATTTGCCCTATCTCTAATTCACCTTCATCAAGCTCTCCTCTAAACATGCCTTTCTTGGCTCTTCCTCTTCCCAACAACGAAAGAAGTTCATCCTTAGTTGCGCCCTTATCATACGCATCAATCAGTTGGTTGTAAAAGTTATTTTTCAACAATCTTACAGGAGTTATCTCTTTTAGCATTAATTGGGTATCTCCTTCCTTAGAATTTAAAATTAATTCTTTAAAATTTTGATGCGCTGATGATTCGGGTGAAGCTATAAACCTACTACCAATTTGAACACCATCGGCCCCCAAAGACATCGCTGCTAACATTCCTGCTCCAGTACCTATTCCACCAGCAGCAATTAGAGGGATGGAAACATGCTTCCTAATTAGAGGAATTAAACACATTGTGGTTGTTTCCTCTCTACCGTTATGTCCACCCGCTTCAAAGCCTTCAGCTACAATAGCATCAACGCCTGCATCAACAGCTTTTTTTGCAAACTTCACATTACTAACAACGTGTACAACTGTAATGCCGTGTTGTTTTAAATGAGCAGTCCATTTTGAAGGGTTACCTGCTGATGTAAATACAATTTTTACACCTTCTTCTATCAAAATGTTAATGTGATCATCAATTTGAGGATATAGCAATGGAAGGTTTACGGCAAACGGTTTAGCGGTATGTGATTTACACTTTTGAATGTGCTCTCTCAAAACGTCTGGATACATTGATCCTGAACCAATAATTCCAAGTCCGCCAGCATTACTTACAGCTGATGCTAACTTCCAGCCTGAACACCATATCATACCGGCCTGAACAAGTGGATATTTTATACCAAATAATTGAGTAATTTTATTGTTCATTAACTATCTTTGTTCGCGCAACGAAATTAGATAATTTTTACCAATGAAAAGAGATAATAAAATATTTGAACTAATTGAAGAGGAAAAAAGCCGTCAGACACATGGTATTGAGTTGATTGCATCCGAAAACTTTGTAAGTGATCAGGTTATGGAAGCTATGGGTTCAGTATTAACTAATAAATACGCTGAAGGATTTCCTAAGAAAAGATATTATGGCGGCTGTGAAGTAGTTGATAAAGTTGAACAACTTGCCATTGATAGAGCTAAAGAATTATTTGGTGTTGAATACGCCAATGTTCAGCCTCATTCTGGATCTCAAGCAAATGCCGCTGTTTTTTTAGCAGTACTTAAACCTGGCGATAAAATTTTAGGCTTCAATTTAGCACATGGTGGTCACCTTACTCACGGTTCTCCTGTTAACTTTTCTGGAAAAATTTACAAGACAAGCTTTTACTCTGTCAAAGAAGAAGACGGATTGATTGATTACGACGCTCTAGAAAAAACTGCTGTTGAAGAAAAACCACAGTTAATTATTTGTGGTGCTTCTGCCTACTCAAGAGATATAGATTACAAGAGATTTAGAGAAATTGCAGATAAAGTGGGTGCTCTTTTAATGGGTGATATTTCTCATCCATCTGGCTTAATTGCAGCCGGACATTTGAATAACCCAGCTCCTTATTGTCACATACTTACAACAACCACACACAAAACCCTAAGAGGTCCAAGAGGTGGGCTAATTATGGTAGGAAAAGATTTTGATAACCCGTGGGGATTAACAACACCAAAAGGAGTTGTTAAAAAAATGTCTGCTCTTTTGGATTCAGCAGTATTTCCGGGCACTCAAGGTGGTCCATTAGAACATGTAATTGGTGCTAAAGCAGTTGCTTTTGGTGAGGCGCTTGAACCAGAATTTAAAGACTACACACTTCAAGTCATTAAAAATGCGGAAGTGATGGCTCAATGCTTTATGGATAAAGGATACAAAGTTATTTCTGGTGGCACTGAAAACCATTGCATGCTGTTGGATTTAAGATCTAAAGGAATTACCGGAAAAGATGCCGAAAACACTCTAGTAAGAGCGGATATAACCGTTAATAAAAACATGGTTCCATTTGATGATAAATCACCTTTTGTCACCTCTGGAATGCGTGTTGGAACTCCTGCTATAACAACACGAGGAATTAAGGAAGACACCATTCCCCAAATCGTTGACCTTATTGATGAAGTACTAATGAATATAGACAATGAAGAAGTCATTCAAAATGTACGAAGGAAAGTCAATGAGCTAATGGGGCAATTTCCTTTATTTGCCTATTAAGAATGAATAAATTCGGAAAATACATTGATGTCAATCGTCAATCTTGGGAAGATAGAACTGGTGTTCATTTAAAATCGGAATTCTACAATTTAGAAGCCTTTAAGCGTGACCCTATGTCTCTTAAAGCCATTGAATTAGCTGGTCTTACTGATATCAAAGGGAAAACTTTATTACATCTTCAATGCCATTTCGGTCAAGACAGCTTGTCTTGGGCAAAAAAAGGAGCAAATGTAACTGCTGTGGATTTCTCTTCATCAGCAATTACTGCTGCAAAAGAATTGTCAGAAGAAATTGATATTGCTGTACGCTTCGTTGAATCAAACGTTTTAACTTTAGATTTAGAAGAAGAGTTTGATATCGTATTCATGTCTTATGGCACTTTAGGTTGGTTACCTGACCTAAATACATGGGGAAAAGTGGTGTCCAAACACCTCAAGAAAGGCGGTACATTTTTTATTAGTGAATTTCATCCTTTCATCGATTTATTAGATGATCAAATGCAACATGGATACTTTTTTGACGAAAACACTCCGACTACCAAAGAAACAGGATCTTATACAGACGGTGGAGAAACTTTAAAAACCGAATATTGTTGGTGGAGTCATTCATTAACCGAAATTTTTGTTGCTCTTGAGTCAAATGGTCTAAAACTTCAATCGTTTGAAGAGTTTGACTATTCTCCTTATTTGCTAGATGGTATGATAGAACGTCAAAAAGGACAATATGTACTAGAAAATAGAGCCAAGCAATCCTTGCCTTATGTGTTCTCTCTCAAAGCCACAAAAAAATAGCATTGAATTGATTACATTAAAAAAGCCCCTGCACTTGCAGGGGCTTTTTTAGAGTAGCGAGGGAGAGATTTGAACTCTCGGCCTCCGGGTTATGAATCCGACGCTCTAACCAACTGAGCTACCTCGCCATAGTTGGGTCGGCAAATATACTATTTTTGTCAACTCCTCAAATAGCCTTTTGTAATTTTTAAGACCTTCCTTCTTCTGCCAATAGTTTAGTCTGTCTTTTTAAGGTTCTTAGTATTAAACTTATCACTGCAGTACCTAAAAGTAATGCTTGAAAAGTTTCTGAAATAAACAGCTCTTCAAGCAAAAAGTAATTTCTTAATACTGACACATATGCAAAGCCAATTACAGTAGCCAAAACGCCTGAATACTCTCTCCTCAAAACACTTATGAAAGAAAATGGTATGTTGCTTTTCTTAAAATTTAAAAAGTTTGGCACGAATGCTGGCAAACCCTCTGCCCAGTCTAAATACTGTTTTCCAAATTTACTTTCTAAGAAACGTTCTTCGGCAAACATAATGCGCTCATAATAAATCCAATATAATAGGCTTACGATGATAACAAAATACCAGTTAAAGGAGTAAAACACTATTCCAATCCACATGAAGTAATTTCCTAAATACAAAGGGTGTCTTACTACTGAATAAATACCCGTACTGTTTAATTGATCAGCGACTTGTTCTTTAGTGTTTCTTCCAGATGTTCCCCTTGGAGTTGTACCAATGGTATACGCACGAATAAGAAAGCCTAAAACAGACAAAGCAATAGCAATGAAGGTATAAACTTCGGCTTTATGTGAGGAAATAGAATCCGTAAGAAAAAGAAAAGGAATTGCCAATACAAAGAGTATCACAGGAAACTGCCCTCTATATTTAAACAAGAAATTTCCTTGTTTCTCAAATTCGTTAATTAACGCCATTAATTAATCGATAGTAATTCTACCTCAAAAATAAGTGTTTCGTTAGGCCCAATAGAACCACCCGCTCCTCTTTCGCCATAGGCCAAGTTAGAAGGAATAAACAATTTATATTTAGAACCTACATTCATTAACTGAAGGGCTTCTACCCAACCCGCTATTACACCACCAACTGAAAAAGTAGCTGGCTGTCCTCTATCAACAGAGCTATCAAATACTGTTCCGTCAATTGTGGTACCATGATAATGTACAGTTACTCTATCAGTTGAACTGGGCTTTGCGCCTTGACCTTCTTTTAATATTATGTATTGAAGACCAGATTCAGTTGTAACTACACCTTCATTTTTTGCGTTTTCTTCAAGAAAAACTTGACCTTTCTTAATCGCAGCTTGATTTTTCTTTTCAGTTAATTCTATAAAGTATTCCTGAATAAGAGCATTAGCATCTTCTTCACTTATTTTAACTTCATTTCCTGAATATACATCGTTGAATGCTAAAGAAACTGCTCCTGATTTTATTGAATCAAAACCACTACTTTTAATATTGTTAGCAACACTTACTCCCAAGCTATAGCTTAAAGAGTCAATTTTAGTGGATAAATCCGAACTTGTAGTTTCAACATTATTACATGAGAAAATTAGGGCTGTAATTCCCGTGATTAAAACGATTTTTTTCATTGATTTTAAATTTAATTATTAATATAGTTTGATATTACTTTTTTAAACGTTTGTATAGCCGTATTCATGTCTGTTGAAGCACCTCCTGCGGCATTTATATGACCGCCACCACCAAAATGATCTCTGGAAAGTTGATTAACCGAAATGTCTCCTTTTGACCTAAAGGAAATTTTAATGATACCGTCTCTTTCAACAAAAAATGCAGCAACTTTCACACCTTTAATGGACAAGGCATAATTTACAACACCTTCAGTATCGCCTTTCTGAAAATTAAAGCGTTTGAGTTCTTCTGCGTTGAGACTGATGTATGCAGCATTGACGGCCGGTAAGACCTCAAGCTTTTCATTCAGGCAATAACCTAAAAGCTTGATTCTATTGATGGAGTTATTATCGTGAATTTTATCATACACCCAATCATTTCTCACACCTTTTTCTAGTAAAACCGATACTATTTGATGTGTTTTAGAAGTTACAGAGTTGAATCTAAAATTACCAGTATCCGTCATGATGCCGGCATATAAACATTCTGCAATATCTTGATTTATAAAATCTAAATCTCCAAGCATTTCTAAAAACTCATATATTAATTGAGCAGTAGAACATGCAGAAGTATCTGAAAAATTAAAATCAAAGGTATCTGGTTGTTGGTGGTGATCAATTAAAACCTTAAGAGCATTAGATGATTCTACAACTGGCGCAAAAGTGTCAATTCGACTAAGTGTGTTAAAATCTAAGCAAAATATAAGTTCTGCTTTATTGGTAATTTTTTTAGCTTTTTCTTCATGAAAACAATATTCAATAACTTCATCATTTCCCTTCATCCAAGTCAAAAAACTGGGATAATTGTTGGGTGTGATTACTGTTACCTCATGTCCTTTTAGTTTTAAATAACTACTTAATGCTAATGAAGAACCCATAGCATCGCCATCCGGACCTTTGTGGGTGGTAATAACTATTCGTCTTGGTGTAGATAAAAACGATTTTAATTGACCTAATTCTTCTGCTTTCATAAAGTTTGCTAAAATAAGAATAAAACTGAGTGTATTTGGTAAAGGATTTTTATAAATTCGCGGCAACAAAAATTATTACAAATACAGATGGCAACTAATAGAACATTTACAATGATTAAACCCGAAGCCGTAGAAAACGGTAACATCGGTGCTATATTAGAACGTATCAATGCTGCAGGTTTTAGAATTGTAGCAATGAAAAAAACACAACTTTCTGCAGAATCTGCTGGTACATTTTACGAAGTACATAAAGAACGTCCATTCTACGGAGAATTGGTAAGTTACATGAGCTCTGGCCCTATTGTAGCTGCAATTCTTGAAAAAGAAAATGCTGTTGCGGACTTCAGAACACTAATTGGTGCAACTGATCCTAGCGAAGCTGCGGAAGGTACTATAAGAAAAGAATTTGCTGAAAGTAAAGCTAAAAATGCGGTTCACGGTTCTGATTCAGACGATAATGCTGCTATTGAAGGTGATTTTTTCTTTACAGAAGAAGAACGTTCATAAGTTTAAAAATACTCTATTTGAAAGCCCTAGTCCGATTGGATTGGGGCTTTTTTATTTTAAGATAATGTCAGTAATGACTTCTTTTTTTACTGCTTCATTAAGTTTTTTTACCAGCTCCGTTCTCTGATACGAAAGTTCTTGTCGTAATGTTGAGGAATTTAACCTTATATGAAGTTTTTTGTTAGAAATAAATACTTCCTCGGTGTATTTAGCCAAAGAACTGCCCAATAGTTTGTCCCATTCGGTAATAAGTTTAACCTCATCAAGCTTTTGTTCCCAACCACTTTCTTTGAGAAAATCCTTAATAACATCTCCGATTGATTGTTGGTTACTCTTCCTTTTCAACACTACCATTTTTAATATGAAACAATTTGAAATCAGCATTAATCTTGTTAAAGATTTGCTTGGTACGTTCTGGATGAGTATCAGTTACAAATATTTGTCCAAAATGATGGCGATGAACTAATGACATCAAATGCTCTACTCTATTATCATCCAGCTTGTCAAAAATATCATCCAATAACAACATGGGCTTGTATCCCAAAGCATCTTGCATAAAATCAAATTGAGCTAATTTCAAGGCTAATAAATAGGTCTTTTGCTGACCTTGTGAGCCTGCTCTTTTAATCAAGTGATTATTTAAATTGAATACTAAATCATCTTTATGAATTCCAATTGATGAAAATTGAACTGCTTTATCTTTTTCAAACACCTTTTTTGTTAAATCTAAATAATTTTCATCATTCAATTGCGAGTTGTAGTCTATACTTACTTGCTCGTCAGTCGCCGAAATCTCATTATAGTATTTTAAAAATATAGGAAGCAAGCGACTCAAAAATGACTTTCTCTTTTCAAAGATAGAATGTGCTAAGGGAGCAAGCTGCTCATCATAAAGGGACAATGAACTATAATCCGATTTCAATTTAAGCAATGCATTTCTTTGAATAATCAATTTATTATACAGAATTACAGAATTGAGATAATTCTTATCAAACTGAGAAATGACACTATCCATATATTTTCTTCTGACATCACTCCCACCAAGTAATAGTTCGCTATCGGTTGGCGAAACCATCACTAATGGATATAGTCCAATGTGTTCAGAAAGTTTATCGTAACTCTTTTTATTCTTTCGGATGACCTTTTTCGAACCTGATTTAACTGCACACTGAATTAAATCTTTTGAATCATCTTTGTCAAAAATACCTTCAACAGACATAAAAGGCTGATCATAAAGTATATTATAACTATCCTGTTTTATGAAAAAACTTTTTGTAAAAGAAAGGTAATGAATTGCATCCAAAAGGTTTGTTTTTCCCGAGCCATTGTTACCAACAAAGCAATTAACATGAGGATTAAAATCTAAACGACTTTCAGAATGATTTTTGAAGTTTAAAACAGTTAATTTTTCTAAAAACATCAGCCTATTTTAGCAAGCACTAAGTTATCTAAAATTTAACTCATAATAAGCTATGCGCTGGAAAGTTTTTCAAATGGAAAAAAAAGTTATTTTTGTGGCTCAAATTATAAGACATGGCTAAAAAGAAGGCAAATAAAACGGAAGAGCAGTTTGCAGCTGTTGAAGAAACATTAACCCGAACAGAACAATGGGTTGAAAACAATCAAAAACAACTATCCACATTTGTTTTTGGAGTTGTTGCAGTAATCGCTTTGTACCTTGCCTACGATAAATTTTATGTGCAAACAGTAAATCAAGAGGCACAAGAAGAGTTATTTGTTGCAGTAGAGTATTTTGAAAAAGACTCTTTTAATCTAGCGCTTAATGGTGTTAATGACAACTTAGGTCTTCTAGACATTATAGACGACTATGGCTCAACGGAAGCTGGAAATTTAGCATACTACTATGCTGGAATCAGCTATTTAAATCTTGGTGATAATGAATCAGCCATCGACTTTTTAAGTGATTTTTCTAGTGATGATGATATCGTATCCTCAATTTGCTACGGAAGCCTAGGAGATGCATACATGAATATTGATGAAAAGAGCGATGCTATTAACTACTGGACTAAAGCTGCATTCAATAGTGAAAATAAGTTCACATCCCCTATCTACCTCAAAAGAGCTGCAATGGCATTAGAGGAAGATGAAAATTTTGACAAAGCCGTAGAGTACTACACAATTATCAAAACAAAATATTCGACCTCAGATGAAGCTAGAGATATTGAAAAATATATCACTAGGGCTGAATTAAGAAAATAATCCTAAAGCTCGTTAATCGAGCTTTTTTTATGGCAACAAAAAATAAAAATCTTTCACATTACGATCTTGACAATGTGCCTTCAGCTGAAGGCATGAAAATTGGCATTGTTGTTGCTGAGTGGAACTCTAATATAACAGAAAACCTTTTTAATGGTGCTTATGAAGCACTTGTAGAGTGTGGATGTAATAGCCAAGATATCATCCGAAAAAATGTACCTGGAAGTTTTGAATTACCTTTAGCAGCTCAGTTTCTCTTAGAATCTACAGATGTAGATGCGGTGATTTGTTTGGGAAGCGTTATACAAGGTGAAACAAAACACTTTGACTATGTATGCCAAACTACTGCAAATGGCATTAAAGATGTTTCATTGAAATATAATAAAGCCGTTATTTTTGGTGTACTAACAGACAACACCATGCAACAAGCCATTGACCGTTCTGGAGGAAAACACGGAAATAAAGGCGTTGAAGCCAGTATTACTGCCATCAAAATGGTCGATTTAATGAACAACACAAAGATTCGTTAAACTTTTGCTAACTTTGTAGCACTAACATTTTTGCCATGAAAATAATCAAACGATGCTTCGTTTTGCTTGCATTAATCTTTTTCAAGCAGACTTTTTGTCAAGAAACTAACATATTCATTCTAGACTCTTCTAACAAAGTTGACTCTAACCTTGTCAAATCTACATATACATCGGTAGGCTTTAATCCAGTAAATATTGTTGAATCTTCTATTACTTCATCATTAGATACTAGTGAATTTGATATTGCTTATGTGGCCGAAGGTTATTATTACAGCTTCACTCAAGGTTGGGTGCTTGACCCTATTCAAGAGACAGAACGACAAATCATTCAGAACTTTATCGAACAAGGTGGGCATGTTGTATGGATTAGTGAAAATGGAGAAAGCGGTCAAACAAGCGAAAGTCCATTTACGACCATCAATAATATTTATGGTACAATAGTTAGCAACGGTACTTTCTTTAATAATGCAGGCTATGGATCTCCCTCAATGCACAGAATACATCCAAGTAACGGACCAGGAGGTCTTTCACTAACAGAAACTATTTACTCATCTGGTAGTTATGCAACAATGGTTGATGTTCCCAATTGTAATAAGGTTTACACAAGTGAATCTATTGATTATTCGTCTGATATGTTCTATACATGTACACATACAACACTAGCTGTTTTTCCAGGAAGGCCTAAACCTAACGAAGGTTCAGTAATTATTTCAACTGAAATAGGGTCTCCAATGAAACCTTGGACAATTTGGGGAGGAATTACTCCAACAACAATTTACAACACAGAATTAGATAGTGCTATCGCATCGCTACATTATAAACTACTTGTCGAAGAAAACACCGACACCATTAACGACTGGACAGACATTGAATCAAACATGAATCCTGATTGCCCAACCGCATCAGCTAGTTACACATTTGGCGAAACTGAACTGTGTGTTGGCGATACTATAGTATTCACACATGCAGATGGACAGAGTGTGCCATACACCAATCAAGACACTGGCACATACAGACTTAGCGTGTACTATGAGCAAGGGACATGTAGAGACGATACCATAGTATATGTTAGTTTTACTGATGCATATGTTGATGCTGGAATAGATACAAGCGTTTGTGAAGGTGATGAAGTTATATTAGAAGCCGAAAACCCTTCAAATGCATTAATTTCATGGGATAATAATGTCATTGACGGCCTGCCTTTTGTTCCCACGTCAACCAAAACCTATGTTGTCATTTCTAACAAATTTAACTGCAGCAATTCAGACACTGTTAAAATTTCTGTCTTGGAAAAGCCTTTAATGACTATTAATGTAAAAGAGGACACCTCATTATGCTTTGGCAATGACATTACCCTAAATGCTAGTACTAATTCAAACTTAACAGTAACATGGACTAACGGTATTGATAACAATGTGCCCTTTACACCTACGGAAACAAACAACTATATCGCAACTACAAGTAATAACGGTTGTGATGCAGTAGACTCAATCACTATTGAAGTAAAACCTAGCCCAACGCTCAGTATCAATGATGATATATCATTATGTGAAGGTGAACTATTTCTTTTGAATGCAGAGTCAACTGGAACAGTAATTTGGAATGATACTTTTGAAAATAATCATAACATCACAGCTTTAAAAAACGACTATTATGTTGCTCACGCATCTATAGATGATTGTTTTGTTGTGGATTCTTTTTATTTGAGTACATTTCCTATTCCAGAGCCAAACTTCAACATTCATTATCTAGACTTTTTTGACAACTCGCAAACTATATTTTTTGAGAATTTATCAGATGAAAACAATTTTTTCACTTGGATATTAGAAAATGGGAATGAAAGTTACGATTACTCAGTTGAACAGTCGTTCAAAAGTAACTCTGATACAATTTTAACAATAACCTTAATCGAAGAAAACTCAAACAACTGTGTAGATAGTATTCATAAAAACATAAAAATATCTTCAAATATTAGCGAGACTATATATCTACCAACTGCTTTTACTCCCAATGATAATTCTTTAAACGATGGGCTAAAACCTTTCTTTAACTTCACAATTTTCGATTATAATTTCTCTATATACAATAGATGGGGAGAATTGATTTTTGAAACAAATGATATTGACACTTATTGGGATGGAACGCTGAAAGGTGAAAAAGTGCCTGATGGACTTTATACCTATAGAGTTAGATACAATAGAAAGATTAAGATCGGCACTGTTCATGTTATAAAATAAAAAAACCAGCACCAAAAGTGCTGGTTTTTGCGGAGAGAGAGGGATTCGAACCCCCGGTACATTGCTGTACAATGGTTTTCAAGACCACCGCATTCGACCACTCTGCCATCTCTCCTGCGGAGGGCAAAAGTAAAATATTTTTAGTTTTTACACACACATTAATTACAAAAATTAGTGATTATATTTTCGTAACTTAGCTTGACAATTATCTTACTACCTACAAAAGTGAAAAATACATTCTTAAAATCTTTTTTTATTACCATTGTTTTAGCGAGTTATTTCTCTCTCTCTGTAAGTGCTCAAAGTATTAGTGCGCAGTTTGATCTTTGTAATTTCCAGTCCGAAAATAAAAGTTTCGTTGAAACGTATATTTCTATAGACGGAAATAGCGTGAAATATTCACTCAATGAAAAGAATAAATTTCAAAGTTCACTAAGCATTACCATTCAATTTCTTTCAGCTGATAGTGTTACCAAATTTGATAAGTACACCCTTAATAGCACTGAAATTGACGACACATCAAATATTGATTTTGTTATTGTTGATCAACAACGTTACATTTTGGAGGATGGCGACTACCAATTAAAACTGCAAATCACTGACATCAATGATTTAGATAATGAAATTAATCATTTGCAAGAATTAACTGTTGAAACAAAAAATGGCTTTTCTGACATTCAGTTAATTGAAAGTTACACAAACACTAATGAAGTAAATATATTAAGTAAATCGGGATATGATCTCGTTCCTTTTATTTCTAATTTTTACAATAGCAACAATACCAAAATTACATTTTATCTAGAGTACTACAACGATTCTGAAGAGCCAACTCTTATACAAACCAAAGTCTTATCGCAGTCAACAAATAAGGTAGTAAACAATTTGGCTCTTAATAAAAAAAGCAACAGCAAAAAAACACCAATTCTGGGTAGTTTCTCATTGACAGATGTCCCTACGGGAACATATTTTTTGGAAACAAATGCCATCAATAAAGACAATGAAATTATTCATTCTGAAAAGACTATATTTTATAAAATGAATAAAAACATAGTCGATGAAGTAGAGGAAATTGATGGAACGTTCGTTTCAAAAATCACAAACAAGGACTCATTAAAATTATTTATAAACTATCTATATCCAATACAAACAACCTCTGAAAGTATTTTTGCCGATAATCAAATTAACTACGATGATATTGACATGCTTCAAAAATATTTCTACAGTTTTTGGAAAAAAAGAAGTCCATTTGATACTGAGAACGCTTGGCTCAATTATCGCGCTTTGGTTAACTTAGTCAACAACAAGTTTGGCAATGGACTCCAAAAAGGGTACATATCAGATAGAGGAAGAATATTTTTATCATATGGCCAACCTAATTCCATTTCCGAGGAAGTATTGCCGAATCAATTTCAACCGTTTGAAGTTTGGCATTACTATAAAATTGATAGCGAACGTAATATTAAGTTTGTTTTTAGCAATAAAAATATGCCTAATGAATACCGCTTAGTATACTCAAACAAATCTGGTGAAGTATCGGATACGGACTGGCTGAATCGTTTTGAAGAAAACTATTACGATGGCTCTGATAATGGAGAACGGTCACCATTTGATTATTTCAAAACTCCAAACTAATTCGTATTGAATACCTTACTATATTCTATTATCAAGCTCTACTCCTATTACCCTATTAAATTGCTGGGTATTTTATCTTGGAAATTTACTATTCTGCTAAAACTAATTGGCTATAGAAAGAAAGTTGTCCAAACTAATTTATCTAATGCATACCCTACCAAATCAAAAGAAGAAATAAACAAACTGCTTAATGATTTCTACCAATATTTTGGACGTTTGCTGGCAGAATCCCTAAAGGTATTTTCAATTAAAAAAACCGATTTAAAAGAAAGGGTTTCTTTTAAAAATGATCAGCTAATTCACGACTACCTTAATGAGAATAAAGACGTTATTGTTGTTATGGGACATTATGGAAATTGGGAATGGGGACTGTTAGCAACTACTATCCATTTTGACAACCAAATGGTTGCAATATATAAGCCACTTTCTTCAGATTTTTGGAATTCAAAAATGAAAAAAATCCGAAGCCAATTCAGCGGCAAAATGGTCAGTATGAAAGAAAGTGTGAGGTACTTGCTTAAAAAAGAAAATAAAGCACGTTTAATTGGCATTGTGAGTGACCAAACACCATCTTCTGATGAGATAAATTACTGGATTACTTTTTTAAATCAGAAAACTCCTGTATTTTTGGGTACAGAGAAATTAGCTAAAAAATTAAATAGCCCAATAATTTTCGCAAAAGTTAACCCTAAAAGTCACGGTTATTATGAAATTGAATTCGAATTACTAACCGACAATCCTAAAGATACAAAAGAAGGAGAAATTACAAACTTACATTCCAAAAAACTAGAAGAAGATATTAATAACAATCCAGCCTATTGGTTGTGGTCACACAGAAGATGGAAGCACCTAAAGTAGCAGTAGTAATCCTCAATTACAATGGACTTCATTGGTTGAAGACTTTTTTAGCTGACGTAATTTCAAAGAGCAAAGAAGCTGATGTAGTTATTGCTGATAATGCCTCTAGTGATAAGTCTTTAGATTATGTCAAAGAGCATTTTCCTTCTGTAAAAATTGTAGAGAATAAAGAAAATACCGGATATGCTGGTGGCTACAACAATGCTCTACAACATATTTGCGCCGATTATTACGTGCTTCTTAATTCCGATGTCGAAGTGACAGATAATTGGATATCTCCAATCATTGAACAAATGGAAAATGATAAGTCTATTGCTGCCTGTCAACCAAAAATCAAAAAATTTGATCAAAAAAATTATTTTGAATACGCAGGTGCTTGTGGTGGATTCATCGACAAATACGGCTACCCTTATTGCAGAGGTAGAATTTTTGATAATCTAGAAGAAGATAAAGGACAATACAACAATCCTATTGAGGTATTCTGGGCAAGTGGCGCCTGTCTATTCTTGCGTTCTTCGGCCTTTTATGAAGTGGGTGGCTTTGATTGGGACTTCTTTGCTCACATGGAAGAAATTGATTTATGTTGGAAACTTAAAAATAAAGGATATAAAATCATGTGTATTCCTGAATCGACAGTTTACCATGTTGGTGGCGGAACTCTTAAAAATGGAAGCTATTTCAAAACCTATCTAAATTATAGAAACAACCTTTTGATGCTCTATAAAAATTTAGAACCAAATAATCGTTTTAAAACAATTTTTATAAGAATGTTTTTAGATGGTCTTTCTAGTATGAAAATGATTCTTGACAAAAAACCTTTGCATGTTTTCGCCATTTTAAAAGCCCATTTGCACTTTTACTCCTACCTTAAAAAGTTTAGAAAAAAAAGACCTAAAGATTATACCATCTCTTTGCCTCAAAAGAGTGTAGTTTATTCGTACTTTTTTGAAAACAAACGAGAGTTTAATCAGTTGAATAATGACCTTAACTGATTAACAGTGTAATCTATCTCCTCAATGGTATTAAACCTACTAAAAGAAAATCTCAAAGACGGCCTACTCATATCTGAACCTATGTTTCGCAACACATGAGAACCTAAATTACTTCCTGAAGAACACGCACTTCCTCCTGAAGATGCTACGCCCATTATATCAAGATTATAGAATAGCATTTCTCCAATATCAGTCGGGGGAAAGAGAACGTTTAGAACAGTATATAATGAGTTCTCAATATTAGCACTCTCGCCATTGAACTCAACACCAGGAATAGCATCTTTCAGACCGCTTATCATTCTTAGTTTTAAAGACTCAATATGTTTCCTGTGGTTTTCTAAATCTGAATAGGAAACATCCATAGCTTTTGAAAGACCAACTATTCCATAAACATTTTCTGTACCTGCCCTCATGTTTCTCTCCTGCCCTCCTCCAAAAATCAATGGTTTTACCTTTATATTTTCATTGATATACAAAAAGCCATTTCCTTTGGGGCCATGAAACTTATGAGCTGCTCCAGTAATAAAATGGATATTTATTGCTTTTAAATCAAATGAATAATGCGCCATTGTTTGGACAGTATCTGAATGAAAAATAGCATTGTATTTCTCACATACTTCTGCAACTGTTTTTATAGGGATAAGATTTCCAATTTCATTATTAGCGTGCATTAAGGACACAAAAGAACGTTGGTTAGTTTTCAATAACTCTTCGAGATGATTAAAATCTATATTGCCTTTTTCATCAAGATTGACGTAAGAAAGTTTAATTAAACCCTTTGAAGAAAGATCTTCCAGAGTATGGCCTACAGCATGGTGTTCAATTTTGGAAGTAATGGCATGATTAATTCCTAAATCCATCATTCCACAACGAATAGCCATGTTATCGGCTTCTGTGCCTCCTGAAGTAAAAAATATTTCACCAGGATTGCAGTTCAAATGACGAGCAACATTTTTCCTTGCTTTCTCTACAAGAGAGCGGGACTCTCTTCCAAATGAATGTATTGACGAAGGATTACCAAAACCTTCTTTTATTATTGGCAACATGACCTCAATAACTTCAGGATCAATTTGCGTAGTTGCTGCATTATCTAAATAAACTTTCATGATTTAAACCCTTTGAGTTAGTTCTTGAATTTCATTAATAAAACGTATGGCAAGAGAGTCAGCAGAATCACGACTTGTGCTTTCAGTATAAATACGAATAATTGGCTCCGTATTGGATTTTCTTAAATGCACCCATTCATTTTCAAAATCGATTTTAACACCATCAATGGTAGTCACTTCTTCTTGAGAATAGTTTTCTGTCATTTTAGAAAGAATCATATCCACATCAATTTCAGGTGTTAGTTCTATTTTGTTTTTTGACATGAAAAAATTAGGGTATGTTGACCTTAAATCAGAACAATTCATTTTTCGTTCTGCTAAAAGGGATAAAAATAAAGCGATACCAACTATTGAGTCTCTTCCATAATGAGAACTTGGGTAGATTA
>Ga0209555_10001422_pt1 | contig 18429 bp, 15 predicted proteins | sample SaaInl85LU_5_DNA_FD_184643 | JGI IMG/M metagenome (GOLD analysis project Ga0209555, IMG submission 184643) | Marine microbial communities from expanding oxygen minimum zones in the Saanich Inlet - ESP_85LU_5_DNA (SPAdes) (version 2) | ecosystem: Environmental > Aquatic > Marine > Intertidal... | reverse complement strand
GTTCATGGGACTGGAGATGATAATGTACACGTCCAAAATACTTATAGAATGATTAATGCACTCATTGAGGCGAATAAGCAGTTTGATTTATTTATCGTTCCAGATAGAACTCATGGGATTTATGAAGGTAAAAACACCCGTTTAAATCTGTATACCAAGATGACTAATTTTATAGAAAAAAACTTATTAAAATAATAATATGGAATTTAAATATGCGGGTTCAGCTACAAATCAAAAGACTATTTTAGGACACCCTTCTGGTTTGTTTGTGTTGTTTTTTACTGAAATGTGGGAGCGTTTTTCTTACTATGGAATGAGGGCAATTTTAGTTCTTTTTTTAACGGCAGCTATTTTTGATGAAGGTGGTTGGGGTTGGGAAAGATCTGATGCACTAGTTTTATACGCTTGGTACACTGGTCTTGTGTATATAACACCTGTTTTTGGAGGTTTCATTGCTGATAAATTTACAGGTTTTAGAAAAGCAGTGGTTTTAGGAGCTGTAATTATGACGTTAGGTCATGCTTCAATGGCTTTAGAAGTAATATCAGAGAATTTTTTTTATGTAGGCCTGGGGTTACTAATAATTGGAAACGGCTTATTTAAACCTAATATTGGTTCTATTGTAGGTCAGCTGTATAAAAATCAAGGAGAGGAAAAAGATGCGGGCTACACGATTTTTTATATGGGAGTTAATGCAGGAGCTTTTTTAGGGTATGTTTTATGTGGTTACATAGGGGAAACAATAGGGTGGCATTACGGATTCGGTTTAGCGGGAGTTTTTATGTTAATAGGAATGTTACAATTCTATTTTGCTCAGAATATTTTTGGAGAAATTGGTATAAAGACTAAAAATAGTTTTGTTAAAAATGTTGATAAAATCAGTGATACTTTACCAAAAACAAATACCATTTCAGAAAGTGTTATTACTCGAGATAGATTAATTACTATTGGCGTGTTTTCTTTTTTTACAATTTTCTTTTGGTGGGCCTTCGAACAGGCAGGAGGATCTATGACAATTTTTGCGGCTGACTATACAGATAGAACACTGGTAGGAGATGGTGCAACACTATTTAAAATTGCAAATACATTATTGGTTACCATTCCCTTGTTAATTATAACTTACGTATTGTATTTGCTTTTTAAACAAACCTTCTTAAAATTTACAGTATCTAATATTTTTTTAGGCGTCAGTTTTATTATTATTTGGTATTTGTTGATTTGGATGCTTGCTAAAGATTTTTCTTCTAAAGTAACAGAAGTAAAAGCCTCTTGGTTTGGAGGGTTAAATTCATTTTTTATAATCGCATTTGCTCCTTTGTTTTCAAAAATTTGGAAAGGAAAATACAATCCTACAGGTCCTATTAAATTTGCAATGGGATTGATATTGTTAGGATTAGGTTTTGCAATATTGTCTTATGGTTCTTTAGGAATTCCTCTAGGAGCTAAGACTGCGTCTGTAAGTATCACTTTTTTAATCTTTGCTTATTTATTTCATACTCTCGGAGAACTTTGTATTTCTCCTGTAGGGTTATCTTATGTAAGTAAGTTAGCTCCAGTTAAATTAGTAGGGGTAATGTTTGGAATATGGTATATTGCTAATTTTATCGCTAATTTTGCTGCAGGAATTACAGGAAGTTATATAGATCCTATCGTTGAGAATTATGGAATGACTACCTTTTTCTCCATATTTTCGGCAATTCCAATACTAGTAGGATTTATAATGATTGGTTTAAATAAGACACTATTACGATTGATGCATGGGATCAAATAAATCATATACAATAACTTTGTTTTTTTAGATAGTATTCGTATGAAAAAATTAGTAGTTATACTTTCTTTATTTTCTAGTTTTTTTCTTTTTTCTCAAAAGAAAATCAATTGGTTGTCTTTTTCTGAGGCAATGGCTTTAAATAAAGAGAACCCAAAACCAATTTTGATAGACATATATACAGATTGGTGTGGTTACTGTAAGAAAATGGATGTTCAAACTTATTCGAATAAGAAAATCATTAAAGTAATACATAAAAACTTTTATGCAGTAAAATTAGACGGTGAAGCAAAGCGTGATATATTATACAAAGAACATACTTTTACTTACCAAAAGAAGGGTAGAAGGGGATATCACGAACTTCCTGCAATTTTAATGAATGGAAAATTATCTTATCCAACAACTATTTTTTTAAGTGAAAAAGAAGAACTACTACAACGTATTCCTGGTTATTTAGATGCCAAAACCTTTGAAAAAATACTTGTCTATTTTTCTAACAAAAACTATGTAAATAATGATTGGGAGTCTTTTGAAAAAAACTATAAGAGTAAGATGTAGTATTTATTTTTTTAGTAGTACAATTTCTTCAAAATCTTCAGTTCTTTCTGCGTTTACAAACAAGTTTAACGTTTCTTTTGGTGGTACTGCTAATTTTCGTTTTATCAAATCAATCCAAGCTCCATAAACCCTTATAATTGCACAAAGTTCGCCTTTTTTATTAAAAACTTGATGCACTATTTTCCAACGTTCATTGTTTTTAGATAAGCCATAAACTTTAAAATTTATGGTAATATCTTCTCCTAAATAAATTTCTTTTCGGAAAGAGGTATACTCTTCAAATAAAATAGGGCCTATATGGTATTTTGCAAATTCTTCTATAGCAAAACCTTGAGCTTTAAAGTAACGAACCCTTACTTCTGAGGCATACTCGTTATAAACAGTATGTCTCATGTGTCTGTTTGGGTCAAAGTCTGCCCATTTTGTAGCAAAGGTAATTGTAAAAGACATAGTTATTTTTTATGAACATAAATTTTTTTAAAATGAAATTTGCTTGAGTTAGAATCGGTATCCTAAAGAAACTCCTCCTCTACTAATAATATTTTCACCAGCATATTCAACAGCATCAATATCTCCTAGTAAATTTCTGCCAATTCCTAAGAACACTTCGGTAGTAAAACCATTTCTTACTGTAAATTTTCCTCCAACAGAAACGCCTAAAGCAAAACGAACTAAAGTTTTGTCAATACGATTGCTTGAAGTGTAGTTTGTTGTGGTGTTATAAAAATTTTCATAATAAGAATCTTCTACGGTATTTAAAACACCAAAACCCTCTACAAAGAATCCTCTTGCAAAAGTTCTTTCACTAAAAAACCATCTGTAATAAGGGGTAATGGAAAACTCTTTAGGAAAATCAATATTATTGTTTTTATCGGTATTAAAAAAAATACTTACCCCATAAGAAGTTCCCTCGTTGACTAATCTTTCATAACTAGCGTCAAACGCAGCAATGGCTATTAAGCTAGTTACACTCAATTTAATTTCTGTTTTTTTATTTGCATCTTGAGGATATTTAAAATCATATTCTTGACCAAACATAAATAAACTTGTAAGCCATATTGCTAAAGAGGTGATTTTTTTCAAAACTATTTATAATATTTCTAAACAAAGCTATTAAAAATAAAATTAAAGATTAGAAAAATGCTTTTAATTGAATGTTTCCTGTGTGAATTCTTTTTGAATTTTCACTAGTTCTACCTAAATAATTAAGATTAAAGCTTAAAAAAGAGTTTATTTTCTTGTTGAATACAATGTTCCAAGTATAATTTCTTCCTGTTTGTAAACCTTCTAACATTTGATAAGCTACTGGAGAAATAGAATTTCCGATAAAATCATTTAAAAACATCGTGAAATTCGCGGAGATTTGATATTTCTCTTGATTGTTGTAATAGTATTCTAAACCAATTTTTTGTTGTTGTAAACGTTCAAAATCTGCCTGTTGATTTTCTTTTGCTTTATAATGATAATACGCAGCAAAGCGGTTGTTGTTACTATATAAAAAGCTGATTTTTGGTTGAATCTCTTGATTGTGTATATTAAAGTTTCTATTGTTGAAATTCTTAGTTTTCAATTCGTTTTTAGAATTTTTTAGCAGTAATTCTGCGAGCCAAAAATGTGCAAATTTATGAGAAAAATCTATTTGTTGAAGATGAATACTGCGCTCCTGCGAACCAATAAAAAATTGTTGTTTATTTCTTGAGTTTCCTAGGGTGAAATTAGTGCTATATCGTTGTAAGTTTCTATTGAAAAACAAGGTGTTTCTAAAGTTAAAGTTTAAACCAACTAGTTTGTCATCGTTAAAATTAAAAGGATTAAAGTTAAATGAATCTCCAGATCGTTTTTGTTCATTATCGACTACTAAAAAACTTTTGTTGATAAAATGAGAAAGTACTCTCTTAAACCCTTTTTTTACTTTCCATTGGGTACAATTAATCGTTAAATTTTTTGTGAATTTTGCACGCTGAGTAGCAATAAATCGCAAGTTAGGTAAAGGCAATCGTAAGTAGGAAGCTTGGTCTTGAAACTCTGCAATTTCAAATTCGTCAAAATCTTCTACACCATCATTATCGTAATCAATCCAAGTGTAAAAACCTTGTCCTTGTTCTGTTTTTATATATACGAACTCTTGTTGAGCTATATTTCCAGACGTGCTTTCAAAAGATGTTGCAAGATTGATAAAGTTATCAAACAGTTTCTTATTGAAGATAATTTTAGAGTTTAGAGACTTTTCATTTTCCATAAAATTATTTTGAGTATCTCTATAATTTGCATATAAACTCAAATTTGAGGTTTTATTTTTTATTAATTTACTTTTAATGTAAATAGTACGTCTATTGTTTATTTCTTCAAATTTATTTTTTTTGACACTGTCATTAGTTTTAAAATTCAGGCCAATTTTTGTAAATACCTTTGTACTATCTCCAATTGCGAAATAAGTCTCAAATGCTTTGAATCTATGACTTGTAGCTACAAATTCTTTTGTTATTTTATTTTTTCTTGAGTTATTTTCAATGTTTGTAAACGCCCCAAACCAACTCTTTTTAAAAGAATGTTCTGCTCTAGCAACGGCAATTAAAAAAGTATTGTCTTCTAAAGTAGAAGTATTGTCTAAAAAACTGGTTTTTGCAAAAAATGAAGTTTTATGGAGTTGTAATTTAGAGTTAAATTCATGTTTGTTACCATTATAAATATTTTGATAGTTTAAGTTGCTATACTTGTAGAATGTAAAGCCTTTCTCATCATTTTGTAATTTTAATTCTGATGAGAATAAATTTTTAGTAGCAAAATTGGTTAGGATGTTCCAGTTTCTATTAAATTCTATGGGCTCCCAACCCACTTCAGTGTTAAAGTTTTTTTGAACAAATTCATTATTTATAGTGCTTTGTAGTTTCCATTTTTTATCAATTAATATTTGTTGCCAATTCAATAAGCTAGCTATTGCGGTATTATCGCTATCATCTATAGATGAAAATAGATTACGATCATTATTACTGAGAGCAATTTCTGTAGAGAGATTTGTTTTTTTATTTGGCGTATAATTGGATTGCACTACAAATGTTTGAAATCTATTTGGGGCAACTAATTGATTTTTAGGACTGTAATTTCCAATATTTTTACCAACATAAGTGTAGATTATACCCAATGCAGAGCTTTCTTTTATAGTGTAGTCTCCTTTATTTTGTCCAACATTTGTAAATGTGACACTGAAGAGTTGATCAGAAGGATCTGTAGAGTATTCAAAAAGACTAATTCCATCCGCTGTAATTTTTTTATATTGAATTTTGTTTAGATCAAAGTTCGTCGGAAAAGCCGTTTCAGCAATCATTAAGTTCTGATCATCCCCTGCATTGGCTAAAAATGTTTTTTGATCGTTAGTTAAATTTTGCTGTATCGGTTGATTTTTTGCATCATTTTCACTGTAGAAATAGGCATTGATGTTTAATTTTTTATTCTGATAATTTAATTCTTCGTACGTTAAAAAACGAGTATAATTTCTATCTGCATATTGAAATTCTATTATGACACGAATGTCATTTGTAATCGGAAATGTAGTGTTGAAACTCAACTCAGCTAAATTGTAATCTATAGTGTAATCTTTATCTTCTCCGCGTTTAATTTGAACTCCATTAACATACACTTGTTCACTACCTTCCACAATTAGAATATTAGCTTCGTTTTGTATGCCAAAGATTTTGTAAGGACCTTGGTTGCCCTCTGTAATTGGGACTCTAAAACTGTTAAACTTTCCTCTTACCATAGCTCCGGTAGCAGCAGTTTTAAGATTTTTATGAATGTTAGCCTGAACACGTAAGCCAGAAATTTGCTTGTTCAATGGCATAAAGTAACTTTTTTGATTAAAAATAGAAATATCTCCAGCTCTTAATTGCCAATCTTTATGAGTAAGCGCCACATATATTTGGTTAAAGTCGGTTAAATTTTGTGAATATCCATTTTGTTGAATTGGAATGTTCGTGTCAAAAATTCGTGCGCTAATAGCTACTTCTGGAGAAAGTTTTCCAGAAAGTTCTAAATCTAGCTGAGAGTTAGTTACAGCATTTTGGTTGTTTCCAGAAGTGAGCCCTCTTAAAATAAAACCTTTGGTAGCTAAACCATCAAATATTTTTTTATCACCTATTTTTTTATTACTTGTTAAACTGTATAAGACTCCTGTGTTAATTTCATTAGGTTGAATCAATTTCTCATCAAAAGGACTGTAGGTTTTTGTGATAAATTCTGGAAATCTAAAATAGGCAACGGTTACTTTAGGATATTTTTTAGCATTGATAAACAATTGTGATCTATTAAAATCTACGCTATAATTTTGCTTAGGAATTAGTTGTAAAATGCTATCAAGTACTCTGAATTCTTGTGAATTGATTGAGACAGAATCTAATTGAATGGTGTCTTTTTTAACAGTAAATGTTTTTTTCTTAAAATCTGGATTTAGATTTTGAGCTCTTATAACATTACTGAAGATAAAAAGAAAACAAAAAAATAATATCTTACGCATACAATACTCTAGATAGCTAACGTAAAAAAACTTTTTTTAATCTCTACCAAGTTTATTAATTTAAAAAGAGTTAAAATAAGTGTCATTGTAGTATTCTGTTTTAATGCCGTGCCAATTACTAATTTAGATACAAGGAATTAGCATAACTACCTAAAGAATTAGTGAAACCAATATCTGTCGTCAGATTTTTTTTGGAGTACACTGCTATTAAGATTTAGTTTTTACTAAAAAGAAGTTTTACCTCTATTTTTACTACTCCTTTAATTAATAAGTTCATTTTCTCAACAAGATAACATCTTAAAAATAAATGTTTGGCGTCTTCTTCAAATGAAAAAAAATGATATCTATTTTTAGTGGTTTTCACATTTTAACCGATGAATTGTGGCATGCTTTTTTGGCGATTAAATTCCAAAAACAGTTTTTGAATTTTCGGTCGTTATTTTTGCTATCTTTTCATAAGAAACTCCATAGAGATCTACTAGTTTGTCAAGTATATACGTGATATAAGCACTTTCATTTCGTTTGCCACGAAAAGGTTTTGGTGCTAAGTAAGGAGCATCGGTTTCTAAAACAATATGCTGTAAATCAATTTCATTTAAAAACGTGTCAATCTTACCATTTTTAAATGTAGCCACCCCCCCAATACCTAATTTCATATTGCAGGCAATAGCGGTTTCAGCTTGTTGTTTGTTTCCCGTAAAACAATGAAAGATTCCCTGCAAATCATCATCTTTTTCTTGTTCTAAAATTTCAAAAACTTCATCAAAAGCTTCTCTACAATGTATTACAATAGGTAGTTTTTTTTCTTTAGCCCAATTGATTTGTGTAATAAAAGCATCTTGTTGAATCTGTATGGTAGATTTGTCCCAATACAAATCAATACCAATTTCACCGATTGCATAAAATTTACGTTTGTCAATCCATTTTTTTACAAAATGAAGTTCTTCTAAATAATTATCCTTTACATAACAAGGATGTAAGCCCATCATTAAAAAAACGTCTTTTGGGTGTTTTTTTTCTAATTCAAACATACGATCTGCATAAGAGGAATCAATTGCAGGAACAAAAAAACGAGAAACTCCAGCATCTTTAGCTCGGTTGATCATTGCAGTTTGGTCTTCTTTAAATTGCCTTGAATATAAATGTGTATGTGTATCGGTAATCATAGATCAAAATTTTCATTGCAAAATTAAAGAATAACTTTTGGCTAATCGCAAATGAAACATAAAACAAAAGTTATCTTTGCATAAAATATAAAGAATGACTTTTAAAGATTTAGATTTATCAAATCAACTAAATTATGCCATTGAAGATTTGGGTTTTACTTCTCCAACGCCAATTCAACAAGAAGCATATTCTGTGGTTCGTTCTGGAAAAGATGTTGTTGGAATAGCACAGACAGGTACAGGTAAAACCTTTGCTTATATGTTACCAATTCTACGCGATTTAAAATTTTCGAAACAAAAACACCCAAGAGTATTGGTTTTGGTACCAACTCGAGAGTTAGTCATTCAAGTTGTGGACGAAATTCAAAAATTAGCAAAATACATCAATGTTCGTGTTTTAGGAGTATATGGAGGAACGAATATAAACACTCAAAAACAAGCGATTTTACAAGGCTTAGACATTATTGTGGCAACACCAGGGCGATTGTATGATTTGGGTTTAAGTAATGCTTTAAAGCTAAAATCGATTCAAAAATTAGTGATTGATGAGGTAGATGTAATGTTAGATTTAGGTTTTCGTTTCCAGCTAATGAATATTTTTGATATCATTCCTGAAAGAAAACAAAACGTTTTGTTTTCTGCTACAATGACCGAAGATGTAGATTTATTGATTTACGATTTTTTTAAAAATCCACATAAAATTTCAATTGCAGTTAGTGGAACACCTTTAGATAATATTGAACAAGTTACTTACAATGTTCCTAACTTTTTTACAAAAGTAAATTTATTACATCATTTTTTAAGAGATAAAGAAGCCTTTAATAAGGTTTTAATTTTTGTTGCTTTTAAAAGAACTGCAGATTTCCTATTTAAACATATAGAAGCGTTTTTTGGAGACGAAACATGTGTAATACATTCTAATAAAACTCAGAATTATAGAATTAGATCTATCAAACAATTTGATGAAGGTAGCAATCGAATTTTAGTTGCCACAGATGTAATGGCCCGCGGTTTAGATTTTAATAATGTAAGTCATGTAATTAATTTTGACACACCAGAGTTCCCAGAAAATTACATGCACCGAATTGGTAGGACAGGAAGGGCAGAGAAAAAAGGGAAGACAATTCTACTGGCTACTGAGAAAGAACAAAATGCCAAAATTGCTATTGAAGAGTTGATGCAGTTTTCGATTCCATTGTTAGAAATACCAACTGAAGTTGAGATATCTAAACTGCTAACTGAGGATGAAAGGCCAAAAGAGGATCGAGAGCAATCTAGAAATAGAACAAGTTTAGAATATCTTCCTGGTCCAGCTTTTCATGAAAAAAGCGAAAAGAATCAAAAAGTAAATTTAGGAGGTTCTTATAGAAGAGAGATCGCTAAGAAATATAAGAAACCAAAAACAAGAGGTGATAAGAATTATAATAAAAGGAATAAGAAAAAGTAAAAGTTAAGTTGTTATGAGTTCAAAATGATAAAGTGAGCGGCTTAATTAACAAATGATTGCTTTTCCTTCAAGTTTATAGGTGGCAACCATACCTATTCATTATTACCAAAAAAAGAAAAGATAATGCAAATATTAACAGCACAAGAACTCCATAATTTAGCGATGAATATTGTTGGAGAAAGACTTGAAAAAATGGGGTACGAGTTCCAGGCAATCAATAGTCAATTAAAACGACATCCGCAATTTGTACTTTTTAAAAAAGGAGAACCTACTATATTTGTTTTGGTAAAAGCAACAAAAAATTTGCAAAATCCAAATGAAGATTTTGATCCTATTTGGATGGAAACCTTTAAACAACACGCTATTAAAAATAACGCTAAAGTTTGGTTTGCAGGGGTTGGAATTGCCAATGCAGAAAGTATTGAGAGTCCTATTTTTAAAAATCAACCGTACTATGTAGCTTTTGATGATTTCCATAAAATAATTGAATAATTAAGTATTGTTTTTCTTTTAAAGAATTGTAAAACAAATCAACTACACTAATTTTATAAAAAAATCCTTCAGCAATTTTAGAGCTGAAGGATTTTTAAAATTAAAAAGTTTGTAATTTTACTTTGCAGAAGAAAATAGTGCTATTTTTTTTGTGTTTTCTTTGTTCTTTGTAATTGTTATTTCTTTTTTTACCTTTTCATCATTATTCTGATTATACTCAGATACAGAAGAAGAATTTAAGGCAATACTTGGAGCAATTACTAGTGCTACAACAGACATTAATTTTAATAAAATATTTAAAGAAGGACCAGAGGTGTCTTTAAAAGGATCTCCAACAGTATCACCCACCACTGCCGCTTTATGCGTGTCTGTTCCTTTTCTACCTTGTTCTTCAATCATTTTCTTAGCATTATCCCAAGCACCACCAGCATTCGATTGAAAAATTGCCATTAAAACTCCACAAGTTGTTACCCCTGCAAGTAATCCTCCTAACATTTCAGCATTACCTAAAAATCCTACCGCAACAGGAACAGCAATGGCTAATAAGCCAGGTAAAACCATCTCTCTAATAGATGCTTTTGTAGAAATGTCAACACACTTATCATATTCAGCAACACCATCTGCAGCATCAAAAACTTTTCTTTGTTCAGGAGTTGCTTTACTCATGTCTGAGTCTACCGCACGCATTACTTCTAATGCAGCTTTTAAAGCGGGGATATCTCTAAACTGGCGACGAACCTCTTCAATCATTGCCATTGCAGCTCTACCAACAGCATTCATTGCTAAAGCAGAGAAAACAAAAGGCAACATACCACCAACCAATAAACCTGCCATAACTGTTGGTTTTGAAACATCAATTGCAGTTACATTTGCAGTTTGCATAAAGGCAGCAAAGAGCGCCAATGCAGTTAGTGCAGCAGAAGCAATTGCAAAACCTTTACCAATAGCAGCAGTAGTATTTCCTACAGCATCTAATTTGTCTGTTCTTTCACGAACTTCAGGTGCTAATTCAGCCATTTCTGCAATACCTCCAGCATTATCTGAAATAGGTCCGTAAGCATCTACAGCTAACTGAATTCCTGTGTTGGCTAACATTCCGACAGCGGCAATTGCAATACCATATAAACCAGCAAAGTGGTGAGATACTAAAATTGCAGCAGCAATTAATAAAATAGGAAACATCGTAGACATCATACCGACCCCTAAACCAGCAATAATATTTGTAGCACTTCCTGTATCAGATTGTTTTACAATTGATTTTACAGGTTTTGTTCCTGTTCCTGTGTAATATTCAGTTACTTTACCAACAGCTAAACCAGCTACTAAACCAGCCAGTACAGCCCAAAAAACACCAATCGAAGAATATTCAACTCCTGTAAACGACCAGCTTTCAGGTAACATTTGATTAATAATAACATAAGAAGCAATTAGCATTAAACCAGCAGAGCCAAACTCACCAATATTTAATGCAGTTTGAGGATCTCCTCCATCTTTTACCCTTACAAAGAAAGTGCCTATAATAGACATAATTATTCCTACAGCAGCTAATACTAAAGGCAAATAAACAGCACCTAAACCATCAAAAGAGCTTTTAAAAGCAGGAATCTGTGTAAATGCAGCTCCTAAAACCATAGTTCCAATTATAGAGCCAACATAAGATTCAAATAAATCTGCTCCCATACCAGCAACATCTCCAACATTATCTCCAACATTGTCTGCAATTGTTGCAGGGTTTAAAGGATGGTCTTCTGGAATACCAGCTTCTACTTTACCTACCAAATCAGCTCCTACATCAGCTGCTTTTGTATAAATACCACCCCCTACTCTTGCAAATAATGCAATTGATGAGGCACCAAGAGAAAATCCAGAAAGTACATTTAATACTTCTCCGAGTTCCCAACCCTGTCCGCTATATATCATGAATAGACTACTAAGCCCTAAAACCCCAAGACCTACAACACCAAGTCCCATAACTGCTCCTCCAGCAAAAGCAACTTCTAAAGCTCTCTCTAAAGATGTTTTTGCTGCATTAGTTGTTCTTACATTTGCTTTTGTAGCTGCCTTCATACCAATAAAACCAGCCAAAGCAGAGCAAATGGCACCAACAATAAAAGAAACTGCTACAACTCCGTTTGAGCCTTCTTCAGCACTACCTTTAAAGTAAAGTAATATTGCAACAGCAATTACAAAAATTGAAAGTATTTTATATTCGGCTTTTAAAAATGACATTGCTCCATCTGCAATATTTTTTGCAATCCTCTTCATTTTTTCATCTCCTTGATCTTGTTTGCTTACCCAAGCACTTTTTATAAAAACAAAAGCTAACGCTAAGACACCAAAAGCAGGTAAAAACTGTATTAATAATTCCATATAGTTAATTGATTTTAAATTTCCGGCTAAATGTATAAAAAACTATACTGATAAAAAAAGATACTTTAAATTAAATATTTCACAATTTTAAATCGTTTTTTTAAGATATTGTTAGAATTGGCTTTAACGATAATTTTTTAGTACAATTACATTATAGAAATAAATTACTATGGCTAAAAAAAAAGGTCGTCTAAATAATTTTAGACGACCTTTTGTAGAGTAAACTTTTAAAGTTTAAATGGTGTAAGTTCTTTTCTTTTTATGTTCACTATTGTCATAACGTTCAACACATTCATTGTAAATTTTTATAGCGGCTTCTGCATTACCCCAACCACCAGTGTCAACTTTCTTTTTTTCTAAATCTTTATATACTTGGAAAAAGTGTTCAATTTCTTTTAATCTATGAGGATTTAAATCAGAAATATCCATTTTTTTACTCCAAATTGGATCAGACACAGGAACACAAATAACTTTTTCATCAGGTCCTTTTTCATCGGTCATATAAAAAACACCAATAGGTCTTACTTCCATAACTACCATAGGATAAGTTGGCTGATGCCCTAAAACTAATACATCTAATGGATCTGAATCTAATGCTAATGTTTCTGGAATAAAGCCATAATCACCTGGATACATCATAGAAGAAAATAACATTCTGTCAAAACGGATTTTGTTTAGTGCAAAATCGTATTCATATTTGTTTCTGCTCCCTTTAGGTATTTCAATTAAAACATCAAATGTTACTTGTTTGCTTTGATCTTTACTCATTATAATTTTGTTCTTTATGAATTTGGTAAATGGTTATTGTCTAAAAAAAAGCCTTTTCTAAATGAAAAGGCTTTACAATTATTTTTTTATGTAGAGTACTTCCTTAACAGCTGCTTCCACATCTTTGCTGTTAGGGATCCATTTCTCTAATAAAGCTGGAGAATATGGCGCAGGTGTATCTGCAGTTGTTAATCTTTTTATAGGTGCATCCAAATAATCAAAAGCTTCGTCTTGAATTCTGTAAGTAATTTCTGAAGAAACACTTGCAAATGGCCAAGCCTCCTCCAAAATTACCAATCTGTTTGTTTTTTTTACAGAAGTAATTATCGCGTCGTGGTCCATTGGACGGACTGTTCTTAAATCAATAATTTCAATAGAAATTCCTTCCTTAGCCAATTCTTCTGCAGCTTTGTATGCTTCTTTGATGATTTTACCAAAAGAGACTACTGTTACATCAGAACCTTCTCTTTTTATATCAGCAACTCCAATTGGAATCAAATATTCGCCTTCAGGAATTTCCATTTTATCACCATACATCTGTTCAGACTCCATAAAAATTACTGGATCGTCATCTCTAATAGCAGATTTTAATAAGCCTTTTGCATCGTATGGATTAGAAGGTACAATAACTTTTAGACCAGGTGTATTCGCAAACCAGTTTTCGAATGCTTGTGAGTGTGTTGCGCCTAATTGACCAGCCGAAGCAGTTGGACCTCTAAAAACTATTGGACAGTTAAATTGTCCTCCAGACATTTGTCTGATTTTAGCAGCATTGTTTATAATTTGATCAATACCTACCAAAGAGAAGTTAAATGTCATATATTCTACAATAGGTCTATTTCCGTTCATTGCAGAGCCAACAGCAACTCCAGCAAAACCAAGTTCTGCAATTGGAGTGTCAATAACTCTTTTTTCTCCAAATTCATCTAACATTCCTTTAGAAGCTTTGTAAGCACCATTATATTCTGCAACTTCTTCTCCCATTAAGTAAATGCTTTCATCTCTTCGCATTTCTTCACTCATTGCTTCACAAATTGCTTCTCTAAATTGAACTGTTTTCATCTAATAAATTGTTGTATTGTTATTTTGCTGACTGCAAAAGTAATGAATTCACAATTATTTTTAAGTATTGATTTGCTAATAAAATATCGAAAAGTAAAGCTTTGTCGTTATTGGAGACGATAAGTCGTATTTTATTGAATTTTTTTTAAAAAATATTTTTCGAGTTACATTTAAAAAAAAGAGCAATTAGGTTGCAATAAACCTAAAATTAAGATTCAAACGCTATGATTCTGATAAAATAGGTAACTAAAACTTATTGATATGAAATTTATTAATGTTAAATAAATAAAAAAATACTATGCATGCATAGTATTTTTTTAAAAAAAGCTGTAATTTCGTATTTAAATATAAAAGAAGTTTAAATCCATGAAAATCCTAGTGTGTATTAGCCATGTTCCAGATACAACATCTAAAATTAATTTTTTAGAAGACCATACCAAATTCAATACCAACGGAGTTCAATTTGTGATCAACCCATATGACGAGTTTTGCTTGACCAGGGCAATGTGGTTTAAAGAAAAACAGGGAGCAACGGTAACTGTGATTAGCGTTGGAGGTGCAGAAACAGAGCCAACTTTAAGAAAGGCCTTAGCTATTGGTGCAGATAATGCAATTCGAGTTGATGCAACAGCGACAGATGCTTTTCAGGTGGCAAAAGAATTGGCAGTTATAGTAAAAAATAATCATTACGATCTAATCTTAGCAGGTAAAGAATCTGCTGATTACAATGGGCAAATGGTTCCTGGCATGTTAGCTGGTTTGATAGATTATGGTTTTGTAAATGCCTGCGTTTCTTTGGAGGTAGAAGGTGTAAATGTTACAGCAGTAAGAGAAATCGATGGAGGAAATGAGACGTTATTAGGAACATTACCTTTAGTTATTGGTGGTCAAAAGGGGATCGTAGAAGAAAAAGATTTAAAAATTCCAAACATGAGGGGTATTATGATGGCTCGAAAAAAACCATTACAAGTTTTCGATTCTGCTAACGAAGCTGTCACAACTTCAATTGTTTCTTACGAAAAACCCGCGCCAAAAGGAGCGGTTAAATTAGTAGATTCTGTAGACGAGTTGATTAATTTATTGCACAATGAAGCCAAAGTAATTTAGTACAAAACAACAATGTATTTGTCTAAATAGTAGGGTTTTTATGCGTGCAAACCAAAAAATAAAATAAGTAAAAATAACAGTCTTTTTTTCGTCTAACGGCTAAAAATTAACGACAAAAAATTAAATAAGAATATGTCAGTCTTAGTATATGCATCTTCTCAAGAAGGAAAATTTAAAAAAACAGCTTTCGAAGTTGTTTCTTATGGAAAAAAAGTAGCAGAACAATTAGGCGTTGATCTTCTTGTACTAAGTATAAATACATCAGATGTGTCAGAATTATATAAGTATGGTGCAAAAAAAGTAATTTCTATTTCTACTGAATATTTAAAAATATTTAACGCAAAAAAATATGCAGCAGCTGTTGCAGAAATTGCAAAAGCAGAAAAAGCGAATGTTGTAGTTTTAGATAGTAGTTCTGATAGCATTTATTTTGCTCCACTTTTAGCCGTAAACTTAGATGCAGGCTATGCTTCTAATGTGTTAGATTTACCATCTTCAATAGCACCATTTACTGTAAAAAGGAAAGCGTTTTCAAACAAAGCGTTTTCAAACACAGAAATCTTAACCGATGTTAAAATTATTGGCTTGGCTAAAAACTCTTATGGTATTCACGAAAGAGAAGGCGAGGGAATAGTTGAAGAAAAAGAAGTAAAAAATATTACCTCTACAGTTGTATCAGAGAAAGTTGAAAAAGCAGTAGGAAAAGTTACTATTGCAGATGCAGAAATTGTAGTTTCTGCAGGTAGGGGGTTAAAAGGACCGGAGAACTGGAGTTTGGTAGAAGATTTAGCAACAGTTTTGGGTGCAGCTACAGCTTGTTCTAAACCAGTTTCAGATTTAGGTTGGAGACCTCACGGAGAGCATGTTGGGCAGACAGGAAAACCAGTAGCTTCTAATTTATATATCGCTATCGGTATTTCAGGAGCTATCCAGCACTTAGCTGGTATAAATGCATCTAAAGTTAAAGTAGTTATTAATACAGATCCAGAAGCACCTTTTTTTAAAGCTGCTGATTACGGTATTGTTGGTGATGCCTTTAAAGTTGTACCACAATTAATCGAAAAATTAAAAACGTTTAAACAAGCTTAATAGAGATTAAGTTGTCTTCTATTTCATGTTTTAGAGATTCTAAAATAAAACTTCGTTATTGTCTTATTACTAACGGAGTTTTTATTTGTAGTGTCTAAAATAGTTTTTATTGGGCTTACGTCACTCGCTTTTGAACCCCAAATTTATTTTGATTACAAAAGACTTTGAACAAGGGCTCAATGCTTACCTCAAAATAGCTTTTTGTTTTTTGAAGTATTTTCAATAAAAACCCAACTACACTTTAAAATTTTAGTACATTGCCATAAAAAATAAAGAAAATACTAGAGCAAATCAAGCCTTTGTTAATTTTAATACCAATGCATAAAATGCCCTATTGAGGTTTTCTTTAAAAAATCTTCCATTCAAAAAAATAGATTTTTTCACTAATAAATTTATGAGTTTACTACAATTAAACATTAAAGGAATATCTTACAGTCAAACTCAAACGGGTGCCTATGCACTAGTGTTAAACGAAATAGGGGGCAAAAGAACACTACCAATTATTATTGGTGCTTCTGAAGCACAATCTATAGCGATAGCACTAGAAAAAGAAATTCGCCCTCCAAGACCCTTAACACACGATCTCTTTAAGACTTTTTCAAAACGTTTTGATATCGGTGTAAAAGAAGTCATCATACATAAACTTGTAGATGGCGTGTTTTTTTCTAGTTTAGTTTGTGTAAAAGATGGTCTAGAAGAAATTATTGATACAAGAACATCTGATGCTATTGCAATAGCAGTTCGTTTTAAAGCGCCTATTTTCACCTATGAAAATATTTTAGATAAAGCCGGTGTATTTTTAAAAGCTGAGGAAGAAATAGCTTTTACAGAGACTGAAACAGACGAAGAAGGCAATGATGAAGAAATTATGGAAGAGGCTCCAATTGGTGCTAATGAGTTTTCTTTACAAAGTATTAAAGAGCTAAGTGAACATTTAGAAAAAGCAGTTAATGAAGAAAATTATGAACTTGCTGCAAAAATTAGAGATGAAATTAGTAAGCGGACATAGTTTCAATGTTGTATAAAAAATGTTGCTAATGCTACATACTTAATTTTAATAAATCAATTTCTATAGTAACCACTCCATGTTGTGTAGTTTTGCAAATTTTGCATCTATTGGTATTAAAATAGGAGGTATTGGTTTTTTAACTCCAGGTCAACGTAAAACATTATCAGAATTTGTTGTAAAAGCATTAATTGGAGGAACTATTGCTTCACCTTTGTCTGCAACGTTTGCAGGAATGATTATTGGTTAGCACTTTGCTTCTTATTAATTATAGTTGATAACTTTTACATAATATTTATAAAAGCTTTGGAGAATACTCAAAGCTTTTTTTATTTTTAATTTTCGTTTACGCAGTTAGATACTCCATTAATTACACAAAAATAAATGAAACAATACCACGATTTAGTAAAGCACGTTTTAAAAAACGGAAATGAAAAAGGCGACAGAACAGGAACTGGAACAAAAAGTGTTTTTGGGTACCAAATGCGTTTTGATTTAAGTGAGGGTTTTCCTATGGTAACTACAAAGAAATTGCACTTAAAAAGTATTATTTACGAATTGCTTTGGTTTATAAAAGGAGACACCAATATTAACTATTTACAAGAAAATGGTGTACGTATTTGGAATGAATGGGCAGATGAAAATGGTAATTTAGGACCCGTCTATGGACATCAATGGCGAAATTGGAATAGTGATGAAATTGATCAATTAAAGGATGTAATAGATACATTAAAAAATAATCCAAATTCTAGAAGAATGTTAGTTTCTGCTTGGAACCCGTCAGTGTTACCAAACACTTCTATTTCTTTTTCAGAAAATGTAGCTTATGGAAAAGCTGCTTTACCACCTTGTCATGCATTTTTTCAATTCTATGTGGCAGATGGTAAGCTATCATGCCAACTTTACCAAAGAAGTGCAGATATTTTTTTAGGTGTTCCCTTTAATATTGCGTCTTACGCTTTATTTACAATGATGATTGCTCAAGTGTGTGGTTATGAAGCAGGTGAATTTATTCACACTTTTGGAGATGCTCATATCTATAACAACCATCAAGAACAATTGGAATTACAGTTGTCTAGAGACATT
>Ga0209555_10001420_pt1 | contig 18436 bp, 14 predicted proteins | sample SaaInl85LU_5_DNA_FD_184643 | JGI IMG/M metagenome (GOLD analysis project Ga0209555, IMG submission 184643) | Marine microbial communities from expanding oxygen minimum zones in the Saanich Inlet - ESP_85LU_5_DNA (SPAdes) (version 2) | ecosystem: Environmental > Aquatic > Marine > Intertidal... | reverse complement strand
TAGAGCAAGACCTTCTGCAATCGCAGATTTTCCAACTCCAGGTTCTCCAATTAGCATTGGATTGTTTTTTTTGCGTCTACTTAAAATTTGGGAGACACGCTCAATTTCTTTATTTCTTCCAACGACTGGGTCAAGTTTATCAGATTCAGCTAAAAAAGTTAAATCACGTCCAAAGTTATCTAAAACAGGTGTTTTTGATTTTTTATTGGGATTATTTGTAGACGGTGGTTGCGTTTTGTCAAATGCTCCAGGATTTCCGCTGGGAAAGTCTTGTGAACTTTCGTTAGTTGGTGTATTGAATGCGTCCTCTACAGGATCATTACCTTCTTCCTGTTCGCTTCCTTGACTAATTTCTTTATACAAGGATTTGATGTCGCTATAATTGATGTGTAGTTTGTCTAAGATTTTAGTTATGGGGTCGTTTTCGTTACGCAAAATACAAAGCAACAACAAGGCAGTGTCTACTGTGCTACAGTTGTATAGCCTAGCCTCTAAGAAAGTTGATTTTAGTGCTTTCTCGGCTTGTTTGGTTAGATGCAAGTTCTTCCTTTCACTTGCAGCTATTGGTAAGCTAGAAATGGGGTGTAAAGTTTCAACCTTGTGTTTTAGATATTCAAGGTTTACCTCTAGCGAGTGCAGCATGTCATTGGCTTTACTTGTTTGATTTCGGATAATTCCTAATATCAAGTGTTCGGTACCTATAAAATCGTGTCCTAGTCTTATTGCCTCTTCTTTGCTGAAGCCAATAACATCTTTTACCTCTTGTGAGAAATTATCATCCATATTCTATTGTTTTGAAGATTAGGTTCTACGTAAATTTAGTTGATTTTTTTTAGATAGATTACAAATTGTTTGCCATAATTAAAATAAGACATTCTGTCTTGTTTTAATGGAGTTGATTATCAGTAGTTTGAGAATTTATAAAATATTCCAAACACCTACAGAAACACAGTTTACTTGCTAGTTTTTGTTGATAACTTGTGTTTAAATTAGCGCATTATAGAATTTGTAGAATCACTAAAAAGATGTAAATTGCTATGTTTATAAAATAACTTTAGAATAATATACATGATTGAAGGAGAAAAGTTAATCCCGATTAACATTGAAGAGCAGATGAAATCTGCTTATATTGATTATTCAATGTCTGTAATTGTGTCACGTGCATTACCAGACGTAAGAGATGGGTTGAAGCCAGTTCATAGGCGTGTACTTTTTGGCATGCATGAATTGGGAATTAAGGCAACGGGTTCTTATAAAAAATCTGCAAGAGTTGTTGGAGAGGTTTTAGGAAAGTATCATCCTCACGGAGATACTTCTGTTTATGATTCAATGGTTCGTATGGCTCAAAATTGGAGTGTGCGTTATATGATGGTTGATGGACAGGGGAATTTTGGTTCTGTAGATGGAGATAGTCCTGCAGCAATGCGTTATACAGAAGTTAGAATGCAAAAAATATCAGAAGAGATGTTGTCTGATATTGAAAAAGAAACTGTTGATTACAAATTAAATTTTGATGATACCTTAAACGAACCAACGGTACTACCTACTCGAATTCCAAACTTATTGGTAAATGGTGCCTCTGGAATTGCTGTAGGTATGGCAACGAACATGGCTCCTCATAATTTAACAGAAGTGATCAATGGAATTGAAGCATATATTGATAATACAGATATTGATATAGATGGTTTGATGGAGTTTGTTAAAGCTCCCGATTTTCCTACTGGAGGAACTATTTATGGTTATGAAGGTGTTAAGGATGCTTTCCATACCGGTAGAGGTAAAATTGTTATCCGAGCCAAGGCTTCTTTCGAGGAGATAAAAGGAAGAGATTGTATTGTTGTCACAGAAATTCCTTACCTGGTGAACAAAGCAGAAATGATAAAGAAAACTGCGGAGTTGGTCAATGAAAAAAAACTAGAAGGAATTGCAAATATACGTGACGAATCTGATCGAAAAGGGATGAGAGTAGTATATGTATTAAAGAAAGATGCTATTCCAAACATTGTACTGAACAAGCTTTATAAATATACTGCGTTACAGACTTCTTTTAGTGTAAACAACATTGCCTTAGTGAAAGGAAGGCCGGAAATGTTAAACTTAAAAGATCTCATACATCACTTTGTAGATCACAGGCACGAAGTTGTCACGCGAAGGACAGAGTTTGATTTAAAAAAGGCAGAAGATAGAGCCCACATATTAGAAGGTTTGATCGTTGCTTCAGACAATATCGATGAAGTTATCAAATTAATTAGAGCTTCTAAAAGTCAAGACGAGGCACGTGAAAAATTAATGGAGCGTTTTGAGTTGAGTGAAATCCAAGCTAGGGCTATAGTTGCGATGCGATTAGGTCAGTTGACAGGATTAGAACAAGATAAATTGAGAGCTGAGTATGATGACCTGATGGTATTGATTGCTGATTTAAAAGATATATTAGCTAGTGAACCTAGAAGAATGGAAATCATCAAAAATGAATTGATTGCCATTAGAGAAAAGTATGGGGACGAAAGACGTTCTGTTATTGAGTATGCTGGTGGAGATATGAGAATTGAAGATATGATTCCTGACTCCAAAGTAGTCGTAACAATATCTCATGCAGGATATGTAAAGCGTACTCCGTTGTCAGAATACAAAACACAAAATAGAGGTGGTAAAGGACAGAAAGGTGTGGCGACAAGAAATGAAGATTTCCTGGAGCATCTATTTGTGGGGACAAATCATCAATATATGATGTTTTTTACCCAAAAAGGAAAGGTGTTCTGGATGCGCGTTTATGAAATACCAGAAGGCACAAAAGTATCCAAGGGTCGAGCGTTACAAAACTTAATCAATATAGAGAATGATGATAAAGTAAAAGCTTTCTTAGTCACACAAAATCTTAAAGATGAAGAATACATAAACAACCATTATGTGATTATGTCTACCAAGAAAGGTCAAGTTAAGAAAACACTTTTGGAGCAGTATTCTAGACCAAGGACAAATGGAGTTCAAGCCATTACGATCAAAGATGGAGATGAGTTGCTAGAAGCTAAATTAACCAACGGAAGTAGCCAAGTGATGCTAGCTGTTAAATCTGGTAAAACCATTCGTTTTGAGGAAGAGAAGACTAGGCCCATGGGAAGAACTGCCTCAGGAGTAAGAGGGATTTCTCTTGCTGATGAAAAGGACGAGGTAATAGGAATGATTGCTGTAGATGATATGGAGAGTGAAATTTTGGTAGTTTCTGAAAAAGGATATGGGAAACGTTCTAAACTTGAAGATTACCGTATCACCAATCGAGGAGGTAAAGGGGTTAAAACACTCAATGTGTCTGAAAAAACAGGAGCCCTAGTTTCTATCAAAAATGTTACTGACGAGGATGATTTGATGATCATCAACAAGTCTGGAATCACTATCCGTATGGAAGTTGATCAATTGAGAACTATGGGACGAGCTACTCAAGGCGTTAGATTGATCAATATTAATGATAACGACGCTATCGCAGCAGTTGCAAAGGTCATGAAAGATGATGAGGAAGTAGGAGAGGAAGAGATCACTTTGGAGAATGAAACTGAAAATTCAACAGAAACAAATCAAGAGTAAGTAAAAATAAATAGAATGAAAAAAATATTCATATTAGCTTTTTGTTTTGCGGTAACCCTATCAGCAATAGCTCAGAAGAAAGAGCTAAAAAAAGTAGCCAAACTAGTAAAGTCGGATAAATTAGAGGAAGCATTCATAGCGCTAGAAGCGGTTAAAGGTTTGGTTGAGGGTACTAAATACGAGTCCCAATATCATTATTTGAGAGGGAAGCGTTTTTTAGGGAAAAATGAAAATGAGAATCATCATAGCAAGGCTTTAAAAGAGTTTAATACTGTTTTAGATATTGAAACCATTGCGCGTCAAGATAATTTTTCTGAAAAAGCGATTGAAAGTATCAATAGCATTTATGATTTTTATTTAGATAAAGCTATAAAATCGATTAGAGCACAAAATTTCGAAGCGTCCGCACAGCAATACGAGAAGTTGTCAAAATTAATCCCAGAAAGGAGAGATGTTTTGAGAAATGCTCTGTTTAGTTACAGAGATGCTGAGAACTATCCTAAGACAATAATGATGTTAGAAGAGTTGTTGAAAAAGGAGCAGGCATCTAATATTTACACTGCTTTTAATGTGCATACAAAAAAAATGAATGAGTTTTTCACAAAAGAATCAATGGACAAAGCGGTGAGTTTAAAAACCCACATGCAGCCGCAAGAGACTGGTTATCAAGAAAACATAAGAGCAGATGTTTATTATGCCTCGCTGGCGGGACTATATTTAAAAGAAAAAAACAAGGAAAAAGCTTTAGAGGTTTTAGATAGCGCAAAAAAAGAATTCCCAACAAAAGTTAATTTTTTTAGAGATCATGCAGCAATCGTTTATGGAATGAATGATAAAAACGCTTATTTAAAATCGTTGGACGAAGTTTTATCGCTTACTCCAAATGATTCGCAAAGTTGGTTTAATTATGGGGTTGTGAGTCAGGAACTAGGAATGACCTCTAAAGCAATAGAGGCTTACGATAAAACAACTATAATTGATCCGGGTAATAGAGGTGCATATATCAATAAAGCTCTGGTTATTTTATCCAAAGAACAAACGATTATTGACGAGTTGAATAACAGTAGAGGAAATAGTAAAAAGCGTAATGCAGCTAAAGACAAAATGAAAGAAATGTATTTGGCGGCCATTGCAGCTTTTGAAAAAGCAAATGAAATTAAAGAAGATCCTGCGATCATATCAAATTTGATTTTGATGTACAAAGAAGTAGGACAAACCGAAAAAGCAAAGGCTTTGGAATAAACTAAAATATTTTAGGAAACTATATAAAAAATCCTGTTGTTCTCACAACAGGATTTTTTATATCTTTAGGTAAGTACAATTCACAAACAAATGATACTTAAAAAAGTAAATTCAGTAGCAGAAGCCCTTAATGGAATAACAGACGGTATGACACTACTCGTTGGAGGTTTTGGTTTGTGTGGTATTCCAGAAAATTCTATTGCCGAATTGGTCAAGTTAAAGACGAAGGAATTAACATGTGTCTCTAATAATGCGGGTATAGACGATTTTGGCTTGGGATTGTTGTTAAGAGCGCATCAAATCAAAAAAATGATTTCTTCTTATGTGGGAGAGAATCATGAATTTGAAAGGCAGATGTTGGCAGGACAGATTGAAGTAGAGTTAATTCCTCAAGGGACTTTGGTAGAGCGTTGTCGTTCTGCAAAAATGGGAATTCCTGCTTTTTTTACTCCAGCTGGTGTAGGCACTGAAGTGGCTCATGGAAAAGAAATACGATCATTTAATGGAACACCATATTTGTTAGAATATGCAGTACAGGCGGATTTTGCTTTGATTAAAGCATGGAAAGGTGATGAAGCAGGAAATATTATGTTCAAAGGTACTGCTCGTAATTTTAACCAAGCCATGTGTGGCGCTGCTACAATAAATATTGTTGAAGTTGAAGAGCTCGTTCCTGTAGGAACATTGGATCCCAATCAAATTCATGTGCCAGGCGTGTTCGTACAGCGCATTTTTCAAGGTGAGAAATACGAGAAAAAAATAGAGAGATTAACATTAAAGGAATAAATATGTTGACAAAAGAGCAGATAGCACAGCGTATTTCTAAAGAATTAAAAGATGGATATTACATAAATTTAGGAATTGGAATTCCAACTTTAGTTGCTAATTACGTTCCTGAAAATCTACAAGTTGAATTTCAAAGTGAAAATGGTGTGTTAGGAATGGGGTCTTTTCCAACCCGTGAACAAGTAGATGCAGACATCATTAATGCGGGCAAACAAACCATAACAACACAGCCTGGAGCTTCTTTTTTTGATTCAGAATTGAGTTTTGGGATGATTAGAGGGCGTCACATAGACTTGACAGTTTTAGGTGCAATGGAAGTTTCTCAAAATGGTGATATTGCCAATTGGAAAATTCCAGGTAAGATGGTCAAAGGAATGGGTGGTGCTATGGATTTGGTGGCAAGTGCTGAAAATATCATTGTAGCCATGATGCATACCAACAAGGCAAAAAAATCTAAATTACTGAAGCAATGTAGCCTACCTTTAACCGGAGTTGCCTGCGTATCAACAATTGTAACTAATTTAGGACTGTTAACCATAGAAAATGGTCAGTTTGTTTTAAAAGAGATCGCGCCAGGAGTTGATGTGGATTATATTAAGAGTGTTACTGAAGGAGATATGGTTGTCTCTCCCCAATGTAAAACGATGGTTATATAATTTTTTTGATTACTCTTAGTTTGTGGGTATGTCTTTTGTTGTCTATGTTGTAAATTCCAAGATGGTCTAAACGGTCAATCCTTACTTTGCCATGGGCATGTATAATGTAATTATCAGCCATCATGATGCCTACATGTATGATATTTCCTTCTTCATTATCAAAAAAAGCCAGATCACCAGGTTCGCTTTCCTCTATAAAGCTAAGAACTTCTCCCTGAGTTGCTTGATCTCTGGCATCTCTTTTTAGAGCGTAGCCATTGAGTTTGTATACCAATTGTGTTAGTCCGGAGCAGTCAATGCCAAAAGGAGTTTTACCACCCCATAAGTAAGGGCTGTTGAGAAATTGAAGCGCTGTAGAAATAAGATGATCTTTTTTTTGTCTACCGCAGGTTACTTCACCTTCAAAGTTAAATTTTTCAGGACCTATTGAGAAGTGTTCGTTTTCGTAGAAAGGTAAGTGAGAACCAATGACAATATTTGTTAGAAGTTGTTGTTGGTTCTCCCCAAAATTGATCATATCATTAGACAGAAAGACCGGTGTATTTTCAATTTTAGTGTAAAAACTCTCAGAAACGATTAAGAATTGTTTATTGTCTATCCATCCCTCATAGTTATCATAGGCTAAACGTATTTTGCTCCATTTCGTTCTTCTTTCTAGCACTTTGAAATGTTCTCCCAATAATATTTGAGATATCATTTCAGATGCATCTTTAGGTTCAAGTCTTAAAGGAACAATACTAAGGTTACAAATTCCGTAATCCATTTGATTTAATAGTAGACGATCTAAATGTTTAATAATTTTTATGGTAGACATACCATCAATGTTAACAATATCAACAAGGTGATACGCACCTTTTGTTCAATTCGATAACATGTACCAAAGAAACAACAATTCTGTCACCTGAGCAACCTCGTTAAAGTCGAGTTAAAAAAGGTGTCCAATAAAACATTTTTTGTTTAGGGTATATTTAAAGTAGCTTTAGATTCCTCTTAGTTTACAAAAAATAATTGTTTATTTTTGAAAAACATCAAAGCACTAATGAAGAACATTATCAATCGTATCTACCAAAATCAATCTATTATTTACAAAGTTTTTTTGTTCCTATTGGTTGTGTTTTCTATCGTTTACTTTTTTCCGAAAGGAGGTAAATTTAAATATGAATTTCAGAAAGGTAAACCATGGCAGTATGAAAATTTGCTAGCTCCTTTTGATTTTGCTGTACAAAAAACAAAAGAGGAAATTTCATTAGAAAAAAATGAAATCATCAAAAACGCACATGTTTATTTTGAATACAGACCAAGTGTTCAAGAGGAGGTGGTCACTCAGTTTTCTGAAAAGTACCATAAGGAAATTGTGAACAAAGGTATCGAGAATAACATCGAAAGCTCGATTTATAAAAAAACAGCTGAAGATTTCATTTCAATAATTTATGAGTCAGGCTTGGTTGATGTCAGTGTGAAAGAAGCGTTTTCAGATGATAAATTTATTTTTTTAAGGAAGCAACAAGAAATTAGTGAGATAGAATATGGAAGATTAATCACTCCAAGTGAATTATTGCCTTTGATCAATTCAACACTGAGCACTCAGATGGACTATCAGTACGTCAGTCTTATCACAAACATCCTCACGGAGGTTATCGTTCCTAATGTGTTTTATGATAAAAAGTACACTGATAGAGATCGTTCAGAGTCGTTGATTGCAATTTCCTATACCAAAGGTAAAATTTCTGAAAAAGAATTAATTATTGCTAGAGGAGATATTGTAGAAGGAAAAAAACTGGAGGTCTTAAACTCTTTAGAGCAAGAGTATAAATCTCAAATATGGACTAAAAATAATTATGCTTGGATTTTGGCTGGATATATTATTTTAGTATCTCTAGCGATGGGGATGTTGATGTTGTTTTTATATCTAGACAGAAAAGAGATTTTTGAAAACAATACTCAAGTAACCTTCATTTTTTTGAACATACTGTTGATGGTTTTTTTAGAAACTTTCATTATTGAGCACATGTTAGAATATCTGTATGTAGTTCCAGTATGTATATTGCCCATTGTGATGAAAGCCTTTTTTGATGCTCGTGTAGCTGTATTCTCCTACTTACTTATGATATTGATGATTGGATTCGTTGTTCCTAATAGTTTTGAATTCATATACTTACAGACGATCGCTGGATTTATCACTGTTTTGACTGTTTCAGAAATCCATAAAAGAGGAAATCTTTTTATTTCCATCATCAAAATAACTTTTGTTTATATGTTGACTTATTTAGCCTTTTATATCATTCACGAGGGAGGAATTAGTCAAATAAAGATTAGTTACTTTGGGTTGTTCGCATTGAACGGTGTATTGTCCTTCTTGTCTGTGTTTTTAATTTGGCTGTACGAGAAATTATTTGGGTTGGTTTCGGATGTCACTTTATTAGAGCTTTCTAACACAAATAGTGTATTGTTAAGAGAGTTAAATGAGAAAGCACCTGGAACTTTTCAGCATTCAATGCAAGTAGCAAATTTAGCTGAGGCTGCAGCCAATGCTATAAATGCCAATGTAATGTTGGTTAGGACGGGGGCATTGTATCATGATATTGGTAAAATATTATCACCCTTTAGTTTTACTGAAAATCAGACTACTGGATTAAATCCTCACAATGAACTCACACCAAAAGACAGTGCCGAAATTATTATCAATCATGTGATTAAAGGGATTGAATTGGCAAAAAAAGAAAGACTGCCTGACAGGATTATAGATTTTATTCGTACACACCACGGAACAAGTTTGGTTTATTATTTCTACAAGAAGGAATTGGATACAAATCCTGAGCATTTAGATATAGAGGATTTTAGATATCCAGGGCCCTTACCATTTTCTAGAGAAACTTCTATTTTAATGATGTGTGATGCTGCAGAAGCTGCATCAAAGAGTTTGATGAATCCAACAGCGGTTGAAATAGATGAGCTGATAGAGAAAATTATAGAAAAACAAAAAGTAGAAGGGCAGTTTTTAAACTCGAACATAACGCTAAAAGAAATAGAAAAAGTAAAGAAGGTTATTAAGAAAAAGCTTAAAAATATGCATCATGTAAGGATAGAATATCCAGCGTAAAAAAAACTTTAAAAAAGGTTGCAAGCAGTTCCCTAAACATTTATATTTGCAGTCGCAAAAGAAAGTGTGTATACACATCAGGAGAGGTGCCAGAGTGGTAATGGAGCAGTTTGCTAAACTGTCGACGGGTAACTGTCGCCAGGGTTCGAGTCCCTGTCTCTCCGCAATTTTCAAAGATGACCTTTTCGGGGTGTAGCGTAGCCCGGTCATCGCGCCTCGTTTGGGACGAGGAGGTCGCAGGTTCGAATCCTGCCACCCCGACAAAAAAACCTTACTAACAATTAGTAAGGTTTTTTATTTCTAAAAACTATACTTCTTTTCATATGACAAAAGCGTTTTTTGCTATATACTTTTAATTTTCTTGTGAAATAACAACAATAAGTTTGTAGATTGCAAGACTATAATCATGAGTAATTAATTAAAAAAACGAAAATAAATCATAAACTATGGGAATCCTCTCTTTTGTAGCATTTACGTTGTTGGTAGCAGTGGTTGCTTACTGGTCAACTAGAAAAACAGACGAAACTTCTTCAGACGGTTACTTCTTAGGAGGTAGAAGTTTGACTGCACCTGTCATTGCAGGTTCTTTATTATTAACAAATTTATCAACCGAACAGATTGTAGGGTTGAATGGCGATGCATACAGAGATGGTATTTTAGTTATGGCTTGGGAAACTTTAGCCGCCATAGCCATTGTAATTACTGCGGTGTATTTATTGCCCCGTTATTTAAAAGGGGGTATTGCTACGATTCCAACTTTTCTTGAAACAAGATTTGATAAAACAACCAAAGCAATGACTTCTGGGCTTTTTTTAACAGGGTATGCAGTTGTTTTATTGCCAATGGTTTTATTTACAGGGTCTAAAGCGATCAGTGGAATGTTCAACCTCTCTGAGTTGTTTGGAGTTAGTGAGTGGGCCGCGGTTTGGATATGCGTTTGGGGAATCGGGATTATAGGGTCTATTTACGCCATATTTGGAGGCCTAAAAGCTGTTGCGGTTTCTGATAGTATTAATGCTGTAGGTTTATTGATTGGTGGACTTTTGATTCCAGTTTTTGGTTTGATGGCGATCAGTGAGGATGGAACCCTTTTGACAGGTTTGTCTCAGTTGATTAGTGAGCATCCAGAAAAGTTTAACGCAGTTGGTGGACCTGAATCCTCTATTCCTTTTGAAACTATTTTTACAGGAATGATGCTTGTTCAGTTGTTTTATTGGGGGAGCAATCAGCAAATTATTCAACGTGCTCTAGGAGCCAAAAATTTAGCTGAAGGGCAGAAAGGTTTGGCGATTGCAGCCTTTATAAAAATACTAGGACCAATTATTGTTGTTTTGCCGGGGATCATTGCCTACCACAAATATGGGGCTGGACTGCACACTAGTGATGTTTATCCAAAATTAGTTGCGGATGTGTTGCCTGATATTTGGGTCGGTTTCTTTGCGGCGGTTTTGTTTGGTGCCATTTTGAGTTCTTTTAATTCGGCATTAAATAGTTGTGTTACGTTGTATGGAATCGATATTTACAAGCAATTCATCAACAAAGATGCAGGAGACAAAGAGGTAGTGAGGAAAGGTAAAGGTTTTGGAGTAGTTCTTGCTTTTTTCTCTATGTTTATTGCCCCTCTTTTGATTTATGCAGATAGTATTTTTGGGTATTTGCAAACAGTAAATGGTGCTTACAGTGTACCCATCTTAACCATTTTAATCATCGGCCTTGTTACTAAAAAAGTACCAGCATTAGCGGCTAAAGTTGGAGTTGTTTTTGCTTTCAGTATTTATGTGTTGTACATTATTTTGGCAAATGGATTTGGACTGATAGATCTCCATATGTTGCACATGCAAGCCATAACCTGTGTACTAACAATCTTGATTATGTTGGTGATTGGTAAACTAAGACCAAGATCAGAGGATTTTGTCCAAAATTACACTGAGCAGGTAGATGTTGTACCTTGGCAGTATATTAAGCCAGTAGGGTTGATTATTTGTTTGGTCGTATTGTCAACATATTTCGTCTTTAATTAGGAGCTTCAGCATTGTTGAAATCTATGAGATCACTGAGCCATAGTATACTAGCGGCATCCTAATTGACGGTTGTTTGGGGGCCTAAAAATACTTCTAAAAAAAGTGAACTATATTTTTAAATATCTTAATAGATGTTATATATTTGCATCCCGTAAAGCAAACCTCAGTGTTTGATTTATAAGTTCAGAAGAAAATAGTTCAAAAATATTAGGTGGCATAGCTCAGCTGGATAGAGCACCTGCCTTCTAAGCAGGCGGTCGAAGGTTCGAATCCTTCTGCCATCACATAAACCCTTACTATTAGTTTAGTAAGGGTTTTTTGTTATGAGAATTTCTTAGGGATTGGAGCTTCAATGGTAAGATGTTCTCCTTTATAATAGAAGTTTAGTTTCCAGGCATGTAAACACAAACAGTCATCATTGTAGGTCAGTGGGTTGTTTTTGAAATAATCACGGTCTTTATATCCGTGATCTCCTATAATCGGTAGGTTTAGGTTTGCTAAGTGAAGTCTAATTTGATTGGTTCTGCCAGTATGAGGTTTTACTTCAAGTAAAGTATTGTTTTCCTTAACGTTTCTTTCGAGTACTTTAAATTCGGTAAAAGCTTCTATGCCATTACAATCACTTTCTCTTCCACCTCCAGCTGTTTTCTCTAATCCAATTTTGGTATTGGTGCTAAAGTAATCTTCTGAGGGAATCCCTTCTATTTTCGCTAAATAAGTTTTTTGAGTTGATTTGTTTTTGAATTGTGAAGCAATACTTTCAGCAATTTCTTTGTTTTTGGCTAATACCACAACTCCTGTTGTGTTGGCGTCTAGTCGGTGGACGATTTTGAAGTCTTCTTCAGGAAACGCAAGTGTCAATATTTTGGTTAATGAATTTTTATTAAATCTACCGCTTGGATGCATGGGGAGTGGTGCGGGTTTGTTTATGATCATGATTTCTTCATCGTCATAAAGTAATTTTATATCATCATTAATCCAAGGTTCTTTTCGGGGCTCGGAGTTATGTTGTGTTATGTCTCCTCCTTTCAAAGTACTTAGGAGATTTGCAGGTTTTCCATTGATCAGAAGGCTTTGATTTTTAATTTTTGTGTGCCAAATTTCTTTGTTAGACCGGGGAACTATTGTTAGAAAAAAATCAATGATATTAAATCCCTCAAATTTTTTTTTAACGGATAGCTTGTAAGTGGTTGGATAAGCGATACTGCCGGGAAGCGGTTCAGTAACTGCTTTAATTTGTTTTTGGAATGAGGTTTTGGAAATAGCAGTCATAGCGTGTCAAAATTGGTAAAATAGAAAAACCCGCAGAAAGGTGGTGCTTATTTTTAAGTGATATCTTGAAGGTATTAAGATTGTTGAGGGGCATTTGTCTTTTTGACAAACTTGGTTAAGATAACTATATGTGTTCCTTCAACACGTCCTTCAATGTGTTCTGGATTGTCATGAACCAAAGAAATATTTCTTACTGCTGTACCTCGTTTAGCAGTAAAGTTACCTCCTCCTTTAACTTCTAAATCTTTGACCAATGTAATGGTGTCGCCATTTTCCAGAATAGCACCATGGGCATCTTTGTGAATGATTTTTTCATCATCGCTGAGGTGATCTCCTGAGGCTTCTGCAAAACGTAAATCTTCGGCCTCTAAATATATCATATCAATGAGATCCTGTGGCCACCCCTCTCCTTTGAGTCTGTTCAGCATTCTCCAAGCTATGATTTGTACAGCTTTGTGTTCGCTCCACATGGAATCGTTTAAGCATCTCCAGTGGTTTGCATCCATGGTCTTAGGGTCATCTATTTGGTTTTTGCAAGTCTTGCAGACCAATAGGTTCGTTTCAGCGCTGTCTATAAGACTTGGTTTTAATCTGAGGTTATGTAAGCTTTCTGCAGCACTACACAATTCACATTTGTTTCCGCTTCTGGAAATTAATTCTTCAGTGATGTTCATGTTTTAAATTTAATAGCCAATTATGACCTTCGTTGTCTCACGGTCTCATATAAAAATGCACCACAAGCAACAGAAACATTTAAGGATCCTATTTTTCCTAGTAAAGGAAGTTTGGCATTCGTATCTGCAATTTTTAAGATCGAAGGATTGATTCCTCTATCTTCAGAGCCCATGACAATTGCAGTAGGTTGATCAAAGTTGACATCAAAAACAGTATGATCTGTTTTTTCGGATGCACAGACAATTTTTATGTCTGCAGCCTGTAGCATAAAAATAGCATCCTTAATGTGATCTACCTTGCAAATTGGAACGTTAAAAGCAGCACCTGCGGAGGTTTTTACGGTTTCTCCGTTGATCGGAGCGTTTCCTGTTTTGGGGATAATGATACCGTGGACTCCTGTACATTCTGCAGTACGAATGATAGCACCAAAATTACGTACGTCAGAAATTTGATATAACAGTACAAACAAAGGTTTTTCTCCCTTTTCTATCGTTGTTGTAATCAGGGCGTCTAAATCATAAAAAGCGACAGGTGCAATCAGCGCCCCTGCTCCTTGATGATTGTTGGCTCTGGACATACGATCAAGTTTTTCAACAGGAACGATACTGGAGGTTATATTGTTGGTTTTAATTAATTGTTTAAGTTCAATCATTAAAGGGCCGTTAATGTCTTTTTGCAAAAAAACTTTGTCGATTGAGTTGCCTGCGTTTATGGCTTCAATGATGGCTCTAATACCAAATATTTTTGAGGTTTGTTTTTCCATACTGCAAATGTACCATTTTGATTTTAAGAATTGAAAACTATGAGAATTAAGAATTGGAGTCTTTTTGGCCCCTATCCTAACAATTATATTTCTAAAAAATAGTAACAAAATTGATATGGAATAGTCCCTTGTTCAGGTTGAAACTAGTGTTTTGGTTTTTACCAGCGGCATAACTAATTTTCATCAATCCAGACGGTATTCCAAGGGTATAGCCAAGGCCAAAGCTGAGCAAATTGTCTTCTTTGGATAGATGCTTGAAGTAACCAACGTCACTAAAAGCATAAAGGTAGCTATTGATGTTGGTAAAGTAGCGGTATTCTATGTTTGTGTAATTGTATAAATGTGCGACAATGCTTTGTTCTAAAAATCCACGCATTGTTGTAGCTCCACCTATTCTAAATAATTCATTATTGTTTTTGGAAGAAGATTTTAAATAAGCATTTCTATTTTCTATATACAAATGATGAATTGGAGTTGCCTCGATAACGTAGATGTAGTCACTACTAAAGTTTTGTTGTTTGGTGCGCTCAGCATCAGTGTTTTTGCTTCCTAAGCCAAAATCTATTTTGATCATGGTTTTTGGGTTTCCAAAACTATTTAACTCTTTGTAAGCGTATTCAGCGCCAACAATGTTTTTTTTATACGACACAATATTATCATTGTTTGTTGTAACAACTGCTGAGCTTTCAGTATGATAATACGTGTTGATTATATGTTTGTAATGTGGTTTATAGCTTAATGTGAGTTTGTGATTGGTGTTTACAAAGGTGCTATCTCGTCTAAACAAATTTAATTTATAATTTATATTTATAGGTGAGTTAAAGATGTAGGGATTGTCCATTAACACTTCTATTTCTTGTTGATCTTGACCAGTGTTATTCCATTTAAAAGCAAAAGTTTCTCCTTTGTGAAGTGTATTGGTTAATGAAAGGTCAATGTATCCGTTGAACTGTATTTTTGTTTGACCTGCTTGGTTGCTAAATCCAAGAAGGGCATCTAATTTATTGGTTTTGATTTTATCTAGGTATAAGTATAAATAAGTAGAGTCTTTTGTGAACAAAACTGCAGGTGGTTTTTTGTTTTTTACAAAAGAAAGTTGTTTTATTTTGTCTTCGGTAGTATTTAGAAAGGCTTTGCTAAAGGGTTTGGAACTCTTAATGTATTGTTTTAAGAATCGTTTGGAAAAACGTTCATAAATTTTTACGACTGTTTTGTCAATGTGCCTTTTTTTAGAGGGGCATACCTTTAGTTCACAAAACAAAGTGTCGTTTTTTGCTGTTTGATTGATCAATTGTATTTCAGCAAAATTTTTTCCTTGGCGATCAAAATTGTCACAAACTTTCCCTATCCATTTAGAAACCTCATTAGGTGTGGTATAGCATATCTTGCTTTTTGTTTTGAATAGTTGCTGAATGTTTTTAGGGATGTTTTGAATTGCAATCACAGAAGTTTTTGTTCCCAGCTCAATAGTATAAGTCTCTATGCTGTCTTGTTTTTTGGAATCAATATTAAAATAGTAATAACCTGCCAAATCAAGTTCCGTGTTCAAAGCCTCGAGGTTTTTTATGTTTTTTAGAGAGATCTCATTTTGCAAACTGTCCTTTAAAATAAATTGCGTTGTTTTCTTTTGAGCCCAATTGGTTTGGCTTGAAAGTAAAAGAGATAACACGAAAAAACACCAGAGATAGACTTTCATAAAGTCAAAACTAATAGATTTCTTTTGGATATGGGGCTCATGAATTTTAAAAATGAGACAAAACGTTAAGGTATGATAAAACAATTAATCTATTGTTATTTAGGGTTTTACAAATATAATCTGTATATTCAATAGTGTAAAATTCTTGAAAAATCATTATAGGGTCAGTATTTAGAACAGAAATTCAGGTTTTCAAGAAATAGCTAAATATTGATCATCAAGTACAACGTCTAAATTTAGACAAATAAAACAAGTATTATGAAAAGAAAGATAAAAAAAGTAGTCTTATCCATTTTTCTATTGGTAAGTTTTTCAACTGTTGGGCAAACGGAAATATATGAAACTTCTAGCACAACTACTGATAATATAGGTAATTGGACAAAAATAGCAAGTGCAAGAGTAGCTGGTCAATATGGGTTCGTTAATGCAACTATTTTATTCGCAGGAGGAACCTCCTCAAACAGTGTTGCAAATGGAAAATTATTTTTTAGAGTAAAGCAACAAGATCCATTGGGTCAAGCACCATACGTACAACTAGAGCTTTTAGATTCTAATGGCTTGAAGTTGTCTAATGAAAATATAGTGGCAGTTATTAGTAGAATCAACACTATTGAAAGCATTGTAGATTTGTATGTTAGAATTACAAATAGTTGGGAGCGTATTTATTTTACATCTGTTTTAGAAAGAAACACATCAAGAGATAGGCTAAATCATTACTCTCATCAACCCTTTATTGTTGAACTGCCCAATGGTGCTTCAGCAGCATTAATTACTGCAGACGCTCAAATAGTCTGCAAAGGTTTGTCAACTACTTTTTCACAAGAAAACGTTGGAATTGGTGAAGAAACTCGTGAGGACGTAAAACTATATGTAAAATCAACAAATACTAAAATAGGTATTCAATCTTCTGTAGAGCATACTACTGATTGGAATTTTGGAATTATGAGTGCTGTAAACAGAGAAAAAACAAATGCATTTAGCGTACTGTTAAAACAGAGTGACGGAAGTTATGTGGATAAGTTTTCTGTTTTAGGGAATGGTAAAATTTATGGAACAGGTTTGAATCTAACCATTCCTTTATTTGCAGATTATGTGTTTGCAGAGGATTATGAATTAATGCCTCTAAATAAGCTAGAGAAATTTATTAAAAAACACAAACATTTGCCCAATATGCCTTCTGAAAAAGAACTGGTAAGTAAGGGGATGGATGTAGTTAATATGCAAGTGTTACAAACCGAAAAAATAGAAGAATTAACACTTTATATCATTCAACAAGAAAAAAGAATTAAGGAATTAGAAGATTTATTGGATAAAAAATTAGAAAAAGTTTTAAAGAAAAAGATTAAAGAAATTTTGAAAAGCAACAATAACCTTGAATTAAAACCTTAAACAAATGAAATCACTAAAAACATACTTCCTTTTGAGCATGGCCTGCTTACTTTTTGCCTGTGCTTGTACAAAAGAAGAGATTGAAAACCTGCCCCCTGCCACACAAACAGGGGCTAATACCTTTGGTTGCTTGGTTAATGGAAAGGCGTTTGTGTCTAGTAAAGAACCACAAGTAGGTAGAGGATTTCCTGCTGGAATGATATATCCTTTAACTTTAGCTGAAAGAGATTCAGAAGAAGGGTTGCTTAATAATATCAGGATAGAGGGTCGGTCATTTGGTATTGGATATATATACATATACATCTATGATGAGCTAAGTGTTGAGGAGAAATCGTACAGTACAGATATTACAGAATCATTTACTAGTGTTTACCCCAACAATTATAACTTTATAAGTGTCAGGTATTTAGGTTATAATTATTTTTCTCAAGAAAACTCTGGAAGCATTACTCTAACTCGTGTAGATTATGAAAATCGTATTTATTCGGGAACGTTTTCTGCTGAACTAAAGCATGAGGATGGTAGGACAATTAAAATTACTGAAGGTCGCTTTGATATTAATGCAAAAGAGTTAATAGAACAAAAACAACAAGGATATTAAAAAAATATAATGATGAAAATAAAACATCAACTAATGAAATCACTAAAAACATACTTCCTTTTGAGCATGGCCTGCTTACTTTTTGCCTGTGCTTGTACAAAAGAAGAGATTGAAAACCTGCCCCCTGCCACACAAACAGGGGCTAATACCTTTGGTTGCTTGGTTAATGGAAAGGCGTTTGTGTCTAGTAAAGAGACCTATAGGAGTAGAGATATCCCCTCTTCATTGATATACCCTTTAACTTTAACTAAAAGATATTCAGAAGGAGGGGTAGTTAATAATATCAGGATAGAGGGTCGGTCATTTGGTACTAATAAAACAGGAGATATATACATATATATATATGATGAGTTAAGTGTTGAAGAGAAATCGTACAGTACAGATGTTGCAGAAGGATTTAGTAGTTTTCGTCCCAATTATAGTTTTATGAGTGTTATACATTCAGGGGCTATTTATTATTCTCAAGAAAACTCAGGAAGCATTACTCTGACTCGTGTGGATCATGAAAATCGTATTTATTCGGGAACGTTTTCTGCTGAACTAAAGCGTGAGGATGGTAGGACAATTAGAGTTACTGAAGGTCGCTTTGATATCAACCAAAATACGGTAAAAACACAATATGAATAGAAACCATAAAAAAAGAATAGGATGTATAG
>Ga0209555_10001409_pt1 | contig 18512 bp, 17 predicted proteins | sample SaaInl85LU_5_DNA_FD_184643 | JGI IMG/M metagenome (GOLD analysis project Ga0209555, IMG submission 184643) | Marine microbial communities from expanding oxygen minimum zones in the Saanich Inlet - ESP_85LU_5_DNA (SPAdes) (version 2) | ecosystem: Environmental > Aquatic > Marine > Intertidal... | reverse complement strand
TGCTCGCCACTAAGGGCCCCTTTATATGATTTCACCAATTTAGCAGAGGCTTCACTAATGGATCGAAACAAAGTGACATCAGAAGATGATTTTAAATTTAAAATTGGTCTTAGATGCAATTCCCCTGCCCCAGCATGTGCGTAATACACCGCTTTTTGATGATAGGATGTCATAAGAGAGGTGAAAGCCTCGATATATAGTGGTAAATCCGCCAACTCAACGGCGGTGTCTTCAATACAGGCAACGGCTTTTGCATCTCCTGGAATATTTGCCAACAATCCTAAACCTGCCTTTCTTAAGTCCCAAACTTTGTTACAATCCTCCTCTTCCACTAAAGTATATGCATAACCCAATTGAGAGGCTTTAAGATTCGTTTCTAGGAATTCAGCCTGATGTTTGGCTTCTTCTATGGTAGCCCCTCTAAACTCAACCATAAGGATCGCTTCTGGATCGCCTTCCACAAAAAATCGATTTTTTTGTTGAGTGATGTTATTCTTGGTACAATCTAAAATCGTTTTATCCATTAATTCACATGCCGATGGCGTCAGTTTCATAGCCACTAATGTAGCTTGAAGACTTTCGGTTATGGAATTAAAATGCGCATTTAAAACCACTTGAAAGGGTTTTGGTAAAGGCACAATTTGAAGTTTTAGTTCTGTGGTGAATGCCAATGTGCCTTCTGACCCGCAGAGTAATTTTGAGAAATTAAACAATTCTTCAGTATCCTCAAATACCGTTGAATGCATTAATGCATCGACAGCATAGCCTGTATTGCGTCGGGTAATGGATGCTTTTGGATACCCTTCTAAAATTTGTTCCCGTATGATCGGATTAGCAAGCTCCGCATAAATCTGTTTATATAAGTTAGATTCTAAGGAAGCTCCTTTTGTTTTTGAATTAAATTCTTCTTTGGTAAGGGGCTTAAATTCAACCGCACTACCATCACTTAAAAAAGCTTTGACCGCAAGGGTATGATCGCGTGTGGATCCATATTCAATAGAGGTAGAACCACAAGAGTTATTTCCGACCATCCCTCCCATGGTACAACGGTTGGCTGTCGAGGTATTGGGACCAAAAAAGAAACCATAGGGTTTTAAAAATGCATTCAACTGATCGCGAACTACTCCGGGTTGTACGCGAACCCATTGTTCTTGCGTATTAATTTCCAAGATCGCGTTCATATATTTAGAGACATCTACCACAATTCCATCGCCCACACATTGACCTGCTAAAGACGTTCCTGCAGCACGAGGAATGATGGATAATGCATTTGAATGTGCAAATTCAATCAAACATTTAATATCTGCTGTGGTTTTAGGTAGTGCCACTGCATAAGGTAGTTCTCTGTAAACAGAGGCATCCGTAGCGTATAAGGATTTTACGAGTGCACTGTCATAAAGTTCTCCAGAAAGTTGTTGTTTTAAAGTTGTGAGATGTGTTTGCAATAAAATTAAATATAGAAAGTTTAAAGGTATGAAAATAGAATTTTATATTTTATACATCTAGAAAAAGTTTACAATCAAATCAATATCTTTACACTCTAAATAATGCCAATACGTTTTATGAATCGGAGATTGATGCTGTTACTGTTATTAATTGGGATGCACTATGCAGGGTATGCGCAGTTGGATTCTAATCAAGAAACGTTTCGGATCAAAGCATTGGCATTAGAACGAAATCCGTTGTCCGATCAATTTCCATTGACCCTCTCTCCTATTAAAGGGTTAACGGATAAAGGATTTGAAATCACCATGGGTATTAAACCCATTGATGGATTTGCTAAAAAGAAATATGGCATCACTAAAACGCGCGATGTCGTAGATCCAACATGGGAAATTAAACAACAGTTTAATGAAAATCAAAAAAACACATCTAAGTATGATCGCGATTATTATTTGGGCGATATCAAAACCAAATCTAAATACATTCGTATTTTATGTAGAGATCATGAGTATGAAGATGGTGATCGCATTAAATTAATGCTTAATAAAGCAACTATTCACCCAAATATTACGCTCAGAAACTCAGCCTATATTATTGATATTGAGTTGAAAGAAGGCTTAAATACCATTGAGTTTATCGCTCTTAACGAGGGAAGTTCCAGTCCCAATACCGCTCAATTAAAAGTTTATAATGAAAGTGACAATCTTATTGGTTCTGGAGAGTGGTTATTGACTACAGGGCATAAAGCCAGCTTGATTGTGTTGAGAGAGAGTTTTTGAGAGAAAGAATCAAATGACTACTATATTATTTCCAAATTAATAGTTTGAAATTTTATTCAAAACTATTTATTAACTAAAAAAAAATTATATTAGTAAAGTTTTTATCCCCTAAAATCAACATAATGAAACCTATTATTTCTGTATTCTTATTATTTTTAGTTCAATTATGCATTGCTCAAGATGACGGTCCACACATAACCTATTATGACAATGGTCAGATCGAAACTATTGGTCAGCACAAAAATGGTGAAAGAGTTGGGCAATGGAAAGATTTTTACCCAAATGGCAATCTTCGGGAAGAATACAGTTTTACGAATGATAACAAAAATAAAGAAACCAAATGCTATTTTAAAAATGGTTCTCTAAGTTTTGAATTATCTAAAATAGACGGATTGTATTTACAAAAAAAATATTATGAATCTGGAGAACTAAGGTTTGAAAATCAATTAGAAAACGGCTATTTTAAAGAGTATTATAAAAATGGTATTATTAAAACATCTTCCAATTACAGGGATTGGCAACTACATGGTAAATGGATTAAATATTTTCAAAATGGCTCTGTAGAGTGGGAAGTTGAATATTACAATGGTTTAAAACATGGCTTCTACAAGCAGTTCCATTCAAACAATCAACTTAAATTGATTGGAAAATTAATAAAAGGTAAAAAAGAAGGAGAAGAATCTCAATATTATGAAAACGGACAGTTGGAATGGATTGGAGAATTCAAAGCCAATATACCTATAAAAAAGTGGAAACATTTTGATGTTAATGGTACTGAAATTGAATCCATTAGGTTTAAAAATGGGGAAAATAAAAACGGAGGTCATCTAATCGATATCCCTTATGGTCATTTTGAGAAAGCTCCAACCTATCCAGGATGCGAAAACTATGAGAGACAAAAAGACTCTAGAAAATGTATGAGTATTAAAATTAGTAAATTTGTCAAGAATAAATTTAATATATCCGCTATTAGGGGTACTTCGTTGTATGGCAACCAAAAAATTCATGTAATTTTTAAAATAAACAAAGTAGGTAAAGTCACAGAAGTGAAAGCTAGAGCAGCTCATCCACTTTTTGAGGCAGAGGCGGTTCGGATAATTCGTCAATTACCTTTTATGATTCCTGGTGAACAATTTGGACAACCTGTTATTGTTCCATATTCACTACCAATAACTTTTTTCCTAAAAAAACCCCACATTAAGAAACCCTAAATCCTCACATCAAATGCTCCAAATTCACCTCATTAGTGGATTTACTTTCAGACAGTGCCACATAACTTTGTACGTTGCTTAGATCTGTTATAAGTGCGAGTTTTGTTAAAATAAAATGTTCGTAATCTTCAATATCCACCAATACTAATTTTAATAAATAATCAAAATTACCAGACACTCGGTGACACTCCACCACTTCAGGAAATCCATTGATGGTTTTTACAAATTTTTCTAAATGACTCCGTGTATGGTTTTTAAGGGCAATTCCAGCATAAACAGTCAATTTTAGACCCAATTTTTTAGAATTCAAAATTGCAGCATATTTACTAATGTAGCCTCCCTTTTCCAGTTTTTTAATACGATCGAATACAGGGGTGGTGGTCATCCCTAAAAGGTCTGCAATATTTTTTATGGTGCGGTTACTATTGTGTTGTAACAGTCTTAATATTTCAATATCAGTTTTGTTGAGTTTATCAAGCATCTAGAAAAAATTTATTATAATGATTTTAAAACGAACCTTTAAAAGAATAAAATACTTTAATAACTCAAAAATACATAAAAATATTCTTATTTAGAAACTGTTTTCTTATTAAAAGTATAATTAAATCATATTATATTTAGATTTGTTCTTAAAAGTTTTATAGCTAACTATTTATTAAATTAAAATTATGCCACGATATCATACGATAGGAAAAATTCCACCTAAGAGACACACCGTTTTTAAAGACGATAACGATCATTTTTATTACGAAGAATTGTTTGGCACCATAGGATTTGATGGGATGTCCACATTGATGTATCATACGCAACGTCCCACACAAGTCAAGGAAATCTTAAAATCGTATGATGTAGCTCCAAAAATTGCAGTGTCTAAAAATATGAAATCCTTGAAACTAGAAGGATTCAATGTAGCTCCAGCAAATGATTATTTAGATAGTAGAACTTGTGTGTTACTAAATAATGATTGTCAGATTAGTTTAGCAGCCCCAAAAAAATCATTAACCGCTTATTTTTATAAAAATACCGATTCTGATGAAGTCCTATTTATCCATGAAGGTTCAGGGAAACTAAGAACCAATTTGGGGAATATCGAATTTAAATATGGAGATTATCTGGTGATTCCTAGGGGGGTCATATATCAAATTGAATTTAAGGATGCAAACAATCGTTTATTCATCGTAGAGTCAAAAAGTCCTGTTTACACACCAAAACGCTATCGGAACTGGTTTGGTCAGCATGTTGAAGGAGCACCCTATTGCGAACGCGACCTCCACCCGCCTACCGAACTTGAAACATTTAATGAAACGGGTGATTTTATAATTAAAGTAAAAAAACAAGATACAATACACGAATATGTGTATGCTGCACATCCATTTAGTGTGGTTGGTTGGGATGGGTATAACTTCCCTTATAAATTTTCTATTCACGATTTTGAACCCATTACAGGTATGATTCATCAACCTCCACCTATTCATCAAACATTTGAAACAAGCACCTTTGTTATCTGTTCGTTTGTACCTCGGTTGTATGATTACCACCCCAATTCAGTGCCAGCTCCCTACAACCATTCCAATATCGACTCTGATGAAGTCCTGTATTATGTAGATGGAGACTTTATGAGTAGAAACGCTATAAACAGAGGCAGTATTTCCTTACACCCTGCTGGAATTCCACACGGACCGCATCCAGGAACAATGGAAAAAAGTATCGGGGAAAAAGAAACCTTCGAACTCGCCGTGATGGTGGACACCTTTAGTCCATTAATGGTAACTGAAGAGGCCATAAAATTACAAGTGGACGATTATTATAAGTCTTGGATTAATAAATAAAATAAAAAACAGTTATGAGCAATATAGTTAACGTAGAATACGGATTAGAAAAAATATTTGATGAAGCTCAAGATTTCCTTCCGTTATTAGGTACCGATTATATCGAATTTATTGTAGGGAATGCTAAACAAGCAGCACATTTTTATAAAACTGCTTTTGGATTTCAATCGCATGCCTACAAAGGATTAGAAACGGGATGTACCGATTATGCATCCTATGTTATAAAGCAAGATAAAATAAGGATTGTATTAACCACTCCTCTTCACAAAGATTCATGGATGAATGATCATTTATCTATGCATGGTGATGGAGTGAAAGTGGTTGCTCTATGGGTTGATGATGCTAAAAAATCGTGGGAAGAAACTACTAAAAGAGGCGCAAAATCCTACATGGAACCAACGGTTGAAAAAGACCAATATGGTGAGGTTGTAAGAGCTGGAATCCACACCTATGGTGAAACCGTTCACATATTCGTTGAACGAAAAAACTACAAAGGGGTGTTTTTACCTGGTTACGAAAAATGGGAATCAGAATACAACCCTGAACCAATGGGGCTTAAATTTATAGATCATATGGTCGGAAATGTGGGCTGGAATGAAATGGATATCTGGGTAAAATATTATGAAGATGTTATGGGCTTTGTAAATTTCTTGTCTTTTGACGACAAGCAAATTACAACAGAATACTCTGCATTAATGAGTAAAGTAATGAGCAATGGAAATGGAAGAATTAAATTTCCAATTAACGAACCTGCAGAAGGGAAAAAGAAATCTCAAATTGAAGAATATATAGACTTTTACAATGGACCAGGAGTTCAGCATATTGCTGTTGCAACAAACAACATAATTGATACTGTTGAAAAAATGAGAGCTAAAGGCGTTGAGTTTTTAAGCACCCCACCCGACGAATATTATAAATCTGTTCCAAAAAGACTTTCTGACTACAATCATGAATTAGCAGAAGATATTGAAAAATTAAAGTCGCTTGGAATTATGATTGACGCAGATGAAGAAGGCTATTTATTACAAATATTCACTAAACCTGTAGAAGACAGACCTACCTTGTTTTTTGAAATCATCCAAAGAATGGGTGCTAAAGGTTTTGGTGCAGGAAATTTCAAAGCACTGTTTGAAGCTATCGAAAGAGAACAAGAAAACAGAGGGACTCTATGAGTTAGATGTTTAAATAAAAGCCTTAAGATTATACAATGACGTTTAACAGCATTACAAAAAAGTTACCAAAACACCTTCATAAGTTTATAGTACAACAACCATATGAAGATTATACCGCTCAAAATCAAGCGGTATGGCGGTATGTGATGCGTTTAAATATCAATGTCTTAAAACAAATTACCCATAAAAGCTACATAGAAGGTCTAAAAAAAACAGGAATTAACCAAGAAATGATTCCGAGAATGGAAGGCATGAATCGTATTCTAAAGGATATTGGATGGGCAGCAGTTGCAGTTGATGGATTTATTCCGCCCAACGCCTTTATGGAATTTCAAGCCTATAATGTGCTTGTCATTTCATCGGATATTAGAACTATTGACCACATCAATTATACGCCCGCTCCCGACATTATTCACGAAGCTGCAGGACATGCACCCATTATTGCAAATCCAGAATACTCTGAATACCTAAGACGCTTAGGAGAAATTGGGTCTAAAGCAATTTCGTCTCCCAAAGACGATGAAATGTACGAAGGTATTCGACTTTTATCAATTTTAAAAGAGAATCCAAATTCTACAAAAAAAGAAATTTTGGAGGCTACCAAAGCTGTAAATACGCTTCAAGAAAATATGGGTGAACTTTCTGAAATGGCAAAAATTAGAAATCTTCATTGGTGGACTGTTGAATATGGACTTATTGGAACACTCGAAAATCCAAACCTATATGGTGCAGGGCTGTTATCTTCCATCGAAGAAAGTCAGTTATGTTTAAAAAATGAGGTTAAAAAAATTCCATATTCTATTGAAGCAGCAAATGTCAATTTTGACATTACCAACACACAACCCCAATTATTTGTGATTTCTAACTTTGCAAGTCTTAGCTTTGTTTTAGAAAAATTTGCAAATACAATGGCAATACGAACAGGTGGTTTAGAAGGATTAAAAAAACTCATTGTTTCCAAAAAACTAGGGACAATCGAATTGAGTACTGGAATTCAAATTTCAGGAATATTTAACAACGTTCTACATGCCAATAATAACCCTATTTACTTTCAAACCAATAGCCCAACCGCCCTTTCTGTCCATGGAACCGAATTGATAGGACACGGCACCGAACACCATCCTAGCGGATTTGGAAGTCCTGTTGGAAAACTAGAAGGAATCAATATTGCTATCGAAGACATGTCGCCCAAAGACCTAGAAGTCTATGGCATTGTCGAAGGAAAAAAAACCTGCCTTAATTTTGAGGGAGGTATAAAAGTAGAAGGGACAATTGTGACAGGTAAAAGAGATTTACAGGGTAAAATTATTTTAATAACGTTTAAAAACTGTAGAGTAACTCATATTGAAACCGTTTTATTTGATCCGAGTTGGGGTGTTTATGACATGGCAATCGGAAACAATATTTGCTCAGCATTTGCGGGAGCTGCGGATTCAAATTCATTTGAAGATGTTTATACAATTTCTGAAACTAAAACTGCTAAAATTATTTATTCTTCCGAAGAACAACAACTGCATCAGTTGTATGAAACAGTTAGAAGTTATCGAACAAACTGCGATTCTAATATTGATTTCTTAGCGGGAATATTTAAGGAAGTTATATCAAATTACCCTTCAGAATGGTTACTTTTATTGGAATTATATGAGCTGGTTTATGATAAAGATTTATCTTTAAAAAATGAGATTCATAAGGAGTTAATCAAATTAAAACAAAACAAACAATTCACAAAGCTCATAAATGATGGCTTAGATTTAATTATAAAAAAATAAGATATGAACTCTTGGATTAAAATTGATGAAAATTCTGATTTTAGCATCTATAACTTACCTTTTGGTATTTTTTCTGAATCCGATCAAATCAAAAGAGTCGGTGTTGCTATTGGAGACAAAATATTAGATGTTTATGCCGCTTTTGAATTGGGGGTATTTAATGATTTAAACTTTGATATAAAGGTTTTAGAATCGGACACCTTAAATGAATTTATCGCCTTAGGTAAATCAACCACCGTAAAAGTAAGAGAACGTATTCAATCTGAATTGTGCAATGAAAATTCATTATTAAAATCACATCCCTCCCTATTTATAAAACAAAGTTCAGTACAGATGCATTTACCAGTAAAAGTGGGTGATTATACCGATTTTTACTCAAGCATAGAACATGCTACCAATATTGGAACCATGTTTAGAGACCCTGACAATGCGTTACTCCCTAATTGGAAACATTTACCTGTTGGGTATCATGGACGTGCATCTTCTATTATCGTAAGTGGAGAAAACGTACACAGACCAAAAGGACAAGTTGTTTTAACTCCAAATACTGCCCCCGTTTTTCAGGCGTCTGTTCGGGTGGATTTTGAATTGGAAATGGGGTTTATCATTGGAAAATCAACTCAGCTTGGGGAAACTGTTTCTACCGCAGCTGCTGACGACTATATTTTCGGAAAAGTATTATTTAACGACTGGTCAGCTCGAGACATTCAAAAATGGGAATACGTACCCTTAGGTCCCTTTTTGGCAAAAAGCTTCGCCTCATCTATGTCTCCTTGGGTGGTCACTTTAGAAGCTTTAGAACCTTTTAAAATAGATGGACCAAAACAAGAGCCTTCTGTTCTACCTTATTTAAATTTTAAAGGCTCAAAAAATTACGATATCCAATTAGAAGTTTCCATTCAACCCAAAAACTGTAAAGAAACCGTGGTAAGTCAATCTAATTTCAAATATATGTATTGGAACATGAACCAACAATTGGCACATCACACTGTTAATGGCTGTAATTTGAATGTGGGAGATTTGATGGCTTCTGGAACCATCAGTGGAAAAAGTCCTGATTCTTATGGTTCTATGCTCGAATTGTCATGGGCAGGCTCAAAACCTGTTGAATTAAAAGAAGGTGGCTCCCGAAAATTCATTCAAGATAATGATACCATCATTATGAGAGGACATTGTCAAAAAGACTCTATCCGAGTGGGATTTGGAGAAGTTAGATCAACACTTTTAAAAACAATTTAAAACAATTAGTATGTCAACTGTAAAATCATTTGATCCCGAATTATTAGAAACTAGAGACGTACACAAACTACTCTCGGCTTCTATTGCTCCAAGACCCATCGCATTTGCAAGTACTATAGATGCCAAGGGAAATGTCAATTTAAGTCCGTTTAGTTTTTTTAATGTCTTTAGCTCCAACCCCCCTATATTAATTTTCTCTCCGGCAAGACGTGTACGTGACAATACGACCAAACATACCCTTCAAAATGCAATAGAAACAAAAGAGGTTGTGATTAATACTGTTGATTTTTCGCTTGTAGAACAAATGTCGGAAACCAGTAAAGAGTATGACAAAGGCGTCAATGAATTTATTAAAACAGGGTTGACTGAAGTTCCCTCTGTTAAGGTCAAACCACCGAGAGTTTTAGAATCCCCCGTCTCTTTTGAATGTGTGGTTGAAAATATTGTTTCTTTAGGAGAACAAGGAGGTGCTGGTCAATTGGTCATTGCCAAAGTAGTACACATCCATGTAAAATCAGAGTTCTTAGACGAAAATGATCAAATTGATTCCGAAAAATTGGATCTTGTCGCACGCTTAGGCGGCGATTGGTACACCCGTGTGACAAAAGATAGCATGTTTAAACTTGAAAAACCTAAGGGGTGATTTAGCATTTATTGTTTCTAATTACTTTCCAATACAGAAATTTGCAAAGATATTCCCTAACAGGTCGTCTGAAGTAATTTCCCCAGTAATTTCACCAAAATGATACAATGCCTGACGGATGTCTATTGCTAATAAATCGCCAGAAAGGTTGGCATCCATCCCCTGCTGTACTTTTTGAACTTCAGCCAGCGCTTTTAAAAGAGAATCGTAATGTCTAGAATTGGTAATGATGGTATCATTGTTTCGCAAAGCACCTGTATTTACAAATTCTAACAACTTAGCTTTTAAAGCGTCGATACCCAACCCGCTTTTGGCAGAAGTAAAAAGCGTGTGAGGATATACAAAAGAGGTTTCAATATATTCCTGATCCGATTCATCCATTTTATTAGCTATCACAACGAGTTGTTTATCTGGATACTGTTCTTGAATTTTTCGAATCTCTGTATTAAAAATCTGAATAGTTTCAGTTGTAACCCTGGACGCATCGAGTAAATACAAGACCACTTGTGATTGTGTGATTTTTTCAAATGTTTTTTTAATACCAATACTTTCAATGGTATCCTCGGTGGTTCGAATGCCTGCTGTATCTATAAATCGAAACTTAATCCCTTCAATACTAATTTCATCTTCGATGGCATCACGAGTTGTTCCAGCAATATCACTTACAATGGCTTTGTCTTCATTTAAAAGCGCATTTAACAGGGTAGATTTTCCCACATTGGGTGCGCCAATTATTGAAATTGGTATTCCATTTTTAATCACATTTCCTGTTGAAAATGAATCAATCAAATGTTTTAAAACCTTAATGATGCGTTCTAATAACTCCTCAAATTGTTTCCGATTGGCAAATTCTACGTCCTCCTCCGAAAAATCGAGTTCTAATTCAATCAAAGAAGCAAAATTCAACAACTCATCACGTAAGATTTTGATTTCATTACTGAACCCTCCTCGCATCTGTTGCATCGCAATTTGGTGGGAGGCTTTATTGTCACTGGCAATTAAATCTGCGACCGCTTCTGCTTGACTTAAATCGAGTTTAGCATTTAGGAAAGCACGAAGCGTAAACTCCCCTGGGTTTGCAATTCGAGCGCCATTGCGTACAAATAATTGTATAATTTCTTGTTGTATATAAGAACTTCCATGGCATGAAATTTCAACAACATCCTCGCCAGTATAGGATTTAGGATTTTTAAAAACAGACACCAAAACTTCATCCAAAACTCGTGAATCTTCTACAATATGCCCTAAATGAATGGTGTGGGTTTTTTGAGAAACTAACTTTTTTGAAGAAATGGATTTAAATGAGGTATCCACCATTTGAACCGCTTTGGAGCCCGAAAGTCTTATCACAGCAATCGCAGCTGCACCCGATGGGGTGGCTAAAGCAATAATAGTGTCGTTCTGATTCAATGAATTATTTTTTTACAAAAGTATTAATATTACTTCAAACCGAAGAAGTAATATTTTTAATTTATTTTTGTAGAAATTTTAAACTCATTAATAGTATGAAAACTCAAATCATTTTTATAATTAGTATCGCATTGTTATTTAGTTGTAAACCTTCAACAACTAATTATGTTGACAATTATGAAGTAATCGTCAAAGCAGATGGCGTTTATGATGGATTAAGAGCTTATTTGATGAAAACTGAGAATGGCAGAAACAGAATAGCCACCGATACAGCCGTAGTTTTTAATAGTGCCTTTGTTTTTAAAGGAGAAATAAAAGGAACTGAAATGCGTGCCTTAACAATTGATGGTGTGAGAGGACAAACCTCTGTATTTTTAGAACCTGGGATTATTCATGTAGAACTCTACAAAGACAGTATTCATAAATCTAAAGTAGAAGGGACGTACAACAATGCTGTTTTTAATGACTATAAAAATCAGTATCAAGAAAAGATCGAAGCGATCGATGCTGTGAGATCTCAATTCTTAAATTCTAATAAAGATTCCGAAGGCTTAAAAGCGCTACAAAAAAAAGGAGATTCTTTGAGAGCACAATTGAAAAACTTTGGATACGAATTTATCAAAACAAACAACGATTCTGATTTTTCATTGTTTGTACTAGAGGGATTAACAAGTCAAAAAGGATTTGATGTAGAATTGGCCTCCAAGGCTTTTAAAAATATCGAAGCATCCATAAAAACCAAAAACGAATCCAATCAATTAATTTCTGATCGAATCAGACAAAAAATTGAAAGTAATTCGAATAAACAAAAAATTAAAATTGGAATGCAAGCTCCTGATTTTACGGCGCCAAACCCACAAGGCAAACAAATTACTCTCAGTGAAATTAAAGGAAAGGTGACCATTGTAGATTTTTGGGCCTCTTGGTGTAAACCTTGTCGTATTGAAAACCCTAACTTGGTAAAGCTATATGAAAAATACCACTCAAAAGGATTGGAAATTATTAGTGTTTCTTTGGAACGTGCAAATCAGAAAGACATTTGGATTGAGGCCATTAAAAAAGACCAATTAAACTGGTATAACGTCTCTAATTTGAAATTTTGGACAGATCCAATTGCACAAGCTTACAGTGTAAATTCAATCCCTGCGACTTTTATTTTAGACGAAAATGGAACAGTCGTTGCCGAACGCTTAAGAGGTGCTGAATTGGAAGCTAAAATTAAAAACTTGCTGGAGTAACTAAAAACTAAACCCTCTAAATCTTATTGTTTTTATGCATCAAAAACAAGAGGATAATTGGAACTGCTAGAAGAATTACCATCCATAAATGCGTTTCTAAAACTTGTGGTGCTATCAATAATGTAAGTACATACCCTCCAATAGCTCCTCCAAAATGGGCGTCATGTCCTATATTTCCAACCCTTGATTTTATTCCATAAATGGAATACAGCATATACCCTACTCCTACCACATAAGAAGGAATAGGTATGGGAATAAAATACAAATATAATTCCATCCCGGGGTATAATAAAATAGCAGCATACAAGATGCCAGTCACAGCACCACTCGCCCCTACTGCCGAATAGTACGATTCATTTTTATGAAAGTAATAGGATAATAAATTTCCAAACATCAAACTTCCAAAATAAATTAAAAAGAAATAAAACGGCCCTACACTATATATCACATGACCTGCAAAAAAATAGAGTGTGATCATATTGAATAAAAGATGCTGCAAGTCAACATGCAGAAACCCAGAAACCAACAAACGAAGTTGTTCGCCGCGTTTGATCCCCCCAATATTAAACTTATACAATTCAAAAAAAGAACGATCTTTAAAACCCTTGAAAGAGCAAAGTGTGTTTAATGCAATAATAATCAGAGTATAAATACTAATGTTCATAGAGATATATTAAATAAGCTATATATTTGCGAGTGTAAATTTAATCTTTTTAAATGCAATTACTAGCGTACATTTTAATTTACCCTATTTTGTGGTTTATTTCCATACTCCCCTTTCGATTGCTTTACGTGGTTTCTGATCTTTTATTTATTTTGATGTATTATGTATTTAGGTACAGAAAACAAACGGTTATGAACAACCTTAAACTTGTATTTCCTGAAAAATCCGATCAAGAAATTAAAATAATCACTAAAAAATTCTTTCATCATTTTTGTGATATGATTTTAGAATCGATTAAATCTATGAATATTTCTTTGGAATCCATGAAGGCGCGTTATACTTTTAAAAATTTGGACATTATTAAGGATTTTGAAAAACAAAACAAAAGCATCGTGCTTATGTGTGCGCATTATGGAAGCTGGGAATGGATTTTTATTCTTCAAACCTATACGAGTCATCGCGGTTATGGAATTTATAAACGTCTTCAAAACAAGTATTTTGACCGATTAATAAAGTCGATTAGAGCCCGATACAACAGTTATTTAATTACAACCAAAGAAACCTTTTCTGTTTTGGAAGAAGCTAAAAAAAATGGTATTTTGTCCATGAATGGTTTTGCTTCCGACCAATCGCCTAAAAAAGAAAAAGCCCGTTACTGGAATGAATTTATGGGCATTAAAGTCCCAGTGCATACCGGAGCCGAAATGTTGGCCAAAAAATTAGATATGCCTGTTGTGTTTTTTGCTGTAGAACGCAAAAAAAGGGGCTATTACGAGGCTACATTTCAAACTCTTGCGGAAAAGCCAACCGATTTTAAGGATTATGAAATTACAGATAAATTTCTAAGACTTGTTGAAGATCAAATTCACGAAGCACCCGAATATTACCTTTGGACACACAAACGTTGGAAACATCGCACTGTTTAGAGCCCTGCTATGATCTTTATTTCATCAATGATCCTATCTGCTAAAACATCTGCTTTCTCTTGAGATGGTGCTTCTGTATAGATTCGGATAATTGGCTCGGTATTACTTTTTCTTAAATGTACCCATTCCGTTGGGAAATCAATTTTAACCCCATCAATCGTAGAGATTTGTTCGTGCTTATATTTTGCCTCCATCGCTTCTAAAATAGCATCCACATCAATTGTAGGATTTAGGTCAATTTTTTTCTTGCTCATAAAATAAGAAGGATAGCTTGCTCTCAACGCACTAACTGCCATTTTTCGTTCCGCCAGTAAACTCAAAAATAAAGCCACACCTACCAAAGCATCACGTCCATAATGGGACTCAGGAAAAATAATTCCACCATTGCCTTCTCCTCCAATAACAGCATTAGTTGCTTTCATGGCGTTAACGACATTCACTTCGCCAACAGCACTAGCGGTATAGGTTCCGCCATGTTTTTCGGTTACATCTCTCAAAGCCCGAGTAGAACTTAAATTACTTACAGTATTTCCTGGGCGTTGACTTAAAATATAATCGGCACAAGCAACTAACGTATATTCTTCTCCAAACATAATGCCGTTCTCGTCCATAAAAGCCAAACGATCAACATCGGGATCAACTGCAATTCCGAAGTCGGCATGTGAAGAAATTACGGTTTCAGATAAATCTGTTAAATGTTGTTTTAGCGGTTCTGGGTTGTGTGGAAATTGTCCGTTTGGTTCGCAGTGTATTTTGACGGCTTCAACGCCAAGACGCTCCAAGAGTAGAGGAATTGCAATGCCTCCTGTAGAATTGACAGCATCTACCACCACTTTAAATTTACAATCTGAAATTGCTTTTACGTTTACAAACTCTAAATCTAGTACTTCATCGATATGAATATCAAAATACGCTTGATTTTTGGAAATGACACCTAATTGATCAACATCTGCGAATTCAATAGCATCTGCTTCAGCTATATCTAAGACACGTTGACTGTGCTCGGCATTTAAAAATTCGCCATTGGCATCTAATAACTTTAGTGCATTCCATTGTTTGGGGTTGTGACTGGCTGTTAAAATAATACCACCATCTGCTTTTTCTAATGGAACGGCAATTTCGACAGTTGGTGTCGTTGATAAATCTAAATCAATGACATCAATACCCAAACCAATCAGTGTATTCATGACTAAATTTTGAACCATCGCTCCCGAAATTCGAGCATCTCTTCCAACAACCACACGGTAATGTTCTTTAGACCGTTGTTGTTTAATCCACGTTCCATACGCCGCCGCAAATTTCACAGTATCTAAAGGCGTTAAGTTGCTTCCAACGACTCCCCCAATGGTTCCTCGTATTCCTGAAATTGATTTGATGAGTGTCATTTATTTTTGAATTTTAAAAAATAGCTTTCATAATATTTATATGAAAAATGAGCTATTATAATTGTAATTAATAAGGTTAATACATTGATTAAAATAATCATGCAAATATCATTTATAATATTGTAAGGTTGAATTTTTAATGCACAAAAAACCACAAAATTTAAGGCGAGCACATGATACATATACAAACCGTAAGATATTTTACCAAGATGATTAAGCCATTTTGACTTAATATTAGGAACATGCTTATTGTGACTAATTGTGTAAATAAAAAGGGGATATAAAATTGTAATAAATAAATTTAACCAGATGACATTCTCAGATTCAAATATAGAAGTGAAAAAACTTAAGCCAGTCAAACCTATAACTACATAGGATATGAATTTGTTATTTTTAAATAATTTCAATTTATTTTCAACCCCTAAAATAGAGATTATTCCTCCAGAAAACAATAAGAAAAATACACAAAAATAGGTTCTAAAAACACTGACACTATCTAAATGGTATACCCCAAAATACAAGACTGTAAGGGTAAAAATAAAGTACAACACATGTTTGTTTTTTACAATAAACAATAAAGGAGCTACAATTAAGTAAAATTGTTCTTCAATACCAATGGACCATAAAATCTCTAAAATACCCCCTGGAGAATATAGTTTCGAGAAAACATTTGGAAGAAAAAACAGATTGTATAAAATGCCTTCACTAATTGAATAGGTAATTGGAAAATCAATATTTAAAAAAGGTAAAATTACGTTGTAGAAAATCAATCCAAAAACAACAATTAAATAATATAAGGGCAAAATCCTTAATGCTCTATGTTTATAAAACTTAGCGATGTTAAAATTATTTATATTTTTTAAATTATAAATTTGACCTATAATTAGAAAACCACTTAAAACAAAAAACATATAAACGGCATGTTTTCCTTTGTGAAAAAGGTCTAAGCCTTCAAAATATGGAAGGTTTTGGTTTTTGGATAATTGAGGTAGATGAAATATCAAAACAAATAATGATAATACAAATCTTAGAACATCTAGGTTAGGAAGTCGTTTCAAAGGCCTGTTAATTTGTTCAAAAATACATAATATTGCCATATGAATTACTTGGCACATATTTTTCTTTCTAGAGGTCAGCCCGATATTATGATTGGCAACTTTATAGCAGACAGTATTAAAGGCTCTAAACACGATTCCTACCCTGCCGAAATCCAAAAAGGAATCTTGTTACACCGTCAAATTGATACAACAACAGATGCCCATCCCGCTTTTCGACAAAGTACCAAGCGGCTTCACAAAAACTATGGCCACTATTCAGGGATTATCGTGGATATCTTTTACGATCATTTTTTAGCTAAAAATTGGTCGGAGTATTCTGATATTCCTTTAGCCGATTACATTCAATCGTTTTATAAATTATTAAGAGATAATTTTGAAATACTCCCCGCTAATATTCAAAAAATGGTACCCATAATGATGGAAGGCAATTGGCTCTTAATTTATGCAGATCTTGAAGGTATTGACCGTGTTTTAGCTGGAATGAATCGACGCACGAAAAACAGATCGGGAATGGACAAAGCAGGACAGGAATTAAAAGAATTCTACACCCTTTTTGAAGCCGATTTTAGACTGGTGATGAAAGACCTACTAACTCTCAGTGATGATTTTTTAGCGGTTTAATTTAGGTCAATACTACTTTTTTATACTGAATCCGAGTATTCAAGAATATCCGCCGGTTGACAATTTAAAACTTTACAGATGGCTTCTAAAGTTGAAAAACGTATGGCTTTTGCTTTTCCAGATTTTAAAATCGAAAGATTAGACGTTGTAATGCCAATGAGTTCAGAGAGTTCTTTACTTCTCATTTTTCTTTTGGCAAGCATCACGTCAAGATTAATTACAATAGACATACGTTAGACTGTTAATTCGTTTTCTTCTTTAAAATTTTTCGCTAATACAAGAGTTCTGCTTTGAATCATAAAAAACAATCCAATAATCATTAGAAACAGAGGAATCATAAAGTTTAAATCATATGTTAATTCCAATTTACCATTGTATAATTTGGCAATCCATAACGAAATCATAAGTAAAAAAGAAAGAATCCCTGTGCATAAAAAGTGCATCCCAGATTTTATTAAATTTCTAATAATCTGTTCGGAGAAGTATTTGTTTAACAATAAAAAAATAGCCACTTTTCTTAAATAGTAGAGTCCTCTTAAGAAAATAACATAGATTGTTAAACTTACAATTGCAATAACAACAGTGAGCAAAGTCCAATCATCTACTTTCATATCTACTTGGTGTATATTTAAAATGCCAAAAGGAATTATAATTAGCATTCCGAAGAGTCCAATAACATGAAGATAAAATAAAATGTCAACTAAGGATTTGAATAGAAATGATTTTTTCATAGAAACAATAATTAGTTTGTAAATATAAATAAAATTATTGATAAACAATAATAAATAGTTATTTAACAATATTTAAATCCTAACTAATATAATTCCAAATATTCTTATACTTCCCCATTTTGATATAGGTTTGGGCAATGGGTTGATGCTTTGGATCGATTAATTTCGGATCGGCAACCAACACCTTTTTAGCCCAATGACGTGCCAAAGACAAGATGTCTTTATCCTTTACAATATTGGCGATTTTCAATTCTAAGATTCCACTTTGTTGAGTGCCCATCATATCTCCAGGCCCTCGGAGTCGTAAATCTACTTCCGCAATTTCAAATCCATCACTTGAATTAACCATGGTTTTCATCCGTGTTTTACTGTTATCCCCCAATTTGTGGCTGGT
>Ga0209555_10001408_pt1 | contig 18514 bp, 25 predicted proteins | sample SaaInl85LU_5_DNA_FD_184643 | JGI IMG/M metagenome (GOLD analysis project Ga0209555, IMG submission 184643) | Marine microbial communities from expanding oxygen minimum zones in the Saanich Inlet - ESP_85LU_5_DNA (SPAdes) (version 2) | ecosystem: Environmental > Aquatic > Marine > Intertidal... | reverse complement strand
GGTCGCAAGATAGGTACATCGCCTTCTGTGGCGCGCCGGCACACTTGATTGGCATAGGTGGCTGCGTGAATAGCGCCTTACCTTTCTTGAGTGCCTGCACGAGCTCCCAGGTGTAAGGAGCCAGATCGACCATGTAGTTCGACGTAACACCGTTGCTGCCCAAGGTCTCTTTAAGGCCCTTTATCCCTTCCCAGTTCAGAGATAGGCCCGGAGCAACTAAGAGGAATCGGTAACCGACTGACTCGCCATCTTCCAAAATTACCTGGTGTTGATCAGGTTCGAAACTGGAGACTGCAGACTGGATCCAGGTCGCCTGTTTCGGCATCACATCGGCCATCGGGCGAATAGTCTCGGCACGGTTAAAGACGCCGGCTCCAACCATAGTCCAGCCGGGCTGATAGTAGTGTTCAGTGCGCGGTTCAATAATAGCAATGTCGAGGTCGGGGCGACGCTTGAGTAGGCTCGATGCTACGGCCTGACCGCCGGCACCACCACCGACGATCACAATCTCATGACGACGCCCCGCGATCTTTACCGCTGGGTTGTTTGCCTGGTGAATTGCTTCAAGACGCGAGCGCAAACCGGCTAGGTCGTAGCCGGCACCTTTGGCAGTCGCCAGAAGTGCATCGGGCGCCAGATGGTTCGCTTCCGACAGTGCCCAGAGCGTAGTACAGCGTGTGCCGGTACGGCAGAAGGCCAGAACGGGCCCCTGTACCTCGTTTAGCAGAGCGCCAAACTCGGCTGCATTCTCGTCCGTAACTTTGCCAGAGATGACTGGCTGGAAGCGCCACTCCATGCCCTGAGCCTGAGCTGCGTCAATAATCGTCTGCATTTCAGGCTGGTCTTCGCTCTCATTCTCGGGGCGGTTACAGATGAGTGTTTTAAAGCCCATTGAAGCGGCAATGCCGACATCCTCAACACTGATCTGTGGGGCCACACTTAAAAAGGGCGTTAGTTTGCGTGCATCCATGGTTTGCTCTCCGCGGGATAAGGTGTTTTATAGTTATTTTTTAGATTTGCACTTGGTTTGAAATTTAACGGGTTGTTCGGTTTCACTGTTTATCCGGTGCTGCTGGCAATAGTCGCCGATGGCGGTAACTTTTACCAGCAGTCCAGTTTCAAACTGACTGCCTTAAAAAAGGTTTACCGGTACCTTCAGGTATGACTGCCCGTTCACCTCAGGTTCTGGCATATGGCCAGCACGCATGTTGACCTGTACCGACGGCAGAATTAGACGCGGCATTGACAGTGTCGCATCACGCTCGGTGCGCATCTTGATAAACTCTTGTTCGCACTTACCCTCACCGACATGCACGTTGTGAAGACGCTCTTCACCCACAGTCGTCTCATTCAGGTAATGGTCACGCCCTGGTGCTTTGTAGTCATGACACATAAACATGCGTGTCTCATCAGGCAGCGAAAAAATCTTTTGCACAGAGATATAGAGTGTATGCGCATCGCCACCTGGGAAGTCACAGCGCGCTGTGCCGTAGTCCGGCATAAATAGCGTGTCGCCAACGAACAGAGCGTCTCCGATTAGGTAGCTCATGCAAGCTGGAGTGTGACCCGGTGTGTGCATGGCACGCGCTTCGATCGTGCCTATTTTGAACTGCTCTTCATCTTTGAAAAGGTGGTCAAACTGGCTGCCATCACGCTGGAAGGCGCTACCTTCGTTAAACGCCTTGCCGAAAACATTCTGTACGGTGGTGATGTGTTCACCGATAGAGAGCTGACCGCCCAGCTTATCTTTGAGGTAGGGTGCTGCTGACAGGTGGTCAGCATGCACGTGGGTCTCCAGAATCCAGTCAACCGTCAGACCTTCAGCTTTTACATAGTCAACAATCTGATCAGCAGATGCGGTATCAGTCTTGCCAGCGGCGTAGTCAAAATCCAGTACTGAGTCGACAATCGCACAGCGTTTGGTCTCAGGATCTGAAACAACGTAGCTAAAAGTAAAGGTAGGTTCGTCGAAGAATGTCTTAACTAAAGGTGTCATCATGCTTCTCCAAAAAGTTATATCTATATCACAATTTCGCATATATTAGCTTTTGCTGATGGAAAGTCAATCGCTTTGAGAATGAAAAAATGTACACTGGAGGTTTAATCCACCTACATTTACCAGTAGTTTGACTAGGATCAATATGGCTTGGCTACAACGCAGAATCGAACTGAAGCGCAGAACACGTGGCTTTCATCTAATCACTGACGAGGTATTGTCAGCTCTGCCTGAACTCCGGCAGGTGAGGGTTGGGCAGTTACATCTCTTCCTCCAGCATAGCTCCGCGTCACTCACACTGAATGAGAACGCTGATCCTGATGTGCGACGTGACATGGAGGGAGCCTTCAATCGTCTCGCCCCTGAAGACCATCCTGACTATACCCATACGCTCGAGGGTTCGGACGATATGCCTGCGCATATCAAATCGAGTTTGAACGGCGTTAGCCTACTGCTGCCGGTCGGGCAGGGGGAATTGTTGGTAGGAATCTGGCAGGGGATCTGGTTAGGCGAACATCGAGACCACGCAGGCTCGCGCAGCCTTATCGCGACGCTAAACTACGAATAATGGCCACCACATCTGCTCGGTCTTGCTCAGACATTCTGTCTGCGTCAAAGGTATCCTCTACAGCCACCAGTAGCGCTTCTGCTAAGGAGCCCTCTATCTGTTCTAGGTCCAGCATATCCAAGTGGCTGCGAACATAGGAGAGGGCGAAGAGCTGCTCGGGTGTCTCAAGCGCTTGCTGCTCCAGCTCTTCCAGTTGCCCTGAGATCTGCTCGTAGCTCGGTGTCATCATTTGGTATCCACTGATTTTAGGTTGAGGAAGTGCTCTCGGCCCGAGGCATCTACGCGTAGCAGGCGGACTGTTAGATAGTCTAGCGCTGGTGCCATCCAGATCAGGGTCTGCTGCTGATCTGCAGCACGTTCGAGTTGCAAGCGCACGCAATCAAAGGTGCCGGCCGGGGTGATCAGTGTTTCCTGGCCTGAGCGCACAAACCGGTAAGTTTTTATCTTGCCGCCGTCGGCAATGCGGTAGCTCAGCACTTCGCGCCCCGCGATCAGATCTTCACGCAGTTGCAGTTGATAACTCAGTTTATCTTGGACATCGGCTTCATAGGCTTGGACCCAGGGCTGCTGCTTGGCTACGGTTGTGATGCGCTGACGCTCGGCATCAAAACTGATACTGAGGTTACGCTTGCGTCCAAATACAGAGCGATTGAACTTGTAGCTCAGTGGGGTCCAGCGCGAGTTTGTATAACTGAGTGTAGAGGCCTCACTTTGCGAGGCGAAGGTCGATTTAGCCTCGCTGGAGAAGTACCAAAGGCCGCTGGGTGCCTGCTCGAGCTTTCGAGTCGCGGTGACAGGCAGATCAATTAACAGATCAAGCGTCGCACTGTACTGTGCTGAGAATGGGGCAAGCAGTGATTGGGCGTGGATCGTGAGAGAAGCGAGTGACAGCAAACTGGCTGCAGCTAGCTGTAGGAGTGCGCCGCTCCAAATAGACATCTAGCGGCCCGCCTCGAATCGCTTCCCTCCGGGAGGGAGCTGTTCGCCGTCTAAAAAGGCTAAGCCCTGGTGTTGGGTCAGGCGCTCTGATGCGTACCAATCAACCGCCAAAGGGTAGATACGGTGCTCTAGCTGGTGGATGCGCTCTTGCAGGCTCTCCACGCTATCATTTGCACGAATAGTGGTTGCAGCTTGTACGATGGGCGCTCCCGCATCCAGTTCAGGGCAGACAAAGTGGACAGTGCAGCCGTGTTCTGCTTCGCCAGCTTCGAGTGCCCGAGCGTGAGTGTTGAGCCCTTTGAACTTGGGTAAGAGCGAAGGGTGGATATTGATCAGCCGGCCGTTGTAGTGCTCCACAAAGCCGTCGGTGAGAATACGCATAAAGCCGGCCAGTACAACAAGGTCAGCTTGCCAAGCGTCAATCTGCTCAATCAGAGCAGCGTCAAAGGTCTCACGATCTGGGTAGCCGGTGTGCTCAATCAGTGCGGTTGGAATGTTGGCGTTAGCGGCTCGGACCAAACCATATGCGCCGGCTCGATTTGCCAGCACACCGGCAATTTGGAAACTATCAGACTGAGCCGCGGCATCCATAATAGCCTGCAGGTTTGAACCTGATCCGGAGACCAGGACTACAACGGATTTTTTACTCATCTAGCAGTTAGGCGCCAAGTCCTACCAATTCTACCTGCTCTTCGTCGCCATTCGCTTGGGCGATATGGCCGATCACCCAAGGTGCTTCACCGGCCCCTTTCAGGATTGTCAGTGCGTTGTCAGCCTCGCGTGCAGGAACACAGATTACCATGCCAACGCCACAGTTCAGTGTGCGATACATTTCGCGATCAGCAACGTTACCGCCTGCCTGGATCCAACGGAACACCTCTGGGATAGCCCAGCTGTTGGTATCGATTACCGCTTTGGCGTTCTCTGGCAATACCCGTGGGATGTTCTCTAGCAGACCACCACCGGTGATGTGCGACAGGGCGTTGACCTGAGATGCCTTGATCAACTGCAGCAGTGGTTTCACATAGATGCGTGTCGGCTCCATCAGTGCGTCGGCCAGTGAGCGGTCACCGATCTGTGTGCTCAAGTCGGCATTGGTCACTTCCAGGATCTTGCGGATTAGAGAGTAGCCGTTTGAGTGCGGGCCAGAAGACGGTAGGGCAATAATTGCGTCGCCTGCGGCCACTTTTGAGCCATCAATGATTTCGGATTTCTCAACCACACCGACACAGAAGCCGGCTAGGTCGTAATCATCACCCTCGTACATGCCAGGCATCTCGGCTGTCTCACCACCCACCAAGGCAGCGCCCGCGAGCTCACAACCTGCACCAATACCGGTGACAACATCGGCTGCCATATCGACGTTAAGTTTGCCCGTGGCATAGTAGTCGAGGAACAGCAGTGGCTCGGCGCCTGCGACAACTAAGTCGTTGACACACATAGCGACCAGATCGATACCGATGGTGTCATGCTTGCCAAGGTCCATTGCTAGCTTTAGCTTGGTGCCAACGCCGTCTGTACCTGAAACAAGGACTGGCTGACGGTAGCCTTCAGGGATCTCACACAGAGCGCCAAAGCCGCCCAGACCACCCATGACTTCGGGGCGCGCTGTACGCTTAGCTACACCTTTGATGCGCTCAACAAGCGCATTACCTGCATCGATATCGACGCCGGCATCTTTGTAGCTAATAGACTGGTTATTTGACGCATCAGACATGGGTGTAAGACCTCATAAAACGGGTGTGCAAAAGGGGTGTATTTTGTTGGCGGAGGATTCTACCAGTTTGCACCGGTTGGAGCCATTGTGTGTTACAGTTTCGCCAATATTTAATGCCAAACACCTAGGGAAGGTCGATGCGCAGTTTCAAAACCCTTTTCAAGCTCGGTGCACTTGTGCCTCTGATGTCGATTTCTAGCCTATCAGCTGACGTTCTTATTTGGGCAAGTGATAACCGCTCTGGTCAGCCGGTTCGTGCTGAACAGGCCGAATGGTTGCGTTATCTGCAGAGCCAGTCGCAGGCAACCAACCCGCTGGTTACGCCAACTCAGGCCGGCGTAGCCCAGGATTACCCGATGCATTTGGCGGCCCAAGCCGATGTTGGCGCGTTGATGACCAGTCGTTTGGCAACAGGTTCAGATGCAGCCCTTTGGGTTCAGCTAAATGCGAACGGGTTGGAGTGGGTACTGGAGCAAAATGGTGAGGCGCAGCAGTTACGAACACCGGCGACGAGTGATGGACTGACGCTGGGTCTCAACTGGATGGGTATGCAGTTGAGCATGGCCGCACCAGCTCCTGCAGCCCAATCTTCTCTGCCAACCCTGCCGGCGGCGACTGAGCAGTTCCCTGCTCAATCGACTACACAACCGCAAACTGCTACAGCCGTGCCCGCAACGGCTGCTGCAGCGCTGCCTTATCAGCATAAGGGGGCTCAGATTAGCGTCAGTGGCGTTTTCGATGCGCCGGACTTCTTGCGGCTAACGCGAGGACTTCGCGCCTTGGAGGGGATAGATCGTGTTTACCCAGCGAGTATCAACGGCACCGATGTGCAGTTGGTGTTGGGCAGCGACCGTCTGACTCCGACTGAGCTTCAATCGCTGCTCGCTCAACAGCCTTGGCTACGACGCACAGAGCAGGGCGGCTTGCGTTGGGATGCCTTGGCACTGCCACTTCCTGGTGGACAAACAGCTCAAGGGCTGGTTGCTCCAGCGGCCGAAAACAGTGTCTTGGCTCCTGCCGAATCGGCTCCCGCGATAGCGACCCCCGCGGAGTAATCCATGCAGCAGCGATGGTTCATATTGACGGTTGGACTTATCAGCTTTGCGCTGGTTTATCTGCTTTCGCCTATCCTCAGTCCGTTTCTCATTGGTGCCCTGCTGGCTTATCTGTCCGATCCTCTGGCGGATCGTCTTGAGTCCCGTGGTTTGAGTCGTACGGGCTCCGTAGTGATTGTATTCTTGGTTCTCAGTGCTCTGGTGGTGATCGCCTTTCTGTTGTTGTTACCGCACTTGCTGACTCAGGTGCAGTTGATGATCGAACGCGTACCGCGTGTGATCGAAATCTTGAACAGTGAAATCTTTCCATTTATCGAGGCTAATCTTGGGGTTGAGCTCGGTCGACCGGACCTTAAGCAGGTTGCGTCGATGTTAACGCAGCACTGGCAGGCAACCGGAAGCATCGCTACTGCGGTACTCAGCTCGGTAACCCAGTCTGGTTTGGCGGTTGTTGCCTGGTTCGCAAACCTGGTGCTGATTCCTGTGGTCACTTTCTACCTGCTGCGAGACTGGGATCTGATGATGGATCGCATTCGCGAGCTGTTGCCTCGTAACATCGAACCGGTCGTTACGCTCTGGGCGCGTGAGTGCGACGAGGTTCTGGGTGCGTTCATGAAGGGCCAATTGGTTGTTATGCTGGTGCTCGGTATCATCTACGCGATTGGGTTGGCGCTACTGGGTGTGGACCTAGCGCTGCTGCTGGGCATTACGGCGGGTCTGGCCAGTATTGTCCCCTATCTCGGCGTTATCGTTGGCATCGTTAGCTCGGGTGTCGCGGCCTACGTGCAGATGCAGGATCCGATGATTCTGCTGGGTGTTGCGGTTGTCTTTGGTGTTGGGCAGGTGCTAGAGGGGATGGTACTGACGCCAAAATTTGTGGGTGATCGCATCGGCCTACATCCTGTTGCAGTGATCTTCGCGATTATGGCGGGCGGGCAACTATTCGGGTTTGTCGGCGTGCTGCTGGCTCTGCCGGTGGCTGCAGTGATTCGCGTACTATTGAGTCACCTACATAGGGGCTATGTTGCTAGTCATCTTTATACCAAGCCGGATACTGACTCGCAGTGAGCGCTTCGATTCAACCAACTCAACTGCCGCTGAGCGTTCACCTACGTGCTGATGCCCGGTTTGAGAATTTCACACTCGGTAAAAATGCGCTGGTCGTCGAGCAGTTGCAGCGTTTCAGCCGCTCGGAACTGAGCGAGCAGCATATCTTTTTGGCGGGTCCAAACGGTGCAGGGCTCACGTATCTCTTGCAGGCGAGCTGTCATGAGGCTGAACAGACGGGGCTAGCAGCGCTCTATCTACCGGCAGAGGAGCTTGAAACTCTGGATCCGGCTATTTTTGAAGCGCTAGAGTCCTACGATCTCGTCTGTATCGATGATCTGCAATTGCTGTTGGGTAAACCGGAGTGGGAACAGGCGCTGTTTCACCTCTATAACCGTCTGCGCGATACCGGTCGTCGTCTACTGATCTCGGCGAACAACACCCCTGCACACCTTGCAGTCGGCTTAGCAGATCTAGCATCACGGCTGACTTGGGGCCTGGTGTTCCAGTTACAGCCGCTCAATGACGCCGATAAACTGGCTGCGCTTGATTCACAGGCGCGTGCACGCGGCCTAGTGATCACCGAGGATGTACTGCAGTTTTTACTGAACCACTCTGATCGTAATCTGCGGGTGTTAATGCGGCAGTTAGATCAGCTCGACAGCGCCTCGCTCGAGCAGAAGCGCCGTGTCACCATACCCTTTGTGAAACAGGTGTTGGGGTGGAGCTAGGCGGACTGGTTTATGAACATCCTGACTTTATTCTGGTTAATAAACCGGCTGGCGTCAGTGTTCACAAAGACGATACTGAGCAGGGGTATGTTGGCGCTTTGAGTGAGAAGCGCGCAGAGCCGCTTTGGCTGGTACACCGACTCGATAAAATGACCTCTGGACTGCTATTATTGGCTCGCAACCAAGCAGCGGCAGCGGAGCTCAGCGGCTGCTTTGCCGCAAGGCAGGTTGATAAACTCTACCTCGCGATCAGCCGTCATAAACCTAAACGCAAACAGGGTATGATCTCCGGTGATATGGAGCCGGCACGCAGAGGTGGTTGGAAGTTGACGCACGGGCATTTGAACCCTGCGCGCACTGAGTTTATCAGCAAAAATTTTGCCCCTGGGTACAATTTGATCCTGTGTCACCCGCTGACCGGTAAAACCCATCAGATCCGCGTGGCCCTGAAAAGCGAAGGTGCGCCAATACTGGGTGATCGTCGCTATGAGTCGGATGCGCCGGTAGCTGATCGCGGCTATCTGCACGCCTGGCAACTCGGATTTCGTTATCAGGATGTAGAGTATCGCTTGCGAGCTGACCCTGACGCGGGAGAGCTTTTTATGCAAGCAGCTGCGAGTGGCGTACTCAAGCAGGTTGATCTAAAAAACCTGCCGAAGCACTGGTCACTGCCACTGCTGAGACCGTCAACAGCGAGCCAGAATTAGAGAGTAAATAGGAATGAGCGACGACAGAGTAGAGTTCGACTTTACCCAGCGTAGTACTGAAGAGCAGGCCTCACTACTTCAGCACACCTGGTGTGACAACTGTCAGCAGGCAGATCTAGGTATGACCGACCCGCAAGAGTACGAGCAGTTTGGGCTGCGCTTCGTTGAGGGGCACTGCAAAGCTTGCGGTGAGTTGGTGTTTACTGAGTTGAGTGACGATGAATTCTGATTATCTGGACCGTTTTGCTGGCATCGGACGCCTGTATGGCGTCAACGCCCTAGAGGCTTTTCACAAGGCTCATGTCATCGTTGTAGGTATTGGTGGTGTTGGTTCTTGGGTGGCCGAAGCTCTGGCGCGCTCGGGTGTCGGTGAGATAACGCTGGTTGACCTTGACGACGTGTGTGTCACCAACATCAATCGACAGCTGCATGCGCTGAGTTCATCGGTTGGCCAGTCAAAGGTGTTGGTGAGTGCAGACCGGCTACGTGATATCAATCCCGATCTGATTGTTAATGAGGTCGAGTCATTCGTAACCCAGGATAATCTGGCTGAGCTGCTCGAGTCCAAGCCTGACTACGTTGTCGATGCGATCGACAGTGCCGGTGTAAAAGCGGCCATCATTAGTTACTGCAAACGCCATAAAATCCCTGTCATTACCACGGGTGGAGCTGGCGGTTTGATCGACCCCCAGCGTATTGCTGTGGCTGATTTAACGAAGACCGAACATGATCCGCTCGCCTCTAAAGTGCGCTCTATTCTCAAGCGTCACTTCGGTTTCAGCCGCTCGGGTCGTAAGTTTGGGGTCGAGTGTGTTTACTCAACCGAGCAGGCTAGATACCCCAAAGCTGATGGCGAGGTGTGTAGCACTAAGCAGTTTGTCGATGGTGATGTACGTTTGGACTGTTCCGGAGGGCTGGGTGCAGTCACTATGGTGACAGCGAGCTTTGGTTTTATAGCAGCCAGTCGAGTTCTGTTAAAAATCAGTCAGCGAGATGCACGCAATCGAGAGCGGGTGTAGCGTCAAGAGGTGTTGGTGGGATAAAACAGGCAGGTACGCAGGGCTGCGTACCCACCAAAGAGGGACAAGCTCGGGGGCTTATGCAGCCTGCAGACGAGCCAGAGTTTCAGCGCGAGAGGTACGCAGTTCGCTTACAAACACTTTACCGAACAGGCTATTGAGTTTGCGTGATACATGCTGCGCTAGTTCAGCGATAAAAGCAGCGCGCTCGCGACGTGCGGCCAGGTCGATCTTTTCCATGTTGATCGCTTCGTAGTTAGCCATTTCAAGTACCTCGGTTTAATCCTGTTCAATTAACACTAATACTAAAGTTGAGAGTTTGGATCGACAAACGATGCTTTCTTAGGGTATTGTTGAGATAAATTCATCTAAGGAAAAATCGATGCGTCGTCTACCTCCGCTTAATGCGCTGCGAGTCTTTGATGCAGCGGCCCGTCATGGCAGCTTTAACCGTGCCAGTGAAGAGCTGTGTGTTACCCCATCAGCAGTCAGCCATCAGCTTAAATCGCTTGAAGAGTTCCTAGGTGTAGAGCTATTCAAACGTGAGAAGCGCAGTATTTCGTTAACGCCAGCAGGAGAGCGCTACTTGCCGTCAGTGCAGATGGCACTGGACGAGGTGGAGTTTGCGACGCGAAAGTTAATCACTTCACCGAACTCAAACGTGGTCAATGTGAGTGTCGCACCGGCCTTTCTAACACGCTGGTTAGTTCCGCGCATTGCACGGTTTCAAGAGCGTCACCCAGACGTTGAATTGCGCCTCGAGTCGTCGATTGATTACATCGATTTTGAGAATTCGGATACGGATCTGGCGGTCTATTATGGTAAAGGGCACTGGAGCGGCATTGAGACGCACCTGATGCGTAACATCGACCTGACGCCGGTCGTTTCGCCTAAGTTACTGGAAGAGAAGGGCGGCCTCAAACGAGAGAGCGACCTGGCTAAGTTTACCTTGATCAATGTGACCGGTCGCAACCACGAGTGGAGCAAGGTACTGCAGAAGCTTGGCGTAGGTATCTCCAGCATCGCCCATACCATCTCTTTCTCGAGCACCTCTTTGGCGGTCTCTGCTGCGGCTGAGGGGATAGGTGTAGCGTTGGCAGACCGCTCGTTGCTGCAGCGCGAGTTAGATAGTGGTCGTTTAGTGGCACCCTTTGATGTGTCACTCGACAGTCACAACGCCTTTTACCTTGTTTACAAAGAGAATCGTTCGCTGACGGCGGCGATGGAGGCCTTCCGCGACTGGATCCTTGAAGAGATGGCGGAAGACAAGCGCGCATTAGCTGGCTAGTGCGGTTTCTGCGAATGCGCGTGAACCGGTAGGTCTGATTGACGACTGCAGCGGCAGAATTTCCTAGCCCTCATCATCCGCTGTAGCGCTGAGGTACTCAAACTCCTTTTTGTAGTCACGTGACATCATAACCAAGGCCTGGGTTAATGCTTCGATAGCGGGATGATCTACATCCTCCTCGGTAAGCATCGTGATGCTGTGCCGAATCAATACAGTTGGGTCTTCGTCAGAGAGTACCGACACTTTTATCCAAGCACCACAGCGCAGCATCATCCAGTCCGATACTACCTTATGTATGCTCTCTGGCGCTTTGGTCTGCAGCTCTGATAAGCGCTGTTCCAGCGAATGTTGCTCAACCGAATTTTGTTCTGTTGAGGTTTTTAATTCTCCCAGTTCGCGCGAGAGAAAACAGATTCGCGCCAAGTGCAGTAGGTCGGATAGATCAACGGGTCTTCGACGGAGGTTATCTAATTGGCTTTCGCTTTTACTCTGAGCTGGGCAGCCTCAATGATGAGCTCTCTTCTCATCGCTTCAGACGTCAAGGCATAAAAAGCGTTGCAAATTGCAATTATTATTTTTATTTTGCGACGCATAATGAGAAGCAGCAGAGGCCTGTCCCACAATACAGTTACGGCGAAACAGTGAGCTGCAGGGGCCACGTATTGATGCGCTCAGCAATAAGTAAGAGATGCATTCGCCACAATTCTTTTCAGTGGCGCTGACTAACTCGTAGATAGAACTATCGACCGTATAGCTAAAAGTCTTTAGCCCATTTTTGTTATTTCTTGCAGGATTTTTTAACGGTGATATGCGGTAGATGCTGGATAATCTAGCCGTTTGATCTACGTTTTAGGTAATGAAATATCGAATTTGGAAGATCGAATGAAGGGATTGCTAGCAGCTCTACTATTTGCAACGAGCACATTGAGTTCAGGGGTGGTGTTGGCGGATAGTCGCGAAGCGTGTAACGCATACCGCTTGGAAGTTATCCAGCTCAAATCCAATCTCGATCAGAAATATGGAGAAAATCGTGTGCTACTGCGCGACATGAACTCCGATCTTGCTGCGCGCAACGCGCTACTTGCGCAATATATCGTCGACCCTGACAACATCCGTTTTCGTTCGTTGATGGACAAATTCCGTGCTGATCGTCGAGATGAGTGCGGATGGTGGACTGAGGCTGACGGCAAGTTTAATTGAACCCGTGCGCCCCAAATTTTGTTCACAAAAATAGGACGCTGATCTAGTATCGAAGCCCGACCCGTCGATATAGGAATTGGCCAAATGGTTGAACTTCAGGCGCTTAGTACCTTCATTAGTGATAATCGACTCTGGGCCGACAGCCTGGCCATCATCTCTTTGACACTTCTCGCACTCTTCATAGCGGGATCAATTCTCAAACGCCTGCCCGCACATTGGCAATCTCAGGGACGCCGAGTTCGAACACGTCATGTTGTCGTTATGGCCCGATACCCAGTGATGGTATCGATAGTGTTGATTGGTGGTACGCAGCTCACCACTCGTCTGCTTCCTTTGGGGTTGGTAGAGACTCTGGCCTCCATCTTCCTCACAACCGCGGTCTTGGCATGGGGCCAGTTCGTTTACCGAGCGACTCAGTACGTACTCAAGAATATCAGTTTGCAGAGCCCTGAGGAGGGGATCATCCGTCCGCAAACTTTACCCCTGCTAGAAAACGTCGCGGCCGTACTAAATGTGTTGTTAATGGTCTATCTGATATTCCTAGTCTGGAAAATCGATATGACCGCCTGGCTCGCATCGGCGGGTATCGTCGGTATCGCAGTTGGTTTTGCGGCAAAGGACACGATAGCAAACCTTCTCTCCGGCGTATTTATATTGGCGGACTCGCCCTACAAAATTGGTGACTACATCGTTATCGATTCAGGCGAGCGAGGTAAAGTTACGCACATTGGCTTGCGCTCCACGCGGTTGCTGACCCGAGACGACCTGGAAATTAATATTCCGAATGCGATCATTGCCAACGGTAAAATCATAAATGAATCGTCTGGACGTCACGTAAAGTCACGCACCCGTATTGCGGTCAGCGTTGCTTATGGTTCTGATCTGGATAGAGTGAAAGGGCTGTTGCTTAAGGTCGCAGCGGCTGAACAGCAAATTTGCACAGACCCTGAGCCGCGGGTACGTTTCCGCACGTTTGGCGCATCGGGATTGGATTTAGAACTGCTTGTTTGGATCGATGACCCTGAAATTCGCGGTCGCGTCATCGATGCGTTAAACACGGCTGTCTATAACTGCTTTAACCAAGAGGGGATCGAAATTCCCTTCAGCAAACAGGATCTTTACATCAAAGAGCTACCGCCCTCTGGGTTGTAACGAGTCTAGCCCCACTTCGTTGGTGGGCTAGGCGGGCGCATTACCCGAGAAGAGGTGAATTGTCAGTACGCCGGTTACTATAAAGGCCAAACCGATCATCGCCGGCGTATCTAACTTCTGTCCCAGAACTAGCCAGCCAATCAATGCAACGAGGGCAACGCCGACACCCGACCAAACAGCATAGGCTATCCCCACAGGTATCGCTTTGAGTGTCAGCGTCAGAAAATAGATTGCAGTTCCATACCCTGAAACCACGACAACCGACGGCCAGAATTTAGTAAAACTCTGTGTGGCCGGCAGGGTCGAAGTAGCGATTACTTCAGCGACGATCGCGATGAATAGATAAAACCAGGTAATCACGTTAGGGCCTCAGTGTTTATTTGAGAGTTGCAGTTTAAGGTTGTTTCAATCGGTTTTTCTTTGATCAAAGAGCGCCTGAGCGTTCTGGTAAGCGATTTTACGCGCCAGTTCGTGGGGCAGTACTGAGAGCCAGTCTCGCGTGTCGAGTGCGAAATTTCCGAGCTGACTCCAACGCTCCAAAGAGTAGGTATCGCTGCCCACCATAAAACGATCGGGGTGGTCTTGAAAGGCCTGCTCCCAGTTAGCCGCCAGTCCAGCCCAAGTTGAAATATCGGATCGGTGTGAGAGATCTATCCAGAGATTAGAGTGACGCTTCAAAAGCGCCGTGACATTTTCAGGATCTTCAAATCCGGCGTGTGCCCAAATAACTCGGGCTTGCGGCCATTGCTTAAAGAGTTTCTCGACTGCTCCTGCATCCCCGTGAATGTGCAAAATCAGATTATGCGCTTTTGCCAATTCAACGGAGCGCTGTACAACCGGCAGATCGATATGCTCCTCAAAAGCGTGGAACTCGCCAAATACGATGTAGGTGTGTCGCGCAAGCTTGGACTCAAGGTGCTTAATCACGGTCTCATCGTACATCCAAGTTTTGATAGTGCCAGGTTGACGATAGGGACGCAGCGCAGGAAGTACTCTGTCGGGTGCGAGCTTTAGTAATTCTTGTGTCCCTCTGTCGTCGGTACTCGATACCAGTACTTTCTCAATTCCCGCGCTATCAAGTTGCTGTATAACCGCTTGCGGAGCGAATTGCTGCATAGCATCGGTGTTGTAGTGTAGATGGGTATCAAAAAGAGGGATGGGCTCGGCACTTAGACAGAGAGAGTTCAATCCCAGCAGACTGAGAAGGTAGAGCTTATATACACGCTGCATGTTTAAAATTCATTTTCTCGGCAGATCTGATGATCACAGACTATGCTACATCATTGAGGAGCAATACAACCTAGAGTAGACGGATGTGCTGACCACTGAAATATATTGAGGTGCGCTGGTGTGTTTGAATCCCTAAGCAATTCCCTACACGTTACGGCTGACCGATTCGTCTTTCGCGTGACGTTGGGGTTGTTCGCCTATGCGCTTGTTCTCGCTTTTTTAACCGATACCTGGTCGCTGCATCTGTATTTATGCTGATGTGTGCGCTGTATAACTAGCAAGCCAAAGGGCTGATCGAGATTCACTTTGGGATTTTTGTTCTGCTTGCATTTCTGTTGGCTTAGCAAGACTGACGACCCATCGTTGTTACAGCGGGCGTGATTGCGGTGCACCACCTAGGATTTCACTTTATGCAGATGCCTAAACAGACTAGCGAGTCGAATGCACTTCTGAGTGCCATTACTCAAATGACTGATTCGAAGGCGGTCGACCTTCGTGTACGTGCTACTACAGGTGAGGCGCCACTGATCAACTCCTATAACGCCTTCCTAGACAAACTCTCTGAGTTGATGGCAAGTATTAGTACTGGCTCCAATACGCTCACCGAGCAGAGCACGAAGCTCTCTGGCGCAGCAGATAAGCGCAGGAGCAGGAATCATCGAAGAGTTTGATGGGGATACTCAAGAGATCATTGAGGTGCTCACTGTTGTTCAAAATATCACCCGGCAGATCGAGATGATGATTGGCAAGCTACAGAGTGCTTCAAACTCTGCCGTAGCGGAGATTCGTAACTTGCTGAGAGTCTCAATCGCAGCACACGGAGCTTTAGGTTCCAGCAGAGGCTCTCAACGAAAGAGCGACCAGAGCGACAAGCCAACAACACCCATAAGGCAAGCCGCCATCCCTAGGTTGATAATGCGCTGTGTGCGGGGGTGCAGATTAAGGCTGTTAACTTTGACGCCCGCAGCCAGCCAGAGGGCATGCAACATCAGCCAGATAATGTTGGTGATAACCAGCTTGATGCCAGTCTCAACAGCGTAGCTCTCGGGGTAGAACGCGAAGCTACTGAACAGCGTCGTGTTTACCGCGTAGGCCTTGGGGTTGATCAGTTGTAACATAACACCCGTCGCGAACCCCGGAGCCTCCATATGCATAAAGGCGATCTTCGCACCGGCGAAAGCGATGCGCAGGGCCAGATAGCCCAGGTAAGCCGCTGATGCGATCAGTAGGATGGTGCGGATGATTGGGTCAGCTAGGATAACTGCCGCTACGCCTGTGATTACGGCAAGCGAAACCAAGTTAGTCCCCAGCCAGAGCCCCATCATGTAGCGTAGGCCGCGGTTCCAGCCAAAGGCCGCGCCAACACCTGCGAGCGAGAGTACCCCTGGACCAGGGGTGACTATCAGAAGAAAAACAGCAAGTGTGAATGTCAGCAAAGTGCAGCTCTTAAGTGTGCGCTCTACTCTTCGGTAATCAGGCTATGCGCGATAAGCAGAAGGGCAGAGACAGCAGTAAAAAGGATTGTGTCGTCAATCATAACCCATCTCCCATTAATTCCAAGATAGGTGTAGGATCGCACACCAGAGCGGTACAAAATATTGATCAATTTTTCATCGGATCGTGACTTTTTGTCATCTATCCCAGACGCCCTGATCTAGGGTGCCAACGCCGTTCGTAGACTCTCCACACATTCAATTATTTAGGTGCACAAAAATGATAGAAGTAGGTCAGCGCATTCCTTCATCGACACTCAGTCAACTTACCCCTGATGGTATGGTGAATCACAACACAGACGAACTCTTTGCGGGCAAAAAAGTTGTACTGTTCGCTGTTCCAGGTGCATTCACACCGACTTGCTCAGAGGCACACCTGCCCGGCTACGTGGTCTTCGCTGATAAGTTCAAAGCAGCGGGTGTTGATTCCATCATCTGTCTGTCGGTGAACGATGCTTTCGTCATGAAGTCTTGGGGCGAGGCGCAGAATGCTTCTGAGCTGATGATGCTGGGTGATGGTGATGCGAGCTTCACTAAGGTGTTGGGTCTTGATATGGATACTGCGGGCTTCGGTGGCGTGCGCTCAAAACGCTACTCAATGTTGATCGATGATGGCGTTGTTTCCAATCTCAATGTTGAAGAGGGTGGAGCTTTTGAAGTCAGTAAGGCCGAGGTGATGTTGTCTACTTTAGAAGGCGACAAGGCCTAACCTTCTCTGTTGATAAACAAACGCCGAGCATATTCCTGTATAAACTGCTCGGCGTTTTTATATCTGCGCTTATAAGAGCCTCAGGTTATCGCCAGGCGCTTCTCAGGGCCGCCTGTAACCTGGTTGGGCACAGATCTACGGACACGCGGGTCTCAATTAAGTCGGTCAGTCGCCTCCCTTTTGGCCGTTGCCGCTTCAAGTTGTAGTTCTGACTGAATTCCAGACTCGTGTCTGAATCGCGCCTGCGATCACCGACCACCCTTCGACGTTCAGGCCCAGAGTAGCGACTCCAAATCTTGCTGGCTAACCAGTTGCGTGCGTACTCTATCTGGCCGAAGACCGGACTCGTTAACTTACCGGGTTTGCCCCAATAGTAGACGACTTTGGAGTCTTGAATATCTTTGACGAGTTGCATAATTTGCGCCCCCAGAACTTGATTTAGTGTACGACTATTTCTTAGTTATCGATTGATTGAGGGTTTCGAATTGCGCGTTTTCAACGACATTCTTCTGTTACATCAAAAGCTTTCAAGTGGCTTTAGCGACTCTTGCGACAGAAGTGCTTTGGCTTGAGTGGACGAAGCCTAAAGCGGCACCCTGAGCGTGAAAGTTTCGTTTGACCGGTAAATCTTTCAGCGGACGTAGCGGCTCAGACTATCTCTGTACCAGAGCCCGTATTGTTCTGTCCGCTTTAGGTAGACACCAAAACCGTAATTTGGCTTTGGTATCAGGCCTTCCTCCAGGCAGTAAAACCGGTATTTCTTCGTATCTACAGGCCAGTCAGCACTAATCTGGTCGAGCCCTTCGGTGAACAGTTTTTTTAATTCGGCTCTTGCCTCTAGCAGTGCTTCCTTAAGCTCGGTTTGGGTGCTGCTCACTGGAGCATCTCACGCAGCTTTTCAATGCGCGCGCGGTTCACCCCAAGATCACTGTAGCCCAAGCGAGACGCTGAGCGCAGCTGTGTCACACCCTGCTCTGCATCCCAAAGAAACTCGACATCATCTACAAATCGGAATACTGCTGAAGTGAACTCCACGTGCAGGTAATCGGGTGTGCTTTCAGTGATCTTTGCCTCATTAAGCTGAGCGATGACGTTTTTGACCTGCTCAATATTCGCTGCAAAGGGTGCGATCGCTTGATCGGGAGCTGTTGCGAAACTTGAGACGCAATTAGGCGAATCGGGACAGGGCGCTAGCCGGTTATCAGCAACGCCAAGATTTGCCGGTGGCGTAGCGCTGCAACCAATGAGTATTGCGCTGGAAATGAATATTAAAGGTAAGCGCATAGTCTGTGTTCTCTGCTTGGTAGCTAAAAATTGAGTGTCTACGTCAGAGCTTACGGTAACACCAGCCGGTAGATCTCAATGAAAATACTATAGTGGAAGTTCATTTCACACTTCGTCGTCGCAGATTTCGACTATCCTAAATTTTAAACAAGATCATCAGAGGTTTGTTTGATGAGCAAAACCTTAGAGCATCCCGCAGTAATGCGGAATAACATTAATGTGTACGGTGAGGGTGAGAAAACATACCTCCTAGCTCACGGGTTTGGATGTGATCAAACGATGTGGCGTTTTTTAACGCCACAGATCGAAGATAATGCCCGTTTGGTACTATTCGATTACACCGGTTCGGGCGGCTCAGATGTAACTCAGTATGACCCCG
>Ga0209555_10001407_pt1 | contig 18518 bp, 35 predicted proteins | sample SaaInl85LU_5_DNA_FD_184643 | JGI IMG/M metagenome (GOLD analysis project Ga0209555, IMG submission 184643) | Marine microbial communities from expanding oxygen minimum zones in the Saanich Inlet - ESP_85LU_5_DNA (SPAdes) (version 2) | ecosystem: Environmental > Aquatic > Marine > Intertidal... | reverse complement strand
TTACAGACAAAACTGGCAAAGTTGTCTATACAGGAGAAGAATATTCTGGCTATTCTGCATCTGAAGAACTTCTCTACTTAGATCGCAAATATCCTGAATGTACTGTTGAAGCGGAATTCAAAGAAATAGATTTGTAATTATTTCAAAAAACCGCTTGACATTTGTTTTGAAAACAAATATAATGTATATGTAACGTGATGAAACGGAGATGAAATATGTTTGAAGTAGGTACTCGTGTTTATGCTAACTACGGTGCAATGTTCCCAATCGTTGATGGTGAAGTTGTGAAAGTTAATTCTGATGACACTTACACTGTTATGTTTGACGATGGTGCGGTTCGTACCGTTACTGATATCCGTGAAGAAGGTTACCGCTCTGTGAACGGCAGCCCTATCGGCGTCTTTGCAAAGGAGAATGTATAATGTTTGTTGTAACTACTCAATTTCTTGAAAACTATGGCGCTCATTGTGAGGACGGTAAGTTCTCGTCTGGTAATGCATACTGGAAGATGAAAGGCGGCACTGATTACATCGTATCAGGCCTAGATCGTGTCCAAGATGCGGTTGCGTTCGTAGCAGCCAAGGCCATGCAGAACAATCTGTACGGCAAGGAGTTTCCTGTAGAGTGGAAGACATATGCTGAGTGGACCAAGGATCTTCCGGAGGACGATGATTATCGTGAGTTCATCCTGGAGCAAGCGCAACATGTAAACCCAGAGGAGAATGTATAATGGCTGAACGTGAGTATTTCGAATATAACGGCGTTACTTATGATATTACATGGGACGATTCTGAAATCATTCGTCACGGAGGGCCTTTTGATAGAGGCTCTGCTGACTCATATTATGGTCGTCAATGTATCCCACATTATTACGTAGACGCCACAGGATTTTCTGACCGTCTCGAAAAGGATCAAATGACTAACGAAGAAATTCAGCAATACTATGCGGGTTACGAATACAACGAAACAGTCACTATGGGTTTCAAAGAGTGGTAAATTTATTTGAAAATAAATTGAAAAAATGTCAAAAAACCGCTTGACATTTTGTTCTTAAAACGTTATATTATATATGTAACGTGATGAAACGGAGATATACATTATGGCTTTTATTTCAACTGAAGAAGTTCGTGCGATCCGCAATGCTCTTAAAGCAGAGTTTCCTAAATATCGTTTTTCTGTGAAAAAGCAACACCACTCAAAAGTCGATGTTTCTGTCGTAAAAGGTCCTGCATTTGAGAAGTTCACTAAATGGGATCGCTACGAAAACAAAGAAGTAGAAATCAACTTGAACGAAGGTTATCACACTGTCAACCAACATTGGATCAAAGAGTCTGCTGGTGAAAAGAATGCATCGTTCTTTGAGAAGGTTGTCAATATCATCAAAAAGGCTCCAGGCACTGTTGAAGGTGGTGAGGAGTGGTTTGACAAATCAGATTCAATGACTGATTACTTCCACACTGCGTTCTACTTCAGCGTTGAAGTCGGCAAAGATTATCAAAATTCTTACGTTGTGACCGAATAAAGGAATACATTATGGCATATTTCACATACACCAAAGAGCCTATCGGAATGTTCGTTGAAAAGGATACGGGTAACTACTTCGAGTATAGCCGCAACGATGATCCGCTGAACAACTGCAACGAGGACAGCCTGCACAAGATATGGGTAGGTGGTGGCGGTGTATGCGGCATGACTGGCTACCGTTACGGCACTGTCAAGAAGACCGTTGCGTATGTAGTGGTTGACGAAGACGAGTATGGCTTGCCTGTGATAGAGAAGTGGGACCTGAAAAAGAATACTCGATATGAGGTGCGCAAATTAATTTGAAAAAAAATGAAAAAACCTATTGACATTTGTTTTCAAAACACTTATGATGTATCTGTAACGTTGATTGAAAGAGAGAAAATATTATGAAAGTATCAGTTATCCACCGTGCGTTTGAAGAGTCTTCTCGTCTAGTTGCTTTTGTTGATGCTCCAGATACAATGTCTGTTGACGAAGCTCTTGAGTACGCTTATCGTCGTACAAATAATTTTGCGGGATCTTGGAGCCGTGAAGCGAAACTTGAATATCAAGGTGAGATGGTCGATAATCCTGACTTCTCAGAAGATGTCACTGTGATGGCAGAGTTGCCAGTCAGCAAACGCACTGGCGAAGTAATGGGCCTACGCTCGACTTCAATGGGAGATCGAATGATTGTCGGCACCGTTACTTACAATGTTGCGATGTGTGGTTTTGAAGTTGAAACCGATGAGGTGGCGGCGTAATGACTCCGACAGATATGTCAAGACGTATTGAAGAACTAGAGGAGCGGTTGGTCTGCTTGAAGCAGAGGCTGGCGAAGAATGAAAAACTACGCAAAGCTCTTGATATCTACCAACGTGAACATGATCGATATAAACATGCAACCCCAGAAATGAGTGGTGCATATTTTCTGAGTGGTGGTCATGGACCTAAGGATGACAATAAAATGCCGCAGTTTGTAGAAATCGTGCCTGCATATGGATGCGGTTGGTCTATGGTTTATGAAGACACTGGACGAACAATTAGCTATGAGGGATCATAATATGAAGGAATATGAAGGAGAAACAATGTGCGACTATGAAACAGTCAAATACAATCACCCAAATGATACTAGTGTCTGGTTTATAGACATCAAAGGCAATGAACCTAACTGGGCTGTAAATATTCAGCCACACTATGAAGAGGAGAAACAGAATGAGTGAAGCACCTGAACGGATTTGGATTACAGGTGATGCCTCAACAGGCTCTTGGAACAGCATTAAAGCAGACTTCAAAGGCCCTACTGAGACTGAGTACGTCCGAGCTGACCGCATTGCGGAGCTGGAGGCTAAGCTGGCGAAGGTAATTGATTTTGTCGCAGAGGTTGAAGCGGGTCCAAGCTGGGGTGAAAGTCTTGTAGATTGGGCAAACCTCAAAGTGCTGAACGCTCGCACCCTACTCGCAGAACTGACTGGATAATCAAATGAATAATATTACACGAGAAATTGTGCCGTTGAGTTTTTTGGCTCTGATGGCTTTTTTTATGTGGGGGGTAGGCTATTTGATCATGCACGAGACGGAAGTTACACGAGAACTTCAAGCGTTGTGCATTGAAGCTGGAAAACAAGTGTTGGAGGGCAACTGCATTGACAGTGGACGAGCAATTAGCTATGAGGGATCGTAAAGTGTTTGACTCTGAAAAACTAAAAGTTGGTGATGTGTTTTATTCTGTTGAAGAACGCAGTACTGCTTTACATCGTAAGAAAATCCATCAGGAGATCAATGGCGAAGATTGGTTCAAGTATGATACTCCTCTCCGCACGTACAAGATTATAACTTGGACGGTTCTTGGTATTCTTCGTAAGGAACTTGAAGGTAAATGGGAAAACAGTATGTTTGGTCCCCCGGACAGAACAGAGTTCTTTGTTAGCTATGAGGATGAATCTGGCTTGAATAACGGTCAACAGGAAAACACATTCTTCGGTGATCATTATTTTGTTGACAAAGCCGATGCTGTAGAGTATAAAGAATATATGGAACTCAAGGCAAAAGAAATGGACTTGAAATGAGTAACTATACACCTGACAACTGGGTAATCATTAAAATTAAAGGCGATGATCCACATTATCGTGTGCTTGCTGGTTGGTCAGGAGGTTATCTTGACGGCGATAGTTGGCGCATGAATAGCGGCATCACAAGAGTTGAGAAAGGTAGCACCACTTGGAAGTTCTACGGCTCAAGTGGTAGTTGCTATGAATGTGGTATGCATAGCTATACGCTTCGTATGAACAATGCAGGTGTCTGGAATCGAATGAAAGAACTTCACGGTGATAAAGTTGAGATGATGCCAGAAGATACGGACTGGCTTACTGTGGACTGGATTATCAAATGAAAAATAATATGAAAAAGTGCATTTTAGGAGTTTACATCTTTGTTTGATTGTGGTATAATTAATACAACAACAGCTGGAGAATTTTTAAATGACTGATAACATGAAACAAGTGACCATGCTTGCATATTGTGATAAGATTGCAGATGTTTGTCGAAAGGCTCTTTTGAAGTATGATCCTGACGGCATTGTAGGACCTGTTGGTAAAATGCGTTTTGACTTAGATCCTGAAGAAGGGTTTTTAGTTTCAACTAAAAAAACGTTTGACGTTTATGATATGAACGGTAAACCTTACCGTATAACTGTTGAGGAAGTTTAGCATGGATTTGACATTATTGCGTGTTGCTGAAGATATTAATACATTGATGGTTGATGTAGATTGTTCACAAAATGAACAATTAAAATTGAAATTAGTAGAATTACGTGATAAATACGTTATGGAGTTTGAAGATCAAGAAAAGTGTTTTTCTTTAATATCAGGAGAGTAGTATGAACACTGAAATGAATAAGGATATCATTTATGCATTGCGGGAAGCCGAGATTATGTTTTGGTCGATCAAAGATGTGCCTTCTGTGACCCAAATCATTAACTGTGCTGTTCGTCTTAGTGGTAAACCGTATGTAGATGTTGAAAAAGCATATCACACCCTAAAACTGTCTAATATAAATAATTGTGAAACAATAAACGGTTAAATTGAGGGTCTAATGCAAAAATTTTCAACGATGTTGTCACAGCTTGATGAGGCACGTGATGTTAATTCACATATGACTCACATTGAAGACTCTGTTATTATGCAGGGTGTTGATGGCACAAGACAGGCAATTAATTACTTACGTTCGTTGAGAGACATGCTTGCAGGTGATACAAAAGCACCTGTTAATGTTACTGTTAAATGGGATGGTGCTCCTGCCGTGTTTGCGGGCATCGATCCGTCTGACGGCAATTTTTTTGTTGCAAAGAAAGGTATCTTTAATAAGAATCCGAAAGTGTATAAATCACACGCAGACATTGATGCAGATACCTCAGGTGATTTGAATGAAAAACTAAAACTGGCGTATACCCATATGAAAGATTTGGGTATCAAAGGTGTGATACAAGGTGATTTTCTATATGCTAAGAAAGATTTACGCAAGGTTGATATTAATGGAGAACCGCATATTACTTTCCATCCTAACACGATTGTTTATGCGATACCAGAGAAAAGCAAACTCGCTAAAGAAATACTTGGATCCGAACTCGGTGTGGTCTGGCACACAGAATATCGAGGAGACAACTTTGAATCAATGTCAGCGAGTTTTGGAAAAGAGATTGCGTCAAAATTATCAACTTCGAAAAAAGTCTGGTCGGTAGACGCTATGTATAAGGATGTGTCAGGTTCTGCAACTATGACACAGAAAGAAACAGATGCGATTACAAAGATCCTTTCTGATGCAGGTAAGAAATTTAATTCAATTAAGAAATCAACGTTTGAAGGTATCATTGCAGACAAGGATTTGAATGTCCGTGTAAATGCATTCATTAACTTAAAAGTACGTGAAGGCACACGTATCAAGAACACGTCAAGATTTGTTACAGAGTTGATGGATTATGTGTTCGAATTTTATCAAAAAGAAATCGATAAATTAAAGACAGAACGGGGCAAAGAGGGTAAACGTAAGAAGCGTGATGAGGTGATGAAGTTCTTTTCAGTAACACCTAAACCGCAAATCGTTGCTTTGTTTGACCTATACAATCTAATTATTGATGCAAAATTAATGATTATTTCAAAACTCAATCGAGCAAAATCAATCGATACATTACTGTTGACAAAAGACGGATATCGTGTAACAGGTCAAGAGGGATTTGTTGCCATTAATCATGTGGGTAAGAATGCTGTTAAATTGGTTGACCGGTTAGAGTTTTCAAAAGCAAACTTTTCACCTGATGTAGTTAAAGGATGGCAACGATAATGGCTGAAATTCACGTATTAAAAAACACAGAACACGAAGTGGTATTAAAGTGTTACAAGACAGATAGCAGTGGTGGTATAATTGATATCTTGCTCGCAGATCTTGCATTGCCCGACGAAACATTTGATCCAGCAACTGCAAAGGTTTCAGTTCAAGAGATTTATTGGGGGGCAAAGAAAGATAAACAGATCGATATCACTCGTGTTGTGCCGGAAGATCCTAACGGAGTACACGGGCATTATTATCTTTTGAACACAGGGTCATACGATTTTAACGGGTTTGTCGATGATACGTATGCATCTAAAGATATTCGCATTATTGGCGATGGACCTTTTCATATAATTTTGAAGTTGAAGAAAACATCAGGATATTAAAATTATGGGATTTAAACTAGCAGGTATTCTAGCAATATTGCTTATGGTCGGCACAACAGGCGGGGCTTGGTATTATAAAGATACTCAAGAGCGTCTCGCTATTTTGTCTGAAAACAATGCGAAGTTAGAAGTTGCGGTTGCTACAAACGAAGCGGCTCTTGAGTCGCAGCGTGCAGCATTTGAATCTATGCGAGTTGAAAACGAAAGATTAAATACGCAATTTGCTGCAATCAACGATAGAAACAGAGCACTTGAGAATAGATTATCAAGACATGATATTGGTGCTGCAATGATGGCAAGACCAGGTTTAACGCAAAACTCGTTAAACAGAGGCACAGCAAATGCTCAAAGGTGCATGGAGATTTACTCTGGTGCACCTTTAACTGTAAATGAAGAACAGGCAACAAAGCCTAGTGAGATTAATCCTGAATGTTGGAGAGATGCAAATCCAAACTTTAATCCCGACATTCAGAGTGAAGCATGGAAAAGGAAAAACTTATGAAACATATAGCAATTATATTGATTGCTACAATGGGTTTAACGGCGTGTGCTGGCAGTCCGCCCAGACGTATTGAAGTGTCAACGACTCCTATCGAAAAGCCTGCGCTAATACTGCCTGATGCGACTGTATTAAGGTTAGATGAAGTCGAATGGATTGTTATCACAAAAGACAATGTAGAAGAAGTATTTGCTGAACTTGAATCCTCACGTAAGGATGCGGCTCTTGTAGGATTAACTCCAGTCGGATATGAGGTATTGGCAACAAACTATAGTGACATTATGGCATACATTCAACAGCAAAATGCTATTATTGCTGCATATAAAAATTATTATGAAGAATCAGAACAGGCAATCGAAGAAGCTAATGGTCAATTAAATAATGTTGAAAGTGCGGTAGAATCACAACAACAAGAAGAAACAAAACCTATCTGGAAGGTGTGGTAAATGGAAAATAAACTTGAATATTTAGACATAGAGTTATGGGAAAAAATTCTAGATGAAGATATGAATTTTCATACAGGTCGTACAGGTTCCTCTAAAAATATATTTCATAACACAAACGCAAAATTATTGCCATATCTAAAAGATAAGTCATCTGCATTGTTTGTAGGTAGTGGCTTTGGGGGTCCTGCAAAGTATGTTGCACGACATACCGATGTTGAGTGTGAGTTGCTGACTAATGCTGCTATAGAATATGAGCATACACGTGATTTATTTACGACACATTTCAAAAGCGTAGAGAGATTCAAACCCACTAAGAAATATGATATTGGTATATTCGTCGAATCTTTATCATCAATTTTATATTATTTTGAACATCTAATTATAGATCCTGTTGAGGGACTTAAATCTATATGTGACTCATGTGATGAAATTTTATTTCTTGATGTATTTTCGTCTCAAAACGAAAAGATTCACAATACAATTTTAGAAACTCAATCATACACACATCCTGAAATGGTCGATCTAATTCATTCGATGGGTTACTCAATTCAACATCATGTAGATTGGGCAGCTGAAGATGATGATTGGATGCCTTTAACAACCTTACGATATAAATCAAGATTAAACGCTTTAAATGAAGAAGATCGTGAAAATGATGGTGTTGTGTATTTAGGCTCATTATTAGATGAAATGTATGAAAGAAAAGATTGGCAAGCATATAATCTACAATCTGGATTGTACCATATTGCCAAGAAGTGATTATAAATAATATTTGTAAAGTATGAGGGAGCTTTATGCTCCCTTTTTTAATATAGCTTAGCAAAAGAAGTATTATGGCATATCAATATTATATTTTCGGACTACAAAGATCAGGTACAAATTTCTTAGAAGAAATGCTTGCTCGAAATTTCAAAGCAAGAAAAATGAACAATGGGTCTACAACGTGGAAACATATCATAGACGTACCCACGACTAATGATTTTAAAGCTGACGTTCCGCAAATAAGAATATTCAAAAATCCTTATACGTGGTGCGAATCGATTATATTCAGAAACACCGTTGATTACATAAAAAAACAAAGAGCATATCCTGTTGATATAAAGCCAGAAAACAATTCTCATTCAGGAACAATTGCTCGAGGCAGTCATGGCACTGAATTTTACTTGCCTAATTTGGCTCTGACATATGTACATTGGCAACATACATGGAATCAGAAACATCCTAATGCTATGATAATTAGATATGAGGACTTGTTGGATGAGAAAAAGCGTAACATAATTTTAATGCAAATAGGAACAAAATTTAAATGGAACCCAATTTCACCTGAATTTGTCGGACGTGCTTATGGTGCAGTAAGTCAATCGTCAACGTATGACGAAAAATCCGAAAAATATTACAGAGCGCAAATGCCTAAACAATTATCTCAACATCAATTGAATACGATTACAAGTGTTTTAAAACCTGTAAATATTAATAAATGGGGATATAATATTGTAAACTTGCCCGTAAACGCTTAATATTATAAATACATTGATAATGTAGTAAGTCCACGGAAAACCTACGAACGAGGAAAAAATGGAAAAAGATGATAATAAAAGTGTCGGCACACCAAAAACTGCTGCCGCAAAAAAGAAAGACCCTGAAGGGAATAACAAAAATACAATTGTTATTAACCCAAAGCTAGAAGAAGCTAAAGGTGGCACAGTTGTTCTTGGTTGGGGCAGAATGAACCCAATCACAACAGGACACGAAAAGCTAATCAAAGTTTTAAATGATGTTGCACGTAAGCAAAATGCAACACCTATGGTGTATTTGACACATACTCAAAACGCCAAAAAAGACCCCCTATCATACAACGACAAGATCATGCTCGCACAGAGAGCGTTTGGTAAGATCGTTCAGAAATCAAACTCCAAAACAATTATTCAAGTAATGCAGGAACTGCAAGGCAAGTACAAAGATGTTGTTCTTGTTGTTGGTGCAGATCGCATTAAAGAGTTTGACACATTACTCAACAAATACAATGGCAAAGATTATACGTTTGATAGCATTAAGGTTGTCAGCGCAGGTAATCGTGCGGATCCTGATTCTGAAGAAGCAAAAGAGATGACTGCAGACGCAATGTCAGCATCTATTATGCGTAAACTTGCATCACAGGGTCACTTCGATGATTATGTGGACGATAAAGGCAAGAAACAAAAAGGTTTCAAATCAGGAATTCCCAAGAAACTTCAATCAAATGCACGAGACGTATATGATATGGTTCGTTCCGGAATGAAGATCGCTGAACAAATGGAGCTTGATGAGGCTGTTCTTTCTATTCAGCAAAGACGTCAACGAGCAATCCAGATGCGCAGATATAAAACCAAAATTCAAGCTGCGAGAAAGCGTCTAGCAAAACGTCCTGCCACAAAAGAAAAAATTAAATTGAGAGCCCGTAAAAAAGCTATTCAAATGATTAGGAATATGGTTGCAGGTAAAAAAGGTCAAAATTACGCTGATTTGTCACCGAGTGAAAAAGCAATGATTGACCAGCGTGTACAGAAACGCAAAAAAGCAATTGATAGAATAGCTATTAAATTATTACCTAAAATTAAAAAAGCGGACATGCAACGTATTGCATCAAGATCAAGAAATGAGGAATTCGAAATGTTTATCGAAACAATCGAACCCTCTTCCAAAAAAAGGTATCATCAAGCAAGAAATCAAGATGGCACGATGAAATATGATAAAAGATTCAAATCATTTAAAAATGTTTTAGATGAAAATGCAGCCCAAGAACGCACAAAAGACAAGCACGATACCGAAAAAGAAGCAATGAAAGACAGACATACTGCTGAATTAAATCGTGCTAAACGCCGTGATTTGAACAGAGAAATAACAAACTCAAGGAATGAAGAATTTGATTTTATTGAATCAATTGATGAAGCATTAGACTTAATATCATCAAATATTAGTGTTTTACAGTCTCTAGAAAATAAAGCTGTGACGAATAATATTGATCTTTCAGAATTGGTGAATGTTTATAAAAATGCATTAACTGAAGATTACGATTATGATTTGACACCTCAGCAATATGCGTTTGCATCAGTCAACACATATGTTGCAAACATCAAAGAAGGTGTAAATGATCCAGGAATCTTCAAAGCAGTATTTCTTGCTGGCGGACCAGGTTCAGGCAAATCATTCATTGTAGGTAAAACTGCATTAACTTCAATGGGCCTAAAGCTAATCAATTCAGATGATGCATTTGAACATCAATTGAAAAAGGTTGGGTTGACAACAACACCTGAAGATATCTATTCTGACTTAGGTCAATCTGTTCGTGGTAAAGCAAAAGCATTGACAACAAAACGCCAATCAATTGCTTTGCAAGGTCGTCTAGGTTTAATCGTTGACGGCACCGGTAAAGATTTTGATAAGATCAAAAGGCAAGCGGACGAACTAAAGAAAATTGGATATGAAGTTGCAATGATCTTTGTCAACACAGATGTTGATACAGCACAGGCACGTAACAAAGCACGTACAAGAACATTACCTGAAAAAGAAGTTAGGGATATGTGGGATGCCGTCCAAAGAAATATGGGTAAATTTCAAAACTATTTCGGGCAACAGTTTATTATCGTTGATAACTCAGACGGCGCAAATTACGAAGGTGCAGTGAACACAGCATACAAGAAAATGGGTGCATGGATCAAGAAAGACCCTATTAAACCTGCAGCGAAGAAATGGATTAAATCACAAAAGGCGGAAAGAGGCATGAAAGAAGAAGTAAGTTTAGATGAAGCGTTTGAAACAGCTTTACAGGAAAAAACATTGACTCCTGCAGAAAAGAAAAAGCGTGAAGAAATTGCAAAAGCAATTGAACGTGATGAACCTGATATGCCAATGGATAAGAAAATGGCTATCGCAACTGCAACTGCAAAACGTGTCGCAGAAGCAACAGTTGACACCGCAGATGTTAAAAAGAAAGAAAACATTTCATCTGGCGATAAGACAAAACTTGCAGCAATTTCACGTATGATGAACCGTGAGAAAGCAAAGCGTCAACATGACCTTGCACAGAAAGCACGTGACAAAGGTGATACGGATGTGGCACAAAAGCACGATACAAAAGCACGTGAATTGACACATGAAGAAGTTGTTGTTGAAGAGGTTGTAGAGCTTGAAGAGCTAACTGCCGCCGAAAAGAAAATGATTAACCAAATGTACGACAAGAAGGGTAACTTGACACCTCTTGGCAAAAAGGTTATGGATCATGGTAAAGCTGCTAGTAAGCTATCACCAAAAGATTCGGATAAAGATGCAGCTCGCCGTAAAGAGTATAAAGCGTATCAGAAGAAGATGCGTAAAGAAGAATTCGCAGAAGCTGTTGCTACAGGCAAACAAAAAACAGCACTTAAAGCGTTGATGCGTCAGGCTCTTGGCGGCAAGGCGCCTAAGGCAGGTTACACATCGTCTATTGCAACAAACGGCGATTTCGTTGTGTATGATGGCGGTATGCGTATTCAAGGTCGTATCAAAAAAGGCGACTTCAAGGATCCATTGAAGGGCTAATTATGTTACGTTTCAGAGAATTTGCAGAAGATCTTGACTTAGATGAAATGTTGGATGAGGAGACGACAGGTCAACTCATTCAGCGCATTAAAGCGAATACTGTTTCTAAAAAGAAATATGAGTATGCAGCAGATTTAGTGAAAAAGATCTATGACCGCAAGAAAAAAGAAGGTGGTCGTATGGGTCCCAAACATGGTTCTGGTTACTATGCAGCACAGATTGCTAAACAAATTCCAGGTGTTGATGCACGAATTCTTCAAGGAATGGTGAAAGAGGCATACGGCGACATGGATCGTGGCACGCCGTCATTAACTAAAAAGTATATGAAAGATACTCCTGAGCAGCCAGTTGATAGTGATATCATTAAAGCAAAGGACGGCTCGTATACATACAAGGGTACAAAATAATGTTACGTTTTAGAGGATACATTTCTGAAGAAGTCACACAAAAACAAATTAAGGATCTTGAAGTATTTGCTGATAGGTTACTTAATAAATTTGACATTGATATTGAGTTTACACGGCATTTTGCAGATCGTATGAATGATGCACGTAATAATCCTGATATTAAAATTTCAGAATTGCAACAATTCTTTAAAAAGATTGCGAAGAATAAAGGAAAGAACCTTAAGCAAAACGCTGACACAGAAGTTGTGTTACGTGATATCCAAAAGGATTTGAACCTTCCGGTTGTCATTAAGTATCACAGAGAGCGTGACGAATTCGAAGTTGTGAATAAAACTATTATGAGAAAGAAAAACTTCACAACGCCAAATAAGAAAATTGATTATTAAGAGAAGGATTATTATCTATGGATTTTGAATTTACAAAAGCACATTTGCAGGAAATCATTTCAGCCGATGCTGATGATTGGTATGATGCACTTTGTGAGTTGTTGCCGAAATACGGCATTACAACTGAGCGCCGTGTTGCGCATTTCTTAAGTCAGTGCGCACACGAGTCAGGCGGATTCAAAAGTTTAGAAGAAAATTTGAACTACTCAGCAAAAGCATTACGTGCTGTATTTGGTCGTTATTTTGGTCCAGCACCGAAGCGTGATGCAGATGAATATCATCGTAAACCAGAGATGATTGCTAACTACGTATACATGGATGAATTCCGTAAATACAAGATGGGCAACACTGAAGAAGGTGACGGATGGCGTTTCCGTGGTCGTGGGTTGAAGCAATTGACTGGACGTGAAAATTACACACGTTTTGGTAAGAGCATTGGCATGACTGCTGAAGAAGCTGCTGACTATGTAGCAACACCTGCAGGCGCAATTGAATCCGCATGTTGGTTCTGGGATGCAAACAATCTAAATGCGATTGCTGATACTGATGACGTAAAACGCATGACTAAAAAGATCAATGGTGGCACTATTGGGTTAGAAGATCGTCAGAGACGTTATGTCCATGCAATGAAAGTACTAGGTATGGAAGCCGAAGATCTTGCTGCTGATGAAGACGATGTAGAAGATATCGTTGACGATATCGGTGTGCTGCGTAAAGGTTCACGTGGTGAAGGTGTTAAGATCATGCAAGAGGCTCTTGGCATTGTCGGAGCTGACGGGATCTTTGGCCCTGGAACTGAATCAGTTCTTAAAACATGGCAGGGTAAAAACGGTCTGACGCCAGACGGTATTGCTGGTCCTGCAACATTTGGAAAATTGTTAGGATAAAATAATGTTTTCGTTTGATGTTGAAAATATAACAAAAGGTATCGGAGTAGTCACTACCACTTTTGCAATGATTGGTGGTGGTTACACACTGTGGGATAAGGTTGGCAGCAAAGATATTCTCACTTGGGCACCTGAGCATTTCTCAATATCGGACGGACCTAGAGATGGAACATTTGATGTTATTGTTGCTCGTGAAAAGCACAGAGACGATTGTAGCGTTGAAGGTTTTACACTTGAAGTTAAAGACAGCATGTATATGGTTCATACAGCAAGTCCTGGTTTGAGTAAATTTAGCGGGCCTGCTAGTGATAAGATTGATAAGTTTGGATTTACGTTTACCATTGATGATGAACATCAACATATGATACCGGTTGGTCCTGCAACACTACTTGCAAGAATTGATTATGCGTGTCCAGAAGGACCAGTAGTTGTAAGTTACCCAGATCACGCTAACTTAACATTTGAGGTTACAGAGTAATGTTACGATTTAAAACATATCTTGATGAGGGCATCAAACTCAAATTGATTCGAGGTAAGGATCAAGACGTGTTGAAAATGTGGGACACAAAAGAAAGAAGCTGGGTTGAACTTCGTGGCAAGCCAGGCTTTGAAACTAAGTATGATAAAAATGATCCGTTACACAAAGCAATCAATGCGTTAGGTAAATCAGCAAACATATCAGATTTTGTCAATGGTGATGAAGTATCGGTTAATCCAAATCACCCAGATGGCAAGAAAGCATTAACAACAATAAAGAGACTAATGAAATGAAATCGTTTTTAAATTATATCACAGAAGCACCTGAAGATAAAGAGCCTGCATCACCCGATGAAGCATCAATGGCAAAAAAGCAAGCTGAATTCATCCAATACGTTGGACGTGAAATCGGTGAGCACATTGATGCGGGTAAAGAATTCCCAGAGTGGATGCAAAACAAACTTTCTGCATTACACGAAAAAGCAAAGGACATGCATTCCACATTAGGTTCGCATGGTGGCGAAGAAGATGAAGATTAATTTTAAAACGTTTCGTGCGGAAGCAATTGATACATTCTGTGAAGAATGTGACCTTTACGATGACTTGATTATTGAAGCAGCCGAATATCAAGGTAAAAAGGTAAAGTTAAATGACCCGTTCCGCAATTCTGATGGCAATAGCAAGTTTAGCGTTTATGTACGCAACGATAAAGGTAACGTTGTCAAGGTCAACTTCGGAGACCCAAATATGGAAATCAAGCGAGACGATCCCGCTCGTCGAAAGTCTTTTCGTGCCAGACATAACTGTGACAATCCTGGACCAAAATGGAAAGCCCGTTACTGGAGTTGTTACCAATGGCGAGCCGGTTCAAAAGTAGACAACTAGTATTTCATAAATAATTAAAACCAAAAGGAGATTATAATGTCTGATAAATTAAGTAATAGCGACAATCCTGCAAACCGTGAGCACCTATGTGCAAAGCAGGTTGTACACGAGAAATGGGGCAAAGGCGAATGTATTCCGACTATGCATGCTGAAGCGACTGAGGATGGTCACGTTGCATGGTATGATATTATGTTCGAACACGGCATTGAAACACGTGTGCCTGTCGAGGTATTGGAAATTACACTAGCAGAATCGCATTCTCATTCTAAAAAGAAAATGTCTGAAGGTAAAACTGAAAAATGCGAAACCTGTGAAGGTACTGGTGAAGTCGGCGGGGAAGATTGTTCAGATTGTAACGGCACAGGTAAAGTCACTATCGATGAAGCAGGGAAAATGCAAGGTGGCGAAGAAGACCCTTGCTGGAAAGGTTATAAAATGGTTGGAATGAAAAAAGGCAAGAATGGTGAAGACGTGCCTAACTGCGTTCCGATTGACGAAGCAACAGATCCTGTTGACCCAAAAGAATTAAAAGGTAAGTTAAAAGATCGCAAAGACGCAGACATCGACAACGATGGTGATGTTGACGATTCTGATAAATTTTTACATAAACGCCGTAAGGCAATCGCAAAGGCTCTTTCTAAGGAGGATTAATATGTTTTCGTGGATTAAATCATTATTTGGATTTGGTAAAGTTGAAGTTGAAATACCACATGTTGAAGTAGTAGCAGACCTAGTGGCTGAAAAACCTAAACCTGCTCCAAAACCTAAAAAAGAAAAATTGCCAAAGTTTGATGACATGACTAAAGCACAAATTGATGAATGGGCGGAAGAACGTGGCATCAAATTAGATCGCAGAAAAACAAAAATAGTTATGATTGATACATTAAAACAGAAGCTAAAGGAGAAATAAAATGGCACTCTGGAACAAAGAAGATTCAGCAGCAGGCGCACCAAAGTGGCTTGAGACTGAAGTGGGCGCAGCACCTCACGCAGGTATGGTCGAAAACCCAGACGCTGTATTCCCAAGCGATATTGATGATGCAGTATTCGTTGATACCAACGAAGCAGGTGTTGCAAACAACCGTGCAAAGGGTCTTAAAACACCTGGTTGGCACGTGAATGAAACATACACTATGGCTGATGGTACAACACGTGTTCGTTCTGAATGCTTAGTTGCAATGTCAGGAGCAGGAACTGCTGCATCTGTCACAGTCGGTGATGCAGGCGTAACTGGCAATACTGATATTGAAGATACAGTCGTCGAAGACGAAGTTTGATTTCAGAACGTCTTATAAATATTAGCGAGGGCCTAAAACTCTCGCTAATATTATAATAAAGGCGGAAAACAAAATATGGATTTGAATGAAAGAAATTTTATGATTATTGCAGCAAAGCATTATGATGCAAATGCATCATCTGGCGCAGAAGAGTTTTATGATGATTTAAAAAGGTTTCAATATCTGAAAAGATTATTTAAAAGATATGCAGATGAAAATGATTTAAAAATAAGATTGATCTTAAATCATTTGATAGTACTATATAATTGTTTCGGGCCTTATGCAACAAACTTGTTGTTTTTTAAACTGAGTGAATATCACGAGTATCTAAAACCATTTGTGATTATGCTAAACTATATGCCTGATTATATAGAATATGAGACATATCGAATCCCATCGTCATCTATTAAAATGGATGATGGTATTATAAAAGAACTTAGGAATATCTAATGGTTGTTGATTTATTTTTAGTATACCAGTTTATAAAAAGATTAGCGACCCCGTTCAATGAATGGGATGCCTATGAATTGGGTATTATAGACGAAAAAGGCAATCAGTTAATTAAGCGTAAGGACTTTAAAACGAAAAAGGAAGAGAATGCTTTCGGCATTTTCGATATTCTTGTTATGAAACTAAAAAGATTACTTGAGAAAGTTCCTGGCGGCAGGACACGTATAGGATCATACGCTGCTGCGCTATATCTTGTAAAAGAAAGCAAAAATATCGAAAATATCGAAAATATATCAGAAGAACAAATTTTTGAATCTTTAAATGAATATATGGCATTATTTGAAGAAATGTCTGATGATGACATAAACGTATTGTTCGAAAATTTTGAAGAAGAAATAGCAAACGTTACGGGTAATGTTGCAGGCACAAGTGCTGACAGCGAACCCGGATTAAATTCTAAACAAATGAATGATTATAAAAATAAAAATAAAAAAATTCCAAGTCGTTATAAGCGATTTGTCACGTTTGTAGGAAAATAAAAATGACAATTGAAAGTCAAAATCTATATGCTGACGTTGAAGTGCTAAAAAAAGATGTTGATACGATCAATGCCACTTTACAAAAATTAGATACTGCGATTGACAAAATCGCTGATGCGACTGGCGGAATCTCTAAGATTTTAGCTGTACATGATAATGAAATAACAGAAAGAAAAAGAATATCTGAGAAAGAGACGGAGCTTCTTCATCAACGTATCTCTGATATGAAAGATGAGAGTGCAAGGCACCACAAAGAAAATCACAAAGCTGTGATGGAAAAACTTAATAGTATGGGCAAAGAAGTCAATTCCGAGTTGAAAGAAGTCAAAGAACGTGTTACAATACTCGAAAGATGGAAGTGGTGGGTTATGGGTGGCTCTTGGGCTATCGGCTTCATCATTGCTACCATTCTACAAGCTGGCGGAATTCTTCAGCTTTTTATATAATACCGGTTGACATAAACCTATAGACTCCGTATAATGACTTTAATGTCATTGAAACACTAATGGAGTCTATTGTTAATGAATGCTACTGATCTAAGGTACGCTGGTATATTATCTACACGTCTTGAACGTTTTTCTATAAAGAGTTATACACCGTATCGAGCAAACTGCAGATGTCCTATCTGTGGTGATTCACAAAAATCAAAAATAAAAGCACGAGGTTGGCTCTTACAAAGAGAAGCTAACATATTATTCTATTGTCATAACTGTCATGCATCATTAGGTATGGCAAATTTTCTTAAAGAAGTTGATATGGCATTGTATAATTCGTACACTATGGATCGTGGATTAGAGAAATACGAATCACGCCCTAAAAAAGATATTAAACCTTTAGATAAGTTAGTACACAAACAACCTTTCTTCAATAAGAAGGGATCACCTTTGTTAAAATTAAAGAAAATTTCTTCTTTAAATTTTTCACATAAAGCTAAAAAATATATCGAAAAACGTCAAATCCCAGTATCGAAACATTATAAATTATATTACACTGATAATTTTAATGCATGGGTCAACTCGTTGATTCCTGGCAAAATGCCCAACCTAAAAGAAGAGCGGATCGTCCTACCTTTCATCGATCCGAAAAATAAAGTATTCGGGTTCCAGGGACGTGCGTTAGATGATTCGTCACTACGTTACATAACTATTATGTTAGACGAATCAATGCCTAAATTATTTGGCTTAAACGATGTTGACTTTGATGATACATATTATGTAGTCGAAGGTCCCATTGATAGTTTATTTATTGACAACTGCATAGCGATGGCTGGTGCGGACGGTAATGCATCAGGTTTAAAAAATGCAGAGAACGCTGTGTTTATTTTTGACAATGAACCACGTAATAAACAAATCGTTGAGCGCATGGCAAAGTGTATTGAAGATGGGTATAAAGTATTCATTTGGCCTGATTATATAGTTGACAAGGACGTGAATGATGTTGTATTATCGTTAGGTATTACATCTAAAGAATTAAAATCTATGATTGATAAACA
>Ga0209555_10001399_pt1 | contig 18615 bp, 8 predicted proteins | sample SaaInl85LU_5_DNA_FD_184643 | JGI IMG/M metagenome (GOLD analysis project Ga0209555, IMG submission 184643) | Marine microbial communities from expanding oxygen minimum zones in the Saanich Inlet - ESP_85LU_5_DNA (SPAdes) (version 2) | ecosystem: Environmental > Aquatic > Marine > Intertidal zone... | reverse complement strand
GCATGAAGCCTAGAAGAGAATACCCCTTTTCCGTTTTCGATATTGGTAAAAGTGGGTGGATCCTGAAAGATTAAGGACGGTAGGTTATTTATTTCAATATACTGTGCAACATCAACTCCGCCAACAAGAAATAGAAAATCGATACCTCCTTGCCAGTAGTCATATTCTACAAAGCCATCTTCTAAGAATTTAGCGTTAATACGCTGAATGTTTATTTCCTCAGATAAAGTGTTTTTAACAAAAAAGTAAAAACTTTCTCCTGTTATGTAAAGCTCCATGTCACTACCACCAGAGGAATTACTAGAATACATTTGAGAGTATGACTTATCAATAAACTTACGTACCACTTCGCCAGTAGTAACGTTACGCTCATAATAGTAAAACCTTAAATACGGCCTATAAATTTTCCCGTTTCTAGATGAAGACCATTGTAGTCTATGGTTTCTATATTCGTTGTTTTTGAAAAATTTAATCTCATCAGTAAAGCCTCGATTAATTTCTAAAGGTTCTATCAAAGCCGTTTTTGAACGCGCCTCATAACCACTCTCAATATTGTGAATGTACAAATGATACACTAAGGATTCATCAAGGGGTTCAGCAGTAACATACTCTACAGAATATTCCGTTGAGAAAATAGTGTCGAAACCCGTTGAAAATCTATTATTTGATAAGTTATACTCTAGCGTTATTGTTTGGATTGTATCGTAATCAGAATTTACACCGTACAATAAGACGTCTAATTGTCCTTCGGCATAATAAAACGAATCTGGCTCTTGCGCCATAGTGTAAGCACTTTCTTGGCCCAAAAACGCTTTATAAATTACTACCTTCTGAGTGTCGACTGTTTGATCTAGTAAACCATATACAATTGCAGTTTCTTTCCATGGTGCATTAACCTCAAAATCGGTTTCACAAGCTGATAAGATTGCCATTACTAAAAAAAATAGTAAATAACTTTTTTTCATAAGTGCAAATTTATACTTTTAATTCCAAATAACACTTAGTACATTTGTGCACACAACGTAATATTTTGCTATGAAAAAATTAATTAACTTATTGGTAGGTTTGGTCTTATCTTTTTCCGCCTATACTCAATCCATTTCTTTGTCATCTTTCGAAGACGAAGTATTTTCCGAAAGCTTCAACGCTGAAAGCGACGCTTTTCTTTCTATTGTAGATAAAGAGAATTATATCGTTATCGACGAAGGTGATTTATACTTGAATAGGAACAATCAGAATACAGATTTTATTACCCTATCTAAAAATATAGATTTACCAAAAGCATACAGGATAAAAACAGCCATAAAAATGGGCCCATCACTGAAAAGAGACTCCTATTCTGGGATAATTATCAATATGTCTGATGACAATTCTGAATGTCTCGGAATTGAAATTAATGGCAAAAAGGAATATCGTGTCAGAAAAATAATGTCACAAACATCAAAATTTTTGAGTGGCTCAGAGGAAGACATGGGGTGGGTGAAAAATAAGATTGTTAATGATAATTCTGTGTATAATTTCATTGATGTTATCTACACCAATTCATCTTATAGTATCTTCATAAATAATAATTTAGCAGCTACTTATGAAGTTCCTGAACTAAAAGTTGGCAAATTTGGCTTTTTAGTAGGGCCGAACGCACAGTCAAGAATTGACTTCGTTACGATTTTAAAGAAGAGTACAGACAAATCTTCTGATAAGTTTAAAGTCCTCGAAAGTAAAATCGACAAATTAAATTCTAACTCCAAAAAACTTTCCAGATTAGAAAAGGAATATAAACTCGAGGTAGAAAACAACTCCTCTGTAATTGCTGAAAAAACAAAACAGATTTCTGAATTAGAACAAGAAAAAGTAGAGCTGATTAAAAATAGAGATAGGGTAATAAATGATCAATCAAAGAAGATTTACTCTCTAGAAACTGAAAATAAGTTGTTGAAAGAAAATCAAACTAAAAGCATAGCTGAAAAGACAAAAACCATAACTGAACTAGAGAAGAAGAATTCATTACTTACTCAAGAGAATCTGAAAATCAAAGAACTCGAAACTCAAAATTCAACTTTAAGAAATAAACTAGACAATTACTCCGACTTACAAAAAGAGAATACTGCAATCAATCAAAAATTACTGCAGTACAAAAATGTTTCTGAACAGAATAATACCCTTAAAAGCGATTTACAGAAAAAAACACAAGCGTCTTTAACTGCAAAAAGTGAAATTAATAGCTTAACAAAATCACTTAATGAAACAAAAAGTGAATTGGCAGCCAAAACAGCTTCTAATGCAGAACTATCTAAAAGTAAAAGCACTATTCAAAGTGAATTAAACAAGCTTAAAAGTCAAAACACTTCCTTGAATCAAAAAGTTAAGCAACTTGATACTGCAAATAAAAATTCGGATGAACTGAGCAAAAAAGTCACTCAACTTAGTGCAGCGCTCACTTCGACAAAAAATGAACTCGAAGAACAGAAAAAAAATTCACTTAGATTACAAAATGAAAATGGTAAATTAAGTAAATCTCTCGCTATTACAAATAGCAAACTCAGTGAATCCTCACAATTGAAAAATGATTTAAATGATTTTAAAAATGGCTTTATCGAAATGGAAAGTGCCAATTCTGTTTTAAACAATAAGATAGCGACTTTAAACTCAAAGGTAACCACTTTAAATTCTGAACTTAGCAAATATAAAAACATCGAAAAGGAGTTTGAACAAAATCAACTTCTACTAGATAAAACAAATGCTAGTCTAGCTAAAAAGACAAAACAGTTAAACGACTTAGAAAAACAAGTAGTATCTATTCAAGAACTGAACGGTCAAATTGCAACTCTAAGCAATAAAGTTCAGCAACAAAACACTAAAATCAAAACTAACGAAGATGAAATTGCTTCTCTAACACAAAAGCTAAAAAGCGCAGAGGAAGAAAGAGGAAAAGCTTTACTTGAAAATAAAACCGTAAAAGTTCAAATAGAACGTCAGAAGTTGATAGCCTCGCAGTTTGCTGAATCGTATCAGCTCGAAAAAGAAAAAAATAAGCAGTACCAAAATGAAATTCTAAACTTCAATTTGGGAGAAATTAGTTCTAAAAGTAATGATAGTATAATTTATAGAGTACAATTAGGTATATTTGATGACTTAATTGATATTGAAGGATTAGAAGACGTATCCACCATTTATACTAAAAACCAACAGATCATTTATATCTCTGGTAAGTTCAATAATTTTAGTTCAGCAAGAACATATTTAGTTAAAATGCGTGAAAAAGGGTTCGAAGATTCCTTCATCGTAAAATTTTAACAATGTCAGTTCATAAGAAAGTTTATAAAAAAATAACGACTCACTCTCTTCTTGAAATGAAACAAAACAAGGAGAAGATTTCTATGCTCACTGCTTACGATTACACCCTTGCGAAAATTGTAGACTCAGGTGGAGTAGATGTAATATTAGTAGGCGATTCAGCTTCTAACGTAATGGCTGGTCATGAAACCACCCTACCCATTACACTTGACCAAATGATATACCATACCGCATCCGTTGTCAGAGCAGTTGACAGAGCGTTAATTGTTGCCGACATGCCCTTTGGTAGCTATCAAGGAAACTCCAAAGAAGCTCTAAATTCTGCCATTAAGATAATGAAAGAGTCTGGAGCTCATTCAGTCAAATTAGAAGGTGGCAAAGAGATTATTGAGTCCATTGAACGTATTTTAACGGCTGGGATTCCTGTTATGGGACACCTTGGACTAACACCCCAATCCATTTATAAATTTGGAACATATACCGTCAGAGCTAAAGAAGAAGCTGAAGCAAAAAAACTCATTGAAGACGCTCTACTTCTTGAGGAAGCTGGTTGCTTTGCTTTAGTTTTAGAGAAAATACCTTCAAAACTAGCTTCAGAAGTTGCGAAAAAACTAACTATACCAGTAATTGGTATTGGCGCTGGTAATGAGGTTGACGGACAGGTATTAGTACTTCATGACATGATTGGAATGACTCATGAGTTTAGTCCTCGTTTTCTAAGGCGTTATTTGAATTTATACCAAGACATTCAATCAGCTGTTGGTCAATACGTCTCTGATGTCAAGTCAAAAGATTTTCCTAACGAAAAAGAACAGTATTAATGATTGAGGTCCTTTATGAGGATAATCATATCATTGCGGTCAATAAAAAGCCCTCAGACATTGTTCAGGGCGATAAGACTGGCGATAAACCCTTGCCTGAATTTGTAAAAGATTTTCTAAAGAAAAAATACAATAAACCTGGCGATGTATTTCTTGGTGTAGTTCACCGACTTGATAGACCTGTAAGTGGTGTGGTTTTATTTGCCAAAACCAGTAAATCTTTAAGTAGGTTGAACAATATGTTCAAAGAAAAAACCATTCAAAAAACGTACTGGGCAATTGTAAAAAACAAACCCAAACACCCTTCAGCCACACTTATCCATTACCTAAAGAAAAACTCAGCTAAAAATAAATCTACTGCTTTTGAGCGCCAAGAAAATGGCAGTTTACTGTCTGAGTTAAGCTATACATTTTTGAAATCTCTGGATAATTATCATTTAATAGAAGTGTATCCTAAAACGGGCAGACATCATCAAATTAGGGTGCAATTATCTAAAATTGGCTCCCCTATTAAAGGAGACATCAAATACGGATTTAATAGAACGAATAAAGACGCAAGTATACACTTACATGCTCGTAAAATTGAATTTATTCATCCTGTAAAAAAAGAAGCCATAAGTATTACTGCCCCTACTCCTAAAGACAGCATTTGGAAAGAATGCGAAAAAAATTAGCTTGGGTCAACATCAATGGTAAACCTTACAGATGTATAGTCGGGCAGTTTGTTCAAGGATTCAACTAAGTCTAACAGGTGTTTTTTAGACTTGTTTAAAGATAAGTTTTTACCTATTTTCAGTACGATATTTTTCAGATATCGATTTTTTACTCGAGAAACTACGGGGTATTCTGGACCTAAAACAGAATTACCAAATGCTTCCCGCAAATGAATTGCTAACTCTCTTGCTGCTTTATTTGTTAATTGATAATCTTTGTGCGAAATAGTAATTGAAATAAGCTTACAAAAAGGCGGATAATTGAATACCTCTCTCTCGGCAATTTCTGCCTCATACATCGACTTGTAATCATTATTCTTTACAGATTTGATTATTTCATGTTCGGCTGAATATGTTTGAACCACTACCTTACCTTGCTTTGACTTTCTACCTGAACGTCCAGAAACTTGTGCCATGAGCTGGTACGAACGTTCATGCGATCTAAAGTCTGGATAATTAAGTAAACTATCGGCATTGACTATACCCACCAAAGAAACGTTGTTAAAATCAAGTCCTTTAGTAATCATCTGGGTACCAATTAGAATATCAATATTTGAATTTTCAAAATCATGAATAATACCATCGTAAGCATGTTTCTTTCTAGTAGTATCTAAATCCAACCGCTTTATTATTGCATCAGGAAAAAATGGTTGTAATTCCTCTTCTATCTTTTCAGTGCCATAACCTTTAATCATTACCTCTAAGCTACCACACGGCTTGCACTTTTTCACTGGCTGTTCAGAATAGCCACAATAGTGGCATTTTAATACTTCTTGATGCTTGTGATAAGTAAGACTTACATCACACGAAACGCATTTGGCTGTCCATCCGCAGGATTTACACTCGCTTACAGGCGCAAACCCCCTCCTATTTTGAAACAGTATGACTTGCTCATTTTTAGATAAGGCTACTTCTATAGATTGTAATAACTTTGGAGAAAAAGCACCCTTCATTTGCTTTCTGTGCGTAACGTATTTAATGTCTTCAATTTCAATCTCAGGCATTTTAACTCCTCCATAGCGTTCGTTTAATTCTACTAAACCATACTTACCCAAAAGTGCGTTATAATAACTTTCTATTGAAGGAGTTGCTGAAGCTAAAAGTACTTTAGCATTTAATAATTGCCCATATTTTATAACAGTATCTCTTGCATTATATCTAGGAGAAGGCTGCTGTTGCTTAAAGGTATTTTCATGTTCTTCATCAACAATAATAAGACCTAAATTATTAAAAGGTAAAAAAATCGATGAACGAGTACCTAGAACTATTGGAAAGCGACGACCGTGTTGTACTTCATTCCAAATTTCAGCACGTTCATTGTTATTGAATTTAGAATGGTAAACGCCTACCAAGTCACCAAAGTGCTTTCGCAAACGATTAATGATTTGTGTTGTTAATGCAATTTCTGGTAAAAGGTATAAAACCTGTTGGCCTTTTTCTATAACTTCTCTTATAAGTTTAATATAAACTTCTGTCTTTCCACTAGATGTAACACCATGTAATAAGGAGACGTCTTTATCCTCAAAATCAGCTTTAATTTGAGTCAAGGCATGTTCTTGTACTGGACTTAAATCAAAGGAAATCAATTCATCCGAAGAAAAGTGTTCAAGCCGCGACGTTTCTTCTTCAAATATTTCGAATATTCCCTTCTCGACTAAAGCATTTAAGCTTTGATGTGTGGCCGATGCAGATTTTAATATATGACTAACAGCTACAGCGTCTGTTCCTAATTCCTCACCTAATTTTATAAAATGATCGACTATTAACTTTTGTTTTTTGGCATTTTTTAAAGCCAATTCATTAATACCTTCGTCTACCATTTTAACTTTTCGGATAGTTTTCGCTCTATACTTTTCATTTATCTCTTCTAAAAGAGATATTACCTTTCGTTTCAATAAAGTATTAATAGTAGGGAAAATGGTTTTCTTATTTAAAACGGCAGATACCTCCTTAAGTGTTAGTTCTCCTCTTTGCTCTAGGGCTTCTACAACTAAAAACTCCTGATCCGTCAAATCAGATTTTAAAAACTGAACCGACTCTAATATCAACTTAGTTTCACTAGTGAGTTTGAGTGCAGATGGCAATGCCGAATTCATTATGTCTCCCAAACCGCAACAGTAATAAGAAGCCATCCAATTCCATAGTTCAAACTGTGTTTCGGAAACTATTGCTTGAGAATCTAAAACGTCCTGTATTTGTTTTGCGATGTAATTTGACGGCGCTTTATCGTGAATAGAATACACAAGGGCTGTATAAAATTTCTTTGCCCCAAACTGAACAATCACCCGCATTCCAACTTCTATATCTTGGAAATCTTCAGGAACCTCATATGTAAATACATTTTTTAGAGGCAATGGCAGTATGACATCAGCAAAAATCACGCATTACAAATGTAATTTTTTACTTCAATACATTTATACTACCTCTTTGGAATTTATACTTGGCATCTTTGCCATATATTTTAGCAACATAAGTGTATGTGCCTGGTTGCACCACCCTTCCTTTGAATCTACCATCCCAGAACTCTGTAATATCGTTGGTTTGGAACAGAATTTCTCCCCAACGGCTATAAACAGAAAAATCAAAATCAATGATATTATATCCTCTGTAGATTAGCAATTCATTATCGTAATCTCCGTTTGGCGTAAATGAATTTGGAATGTATAAACTTACATCACATCCTACTTCAATTGAAATAGAGTCTGTTTCATTACAATTCTGCGGAAAGCTATAGTACAGCCAATTTTGTCCGTCATAGCCATTTGCTGGATTAAAGTTATTTTCAGTATCAAGCCCTTTACCATACCATACACCACCTTCAGGAGTAGCTAATAATTGCACTAAAGAATCAACTTGACACAGTACCGAATCAATTGATGTAATGATATTTATGTTTTTAAGTTCTTTGAATAAAACCGGCGCCTCTCCAGAATTATCGATGGATTCACAGCCCAAAGAATCTACAATTTTATCCACATTAAAAACATATTCACCCCCAGAATACATTGAAAAGAGATTTGTAGTAGAAACATATCTAATAGTTTCAGCTCCATTATTCAAGTAAATACTGTATGGGGATAATGATGCATCCGTTTGAATAATTACCTCAGAACTATCTCCTTCACAAATTAACCCTCCTCCAGAAATAACAGAATTGAAATCATTTCTTCTGACATGAAAATCACCATAAGTAAAACCCTCGCAGTTCTTATCCTCAATGGTCAATATTGAATACTCACCATCAACATTAGCTACTATTACTTCTGGGTTTGTATAAGTTGTATCATAATAAATTTGATTGCCATTGGTATAACTGTATAAAAATGGCGAAACTCCTGTGAAGTTTACTTCAATTTCAGGCGCTTCTCTTCCTTTACATAGAATACCATTCCCACTGATTTCAGCAGTAGGTCTTGTAAGTCTATTAACAGTAATACTGTCTATACCAACGCAATTATTAGCATCAGTAACAGTCAAAGAATAACTTCCTGATGGCGCCATTATTTCAGCATTAGTTTGTCCGCTATTCCAATCGTATAAATATGGAGCCTCACCTGTAATATAATCTGCACCAATTAAAACACTGTCTCCAGAACAAACAGATAAATCATCTCCAAGACTTAAACCTAAACTATCTTCATCAATAGTAATAGTATCAGAGCGTAACTCACAACCATCATTGGTGGCAGTCACCCAATACGATCCTGGACCAGCACTTATAGACTGAGTAGTTTCATTAGTATTCCATAAATAATCAAATTCATCACCAGGAGTAACATCAGCAGTTAAAGTTACTTCTTCACCGCAATTTGTAATTATGGTTGATCCTTCAAGATTAAGATTGTTTGAAATATTTGCTAGTGTAGAGGTAAAACTTTTTTCTTCTAAAAACACAAACGACGATAATCCAGTATCTGAACCATCGCCAATGGAAATACGAATGTGATAGGTTTCACCACATTGCACAATAAGTTGGGCAGTCATTGAAACGGTAAATCCATCAATAAGCGCTACTGATTCAAAAGTTTGATTATTCACAAAAAACAGAGGATTATATACCGAAGGTCCACCAAAATCATCTGGATAATTACATATTGAAGAAATTGTAATAGGTAATTCTACTCCAAATGAATTTGCTTCTTGGCTTTCAAATGTGGCGATATTAATGCTTCCATTTGGGAATCCTGTTGGGCTTGAGTAGGGACCATTGATGCCAGGTCCAGAGACAAAAAAACCGAACACATCATTGAAGGTAGAATTTTCGTATCCAAAATATTCTTGAGAACCAAACACATAGTTAAATGTAATGGTATCGTTACTAGGCACAAAATCAAATTCAATGATAGCTACATCGTTTACTGACGACACTACAAAATTTTGACCAATCAATGCAGGAACACTATTAGCTATTTGTAACAAGTCTGGGTCTTCAATCGGCGGGGTTTGCGCTACAATCTCTGGAAATCCGGTAAAATTAGGATCTAAAGCAGATATGTCTCCTGTAGAAAGGACGATTCCACCATCCAATCCAATATTAGAATTTGAGCCATCAAAATAACCAATTTGTTTTGGGTGACCCTGATAAGAAAAATTTGATGCTTCTACTCCAGATGAAAGCAAAACATTATTAACTAAATGAGTAACATTATCATTTGGAGTATCTGTATCAATAGAAATTTGAGAAAATATCGGAATAGATAACGACAAACTGTATAGTAGAAATAATACTTTTTTCATTGGCTAAATAAGATGAGATTTGTGTCTCTAATTTGTAAATATACAAATTTTCTATCTAAACAAATTCACAGTCCCTGTTTTATTTAGAATTTGAGCATCTTTTCCATATGCCGATATAATGTAAGAATAGGTTCCTGTTTGAAGTGTACTCCCCTTAAACTTACCATCCCAAAATGAATTAATATCTTTGGTATTAAATACCACTTCACCCCATCTGTTGTAGATAGACATTTCGAAAGATAAAACATTATTGCCTTTTATCACTAGTTCTTCGTTTTCATCGTCTCCATTTGGCGTGAATGAATTAGGAATAAAAATACTTAAATCACACCCTAATTCAATAGCAATAGAGTCAGTTTCGTTACAGTTTTGAGGGAAACTATAATACACCCAATTTATTCCCATAAAAGCGTTTGCAGGGTTAAAATAATTATCAAAACCCATGCCCTTACCGCTCCAAATTCCACCAGGATTTAATGCATCTAGCTGAAAGGGTTCATCAATAGCACATACTATAGAATCGAACGTAAAATTTATTTCTGGATTAATGTATTCCTTTACTGAAATTACAGCTTCACCTTGGTTATCAACCGATATACAACCGTTCGAATCAATCACCTTATCAACTACATATACTGCAGGCTCTTTCATATATAAAGAAAAAGAAGGCTCTGATATAAAACTGAATATCTGGTTATAATCGCCATTGTTAACGAATAAATTATATGGCATTGCATCGGAATCTACCGAGACCCTAATTTCCACACTGTCGCCTTCACAAATTACTCCACCTCCTACTATTGAAGTTGTCGGTAATTCAAAATTTGAAATTATTGCTGAGCCGCTTACGGAACCCGAACAATTGTTATCATTTATAGAAATTAAGCTGTAATTACCGGCTGAAGTGGCCATAATAGAATAGTTAAGGAACATGGCTGTATCAACATAAAAATTTTGACCATCTGTATAATTTATATAAAATGGCGCTTGCCCGGTTAAATCTAAATTTAAAGGCAATTGAAAGGACTGACCTTGACAAATTGTACCGCCACCACTTAAATCTGCGGTAGGCCTGGCGATTGAATTGACATTAATTACATCCTGACCAATACATCCATTGGCATCAGTAATTGTAAGAGAATATGTGCCCGCAGGAACGGTTATTTCTTCTGAAGTCTGCCCTGAACTCCAATCAAATAAAATTGGTGCTAAAGCATCTAAAGTTTCAATTTGAATTGTTGTAACATCCTCACCACACACAAATATATCATCACCTATTTCTAACTCAATTGTATTTAATTCTACAACATAAAATGTATCAGATAATGTTGTGCAATTATTGTCACTGGTTGCCTCAACAATGTACTCACCTTCACCCACAGTTATAGACTGAGAATTCTCCCCATTACTCCATGAATAGGTATAATTACCACTTTGTGACATTTGAGCTGTCAGTTCTACGGTCGTACCACAGTCTAAGATAATATGACTTGAATCTTGACCAACGTTATTTAGTACATCTAATGCAGGTGAGGTAAAACTATTTTCTTCAAGAAATACATACGATGAAAGGCCACCGTCTGATCCGTCAGCAATTGCTAATCTAATATGGTACGTTTCACCACATTGAACAGCCGCAACCGCTCTCATAACAACAGTAAATCCATCGGCATCATCGACAGTCTCTAAAGACTGATTGTTAACAAATAACTGAGGATTATATACCGAAGGTCCACCAAAATCATCTGGATAATTACATATTGAAGAAATTGTAATAGGTAATTCTACTCCTAGTGAATTTGCTTCTTGGCTTTCAAATGTGGCGATATTAATACTACCATTTGGGAAACCAGCAGGGCTAGCATAAGGCCCTACTATACCTGGCCCAGAAATAAAAAATCCAAAAACATCATTAAAGATAGAATTCTCGTAACCAAAATATTCTTGCGAACCAAAAACATATTTAAACGAAACCGTATCACTGCTAGGAACAAAATCAAATTCTAGCACGGCTATATCATTTACACTACTCACATTAAAACTTTGTCCTATTAGAGCTGGAACACTATTTGCAACGTCCAACAAATCAGGATCCTCAACAGGCGGGTCTATATCTATAAAATCACCAAACCCCTCAAAAGTTGGATCCAGAATAGCTATATCTCCAGTACTCATAACGATTCCACTATTTAATCCAAGGTTTGATAATGAGCCATCAAAATAGCCTAATTGAATAGAATCTCCCTGAAATGAAAAGTTAGATGCTTCAACTCCTGAGCCTAAAAGAATATCATTAATAAGATATGCAGGACTATCGTATGGAGCTGTTCTGTCAGTAGTCAACTGTGCAAAAGCCGTTACTGATATGAACATAAACAAAATATATAACTTATTTATCATCATAAATTATTGTTAAGGTTAAGTCGTTAAATCTGTTTGGTTAGTTAGTGTCAATCATTGATCATTAATTTTAGTTGGTATTCAAATCCATCAGATTTAATCATAATAAAATATATTCCTGACGCTAAATCTCTTCGTTCTATTGTCAAAGAATTATTGAACTTGGCCTCACGCAATACTCTCGCTCTTGAATCCAATAGTTTAAAAGTATATTCTTCATCAGTTGTATTGCCCAATAACTCTACTGTAAAGTATTCCTTTGCTGGGTTAGGATAAATTAACACCTCAAACTCACTAAACTCATCTACTCCTACTTTGGTATAATCTCGCATTACACGCTTCTCACAGCCATTGGCATCCGTTACTACTAAAGTGTACTCCCCGCTTAAATCTGGCGTGAAAGTCGTGCCACTAGACTGGTAGTTACCGAAGTACAACCAATCGTAACTGTAATTTGGTGTCCCTCCACTAGCCGTAGCACTGAATGGAATTGAACTAACGCTAAAGTTTGCTTGTAAAGCACTAGGCTCATTTACCTCAACATCTAAGCTAACTTCACAAGAATTCGCATCTGTCAGTACAACGCTATACGTACCTGCGCTTAAAGCCGTAGAATCTAACCCTTGCCAATTTATGAAGTGTGGAGATACCCCACCACTAACCGATATTTCTGCACTACCGTCAGATTCGCCATTACAAAGAGCATCTGTCACCGTAGCAACGCCTTCTATCAATGAAGGCTCTAATACCTCAACTCCAAACAATCGAACGCAAGCATTAGCATCTGTTAAACTTAGAACATAACTGCCAGAAGTTAATGACGATAAATAGGTTGTATCACTAACAAAAGATCCATTTGAAGACCAAGAATATGTATAGCCTGGAGTTCCTCCAAAAGCGTTTATATCAATTGATCCATCTGTTCCGCCAAAGCAACTTACAGCACTTACTTCTTGTGAAATATTTATCTCAGAAGGTTGGTAAATAGTTACTTCTGCTGAATTAGTGTAGCAAGAAGTATCCGACAAGGATACTGCGCGAACTGAAATATCTCCAGCTGGTAAAGTAGCCGTTGAGCCAGAAGCGGTAAACTGACCATCAACAAACCACTGATAAGTGTACGATGGATTTGGATTAGATACCGATAAAGTCGCTGCTGTATCGCCGTAGCAAATTATAGAATTACTTATGGAACCAGGTGTAGTATTAATTGATGATAGAACAGGAGTACCTGCTACAATTTCTACTGGTGATAAAATGCCGCTTCCGCTAGGAACACCTACACAGCCACGCTCGTCCTCAACAGAAATCTGATAAAAACCCGAACATAAATCAGGAACAGTTACTGCTGAAGATGAAGTGAATGAATTTAAAAGAGTGTTGGCACCATCAATAACAGAAACCGTGAACATCCCCATACCACCACTAGCAATAACTTCTAGCTCACCATCACATGAAGATTGATCTCCTGAACAACTTTCATCGTTATTTTTAAAAATCGTGAAAAGTAACTCTGAAGGCTGTCCTACGTAAGTTTGGGTAGTCTTGGCACACCCATTTACGTCCGTTACTACAACACTCGTAACACCAGCTTCTAAATCTAAAATTGTATTACTATTAGCGTTACTAGTCTGCTGTATTGATCCTGATGATGTGTTCCATTGGTATGAATACGGACCATAACCACCGGTTGAAACAACTGTAGCTGAACCTGAACCATCTTCAAAACAATTCAACGAATCAGAAGTAGCACTCAACATAAATGTTTCAACTAATGGTATCTCTAAAGATAATGTATCTGTACAAGCGTTATTGTCTTTTACAATAACAGTGTATGAGCCTGCAACTTTATCAGAAATTACTGACAAAGTATCTCCTGTATTCCAATTGTAAGAGTAAGATCCATTGGTATTCAAGAAACCACCAGAAACTAATACAGATGCATCACCCGATGGAATATTTTGACAATAGGCTGAAACTATTTCTCCCTCATCTGCAATTAATTCAGCTGGATGATTGATAAAGGCATACGCCAACTGACTACATCCATTTGCATCCGTTACATTCAATTGATAAGGTTGATTAGTTTGAGGCAAACCAACTAATGAATCGTTATTTACACCAAATGGATTTCCGTTAATTGACCATGCATAAGTATAAGCCGGTGTACCACCATTTACATGAGCTGTAATCTGACCATCGGCAGAACCATAACAAAGTGCATCAGTAGGTCTTAGCGTAACGCGAAGTTTTTGAGGTTGATTTATTAAAATAGTATCTATTACAAAACAGCCTATGTTATCTTCAACTTTAACCCAATAATTACCAAAGTTAGAGGTTATCGATGAGGCTGTACTGCCATTTGACCAAGTATAAGTAAGAGGACCTGTTCCGCCACTTGCAGATACCGTTGCTGTTCCGTCACCTAAACCAAAGCAAGAAGTTGGTGTTGAACTGAGTGAAGTAACAATTTCTGGGTTGCCACTAATTTGAACAGTATCACTTACAACACAATTTTTGTTATCTGTTACATTAATCACATAAGTACCTGCTACCAACTGAGTTGCTGTTTGTGTTACATGACCACTACTCCAATTGTAAGAATATGGAAGACTACCACCTGATACTTCAACAGAAGCTGAACCTGATTGATCGCCAAAACAATTAATTGAAGATGTACTAGATTGTACTGTTAAAGGTGCATTGGCCTGGGTAATATCCACAGAAACATGTGTGATGCAGTTATAAAAATCTGAAATTTCTAAAGTATAAGTTCCAGGTGAAAGGTTGTATAAAACAGAAGAAGTATCGTTTCCGTAATTGGTCCAATTATAACTGTAAGGTGGTGTTGCACCTCCATACACTAATACTTCAATTGAACCATCGCTAGCACCAAAACATGAAATATCATTCTTGAAAACTTCATACGATAAAGAATTAGGCTGCTCAACAGATACCTCATCAGTACCCTGGCACCCATTATCGTCTTCTACAACAAGGTAATACCCACCTGCTGGAACGTAAGCAAAGGTATCGGTACTAATTATCTGATTTGTTGACGAATTAAACCATTTGTACGTGTATCCTGAGGTAATATTTCCCCCAGAAATTGTCTGTATGCCTATTTGACCTAAATTTTGTCCTGAGCAAAGTACATCAGTAGATTCTGCAATAACTTGGATATTTGGTGCTGCAGAAGGGACAATGGCAGTATCCGTATTTATACAACCCAATCCATCTTTGATTTTCACTTCATAGGTACCAAACTCTAATTCATCAAATAAAAAGTTTGATGAATAATTTTGACCTCCGTCTATTGAAAATAGAAGGGGTGAAACAGCCGTATTTTCTGGAACTAATGTGATTGAACCATCGTTAAACCCTTGACACGATACAGGGTCAATACCTATTTGAATATTAAATAAATCTGTTGCTGTAGTGGGTATCTGCAAGGTGTTTGAACACCCAATAGAATCGGTACCTGTTACGGTATAAACTAAGGATGACTCCGTAGTCGTCATTACTGTGCTTCCAGTATCTGAACTTAAATATAAATTTGGAGACCATTGATAGGTGCTTGCCCCACTAACACTTACCTCTACAGGAGTGCCTCCACAAACCAATATATCTTGTGGTTCAAAGAACAAATCAGGGATGGGTTGCTCAATAATTGTGATTTCGTGAGTGTCTCCACAACCGTTAGAGTCCGTTATGGTAAGGCTAAAGATGTTTTCAGAAGAAACGGTTAATGTTGAATCGGTACTGAGCCCTCCCCAATTATAATAAAATGGAGCCGTACCACTATTAATTTCTGGATCAATTACTAAACTTGAGTTTTCACAGTAGAAGGCTGTATCTGGTAAAATAATTTCAGGGATAGGCTGTGAATATACTCTTAATGAATCCGACTGCGTAGTACAACCAAATTCATCAGTAGCTTCTACCCAGTAATATCCTGGCGTTGCAGTAATTGTTTGTGTAGTATCTCCATTATTCCATAAGAAGGTATAATTTCCTTGTACCTCAGCAGTTAATTCAACCGGTGCACCACAATCAGTAAATATTTTTATGGAATCTACATCAAGACTGTTAGACACTTCTAGTCGTGGTGAACTAAAACTTCCTGCTTCAAGCAATACGAAAGATGATAAACCAGTATCGGTACCGTCAGCAATGGCGAGTTTAATGTGGTAAAGTTCTCCACAGACAACATCAGCCTCGGCTGTAAATACAGTAGTAAAACCGTCTGCATTACTAGGGTTTACTGTATTATTTCCATTGTTTTGATTATTGACAAAAAATAAGGAGTTGTAATTGGCATTTACCGAGGAAATTGTAATTGGTAAATCAACACCTAAACTGTTTGGTTCGACACTTTGAAAAGTAGCAATATTTATACTTCCATCTGGGAAAGCTCCTGGGCTATCGTAAGGCCCTACTATACCTGGTCCTGAAATGAAGAAGCCAAATACATCGTTGTACTGAGTGTTTTCGTATGCGAAATACTCTTGAGAGGCAAACACATATTTGAACGATAAATAAGACGATACAGGAACAAAATCAAATTCTAAAATAGCAACATCATTTACGCTACTAACATTGAAATTTTGACCAATAAGTTCTGGAACAGAATTTGCTAAGTCTAATAAATCAGGATCATCAATTCCGTTCACTATGAATCCACCAAAATTTCCAGGCTCAAGCTCTGAAATTGATCCCGTGGCAAGAACAATGCCACTATCAATACCAATGTTGCAATTAACTCCGTTAAAAAAGCCAATTTGATTAGGGTCGCCTTGGTATGAATGGTTGGTAGCCAATACACCATCTCCAAGTAAAACACTATCTACTAGGAATGTTTGGGAATTATAAGGGGCTATTGTGCTTGTTGTAATCTGAGCAAAAGTAAGCTTTGCACATGCAAAAGTTGCAAGCAATAAGAATGTAAAATGTAATTTTCTAGTCATGGAGTGAGAAGTTTAAAACTAACCCGCAATTTAATAAAATATTCTTCAATTCGAGATTATTGTTTTCTTGAATTAAAAACGATTCTTACATCTTCAAATTATTTATATATCGAAAAGGGATTTCATACCATTAAATAATCTAGTAAAAATGCGTTAAATTAAGTGTTGATTCAATACAGACATCAGCATAAATGAATCATTTTAGAAAATAATTTTATCAACATTGAAATAAAATGACTACCAGCATATCAAAAGATCATCAAAAACAATCCCTCGTGAGCCACCCGTTCCATATTGTCCTGGGCAAGACCCTATTGCTATCCAGTTAGCATTTTGGGTAAGCGTGGTGGTAGCTGTAAATGTTATTCCGGTTGTAGTTGTGTTTGCACCGCTCAGAATTATTTGACCGCCATTAAGGCATAAATTATTGGTAAGATTATCATTCCATCCATAAACACCAGGGTTACTACTGTAGACTCTAATTTCAAAGGTGTGGGTACCATCATAAACAGTACCCCAACTATAATTTGACGCTCCTACCGTCAGGCTAACCGTTATGGTGGTGCCAGCCGTCAGTCCCAATGAGGAAATGTTTTTTTTGGTAGCTTCATTACCCACAAACATTTCATCATCAGAATCCGTTGGGTACATAATGGCTTGTCTGGCTGCAGCACAATCAGGGGATACAACGTAATTTTGCCATCCAATAGCGTTTGCATTTACAACACAGTTGGTAAATTCGAAAGGATCAGAATAACAATTATCGTCTGCACTCAAAATCATTACTTGACTGTATGCCGAAAGGTTAAAAAATACGATGAAGGCTATTGTTATAAGAGATTTCATAGGCGCATATTTTTAAGACCGCCGTTTAAGACCGCCGTTTAAGACCGCCGTTTAAGACCGCCGTTATAAGACCACAAATTTCTGAAAATTTACTCTAATTTTCCAACTATTGTTTAAAAAAAAACCTTTCAATATTACACCTTCAAAGACATTTTCTTATCACCAGCATATCTCCAAATCATCAAAAACAATCCCTCGTGAGCCACCCGTTCCATATTGACCTGGGCAAGACCCTATTGCTATCCAGTTAGCATTTTGGGTAAGTGTGGTGGTAGCTGTAAATGTTATTCCAGTTGTAGTTGTGTTTGCACCACTCAGAATTATTTGACCGCCATTAAGGCATAAATTATTAGTGGTTAGATCGAAATAACCATAATAACCTGGGTCGCTATTGTAAACTCTAATTTCAAAAGTATGAGTACCATCATAAACAGTACCCCAACTGTAATTTGACGCTCCTACCGTCAAGCTAACTGTTATGGGGGTGCCAGCCGTTAATCCCAAAGAAGAAATGTTTCTTTTAGCAGCTTCATTTAACACCATTCCTTCATCATCAGGATCGACTGGATACAATATAGCTTGCCTGGCTGCCGCACAATCGGGCGACACGATATAATCAATCCAACCATCAGGAGATACACTATAGGTACAATTGGTAAATTCGAAAGGATCAGAATAACAATTATCGTCTGCACTCAAAATCATTACCTGACCGTAAACAGAAAAACTAAAGAAAATTAAAAACGAAAGTATTACTAAAAAATGGGTGTGGTGTGGTGTGGTGTGGTGTGGTGTGGTGTGGTGTGGTGTGGTGTGGTGTGGTGTGGTGTGTAAATT
>Ga0209555_10001396_pt1 | contig 18632 bp, 9 predicted proteins | sample SaaInl85LU_5_DNA_FD_184643 | JGI IMG/M metagenome (GOLD analysis project Ga0209555, IMG submission 184643) | Marine microbial communities from expanding oxygen minimum zones in the Saanich Inlet - ESP_85LU_5_DNA (SPAdes) (version 2) | ecosystem: Environmental > Aquatic > Marine > Intertidal zone... | reverse complement strand
AACAGGAAAAGAATTGTTGTTCTTTGATACAACAGATTATTACGGCAATGAAAGACGTGAGGTTTTCTTTGTATATGCAATGTCTAATTATCGAATTCTATCTGATGCTGATAACAATTTAGTTGAATACGTATTGCATTTCTGTTCACGTGAAAAGTTTATATGTGATACAAATAGAGTTCAAAAAACATATTCAGGACCTGTGCATGATCAGGCAGCGGCTTTATACAGAGAGTACATATATAATTTCTATGACTTAGCGCCAGAGATTGGTGTCAATAAAAATTTTAAAAGTTTAATAACTTGGCCCACTAATAATACATCCGTATATGTGATACCTAATATGCGTCCTGATGAGGCCTTACAGTTTTTAGCTAGACGTGCTTTTACAACAGCTCCGTCATCACAACACTATATGTTTTGGGAATCACGTGATGAATATTATATGATGCCTGTAAACGGATTGTATACATGGGCTGAAACATTGGGCGGCGCTCAAACATTTTATTCTCGTATTGAAATTAGTAATGATGCATTAGATCAAAATGATTTGCAATCGACAATTATTTCGATGAACATCCCGAGTTCATTCAATACGATTGATGCATTGAAAAATGGCGGCGTTGTTTCGAAAGCAACAGAAGTTGATATTTTAAATAAATCAACTATTGTAACAACGTATAACCATATTGAAAACATAACGACAATTGATGATTTTAATTCTCCTATCGTAACTGAAAGAGATTATAATTCAAATCAAGTTCCGAATGCATTTACAAGACACACTAGTGAATTTGTAAGCAGGTGGTTTGCAAACTCAATAAATAATTTGGTCATTAAAGATTATTTGTCGCCCGGTTTTGATACATCAGATACTACAAGCATTGTATCAAATAGGCATACGCAACATTATGGCGAGTTAATGACAAAGAACTTAACACATGATTATAATTTACGTGATAATGCGATAGCGGTTACAATCCGTGGGGGTGATATTCAAACGGCATCTAAAATTAAAGCTGGCGGTGTTGTTTATCTTAATATTCCTGAAATAACATCACCGTTTTCTGGTGAAGGGACACCGGAAGAAGATTCGTATTATAGCGGATATTATATCATAATAAAAGCAATTCATAAGTATACGAATGCAACATATACTATCGATTTGTTGTGTTCACGTGGTGGGATTGGCAATGATCCATTTAATAATTTGCCGGGATTGCCTTCAACAGAAGAAACAGACCCTGACTCAGGTGAAGAAAATGCATAGTAAGGAAATTTTAAATTATGTCTGAATATGGCTATAACCCTTTATGGTTTACAGGTGTTGTTGTGCAAACAAACGATCCTCAAAATTCGGGGAGAGTGAAGGTTCGAGCGCATGGCATTCACCCACCCGATCCTGCAAACATTCAGGATGCACGAACTGAAGAAAATGTTAATGGTATTGAGCGTCCATTGAATATCGTTGAGGACGAAGATTTGCCGTGGGCAATGGTTTTACAAGGTGCAACAATGGGTGTGCCAAGAGCACTTGACCTCGTGTTTGGGTGTTTCTTAGATGGTCGAGATGCACAGCATCCTATCATTTTTGGCACCATTCCTTCAGCAGCAAACGGTATACCCGGACCTAACCCGACAGGTGGCGACCCATACACGCCTAGTATACCCGCAGCTGCTTTGCGTTTTGGTGAAGCCCCTATGGACCCATGGATATCAGGCGAACAGGTCGGCACAACACCTGCTGTAATGCATATGGGTGCGTGGACAATAGGATTTCCTTCAGGTCAAGATGAAGGATGGCAGATGCCCTCGCCACAAATAGCTAATGGTGATCAACAGAATCGTGTTATTCGTGGAGGCGAATCAAATAATCGTGTTGTTGTAGGCAACAGCGGCGTTGTACTTCAATCGGAAAATGCACAAATTCAAATTGACGGAAACGGAAATGTTGCAATTTATTCTGATGGTCAAGTTGCATTTCACGGTGAAGATGTTAACTCAGGCGCTAATGCAAAACAAAATCATTACGCTGGTGGAGCGTATAGAATTACATCAGGTGCAGGTGGTGTGACGATTGACACAGATGGAGATTTTACAGTAAATTGTTCTGCATTTAAAGTCAATGCACGTGACCAAGCGTATCTCAATGCTGGTGGTTCAGCAGATATTCGTGGAGCAAAGGTTTCTTTACAATCACAAACAGACAACATAGATGTTTGGGCAAAGGGAAAAACGAGAATATATTCTGGCGGAACAATGACGCTTGAGTCAGGTGGCTTTGAAGGTATGTTTATTACTTCAAAGCGTGTCAATTGGTTTAATTATCTTGATTTCAAATTGACATCACTTATTGCTGTGGACATCAATACCCCGCTTAAAATGAAAATTCAAGGAACATATTCTGATTTTGTCGGAACAGCAGTTAGCAATTTCAAATCAAACGGTGTCACAAACGTATATGGATCTCTTGTTAACATTGATAGATTCGTTAATATGGGTTCAGGTGCATCGCTTCCTCCATTGCCGTTAACACCTTTAGAAATCGGATTGCATATAGGTTTGCCATTAGGTCCTTTATTATCTGGTCATTTTGCAGAAGTTCCTGATTTACCTGTCCTTAAAGGATCAAACATTAAAATTACTACAAATGCAATATCAGGTAAACAATATCCTATGACTGATATAACATCAGGTATGATAGATGATTAGAGGATTATAAAAATGTCATGTAAAGCAACACGCCCATTCATATCAAGAGCAGATGCCGCTCTAATTAGGCCTGATTGGACAGATCCTAACGCTGGTGTCTTTGTGCAAGACCCTCCTTCGATGGGTTTCAATAATACGGTAGAAAACACTTTTGCACAACTTGGGGTCTCACGTGATTTGATTACACAAATTGCTGTAGAAACAACACGTATTGTTGAATTTACAGACTTGTCAAAATTGCCAGGATTACAGTTAAGAGTTAATGAAGGATCTGGTTATTTCAATCCGTTTGACCTAGCTGATATGATAAATGTTACGGGATATGATCCGGGTGAACTGTTATCTGAATTAAGAGGGCAGTTTGCATCCCCTGTATCGAATGATACTTTCATTTATCTGCAACAATTAGATTTTTATTATAATGAATTTTTATCAGCAACATCGCAAAAAAGTAAATGTGACCCGCTATATAAAATGTGGCAATTGATTGTTCAAATTGAATTATTAGTTAAAACTGCGCAGAACTGGATTGCGAGATTGCGCAAATGGAAAGAAGAATTAATAGGTTTCATATTAAATTTTGAAGAAATAGTGAAGGAATTTTTAGAGGAAATAGCTGAGAGAATTCGTCAAAGAATTCGTCAGTTAGTTGCAAAAATTTTAGCGAAACTTGAAATGTGTGTTGAGCAAACGGAGCGCATTGGTCAATGGGTTACCGCACAGCTTGATAAATTAGAAAAGTTTTTCTCAAAAGAAAATATACAAAAAATCGGTGAAGATGTTGCACAAAGCCTAAAGGACATTACGAAGCCATTAGAGTCATTTGAGCCATCTAACATTGCCTATATGTTATGGAGATTGTGTTCGTTTATTGAGTCTATTATTAATTTGTTTAAAAACCCGCTATTGTTTTTTCAAAATGCTTTAGCTTTTTTGTGTTCATCACAAATTTTAATCGAAGAAAGTGACAGAGCTGCTAGTGAAAGAGCAGTTGGTGCAGGTGGTCAGCGTGTTGATGCTAATAATAGAGATAGAATTAGAAGACAAATTACAGAAGGTATGAATACACCTCGTGTAGTTACTCAAACAAATAGTTCTGGAGAGTCAACCGCTACGGATTTTGGGCCCGATTTAAGGAACACAAGGCTATCTGGTGACCTGACATCAGAGAGTGTTGTACTTGCAAATGGGGATACATTTCAAACTCCTGATATAGAAACAACTTCGGATACCACAGGTAATACAAAAATACTAAGACCATATCCCATGTTGCCATATACTAGTGCTGAATTTGCTTGGGCAGCAAATATTCAGCCACGCAATGATTATTTTTCTTTCGAACCACAGGTTATCAGCATGTCCCGAACGGCAAGAAATCATTTCAATAGCAATTGGAGAGATACTCCTGTTGCGGCCCGGCCGGATCTAGTTAATCGTGCTTTAAATCAAGCTCAAGGATGGAATGATGATACTGCAGGGTACAGTATGGTGCATAAACAAGTTTTGATTGCTTTGCGCAGAATAGCTATAGCAATGGGACAACAGTTTGGCAGAAGTTATTATTTCACTGTCAACAGTGCATACAGAAATACTTACTATAACGCAATTGTTAAGGGCCTCCCATCAGGCTTAACCAGTCAGCATTCAACAGGAAAAGCATTAGACGTTGGTAATTTAAGTCTTTCGCCTGAAGAACAAACAGCGTTTATATATCATGCGGTGTCAAACAATTGTTTAGGAATAGGACTTTACAGGTCATTTACACATATTGATACAAGAAGATATCCTTGGTATTCGGCCAGCAGGACTCGGCAGCATGGTATAACGGGGAAGCAAGAAGTTGTTAATAGAGCTGTGCAACGATGGGAAGACCATGGTCATTTTGTCATTCCATCTAATTGGAACACAATAACCAAACCCTTTGGCTCTAGTCCTTCAGCACCCAACTCAGGACCGTTTTAATGTTTTTATTATAAATAAAAGAAAACAGGAATAAAAAAATGGCAAGTCTATTAACACCAAGATCAAAAAGAAGAACGGTATACTCCGATATACCTGATAGTTTTGCTTTGAGTCCCGTGAACTCAGATTTAACACGAGTTACAGATGAACTTTCTGTTAAACAATCTATCAAAAATTTAATGTTGACAGATCGTGGAGAAAGATTATTCCAAAGAGATCTTGGGTCTGACGTTAAAGCATTATTATTTGAAAACGCTAATCCTGCAGGTTTTAAAATCATTCAAAATCATATAAAGGATTTGTTAAAAATCAAAGAACCTAGATGTAATGTGATCGATGTGACAATATCTTCTATGCTTGATTCAAATCAAATAGAAATAACTTTGAGATATTCAATAATAAATATAACACAGATACAAGAATTTTCAGTTATTCTAGATAGGGTAAGATAATGCCAAAAACACCAGTTAAAAATCTTGACTTTGTGAGTTTAAAATCTGATTTTTTAAACTTTCTTCGTACTCAAGATAAATATGCAGATTATAATTTAGAAGGGTCTAACATGAATGTTTTGTTGGATGTTCTATCTTATAACACGTTCTATAATCAGTATTATAACAATATGGCATTATCTGAAATGTTTCTTGATTCGTCTCAATTAAGAAACAGCGCAATTAGTCATGCAAAAGAATTAAATTACGTTCCTCATTCAAAAAAGTCGGCCACTGCGACTGTAGATTTGGTTGTGAGATCTGATCAAACATCAAATTTCTTTAACATACCAAAATATACACGATTTACTGCAAAGTGTGGTGACCGCACTTTTTCATTTGTTACAACTGAAAGCACATTTGCTGGTAGATTAGACGATGAAAGATTTCAAAAATTAAATCTTGTTATAACTGAAGGTCGTGTTATAACTGAGTTGAAAACAACAAAAGATTTAACACTAAAAAGTGCAGCTGTTGATACAGATTCTATTGAAGTTGCTGTTAATGGCGAGCCGTATAGATTTGTAAAAGATATTTTCGGCGTAGGTAAAAATGATAAAGTATTTTATGTTCAAGCAGAACCAGATGGATTCTACAGCATTTATTTTGGCGACAATCAAATAGGCAATCAACCTGCAACGTCAGATGATATTCGTGTAACATATATTATCAGCAATGGGTCAGCAGCAAACGGAATCACGTCTATTGTGATCTCGGACAGATATTTAAATGGTGCATCATCTATTGTTACAACGCTTGTCGAGTCGTCTGTTGGTGGACGTGAGCACGAATCCTTAGAATCAATTAAAAAGTTCGCACCACGTGCATATCAAATTCAAGAACGTGCTGTGACAAGACAGGATTATGCAATTTTATTACAACAAAGATTTCCAAAAATACAAGCTATTTCAGTTTTTGGCGGAGATGAAATTGACCCCCCACAATACGGATCTGTTGTAATCTCTGTTGATGTTTCGGCTGCCCAGGGTGCATCTGATGCTGAAATTGCATTGTATGATGAATATTTGCGTGACAAGACACCGCTAACAATCCAACCAATATTTGTTCAGCCAAAATTTATTTTTATTGATTTGCTCGCAGATGTCAAATATAATTCTAAATTGACTACATTGAATCCTGAAGAACTTAGAGTGACAATCAAAAATGAGCTTGCAACGTTTGCAGAATCATATATTAATGGATTCAATTCACTGTATTCACAATCAAAGGTTGTTAAGCTAATTGATAATTTTGATGAAGCAATTACCAGCGTCGATGTTACCGCTGTTCCTTACATTGAATATAATCCTATTTTAAATTTACCTGACAGCCCTTCATTTAATTTCGGTAATGAATTAAATAAACCATATGCATTTGTTGAGTCGCAAGGGTTTAGCGATTATAAACCAGCTGTGTATTCGAGCATATTCACTCTTGACGGTATTGATGTGACAATGCAAGATGATGGTCAAGGCAATCTTCTTGCAACAACTATCAATGTCCCAACAAAAGCGATTCTAAAAAGAAACATCGGAACAGTTGATTATGAAACTGGCGTCGTTAAATTATCTAATTTTGAAACATCTGAATATGAAGGAAATGCAATTAAAATTTATGCGAATACAAAAGCAAAGAGTTTTGAAAGTCAACAAGATAGAATATTAGAATTGAAGGCATCGGATATTAATTTAAATGTTTCGCCAGTATCATCAATCAAAAAGGCAGCAGGATTTGCGACAATAGGATCAACTACACAACCAGTATATAATCCCGGATCTGATATCAGTGTTGCAGGCGAGGGTGAATAAATGATTACTAAAAGTCCTCAATCTATTTTAATCACAAATCAATTTCCTCAGGTGTATCGAAATGATGCTCCTGAGTTTGTTGCGTTTATAGAAACATATTATGAATATTTAGATGAGGCATTAAATCAAGATTATTTTAAATATACAGATATTGATGAGACATCTATACGATTTTTAAAATATTTTGAAAAAAAATATCTCACTAATATTGAACTTCCTGATGATGCAACACCTCAAATTATTATAAAGCATATAACAGATTTATATAAAAGAAAAGGTTCCGAGGAAAGTATTCGCCTCCTCTTTAAATTATTTTTTGATGAAGATATCGAATTATTTTATCCTTCATCATCATTATTATCACCTTCAAATTCTTTATATTATTTCAATTCCTATCTTGAAATGCAACCTGTGTATTCGCCATTTGATTATGAAATAACCAAAGGCATGAGAATCCTAGGACAAATAACCGGCGCATCTGCATACGTTGAAGAAGTTTTGTTTAAATCATTTGAAGGTGTAATAAAACCTTTAGTATTTTTAAGCAACGTTCAAGGTGAGTTTACAATTGATGACAGGTTAATCGCATTAGATGAGTTCGGAAACATTTCATCTTTTGTGTCCGAGTCAATTGCAGGATCAATTTCAAACGTTATATTTACCAATATTGATGATTCATCTCCCGGAAATTCCATTGGAGATGAATTTAACATTGTTGTCAAAGACCCTAGTCCTACGGCCCCAAAGGGTTTTTATGGTCGAGGTATGGTTAAATCGATTGCTGAAACGACTTCGGGATCAGTTAAGCTAGATCTAATTGAATCTGGGTATGGATATACAATTCCGAATAAACTTGCAACTGGTCGTACAGGACTAGATATCGATGCATCTCCAGCAAATGTCATTTCTTTTAGATATGTGCATTTGAACGATGTTGAACCTATTCCTAACGCAACACATGCTATAAAATTTCAAAATGATGTTGATTATTACAGAGTAGTGAGCGTCAACCCAGTGCCAAATACGTCAGGCGATCCTTTACCTTATGCACTATCTGTTGAGAATGGGTTGCGTGTGGCGGATGAAGGACAATATGTGACAATAAATCTTACTACTGACGGAACAATTACCGATTCAACAACAATAGCCGCTATTATTTCTGGCGATGTAAATAATGATGATTATTTCTACACAGGAAATTTAGAGTTTACTGTCGTTGGCGGAGAAGGGTCTATTGAGTTTTATATTAGCGATGATATTAGAACAGAGGTTCTTGAAACATTTACAATAACATTAGATGCACTTGATTCTAATGGTGATCCTACAGGTCAGCCATCTGTATCGTTTACAATTAACGACACATCAGCTTCTGATGGCGATTCTACGACAATTTCGGCAATTAGACCTACGTATAATGTTGTTGTGTCAAGTCCCATAAAAAAATCATTCATTGTAAATTCGTCTGTTGATGTGTATGATGCGCAATTGGTGACAGATTTATTTTTAAGCAATCAAGTAATAGAAATTGATCCGACATCTATTGCAAAATTTACCTTGTCGCAAATCGCAAATGAAGTTTATCGAATTGTTAATAAATTAACAACTTCCTCTGATCCTTCAGATAGTGATGTTGAAGCATTGTGGAATTTTTTAAATGCTACCAATACTAAAACAGAATACAAAAATGCAGATATCAATAATACAGGTTCTGTTACAGAAATTGATTATAATATTATTGTCAATGCTTCTAATGGCGATACGGATTCAATACGACTCATAGGCGATAGATTTGATGCATTCACAAAAGGTTCTTTCAATGAATTAGAAACAATCACATATCAAGATCCAAACACTTTAAAAGTAAGTTCAGGTCGAGTGATTAAATATAATGAGCCTCTGTTGTATATTCAATCATCTTTATACACTTCTTTTCCTGAAAATTCTGATGATGTGACGATTGAAATTATCAGAGAAGATTTTACTGCTTTTGTCGGAAAGAATATAACTCAATTTAACGACTCGGCTTTATTTGAAATTTCTGAATTAGGCGAATTCACCGAAACAGCAAATGTTTGTGTTACAACAATTGATAGCTTTTTTAATAATACAATTGATGATTATGTAAATGAAACTATCGGATCATCTTTGACCTTTAAAGAATTTCAAATAGGCGATATAGGATCTTTTAGAACTCTTGACTCTGGTATTTCTTACTCAAACGAAACATATGCAATAGCAAATCAACCTTTTATTTCAACATTTAATGTTCGTAGTTTTTATGTTGTTTTTGATAATATTGATATTGTTTTGATTGAGCCTGATATAATGACTCAAGACACATTTGACTTTCAAGGTAACCCATATACTGCGAGAGCCCAATTTGACCACAGAGAAGGTGATAAATATTATTTTAATTTGAAATCTTTTTATGGGTTTGTCGATGACTTCCCAGTATATATACAGAATCAAAGTTTCAATTTAAGTGTAGTTGTTAATAATTTAGAATCTGATATAATGGGTAATAATGCAAACGTTGTATCAAAAACCTCTTACGGAAAAGGACAAATAACAGAAGTACAAATTCTTGATACTGGATATAACTATACAAACGGCGCAAAAATTAATCTGGTTGATGACAACGGGAAAATATTATCTTCGGGTACTTGTGAAGCTCGAGGAACGGGGTTTTCAAAAGGACAATGGAAAACAACAGCTTCTGATTTAAATCAAGAAACTAGAGTGATCCAAGATAATTTTTATTATCAAGAATTTTCATTCGATTTAGGTTCGAGTATTCCTCCTGAGCGATATAACAACTTTGTACAAGATACTGTACAAGTTGCAGGAACGAAAATGTTCTCAACGCCATTAATAAATACAATAAATGATGTTTCACCAGAAATAACAACTGAAATTGCATTCTTTGAAATTAAGAAAGATCCAATTATCACAGAAAGCGAAACCGGTTCAGAAAATCCAAGATATCCTGAACAGAAAATTGTTACAGAAGAAGGTGTATTTGGTATCCTTCCTTCAGAAGAATTAGTTACTGTTGAAGCAGTCGCATTGACAACACTTACTATATAGGAATAACATGACCAGTAAAGTATTAACAGAAAAGTTTAAATCGCAAAATGCTCTAGACTTTTATAACAACTTAAATGTTGAGACGTATCATGTGATGGCATCATGCGTTACGGATATTAGTGGCGATGTTGTGAATTCTGTTGCAGCAAAAAATGAATTTTTACGTCGAGTCATTTTTGGAAATAGCATCACAAAAGACGATGCGAGATTTTTGTTTAGAAAAATAAGCTGGGTTGATGGAAAAATTTATACTGAATATGATGATGTTGTTGATTTGACAAACAAAGATTATTATGTTACAATATTAATCGGAGATATCGATGAGGCAAGTTATCGTGTGTACAAATGCATTAATAATAATGCAGGATCTGCATCAACTGTAAGTCCATCAACTGTTTCATTTGGCGAAATGGATGATGGTTACTTTGGAACGTCAGATGGATATATTTGGAAATACATGTTTGACATTACTCCATCCGAATACACAAAATATCAAACTGTTTCTGCATTACCTTACAGACCTTTGAGTTCATACAATGCTAATGACGGCATATATAACATGAAAATTTCAGAATCTTCTGATCTTGCTTTAACTCTTTTTTCTGAACATAATTTGGGTGCATGTCAAATATTATCAACATCACAAGATGCAGATGGTAATTTTGCGAATCGAGTTCAAGTTATTAATCAATTGATTAACATTAAAACAGAAGAAAATGCATATGTCGGAATGACATTAGAGGTCAATGGCGAACTATATGATATTATCGGTTCATCGAAACCTTCAAATTTAACCGGAAACATTCTTATCATAAAAACAAACGAAGCACCTCCTATTCAAAAGTGTTTTGTGAAACCAAAAATTACGATTACGAATAGCAATAATGGCGGAATAAAATGTCAAGCATCTGGTATTTTGGATGAATTCGGTCGCTTGGTTCGTGTTCATTTTAATGAGCATGGTTCAGGTTATACATATGCTAATGCAAAACTAGAATTACCTAGAGCACTTTCTCAATTTAGAGATATTGTTAGTTTGCGTCCTATTGTATCACCCGCAGGTGGGCATGGAGCCGATCCTGTTATTGAATTAAAGATGAGTTCAATTGGCATTGTTACGAATATTGTAGCAGACAGTAACACAAACACTCCGGGAACAAATACATATACTCAAGTAGGGCTTGTTAAAAATGCAAGTTTTACGACCGATGAATCAACTCCGTTATTCTTTGACAACAGAAATAAGTTGATTGTATTAGGTGACGTTACAAATAGCATTGAACCCAATAAATACATCGTTCAAGAAAATGATGAGACAGTGTATGGGTATATACATGAAGTGAATTATGATGCTGATTTGAACATAACAGATGTCTGGATTGTGGATTATGTGGGTCCTGCACAAACACAATTAACATCAGGTATCGCTCAAATTAAAAATGCACCAAATGCGACAGACGGTATATCATTTGAAATAAATAATATAGAACAGGGTGGATATGTAGACAAAACAGGCGATTTGCTTCATTTTGTTAGCTTTGATCCCATTACACGTACAACTGAAAACGTTGAAAAGATTAAATTCGTTTTTGACTTCTAAGAAAGAGATATAATAGATGGCAATCAATACAGACTTAAATGTTTCACCATACTTCGACGACTACGATGAGACAAAGCAATACCATCGTGTTCTCTTCAAACCTGCACGTCCCGTTCAGGCACGTGAACTCACGCAAATGCAAACTATTTTGCAAAATCAGGTAGAGCGTTTCGGATCAAACATATACAAAGAAGGCACTATTATTTCTGGTTGTGATTTTTATTCGATTGACGACTTAAAATATGTTAAAATCACAGATTCGTTCACAGGATCATTAGCAGAGTTTTTGCCGAGATACGCAACCTTAGACGACTCTCAGTCAAACGGCGGCGTTGAAATTGATGATTATCTTTCATATCGTGTAGAAGGTCAAACAACCCGTCTTACTGCACAAATTGTTAATGTTTCTGACGGATTTATTACACGTAATCCTGATTTAAAAACTTTGTATATCAAATATACAGGTACGAATGACGGTGAAGTGTCTACACAAAATGAATTTAACGCAGGCGAACTGCTTTTCGTATATGACCCATTCGGAAACTTTGTGACTGAATTAACAACATCAACTTTAGCTAACCATGTCGGTAGCAGTTTAGGTTATGGTGTTGATAATGGCGTTATTTTCCAAAAAGGTCATTTCTTGTATGTTGATCCGCAAAACATCATCATATCAAAATATACTAATACCCCAAATAATATTGTTCTGGGATTTGATATAGAAGAATCAATTGTTAATTCCAATCAAGACAATACTTTACTTGATAATTCACAAGGATTTCTAAACAAAAACGCTCCGGGAGCTGACAGATTAAAATTGACTCCAGCACTTGTCAAATATGACCTCGGCGAACAACCTGAAGATTTCTTTGCTGTTGTTACATTTAAGTCTGGCGAAGCAGTTTCTATCCGTGACATTACAGAATTTAACTCAGTTGAAAAAGAGATGGCAAAGAGGTCATTTGACCAATCAGGCAACTACGTATCACGTGGAATGCGTGTGTCACTTGAGCCTGGTGCTGACGATAAAGTTTTTGCTGCTGTGTCACCAGGCACTGCATATTCATCAGGGTTCGAATTGTCTACAGTTGGCACAAGATATTTTGAAATTGAACCTGTCACTGAAACATCTGAAACAACCGCACAACGAACAGGTGTAAAGTACGGCGGATATTTGCCGGTGGGTGAAATTACAATACCATTTGATATCTCAGGTGCGACAACATACAAATTGTATAATTCATCTGGAACAGAAATTGGGACATGTAATGTTCAAAACGTCGAATCTGGAAAAATTTACATTTATAATATTCGTAAATCTGTTGGGTTTGAAGATGAGCGTATCGGTAAAATCGGCAACAACACAACAGACGCTATCACCACAACAGGTAGTGTTTTAGAACAACAATATGCACCAGCGGTTCATAGAATCGGAGGCATTGGCGTATCAGATGTTAGTGAAATTGCATTAACCAGACGTATTAAATTAGATTTATCTGGTTCAACATCAACTAGCGTAATTAATTTGCCATACACTGCATCTCTTGCGCCTATCGATAATCAAAATATTGTTGTGATAGATCAAACTAACACCCAGGTGACTGTTAACTCAACACAGATTATTAATGATGGCAATGCAAATCCTGTATCATTACAATTGAATCTATCAGCTCCTATTACGCCTGACGGATCACATGTGTATTATGACGAGCAAAAAGCAAATGCAAATCCAGATTTTAAATCTTCGCTAAAAATTCACGTAAGAACAGCGTATTCATCACAATATAGACGTGCATCTTTAGGTGTTCCGGATGCATATGAATTAGTTAGTGTGCGTCATTGGGATGATGCGGGCAATTCATTAGTTGCAGATGTTACAGATAAGTTTGTTCTTCGTTCAAATCAAAAAGACAAATATTATGATTTGTCGTATATCGAATTGAAAGGCGGCGAGGAAATCACAATAGGAAGTCAACAAAGTTTAAAAGTTGAGTTCAAAGTATTCAGACATGACAACACAACAGGTGATGGATTCTATGTTGCAAACAGTTATGTGAATATTAATAGAGAAGATATTCCGCAGTTTACAGGCACAAATGGTGTTGTATATGATCTTGCGTCATGTTTTGATTTTAGACCTGCTGTGCAAGGCAATGTGCAATACAGCATCACAGACGCCGGTGCATCATTTGCAATCAACTACGAGTTAGTTGCTAAGTATACGCCTACACCAAAAAATCTTGTTTCTACAACAATCGCCCCTCCGAGCAATAATTCAACTATCTCATCTACAACTGTAACATATTTGTCTCGTGTTGATCAAATTACTATTGACAATTCAGGTGAAATGACATACAGAAAGGGTAAGCCTGCTAAAACTCCAAGCATTGCATCAACACCTGATCTTGTTTTGGCGGAAATAGTTGTTCCGGGCAATCCTGTTACAATGAATGGTGTATATGCACCAAGATTGAAAAACGTATCAATTCGTGCATATACAATGAAAGATATTGCAAATATTGAAAGTCAGATCAACAGAATTCTTGAAATTTCTGCAACATCAATGTTGGCTCAAGAAGCCAACAGTTTGTTAATTACTGATGGTGCGGGCAATAACAGATTCAAAAATGGTGTTATAGTCGATTCATTTAGAAATATGAGAATTGCCGATGTGACAAATCCAGAATTTTTTGCAGGTATTGACAAATTTAGGCAACGACTAACGCCACCAGTTAAGCAGTTCCCTATCTATTTAAAGAGATCTAGTTCAACAAATGCGTCTCAGTGGCCAGAAATTATAACAAAAGCTGCAACCGGCATTGACACTGTCTTGTCGCAGACATACGGCACCACGTATCGTAATCTTGTACAAGGAACATTCTTGTACAAAGGTCAAGGAGAAATTTCTCCTCATTATGACGGCGGTCACGATGTGACAACAAATCCAGAACCCGCAACCATCAACATTGACTTTGAAACACCTTTAAACGCTTTAAATGCGAATATCATGGAGCTGTTAAAACTATCAGGTGCTGATACAAGTGTTGATGAAGTCGGGCGTGAAGTCACAGGTTCAGCAAGAAACACAGCAGGTGGTCGAGCAGGTACAGATGAAATCACAACTATCACCGAACAATTCAGAACATATGAAGTTCAACAATCAGGAACATCTATAAAAAATACTAAAGTCGGCGAGTTCTTAACTAGCGCTGAGTTTAAACCATATATGGAGTCAAAAGAAGTAAAAATTCTTGTATATGGTTTGCGTCCTAATGCACAACATTATTTCTATTTTGAAGAAGATGCAGTTTCTGCAATGACAAAACCTGGCAGATTAGGTGCGCAGATTGGAAATACCCCACGTGCAACAGAAATCGTGTCAAACGGCTCATATGGTGACCCTGTATATTCTGACAATAATGGTCAATTGATTGCAATTTTCAAGATTCCTGAATCAACATATCTTGTAGGCGAAAGAATGCTTGAAATTGTAGATGTTGATGATTACAATTCTATTGACACTGCGAGATCATCATACGCAAACTTTGCTTATAATGCATTTAATTTTGATTATGAGAAACAAGCATTGACTGTTAACACACGTGTTCCTCAATATGATGCTGTTAAAACAAAAGATTTCACTGATACACGTGATATTGTTTCACGCTTTATCCCTGATCCGCCCAGAAGAAACCGAGATCCGTTGGCACAAACATTCTATATTAAGAAGTCAGCGGCTCAAGGCAACAAGTATGTATTTATCGATTCTATAGACGTATATTTTAAATCGAAATCCGCAACAAAAGGCGTATCAGTTGAAATTAGAGAAGTTATAAATTCATACCCCTCACGTCAAGCGGTTCCTTTTGGATCTGTGCATTATAACAGTAAAGAGATTGATGGGCAAGGAACATTGGTTAATAAAATCAAAGTTTCAAATGATGGGTCTCTTGCAACGAACTTTAAATTCTCTAATCCTGTTCGTGTTAATACTGAGCGTGAATATGCAATCGTTGTGAAACCTGATGGCGGCGATCCATCATTTAACGTGTTTACAGCAAAATTGGGTGAGAGAGATCTTGCAACAAATAAATCAATTGTTCAGGACTGGGGTGATGGAGTATTGTTCTCATCAACGAACAACAGAACATGGACGGCCCACGGTGATGAAGACCTTAAGTTTAATATTAAGGTTTTGAAGTTCTCTATTGATGATACGCAAGTTAACTTTGTGGCTGATGATATGGAATTTTTCACTGTTGCCGATGTGACTGGCAAATTTGAATTAAATGAAATCGCATATGTGAAAGACACGACAACAACTGTCAATGCAGGTGTTGTCGTATCAAACCCAACTCAAATTGAAACAGCTGATCAATCAGGCATTAATATTCTTGTTGGGCAATATGCTATTATCGAACAAAATGATGAGGTATGGGCGTCTAAAGTTACTAGTGTTGATGGGTATACTGCAACAATCGAAGAAGCATCGCCAATTGTTGGCGCATGTACTTTATCATTAGGGATTGGCGGATATATCACACATTTCAACCCATCTCGACCTGATCAAGTACACATTAAAAAATCAACTGCGACACAAGCATCAAGATTTATTAATGGGGGAACTCAAATTATTCGAGGCATAAATTCAGGCGCCTTTGCAACAATTGAGACTGTTGATGATATTGGGTTGTCTAGCTTACAAGCACACATGTACAAAGCCGAGTCACAAAATTCATTTGTAGATTTCGATTTAATGAATGGTTCAATTGTGCAGGCACCCGCACCTACTAATGATGAATTGTATTTGCTTTCAAATAACCGTGTTGTAGAAAGTTTATCAAACATCATTGGAGGAACTTCTCTGCAAAACTTTAAGATCAGAGGAACATTAAAAACGAATGCAAATGAATACGCAAGTCCTATTGTTGATGATGATATTAGTTTGCTGCAAGGTTATAAATACTATATAACAAATAATGAAAATACAACAGCGAAATATGTATCACGTGAAGTATCATTGAATTCTGATTTGTATGCTGAGGGACTTAAGGTTTTTGCTGCATGTCACAGGCCTGATGGCACTGATATCAAAGTGTATGCAAGATTCAAATATAGAGATGATATTGAAAATTTGAGCGAATGGAAATTGTTGACAAATTTAAATGAATCTATGTTCTCAAACTCAGAAAGTATTCAGGATTATAGGGAATTTGAATTTGAGTTAGCAGAAAATGATGAAAAGGAATTTATTACCTTCCAGTTGAAATTTGTATTATTATCACCTTCAATTGGTCAAGTACCTTACGTATTTGACTACAGAGCAATAGCGGTAACCTAATATGGCAAATACAGTTCAACCTATATTAAATAATGATAAGCAAGCATGGCGAGCCGCAAAAGCTCGCCGTGAACACTTGAAAACAATTAAAAATTTGCAAGAAAAGTGTGATAGGCTTGAAAAGGTCGTAGAGCAATTACAGCAAACTGTCAACGGATTAATGAAAAATGAGTAGAAATATATCAATTATAAACTCCACAGATAATTTTCAAGAGTGGTTTAATATAACAAACCAACTTGTTGAAACTGCTCAAGCATCTGTCACCATAGGTGATAATGAAATTAACACGGGTAATGTAATTTTGAATGGTGCCTTGGCATCAGCAGATGTGTATACTAATACAATTCAAGTTCAAAATGAAAATACTGACACGCTAAGCATTAACAATTCAACATCGATCACTTCTGCGACAGAATATCCATTTAAAATTATTAGCACGCTTGATGCAGAGGCATTACCAACATCTGGATTAAAACAAGCATTTGTAATCAATAGTGTTGCATTATGGGAGATGGGACCGACTGTTAACCCTAGAACATTTGAAATCAAAAACAATGAAGCAAACTACACGTTACAGTTAATTACAAATGAAGATCTTCAATCGGGCACATTGGTCGGAACAAATATTAAAATATCTGACGATATGCTTCCAGATGAAATCAGTTCAAATATCACAGGATCAGCAGGCACGTGTTTGTCATGGGCACAATCAAGAACAGTGACATTTGCATCAGGAGATGTTTCAGGAGAGTTTACGATTGATGGATCAACAGACATCAATAATATCGTTTTAAAGGTTGCAGACAATTCGCACAAACATACAATTGCAAATGTTGAAGGGTTGCAAGCCGCTTTAGACAGTAAAGCTGGACAATCATCTGATATCTATAACATTGCCAATCTTGAAGGTTTTGGAATATTAGTTAAATCAGGCCCTGCTGCATATTCGGTTGTCACGTTTGAGGCAGGAAGCGGCATATCTATTGAAAATTCAGCAGGCATTGGTGGAAATCCTACTATATCACACCAACCGGGTAATGGTGATCTTGAATCTCAGGATAATGCAGATTCAACAAGCAAGTTCATTAAAAATATCTCAGTCGACGCATTTGGACACATATCAAGTGTATCATCTGGTGATGTGCCATTAGGAAAATCATTTGTTTCATCTAAAATTACGTTAACTGAAAGAGGTAGTGGCTCATTGCAACATAATTTGAACGCAACGCCATCTTTAATAAAAGGTTTCATCGAATGTACAACAGGCGAATACGGATTTTCTAAAGGTGACATGATTCCACTAGAGGCATTATCATCTTCATTCGTCACATATGGATGTAATAGTACAAATATCTTTTATAGATTAGCTCCGACAATTACACTTTCAGCATATGGTGAAGGCACAGGCAGCACAATCGCCCCTGTAACGTTAAACAAGTCGAGATGGAAATTAGTTTTAAAAGGATGGGTGTAAATGGGAATTCGAATTAGTCCTGGTTGGCCATGGCCTTATAAGCCTAATACGATTGCATTGAGAGGCACTATTAGAGGCGAGTTTGGAGGATCAGGAGAAGATGCTATAAGCGAATATTATCGTGGTGGGAGTCGCATACCTAATACAGGTGATTGG
>Ga0209555_10001389_pt1 | contig 18679 bp, 14 predicted proteins | sample SaaInl85LU_5_DNA_FD_184643 | JGI IMG/M metagenome (GOLD analysis project Ga0209555, IMG submission 184643) | Marine microbial communities from expanding oxygen minimum zones in the Saanich Inlet - ESP_85LU_5_DNA (SPAdes) (version 2) | ecosystem: Environmental > Aquatic > Marine > Intertidal... | reverse complement strand
CCAAAGTGGCCCCTAAGCCCATAAAAAATCCATAGTATATCGTTTCAATCACGTTTGCCTCCTTCTCGGTCACCTTTTAGGAAAGTAGTTCAAGACCTTCAGACGGTCCATCACACAAGCAACGTCCGCGGATCCGCGATCAAACCGGCGAGATGAGCCACAAAACGAGCGGCTTCTGCGCCGTTAATCACCCGGTGATCATAGCTGAGATCCAGAGGTACCATTGGCACTGGTGCGAAGGCTTCCCCATTCCAAACCGGTGTCATTTCTGTGCGGGTTAATCCCAGAATAGCGACTTCAGGTGGGTTCACAATCGGCGTGAAGGCCAATCCTCCAATACCGCCAAGATTAGTAATGGTCATCGACGCCCCGCCCATCTCTTCGGGTTTTATCTTTCGCGCCTGTGCCCGTTTGGCCAGGTCGAAAATCTCTGAAGCAATTTGCCACAGACCCTTCTCGTCCACATTTCGAATTACTGGTACCATTAGCCCATATTCTGTATCCACAGCGATACCGATATGCACATACCCCTTGAGTACCAGCATTTTTCCGTCAGGGGTCAAGGACGCATTGAAACGCGGGAAATCACGGAGAGCATGCGATAAAGCCTTCACATGAAAGGCTAAGGCCGTCAGCTTAATATTTCGAGCCATGGCCTCAGGTTTCAGATCGCTGCGAAAGGCTTCAATGGCGCTGACATCCGCCCGATCATGATGCGTGACCTGTGGAATCATTTGATTGGCCGCAGCGAGGTTTTCCGCGGTTACCTGTTTAAAGCGGCTCATTGGCTCTTCTGTCACCGGGCCAAATTGGCTGTGATCCACATCCCAATGTGACGGTTGCGCCGCTGCCACCGCGGATTTCGCAGTTTGCAAAATATCTTCACGAGTGAGGGTTTGTCGGCCTAGTGTGCGCGCCAAGACTTCCAAGTCAACGCCCTGCTTTTGAGCCAAAACCCGCACGGAGGGAGCCGCTATAATATCAGACATCACAGCCTCACCAGCTCGCTGAAATATATTGCGTTTCCATGAATTCCAGCATGCCCTCATGACCACCTTCGCGCCCTAGGCCCGATTGCTTTGTGCCGCCAAAAGGCGCGGCAGGATCAGATACCAAGCCGCGGTTAAGCCCTACCATACCATAATCCAACCGCTCACAAACCTGCAAAGCTCGCTTCATATTCTCAGAAAATACATAGGCCACCAGCCCGTATTCCGTGTCATTGGCGCGGCGAATAACGTCTTCTTGATCGGTAAAAAGCTGCAGGGCGGCTACGGGACCAAAAATTTCATCATGCACACAATCGGACGTTTCAGAAACATTCGACAGAACCGTCGGTGGGTAATAAAAACCCGTTCCCTCAGGTGTTACTCCCCCACATTCGACTTTCGCACCTTTCGCGACAGCATCAGCAACAAAAGCTGCCACTTTATCGCGGGTGTCGGCGTTGACCAAAGGCCCCACATCGACAGTCGGGTCTGCCCCATCGCCTAACTTCAACGCGGCCATCGCGGCAGTCAGTTTGGTCGTGAAGGCCTCCGCGATGTCTGCATGAACATAAATGCGATTTGCAGCCGTGCAAGCCTCGCCGAGATTACGCATTTTGGCCAGCATCGTACCTTCTACGGCTAGATCCAAATCTGCATCTTCAAAGACAATCAATGGCGCATTGCCTCCCAATTCCATGGCGGGTTTCAATACTTGATCCGCAGCTGAATGCAGCAATTTGCGGCCAACGCCTGTGGATCCAGTGAAACTGACAACTCGCACACGCGGATCATGCAACATATGATCCACTAAAGCGCCAGTTTTGCGCGATGGCAGCACATTGACCAAACCTTTTGGCACGCCCGCTTCTTCCAGGAGTGGCATCAAGGCCAGCATGGTCAAAGGTGTCTCAGAGGCCGGCTTGATAATTACAGCACAGCCGGCAGCCAAAGCCGGAGCAATTTTCCGCGTCCCCATCGCAGCCGGATAATTCCACGGGGTGACCAGCACGGCCAGCCCTGCAGGCTTATGCTGCACCAGTATCCTTGCACCGGACGCGGGCGCATGGGTGATCATCCCATCAGCTCGGACAGCTTCCTCGGCGAACCAGCGGAAAAATTCTGCTGCATAGGCCGCCTCGCCCATAGCGTCAGCCCGAGCTTTTCCATTTTCCAAAGTGATTAACCGCGCAAATTCTTCCAGTCGCGCGGTCATCAACTCCCAAGCTCTTCGCAGGACTTCTGATCTGTGCCTTGGTGTTTGCGCAGCCCATATCACCATGGCAGCTTCGGCCGCATCCAACGCCGCGTCTGCGTCTGCGATATCGGCAGAGGCTACGGAGGCAATCACCTCCTCTGTGGCCGGGTTGAGCACATCGAAACGCTCTTGACCTGAGCCCTCCTGCCAAAGTCCATTAATATAGAGGTTCGTGTAGTCCATGGTTCATACCTTTTAGATCAAAGCAAATGGCGAAGCGGTTGCTCCATCCGACCTGCGAATTCAGTTAAAAAAGAAAGGGCTGCATCAGCACTCATTTGGCCTGCGCCGCATTCGAATGTGAACGAAAATTGGTCTCCTTGGCTTAGGATGGTGAGCGTTGGCAGCCCATCCGAACAATTTTCAATCGAACTGATCGCAGATTGGCGCAAATCTTGAATGAGGATTTGCGCCTCAATATTAGCCTGATCTGGCAGAGCCTTGCCCAACCCAATACCGTGAGGATTGCTGAAGAGCTGAGTTTTCGAAAAATGCCTATACGCAACAATGATATCCGAGCCGCCAGACGCCCATGCGCCAGCGGCAAGACCAGAGATAACGGCACCAGTGGTTGGGCCAGCGGACTTTTGTGAGACAAAAGACATAATTTCACCAAACGGTACAGCACTGATCTGTGCGGTCAGTCGACGCAAGGCTGGTGCACCAATAGACACAGGAGTGTTGGCCGATATATTTTCAAGCTCCGCTAAATCTGAAACATGGAAAGGCTGGACATGGCCAGCCTCGACCAGTTTTTGCAAATCCAACCCACGCTCATGCGCCAAACGGCGCGTTTTGGGGGATGCCAGAATGCGACCAGATTTGGGTTGAAGCTGGCTTTTCTCCGTGCGTTTGCGATCTCCAGGTGGCGGTGCCACCGGCGATTGCGTGGCCGGCAAAGACGGCTCAGTCACCGGTGTTAGTACGTCGCCGCGCGTACGTTGGACGGGGGTTTCAGGTTTTACAGAGCTGATAATAGCAACATCATGGCCCACGGGAACATCTTCCCCAGCCGCTGCGAGGAGGGCGGCAACGAAGCCGTCAAAGCCTGCGGTGACTTCCATGGTGCTCTTATCTGTTTCAACTTCAAAGAGAACCTCATCCGCCGACACCGCATCCCCAGGCTGCTTTAGCCAATTGACCAAAAGTCCAGTATCCTGTGTCATGCCAAGTGCAGGCATGATGACAGATTGTCCTTCAGGAAGCGCGTCTTCCTTTGCGGCAAATTGAGGCGGCTGTTCCTCGGCCACCGAGGCAATCGGCACCGCCGCATCTTGCGATGCCGCGATGACTGCAATCACCTGTCCAACAGGCACCTCATCACCGGACTTAGCAGAAATTTGAGTGAGGAAACCCGCATGTCGGGCCTCTACCTCCATAGTGGCCTTATCCGTTTCCACTTCAAAAAGCGCGTCGCCAATCGCAACCGCATCCCCAGGCTGTTTGAACCAACTCACGAGAAGGCCGCTGTCTTGCGCCATGCCCAGCGCCGGCATAATCACATCATGAGACATTTATCATCTCTCCAGCCATCAGTCTCCTGGCGACCGCGACAACGCCTTCTGGCGTTGGCACCGTTATATCCTCTAGCGCTGGTGAAAACGGAATTGGTACATCCATAGCGCCCATGCGAATGACTGGTCCATCTAGATGATAAAATGACTGTTCCATAATCCGGGAAGCGATCTCTGAGGTGATTCCGAAAGATTGGTGGCCCTCATCTATCACGATACAGCGGCTGGTTTTCCGCACAGAGGTATTGATTGTATCCATATCCAAAGGCACGATGGTCCGCGGGTCGATAACTTCTGCACTTATGCCCTCTACGGCAAGGATTTCGGCCGCCTTTTCAGCCACCTGCACCATAGAGGAGGTACCAACCAGTGTTATATCCGAACCTTCGCGTTTGACGTTGGCAACACCGAACGGGATGAGAAATTCCCCCTCAGGCACCTCGGCCTTATCTTGATACATCAACTTATCTTCGAAAATTACCACCGGGTTATTGTCTCGAATAGCGGTTTTTAGAAGGCCTTTGGCCTCCAAAGCCGACGACGGCATGGCAACTTTGAGACCAGGAATATGAGCCACGATCGCGTGCAAAGACTGGCTGTGTTGCGCCGCAGAGCGCCGCGTAGCCCCCATATTGGTGCGCAAAACCAGGGGAACATTGAGCTTGCCACCTGACATATAGTGGGTTTTTGCGGCCTGGTTGCAGAGTTGATCCATGATCAAAAATATAAAATCGCCAAACATAAGATCTACAATTGGCCGGCTACCGGTCATCGCAGCGCCCACAGCAATGCCCATAAATCCCGGCTCGGCAATGGGCGTGTCAATCACCCGATCCGTGCCAAATTCTTCAACCAAACCTGATGTAATCTTAAACGGCGTACCCGCTTCTGCAACATCTTCGCCAATCAAAAAGATTGTCTCATCGCGGCGCATTTCTTCCGCGATCGCTTCATTTACTGCGGTGGAAAGAGTTATTTCACGCATTATGCGGTCTCCACGAATACATGCATATCGACTTCCGTCGCATCTGGATATTTTGCCTCAAGCGCATAGGCGACGGCGGTGGCCGCATCAGCTTTGATTTCAGTCTGAATTGCATCCAAGTCCTCTTGGGTGCTGAGGCCTTCGTCGGTCAACCATTTGCCAAAATTTCTGATAGGATCTCGAGATTCATGCCATTGTTTTTCTTCATCTTTAGCGCGATAATATTCACGGTTAATATCGCCAACATGGTGTCCATGATACCGGTAAGTTTCGAGTTCAATAAAAAACGGTCCCTCGCCCTTGCGGCAACGCGCCACCAATTTTTGCGCCAAATCATTAACGGCCAAGACATCTTGACCATCAACTTTGAAGGCCTCGATCCCAAAGGCTTCTGCTCGGGCGGTGATGGAGCCGGCAGCAATTTCATCCGTACGGGTATATTCAGAATAGCCATTGTTTTCGCACGCGTAAATGACCGGAAGCGTCCAGAGCGCCGCCATATTCATCACCTCATACATCAAGCCCTGCGCCGTCGCTCCATCTCCAAAAAAGCAGACGGTGACATCATCACGCCCCAAACGTTTGGCCGAGAGCGCCGAACCTGTCGCAATCCCCATAGAGCCACCAACAATCGCATTCGCACCAAGGTTCCCGTTGGATTGATCGGCAATATGCATCGAGCCGCCCTTGCCGCGGCAATAACCCTCTTCCTTACCCAAAAGTTCACAAAACATCTGTTTAAAATCTGCGCCTTTAGCCACACAATGCCCATGTCCGCGATGAGTTGAGGTTATTTTGTCAGTGACCTTCAAGGCTTCACAAATCCCTACAGCAACGGCCTCCTCTCCCGAATACATATGGGTCAGGCCCGGCATTTTAGCGGAGAGGTACAGCTGATTTGCCTGATCTTCGAAACAGCGGATCCGCACCATTTGACGAAACATACGCAGGTATTCGTCGCTATTATTCTTCGGATTAGTTGGGCTCATAGTCTGGTTCTCATTAAAATGGCCTGGACCAGCACTCTGGTCCAGGCAGTTGGGGAGTTTAGTACCGATTGGCAATTGGAAGTTCTTCTGCGGGGAATAGACTGATGACCTCACAGCCATTTTCCGTCACAACCACTTCCTCTTCAATCCGCGCTGCCGAATAGCCATCTGTAGCGGGACAGTAGGTTTCCAAGGCAAACACCATGCCGGTTTTGATCTCCATTGGGTGATCCATGGAAACAGCACGGCTAATTATCGGCCTCTCATGTAGTGCCAAGCCAAGACCGTGACCGAATTGCAGACCAAAGGCCTGATCTTCATTCGCGAACCCTAACTCTTGCGCTGTTGGCCAGACCGCAGCAACCTTATCGGTGGTAACACCCGGTTTGATCATCGAAATCGACGCATCAATCCATTCGCGGGCCTTTGTATAAGCATCCGTCTGCGACGGCGTTGCGCGGCCAACATTGAAGGTTCGGTAATAACAGGTGCGGTAGCCCTGATAAGACTGCAGAATATCAAAAAATGCCTGATCGCCTGGGCGGATCAACCTATCAGTGAAGTTATGCGGATGCGGGTTGCAGCGCTCACCTGAAATAGCATTGATAGCCTCAACGTCGTCCGATCCCATCTCATAAAGCATCTTGTTCGACAGGGCGACGATATCATTTTCGCGGATGCCTGGTTTTAGTTCCTCGTAGATCATGTGGTACACGCCATCCACCATCGCTGCCGCTTGGGTCAATAGTTGGATCTCATCGGTGTTTTTGATCTCACGAGCTGCCAACATGATTTGCTGACCATCAACCACGTTGAGGCCTTCCTGCTGCAATGCGTGGAACATTGCGGTTTCGGCGTAATCCACACCAACGGGCATGTCAGCCATACCTGCATCGCGGATTAATCCAGCGATTTGCTTGGCATATTTTTTCATTAAGCCAAATTCTGGCGGAATGGTCCCACGCATGCCAACAACACCAGCCAAGCAATGGCTAGGTTCGAGCCAATCTGAATGCCGTTTATGATGCTCAGCCGCTGAACCAAAATCCCAAACGTAGGGGCTGTCGTCACCGGTCAGCAAGCAGAACCGGCACATCTTGTCCCGTTCCCATTCGCCAATCTTGGTCGCCGAGACGTAGCGAATATTGTTGACATCGAACAAGAGCAAAGTGCCAGCATTCGAGTTTTGCAAAGACTGGCGTGTTCGCGCCAGGCGGTAGCGGCGCAACCGATCGTGATCTATACGACGCTCGAAATCAACCGACATATGCCCATGCGCTGGCAGCTTATCGCGCCATTCCCAATTGGGCTCAAGATCCATCGGGGTGAGTAAGTTCGGCATTAAGGCATTGCCCGGACGTTCTGACATGGAAGTCTCCTTTGAGGGTCGGCACCCTCGACGAGCGAAGGCTAATAATGCCCGCGCCGGCGCATCAACGCATCGGCACGGTTTTGTGAATTCATCAAAGCTTCGTCGATGGACTTAACACCAACCAACATGTCGTGCATTTCCTCACCAACGATGGCGATAATGTTAGAGATTTCTGGAACTGGCGGCCGCGGCCACATCTGCAAAACACCGAAACGCGCCATTTCATCCACCTTGGAAATTACCGGTGAAATTTTGCTCACTTCAGGGTCCATGCTGACGCTAAATCGCGGCGAAACCAGGCTCCCATTCTCTATATAAAGCTTTATCGCCTGAGCAGATGAAAGCGACGACAAAGCTGTCCAAATTGGATCAATTCTATTTTCAGCTACGTTGGAAGGTATCGCCAAAGCATATCCACCCAGAGGTGCCAGAGGTCTCGAGTTCAATCCCGATGGAAGGGGCAAATATTCTGTCACGCCATGCGCTGGGGAAGCTGAATTTAGCTCGAACATTGGTGCCAAAAGTGTCGCGCAGTAGGCCATACCAACTTCACCATCGGCATAGGCCCGTGCGCGCTCATACCACGACATACTCAAAATATTGCTTGGAGAGAAGCTCAGCAATTCAAGCAAATAAGCAGCCGTATCACGGGCAGCAGGAGTATTGAACATCGGCCGGAAGTTTTCACCCTCAACATTCACGCCATCAAAACCGTTTGCTGTCGGCCTCAAGTTGATCGCCGGTTGTCCAAAAGCCGCCATGCTGAACAAAAACGAATGGCCAAGTGGTGTTCCTCGCGCTGCATTCCACGCGATACCAGACATATTCCGCACCCGGCTGTGAAAAGTTTTAGCCGCTAAAAGAGTGTCTTGCACAGTGCGCGGAACATCCAAATCAAACTCATTTAGCAAATCCCGACGACATACCAGCAAATCTGGTGTGGTCTGAACTGGAATGCCAAATTGTTCCCCCTTATATTGCGCGCTCGCCATCGCCTCGGGATGAAAATCGGAGGTGTCGAAACTAGATTTCGCAATTAGATTATCAACCGGCAGAAAACGACCCGCCTGGGCCATTTCGCCAAACCATGGCAAGTCACACGCGATTAGGTCATAAGATGACCTCTCACTGTTTGAATTTCTGATGATCTCTTCGCGGAGCCGGTCAATGGAGAGCGCGCGACTTTGAATTGGTACGCCCAAAATGGATTCAAATTGTTTTTTAAGAACATGCATTGCCAAGAAAGTTGGATCCGCATGTACCAGAATTCTAAGCTCTTTTTGAAGCGGTAATTTACTGGAGAGCACGCTTGGCGGATTAATGACATTGCCCCGTTGATAGGACGCACCGTAAAAATAGCCGCCTCCCTGTCCAGACATCGACAGCCCGACCGTGCTACCAATGAGTGAATGCACCCGCCGTGCGTATTCCTGCCATTCCTGGATCAACTTGTCCGAAGGATGCAGCGAAAAGCTCTTGCCCGTGACCGTCCGGACCCGCCGAATTATCAACCCACGTTTTTCAATGTCACTGATGGCTCGAATGGCCGTGCCATAGGTAAGACCGGAGCTTTGCGCCAAAGAAGAACTGGTCGTCAACTTGCCTTCAAGGTGATTGCGCAATAGCGATACAAAAAGCTGTGTTTCGTCATAGCCTGTTTTTATGCTCAATGCGCGACGCGTTTCTTGATCTAGCTGTTCTACAAAATCAAGAAATCGAGACATTTCCTCGCTCGAAGCACCAAAACTATACCCGCGATCTTGGGTCTCAAACGGACCTTCCGGACGGTTTTTATGTTTGGAATATGACAATGTGGCGCCCTCAGCTGTTCAGGACGCCACGTTAGATAATTTTAAAATAAAAGGATCAAGCAAAAATATCCAAATTGGACAAAAATCTATCCAGATCGGATCCTCTGTCGCCTCGCCGTCAAAAGTTTTGCCATACGATCTGTATCTGCCAAGATCTGTTTGCGCCGCTGACTCTCATCAAACACGCGCGAGCCAGTTTGAAACATAATCACAACAATCAACAAAATACCAAGATAGAGCTGCACCATGAATGCCGGTGTCACGTTGAAAACCAGTCCTGTGTTAAGGAAGTTCACGGTTAGTGTGCCGATGGCCGCACCAATAACACCGCCCTTACCGCCGAGGATGCTTACACCGCCGATAAAAGCTGCCACAGTTCCAGCCAGCAAAACATACTGCAGGCCCAATGCCTGCGCTGTACCGGAACGAAGACCAATGATGGCCCCGCCCAATCCGGCGCAAAGACCTGAAATTGCGAAGACGATTATCATCGGGCGTTTTAAGCTCACGCCTGCTGCAACAGCTTCTTTACGGGCGCCACCAATGGCGTAAATTTCGCGTCCATATTTGGTGAAATTCATGAACAAAGCTACCAGTATGAACATTGCAATTACAAGCAAGCTGGCCGGCGAAAAATACCCCAGCATTTTTGTTGAAATGAAATCTGGCACACGAAAATCAGTTAGCATGACGGTTTTCTCTTCCGCCGCAAACAACGCAACGCCACGCAAAAGCATGAGTGTTCCGACGGTCAACACAATCGCGCGAACCCGCAGGTAAGCGATAAAGTATCCTTGAATCATCCCAATCGTAGTGGAGACTATCAAGGCAATCATCAGAGATGTCGGCGCGCCCAGACTGTCGGTGAACCGCACCGTTATCACAGCGGCCAGCGCCGCATTCGATCCAATTGAAAGATCAATTTCTCCAGCAATTATGCAAAGCGTCAGGGCCAAGCCAACCAAACCGAGGACTGCAAAACGTTCCATAATGGCAAATCCGGTGCGATGAGTGGCGAACAATTCATTGGTCATGGCAAAATAGCCATATACACAGCCACTGAGCAATATTGCAAAAGCGAGGTCCGGATTTGAAACAATCCAATTTTTGAGTTTTGTCATTGCCTTAATTCCTATTCTTCTGCTCGGCTACCACGGCGCACAAGTGCGAACACCATGATGCTAAAGACAATCATCAATCCGACGGCCAATACGCGTGGACCGCTATTAAAGCCATGAAGCACCATCATGTTATCAACCGTTGAAATGAATACAGCACCCAGGCTGGACCGCAGAGTCGATCCGTAGCCCCCCATGATTGAGTTCCCTCCCACCATGACCGTCGCAATTACCATAATGGTCATATCGCCAGAAGATCCGAATTCAGACGAGAAATAATTCACATGCGCGCTCGAGACTTGCGCCGAAAAGGCCACGGCGACAAAGGCCGAACAGACCGAGGCGATGATACATACCTTGATGGCCATAGCGAAATTTTCGTGCCCGGTGGCTCTGCCAGCCGCGCGATTGGCACCGATCAGATACACTTGGCGCCCAAAACTCGTTTTACGCAGAACCAGCTCTGCAACGACTGCAATGATTACAAAGGCAATGGTGATATTAGGCAAACCAAAGGTTGAGCCCGTTCCCAACCACTCCGCTCCATGAGGCCGCCGGAAGGAGACTACAAGGTTGTCACTCCACCAACTGCCGATGCCAAAGAACAGTCCGGCCGCCCCGAGGGTCACAACGATTGGGTTGCCCCCCAGACCAATCAACAGGCCTTGTACAGCGCCGGCGACAGTGGCGATGGCCATTGTGATTAAAAAGGACATCGGAAAACCAAGGCCCGCCGCCATGCAAGTTGCAAAAGCGATAATGGCCAAAGCCGCGGTCTCCTTCATCGACAGCAAAAAGAAATTGCCCGAGAGTGTTACAAAAGTCAGGCCAATGGCCATAATGCCCACAATGGCGGCATCGCGAATGATGGTTTTGAAGTTAAACAAAGTCAGAAAGTTAGGCGCCGTCGCTGCGCCTATGATGCACACTGCCATAAAGATCAAAACCAAAGCTATTACTAAAGCAGAATGATCGCGGGCAATGCGCTGAACAAAATTTGGATTGTTTGTTGTGGTTGCACTGATCATACCGTTTGCCCCTCTTGCAAGCCTGTCTCATCGAATGGATCAGTGATTTCTTTTAAAATCGCGGCGGCGGTCATGTCTTCCAATGCAATTTCGCCAACTTGAATACCACGGTAAATCGTGATCACCCGATCCGGTAGATTTGTAATTTCTTGAATGTCTGTTGAGGCTACGACGATTGCGGCGCCTTCGTCAGCAAGCTCACGCAATTTTTGATAAATTTCGGCCCGCGCGCCGACATCCACCCCACGGGTCGGTTCATTCACAAGGATAATGTCTGGATTGATGGCGAGCCATTTCGCGAGAGCCACTTTCTGCTGGTTGCCGCCGCTCAAAACGCCAGCTTCTTGCGGCAGGCGCGCGGGATCTACAGTGAATTTAACAGCATTATCCGTGACCATCTCCAGCTCAGAACGGCCAGATCGCACGCCCCAAGTAGAGATGCGTTTAAGCGCAGCCGACGACAGGTTGTCAGAGATGGGACGGCCCAAAAACAATCCGTCATGTTTGCGGTCATCCGAGCAATAGGCAATCCCAGCGTCAATGGCCTCTTTAGGAGTCTTAGGCAGGAAATTGCGGCCTTTAAAAACAAGATTGCCATCACGGGTCTGTGTCGCACCCGCAATTGCCGCCAGGATGTCGCCAGTACCACTACCAAGCTGACCTGCTAGGCCTAGGATTTCACCCGGGTAAATATCAAAAGAGATTCTCTCTAAGAAGCGGTCTGGCCACAGGTCCTGCACCTTCATCATCGGCACGCCGCCCGGTTGTTTAGCAACTCGTGCTGGGAACATATTGTTCAACTCCCGCCCAAGCATTAACTCAACCAAGCTGTTCACATCCAATTCAGCTGCTTGTCGCGGCTCTTGGCTTTCACCGTCACGCAGGACAATGATGCGGTTTGAAATTTTAAAAATTTCATCCATGCGATGGCTGACATAAACGATAGATTTTCCGCGTTTTGCGAGGCGGTTCACCATATCCAATATACGAATAGAGTCAGACTCGCCCAGAGCGGCGGTCGGTTCGTCCAAAATCAGTAATTGCGGATCGTGAGCCAGCAAACGCGCGACTTCGATCAAATGTTGTTCGCCAACAGATAGACGATCGGTCGAGATACTAGGATCAATATGTCCCAAACCAACCTCTTCCAAAAAGGGTTTGGCCATTTTGGATAGGCTTCGTTTCGTCGCGAAGGTTGGAACCTTATCACCAGCAAGAAAAATATTCTCTGCCACACTCATCGTTTTAATGAGGCTGAGTTCCTGCTGAGCCACAGCAATCCCTGCACGCTCGGCCTGAATCGGGCTGGTGAAATGCAGAGCCTTGCCATTCAATTCATACTCGCCAGTGAAACCACTGTCGAAACCACTGATGATCTTGACCATCGTTGATTTTCCAGCGCCATTTTCTCCAACAAGCCCGATGACCTCCCCAGGCATAATTTCAAAATTCGCCCCCTTCAGGGCTTGAATGGCACCATAAGAACGTTTGATATTTGTAAGCTTTAAGAGCGGTTGCATGTGGATATTCCGATGCATGAATTTAGCGGGAAAAAACCAGAAGCAAAAGGCTTTTGCTTCTGGTCATGTTTTAACGCCTGAAAGGCTTTTTATGGAAACTTACCATGCACCAGAGCAAAGTTCTTCGATGCTGTAGAGTTTGCCATCAAAACCGCGCAGAGCAGTCGTTTCAATGGTCTCTTTGGTGACCGATGGGTTTGGTGTAAAGTTGATGTAGTTTTCCAACTTGCCTGTTGCCAAGTATTCTTCCACCAATTTGATCGCCAATTGCCCTTCATGCAAAGGAGATTGCAACGTTGTGCCAAATTGCTTACCCTCTTCGATCAACTGCTTGTCACCGTTACAAACGGTGCCCACAGCAATCACGTCTTGGCCCATGACCATACCAGCTTCTTCCAAAGCCTTAATCCCACCGGTTAGGATTGCGTCGTCCATACCATACACGAAATCTATACTTTGGCCTTGAAGCGCTGCGATCATTTTTGCCGCACCCTTATAGCCGTTCGCTTGGCCAAAACCTTCGTCCACGTCACCGATAATGGTCAAATCGGAACCGGCAATTGCCTCTTTAAAAGCATTGATGGACAAATCATAACCACCATAGCTGTGAGGGTATGACAAGGCCAGTACGTTAAAGCCAGTACCACCGGCAGCCTTCTTAGCTGCGGCGGCTTCACGCATCATATAGCCTGCGTTTCGCGCCCGCAGACGATCGTCAGGACCGGCATAGCCGAAGATATATTGCTTATCTTGATCGTTTGGCAGCTGGTTGATCTTTAATACTGGCACGCCAGTCTTTGCCAGCGCTCTAAGTGAGCCCAAGCCCGCCACGGCGTCAGATGGCCACCAAATGAAGACGTCTGGCAGTTGGCCGGCAGCCAAAACTTGTTGAACTTGCTGATCTTGCTCAGCTTGGTTGAATTGGTTTTCAAAGACTTTTATGTCAAACCCTTTCAACTCTGCAGTCGCCTTAATACCCTTGATGAACTTGCCAATATAGGCTTCGCCAGCCGGACCGTTAAACGATACGATAGATCCTTCTGCCCAAGCCGAAGTGGCAGTCATCGTTAGCGCAACAGCCCCAGCAGCAAATGAGCGATATAGTTTTGTAAAATTATTCATGGCTTCCTCCCTTGGATGAATCGTTTTGATCCATCGATGCCCCGAGAACGTCCCAAATCTTCTATACTTTTATAACGGCATGTTTGTCCAACTTGGACAGGTTTGACTCAATTTGGATATTTTGGCGATTTCATCAGTTGCGTTCAATTGGGAATGTCAATTTGGATTTGTGATGAATTGGAGAAACTAATGGACCCGAACCGCCTAAATGGAAAGAATTGCCTTATAACAGGCGCAGCTCAGGGTATGGGAGCTGCCATTGGTGAGTATTACGCAGCGCAAGGCGCCAACGTCTGCCTTGGCGATGTAAATCTTGCGGGTGCTGAAGAAGTGGCGATGCGCATAAATGCAGCCGGAAATGGAAAGGCCATCGCTGTCAAACTCGACGTAACCAGCCGCGCCGACAATGCCTCCGCAGTCGACGCCACCGTTGCAGCGTTCGGTTCGCTGAACGTAGCCTTGCTGAATGCCGGTATTAACAAGCCCAAGTTTTTCATGGATATTGATGAGGACAACTGGGACAGCATCATGAACGTGAATGCCAAAGGCCAGCTGTTCGGCATGCAGGAAGCGGCGCGCCAAATGATCAAACAGGGGCCAGAAGCAGGGCCTTATAAATTAATAAATGTAGGATCGATCTTGTCGCGGGCCGCTTTTGACGACGTAATTCCCTACTCATGCTCGAAACATGCCACCCTCGCACTGATTACCGGCGGTGCGAAAGCCTTGGTGGACCACAATATCACCGTGAACGGATATGGCCCAGGCGTTGTGCGCACAGAACTCTGGGAACAGCTCGACAAGGATCTTGTTGAAATCGGGAAATTTGAAAAGGAAGGCCAGTCCATGGATTCCTTGGCAGAAAACATGATCCTCATGAAGAGATATTCATATCCAGAAGATGTGGTGGGTACAGCAGGTTTCCTAGCCAGCTCGGATTCGGATTACATGACCGGCCAACTAATCATGATTGATGGCGGCATGATAATGCAATAAACGGCGCCACTTTTGACAAATTTTAGGGGCCGGATCTAGATGATCGGCCCCTTTTTTATGGCATTTGTGGAAATGGTGCTGTCAGACGAAAGAGAACTCGCATCAGATTGCTAGCGCAGCCTGAATCTATGCGCTCAATAATTGGCGCCACTCAGTAAGAGCAGCGGTTCTATTAAGGTGAATTGCAAGTGTTTTTCACCCCTAAACAAGATAGACCAACGTTATTCGCTTTAACGAAGCTAAAGCGGAAACCGAACGTACAGCATCACAGCCCGGCGGATGATCTCTGGGCTTGTTTTAAAGTACCTGAATGGGGAGTGTTTTGTCATTTGTGGTTTCTACAAATACACCCTGCTCGCTTCAACCGAGTTTAATCTGACAGTACCGGCCCACGTATTATTCCGAGTGGCTCGTTTGGTTGGTAGCCTGGGAAAACAGAACGTGTGATGTCTTCATCAGTCAGGTCGAAAACTGTTTTAACTACCTCCGCATACACATCACGTGCATCTATTGTCATGAGAAGGTCTCGACCTTCATGAAGGTTGCTCTCACTCAGCCCCGGCCAATCAGAAATAACCTGTTTCCCGTTAACTAACCCACCCGCGAGGAAAATTGCACTAGCATAGCCATGATCCGTACCACTGGTGCCATTTTCAGCAGCGGTACGCCCGAACTCCGTAACTGTAACTACTACCGTGTTATCATAAAGCGCACCCATGCTGTTTTTGAAGTTTTGCAATACTCCGTCAAGTTCAGCAAGATTGTCAGCGTGGTGACCATCTTCGTTTCCCTGCAAAGCATGTGTGTCAAAGCCCTCAAACTCCAACAAGCCTACGCGCGGCCCATTTGGTTTATGCATTTCTGACGCTGCAAATGTTACTAATTCGCGTGTATCCCCACGGCCTGGAGGAATATTTCGTCCCATTATAGGGTCCAGAAGTCCGCTTAACTGATGATCATCATTCCACAACTTAGAGATATCGTCATAATCATGTGATGGGAGTTCACCGAAATTTGAGGGAAAATAATTACTGTTAATTTCATTTCCTCGTAAAATAATTGGAATTGGCAACGAAACTGCGAGAGAAGAGTAACCGCCGGCATTCATAGCACGTCCAATCCAGCCCGTATTTGTTGCGTAAGGTTGCTCATTCCCAGTTTCCATGATGTTTTGACCATCGAAATGAGAACGGCCTGTGTACGGGAACGACGTTGCATGAACAAATGCTGCACGGCCTTGATGGTATTCTGATCCCAAAAAACGCAATGCTGGATTTATTCCAAAAAATCCATCTAGGTCTTCGACACCATTTACTAGAATATCTTTCCGAATTTTCGATAAATTTTTATCGCCAACAGGTGGGATAGACGCAAGTCCGTCCATTCCTCCACGCAAAAGTACTATGAGGAGACGCTTATCTGTTATTTTAGTATCTGGGAAGGCCATCGAGGGATTGGCCAACATATACAGGGTTCCGATTGATCCTTTTATGAAATTTCGTCGGTCCATATCTTATGTCCTCATAAACTTTGGATGGCAAAACAATCGCATGCACGCATTCGAATATGTGGGTGCTGAGGCCACAAACTGCGCGCTATCGGAGCCTGCGCCAAACAACATTTTAGCATATTTTTCGGGATCAAATCCACTTTCAAGCAGTTGCCGGTTGGCGATTTGCCCTATGTATCGTAAACGGCGGTCCATCATTTCTGGCGTTAGCCAATCAATAGCCATATCTGACCAACCATTCGGCTGCGGTGATCGACAGTTAAGATGGCCAAGTTCACCAAGTGTAGAGTTCAACTGCGGCCCGTTTTGATCGTCAGTGTCACCAACAAATTTTAGGGGCAACTCCCCTCCAATGGCTCTATGCACCTGAAACAACCATACTTCTGGTTGCAAGAACTTATCACCCGTACGGCTGAATTTTATAACGGCGTCGATTACCGCTTGGTGGACAACTATAAGGTTGCCACCACTTTCATTATACGCCTGTGAGATCAACTCAATCGCTTCAGGTGGGGGAGCATCGGCGATAAAGTGTTGCGCTATTTTTTTTGCAATGTGAAACCCAGTTTGAGGATCGCTAGCTAAATCCTTGCAAAGCGCGCGTAGCTTTTGGGATGGGCTTTGTTTATATGTTTTACCACGTACTGTATGATTACCAGGCTCGTTAGTCTCTGCCCAAAAATATGTCTGATCAGCGCCAGGTTCGTCAATTTGACCATATCCAGTAAGAATATAAGCTACATTGTTAACGTCGTCTTGTGTATACCCCGATGCCGGAGTGACTGTAAAAAGCTCTAATAGTTCTCTCGCAAGATTCTCATTGATAGAGGCCAAGCGACCGTTTCTCTTCATCCATTTTGCAATTTTTGAATTAGGGCCCTTAGACTGGTTATTCTGTAGAAATTCTTGCATGGCTGGGTGCCAAACGGCATCGTACAGTAAATCTTCAAACTTGCCCGTCATGTGACTGCGTATTGTCAGATAATAATTGCCAAATAATTCTCCTTCGCAAGCCTCAGTATTGACCGTAAAAAAGTTAATCCAAAAATGCCAAAATCTATTCAAAATGGGTGACTGACCATGAACGTTGTCTATGGCTCTTGTCAGCGTATCTCGCCACCAAGGAAAACTATTATAACGTTGCCACCACAACCGTTGAACTTCACTATCTGGTATTTCACCATTAGCATACATCGCGCGAAGCCGTTCACGCTCATCGTTCAGTTCCAGTCTATGCTTTACCGAAACTTCAACATCGTCAGGGTAACGCAAATCTGATTTGTCTAAATTCCAATATGAAAATCCACTAATTTCATTAGGGAAGTTCAATTCCTCTATTGAGCCATGGCTTTGTTGGTAGAGTAGGATTTCTCTATATTGCGTTTTATCCAGTTGCCCCGTGCTTGGAGCATTGATTGAGGCTTGCCAATCCGAGATTGCTTTGCGTGACCCTTTTCCTAGGTCTCCATCTATTGCTAAACTATAAAAACCTTTAGCATTTAAGTATTTTTGTATCCCCTTCTTCTTTTCTCTATCCAGATCGTTTTGGAATTCATTCGGCAGGTTGCTAAGGTCAATTTTAGACGGATCGATCTTCGCGATAAATTTCCAAGGATGAAAATCAGGGAGCTTTTCTACTTGAGATTTTGCACGAGCAATAAAATCTTCATCCTCAGAGACAGATTCATTAATCGAGAAGCCATATCCTAACTTACGCGCTAACGTTTTATTACTTAACCTCAAGTCAAAACCTCCCGATGGTATCTAAAGTGTAATGATAGCACCAAATGAAAATAAAGAACCCGCTTAAAAGCTACCAAAAATCAGCCAAAGCACCAATCAATTTGAATATTGCACACATGAGACCATTCATCAACTAACACTACGTCGGGTGCTGTCAGACGAATGAGAACTCGCATCAGATTGCTAGCGCAGCCTGAATCTATGCACTCAATAATTGACGCCACTCAGTAAGAGCTGCGCTTCGATTGAGCTTGAAATTGTCTCGTGAGTAGAAGTGGCGCTCCTGATTAAAATGGTTGTGGACTGAAGAGTGGATGGCAGCGAACTTTTGCAGAAATCGGACCAAATCTGTTCCACTAAAACCGAACTTTTTCGTGGCTGATCTCAATACCACGTTCGTGCAGAAGATCTTCCACGTTACGAAGTGAGAGCGGAAACCGAACATAAAGCATCACAGCCAGGCGGATGATCTCTGGGCTCGTTTTAAAGGACCTGAATGGAGTGTGTTTTGTCACTTGCGGATTCTACAAATACACCCTGCTCGCTTCAACCGAGTTTAATCTGACAGTACCGGGCCAAGACATGGAAGCGGCAATAGAGTCAGAAACGTTCAGCCCTGAGGACGAGCGCGTCACTTACCGAAACGACGCCGATATGACGCTCAACCACCGCAAAAGCCGACTCTAGAAGCTCGTCCAATCGCTCTGGCTTGATTAGACAAATGACC
>Ga0209555_10001387_pt1 | contig 18693 bp, 13 predicted proteins | sample SaaInl85LU_5_DNA_FD_184643 | JGI IMG/M metagenome (GOLD analysis project Ga0209555, IMG submission 184643) | Marine microbial communities from expanding oxygen minimum zones in the Saanich Inlet - ESP_85LU_5_DNA (SPAdes) (version 2) | ecosystem: Environmental > Aquatic > Marine > Intertidal... | reverse complement strand
TACCATTTGTATCATGACTAGCTAAAGGTAAAATTGGGGAATGATTGTAATTAAAATCAAAATCGTAATCATCTTCAATTATGGCGAAATTATAAGTCTTAGCAAGATTTAATAAATGGATTCTTCTTTCTGCAGATAAGGTAACTGTTGTTGGGTGATGATGATGTGAAGTTACATATACAGCTTTTACAGTATTTGTTTTACAAATAGCTTCAATTTGGTGAGTTTGTAATCCATTTTCATCTACAGTTACTCTTTTTAAATTGGCTTTTTCATTTAAAAAAGTTATATCAGCAGAAATATAATTTGTGTCACCTACTATAATGATATCATTTTCTTTTAATAATAATTTAGCAGATAAATGAATTCCCATTTGGCTACCTCTAGTAATTAATAGTTGATCTACATTTACATCTAAACCACGAGTATTATTTAAATAATTTACTAATGTTTTTCTAAGTTTTAAATTGCCTAATGTAGTGCCATAAGACATGTCTTTATAAATATGTTTTCTATTGCAAATTCTTCTATAGATTCTTGCTAAATCTTCTATAGGTGTTAGTCTTGCATCAGAAACTCCATCATCTAAATACATAAAATCTTGTTGTATAGCACTGGTTTTTCTTTCTAAAATATCATTTTTATAAAATGAAAACCCTACATAATCTTTTTTTAAAAAATGATTTTGATTTCTATAATCTTGTAATTGTAATTCTGGCAAATTTGCATTTACAAATGTTCCTTTTTTAGGTATACTTTCTACCCAACCTTGTAACAATAACTCTTCATAACAAGCTACAACTGTTTTTCTATGAACTTTTAATACTTCTGCTAAACTTCTGCTGCTTGGTAACTTTGTATTAGGTAATAATTTTCTTGTTTTTATAAGCTCTATAAATTGATTTGCTAATTGTAAATACAAAGCTTGATGAAGAGTTCTATCAATATTAAAAGTAGATATAAATGGAAACATAAAAACTGGACTATTATTTATTTTTATTCTGGACGATTACAATAGTCCATAAAAATACTAATTTTGATTTAAAATGATGTAAATGTTAGAAATAAGACCAAATTGCGAACACTGTAATAAAGATTTACCTAATACCTCAACTGAAGCAATGATCTGTTCTTTTGAGTGCACATACTGCAGAACTTGTGCTTTAGAAATATTTGACAACGTTTGCCCAAGTTGTAATGGAAATTTTACAGAAAGACCAATTAGACCAAAAGAAATGATTAAGAAATACCCTGCATCTACAAAAAGAATTTATGAACCAAAAGATTTAGTAAAAACTAACTTAGTTTCTAAATTATTCAAAAATATTAACCCTTTAGAAAGATAGGCATGATTGAAATTCTTAAGGCTAACAGAACTCATGTTCATACCATTATAAATTTAGGTAAAACTACATTTATAGAATCTCATAGTATATATATTAAAAATAAAAAAGACGTTGAAGACTATTGTAATAATGCTTTTAATGAAGAAAAAATAAAACAAGATTTAAGTGATAAAAACATCCTGTTTTTAATCATTTATTATAAAAAGCAAGCTGTAGGATTTGCAAAAATAGAACTCAACAAAACTACAAATAGTATTCAAGAAAAGAATGTTTGTAAACTAGATAAAATTTATATTCTCAATGATTTTATTGGTAAAAAACTTGGCAAAAAATTACATGACACAATTATAGAAAACGTTAAAAAACTGAAATTCAATTGCATATGGTTAGTAACTTACATTTATAATTACAATGCCATTTCTTTTTATGAAGCAAATCAATATAAAAAAATTGGGTTTTACGACTTTGTAGTTGCTGGCAAATCCTATAAAAACCATATCATGTGTAAAAATTTAAATGAATGAAAACCTACCCTCAATCAAAAACAAACAGAGTAAAGAGAGGCCAAAATAGAGCTTCTTACAATGTAGAGACCATTAATAACATTTAGATGCAGGGTTTTTGTGCAATGTTGGGTATATCTATGATAATTATCCAATATCTATACCAATGGCTTATGCCAGAAAAGAAGACAAAGTGTATATTCATGGCTCAACAGGAAATAGAATGTTACAGGGCATTCTGCAAAGTGGAAAAACATCTATTTCTGTGAATCATTTAGACGGATTAGTTTTAGCAAGATCTGGTTTACATCATTCAGTTAATTATAGATCTGCTACACTTTTTGGTACTGTTAAAGAAATAAAAAATGATGATGATAAAACAGAAATATTAAAATTAATTGTAAATCAAATGGTGCCTAATCATTGGCAATCTTTAAGACCTATGCTACAAAAAGAATTAGATAGAACTCTAGTAGTTGAATTTACTATTGATACAGCTTCAGCAAAAATTAGAGCAGAAAGCGTAAATGATGAACTAGAAGATTACAATTTAGACGTTTGGGCAGGTGTAATCCCTATAAAACAAGTTGCTGAATACCCAATTGCAGACAAAGGCAAACCAGAGAAAATGGAGGTTCCAAAACATATTTTAGATTATTATAAAGCAAACCAATAGTTTCTTCTTCTAAAAATTAATATTTTCGCTTTTGAATTTAATCGTTTAAAATGAAGAAGTTTTTAAAAGCATTAGGCTTATTAATGGTCTTGGTATTTCTATTTGGAGTTGGTTATTATTTTTTAAATAACGAAAAATTACCTGAAGGCAACAAAGGAAAAGAAGCAGATGCTTTAGCCATTAAAATGTTTAATGCCTTAAACCATGAAGCATTTGAAAATACTGAAGTAATTGAATGGGATTTTAGAGGTACAAATCATTACAAATGGTATAAGCAACAAAATAAAGTAGAGGTTGTATTGGGTGAAGAAAAAATCATTTTAAACTTAAAAAATACTTCAAAAAGTAAAGCCTCATCACCTAAATTAATTCAAAAAGCAATAGATAATTTTAATAACGATTCTTTCTGGTTAGTAGCACCTTATAAAATATTTGATAAAGGCACAGAAAGAGCAATTGTAAAATACGAAGGCAAAGATGCTTTATTAGTTACATATACTTCTGGAGGTTCAACTCCTGGAGATTCTTATTTATGGATTTTAAATGATAAGTTTTTTCCTGTAGCTTATAAAATGTGGACAAGTATTATACCTATAGGAGGTGTTTCTGCAACTTGGTCTGATTGGAAAACTACAGAAGCTGGTATAAAACTACCAACTAAACATAAACTTTCTTTGTTTGGTTTGGAGCTAGATATGGGCGATGTAAAAGCTTACAATAAAGAAGCAAATAAACTTGCAGATAAAATTTTAGCGGCTATAAAACATGAAGCTTATCAAAAAACAAAATTTATAGAATGGAGTTTTGGCGGAAGAAGAAGTTTTAAGTGGAACAAAAAAGAAAATATTGTAGACGTTTCTTGGGAAGACTTTAGAGTAAATCTTTATCCTCAAGAAATAGATAAAAGTACAGTTTATTTTGAAGGAGAAAAACAAGAAGATACAGACGAAAAAATTGTAAAAAGAGCTTGGGACATTTTTAATAACGATTCTTTTTGGCTTGTTGCTCCTCATAAACTTTATGATAAAGGAGTTATAAGAAATATTGTTGATGTAGAAGGTAAAGATGCTTTAAAAGTAACTTATACAAGTGGAGGCACAACTCCTGGTGATGCTTATGTGTGGATTTTAGATTCAACTTATGTACCAAAAAGCTATAAAATTTATTTAAAAAATGGCAGAATGAATGGTACACCTGCAACTTGGGAAGGTTGGATAACCACAGAAAGTGGAACATTACTGCCAACAAACCATAGTTTTTCTAATGGTGGACAATTGAGTATGGGAGAAGTAAAAGCTTATAATTAATGAACTCAAAAACAATTGCAAACGGAATTTTAAGAGCGGTTAGCATTTTGCTAGGTGTACTTATGTTATTATTTTTTTTGTATAAAATTCAATCTGTAATTGTTTATATTGTAATCGCAGCAATTTTATCTCTAATTGGTAGACCTTTAATTCTTTTTCTAAGAAAAAGATTAAAAATGCCAAATGTTTTTGCTGTAATAACTACTATGATTCTTATGCTTGGTTTATTAGTAGGTATCATAACATTGTTTATTCCTTTAATAATGGAACAAGGTAAAAGTTTATCGCTTTTGCATATAGACAAATTAGAACAAGATTTAGAAGATATTTTTAATGAAATTTATATCTATTTTTCAAGCAAAGGAATAGATTTAATAGACGAATTAAAACATTTAGACATAACATCTCAATTTAAAACAATACCAAGCTTACTAAATACACTTTTAGAAACACTTGGTTCATTTAGTATTGGTTTATTTTCTGTATTGTTTATCACTTTTTTCTTTATGAAAGATAGTAGATTATTAAAGAATGGCTTATTAACAATAATACCTAGTAATACCGAAAATAGATTTTCTAAATCTTTAGAAACTATAAATGATTTATTATCTAGATATTTTATTGGATTAATTCTTCAAATCTCAATTCTATTTTTTATTTATACTATTATTTTATTAAGCTTTGGTATTTCTAACCCAGTTGTAATAGCGTTTTTATGTGCCTTATTAAATCTTATACCTTATATAGGTCCATTAATAGGAGCATGTGTTATGTTTATTTTATCTATGACAAGTAATATTGGTTTAGATTTTCAAAGTCAAATATTACCAACATCTCTTTGGATTTTATTTTTCTATTCTTTAGCTCAATTGTTAGACAACTTTGTGAGTCAGCCTTTAATATTTTCTAAAACTGCTAAATCTCATCCATTAGAAATATTTTTAGTAATTATAATTGGAGGATTACTTTTTGGAATTCCAGGTATGATTACAGCTGTTCCTTGCTATACCGTTTTAAAAGTAATTTTAAAAGAATTTTTATCTGATAATAAGATCGTAAAATCTCTTACTAAAAATATTTAATCTTTTGAATTTAGCTATTTTAAAGCCTGAAGTACAAGAATTTATTTCTAAAAATTTAAAGATAGAAATTACTAAAATTATTTTAAAAGGCAGTCCTTTCGAAGATATTGAGAGCAAGGAATTAGCGAATCAAATACTAGCAAAAAAAAAATCAGAAAAAAAATTACCTACTTGGTTCTCGAGTAAAAATATATACTATCCAAATAAAATTTCTATAGAGCAAACCTCATCAGAATTAACTGCAGCTTTTAAATCTAAATTAGTAACAGGAAATTCAATAATAGATATTACAGGTGGTTTTGGTGTAGATAGTTTTTATTTTTCTAAACAATTTAAAAAAGTAATTCATTGTGAGATAAACTCAGAATTATCAACCATTGTAACACATAATTATCAACAACTAAATTCGAAAAATATTGAAACCAATGCTATTAACGGTTTTGATTTTTTAAAAGAAACAAATCATACTTTTGATTGTATTTATGTAGATCCATCAAGAAGAAGTGATGTAAAAGGAAAAGTTTTTTTATTAAAAGATTGTTTACCATATATTCCTCCAAAAATTGATTTCTTTTTTACTAAAGCAAATCAAATATTAATAAAAGTTTCTCCAATTTTAGATATTACAAATACCATTAATGAATTAAAAAATGTAAAATCTGTACACATTGTTGCTGTGCATAATGAAGTAAAAGAATTGTTGTTTTTATTAGAAAAAAATTATGCAGAAAGTACAAATATCATAGCAGTAAACATTGGTAAATCTAAAACTGATGAATTCAGTTTTAAATATCAAAGTAAAGAAACTTCAAATTTTTCAGAACCACTCTCCTATTTATATGAACCAAATTCAGCTATATTAAAATCTGGTGGGTTTCATCAAATTTCAAATAAATTTAATGTTTATAAATTAGAAGAGCACTCACATCTTTACACTTCAGAAAACTTTATAGATTTTCCTGGAAGAGCATTTAAAATAGTTGATATTTTATCTTATGATAAAAAGAAATTAAAAAAACGATTCTCAAAATCTAAAGCAAATATTACCACTAGAAATTTTCCAAAAACAGTAGCCCAAATTAGAAAAGAAATAAATATTAAAGATGGGGGTGCAGATTATTTATTCTTTACAACTACTGCAAACAAAAACTTAAAAGTGATATTATGTCAAAAATGTTAATAAAAAAATATCATTTTTATAACATATATTATAATTATTAAAAAAAATTACTATATTTGACCTAGCTTTATGTATTTTATTTTTAGGGGTATAAGATACTAAAGACAAGTCTCGGTTTTACATCGAGACTTTTTTTATACTACAAGTTTTTTTAATTAAGTTTGTAAGAAGAGTAAAAAACGCTCTATTAAATATGCAAACTTTACAATATCAAGGTTTAAAGGTTATAGCAGAGACAAATCATCTTTTAGAAGATAATTTAGTTGTAGAAGCTCCACTTCAAATAAATATAAACCAAGAGTCTTACACTGTTGTAATGAGAACACCAGGTAATGATTTCCAATTAATAACTGGGCTTTTATTTGCTGAAGATATTTATAAAAAAAACACTCCTATTTCTTTCGATATTGTAAAAAAAGAAAATAATATTAATGCTATTATTAATGCTACCATTTCTAAAAATGATTTAGGAAAAGGATACTTAAACAAAAGAACATTACTTTCTGTTTCTTCTTGTGGTATCTGTGGAAAAAAAGAATTAAATCATTTGAAGGTAGAAGGCAAATATTTAAATAATAAACAGCAATTTAATTTATTAGAAGTTTCAAAAATGATGGAAGCTATGCGTAAAAGTCAAAAAGTTTTTGAAAAAACTGGTGGCTTACATGCAGCTTCTATTTTTAATCATCAAAAAGAACTTTTAACTGTAAAAGAAGATATTGGCAGGCATAATGCTGTTGATAAAGTAATAGGAGATTTGTTAACAACTGACTCTTTACAAGAAGCTAAATATTTAGTTGTAAGTGGTAGAGTGTCTTATGAAATTGTTACAAAAGCTTTTATTGCAAAAATTCCTGTTATCATAGCAGTTTCTGCTTGTTCTTCATTAGCTGTAGATTTTGCTAAAGAATTTGGAATCTGTTTAGTAGGTTTTACTAGAGATGATAAAATGACCATATACTCGAATCCAGAATATTTTAAAAACATACAATATGTTTAAAAAAACTGATGCACAACCCCCTGAAAAATTAACTGGAATTGAATTAACAGAAATTCCTAAATCTGCTGTTGGTGTTAAAGCAATTAAAACTGCTTTGAACCATGTTACAAAAGAAACTGGTGTTTTAAAAGGGATTAGTCTTTTAAAAAAAATGAATCAAAAAGATGGGTTTGATTGCCCTGGTTGTGCATGGCCAGATCCAGATGAAAAAAGAGCTTTTTTAGCAGAATATTGCGAAAATGGCGCAAAAGCAATAGCAGAAGAAGCAACTAAAAATCTAGTAACCCCTCTTTTTTTCTCAACATACTCAGTAGAAAAATTATCAAAACTATCAGATTATGAAATTGGCAAAAAAGGTAGAATTACAAATCCTGTTTATTTACCTGAAGGAGCAAATCATTATAAAGAAATTTCTTGGCAAGAAGCATTTTCAATCATTGCTGATGAGTTAATCTCATTAGACTCACCAGATGAAGCAATATTTTATACTTCTGGAAGAACAAGCAATGAAGCTGCATATTTATATCAACTTTTTGTAAGACAATTTGGCACAAATAATTTACCTGATTGTTCTAATATGTGTCATGAATCTAGTGGTGTTGCCTTAACAGAAACTTTAGGTATTGGTAAAGGTTCTGTAACGTTAGACGATTTTAACCATGCAGATTTAGTTATGGTTATTGGTCAAAACCCAGGAACAAATCATCCTAGAATGCTTACAGCTTTAGGAGAAACGAAAAAAAATGGTGGAAAAATTATTACTATAAATCCATTACCAGAAGTAGGTTTAATAAATTATATAGATCCTCAAAAACCCTTAAAATGGTTTGGTAAAGGGCAAGATTTAACAGATTTATTTTTACAAGTCAAAATAAATGGTGATGTAGCTTTATTAAAAATTATTTTAAAATTGATGAAGCAAAGAGAAGAAGAAAATCCTGGATCTGTTTTTAATCATCAATTTATTCAAGAAAAAACAAAAGGTTTAGATAGATTTCTTGAAGATTTAGATACTTACACAATAGAATACTTGTTACCACAAACTGGTTTAGAATTATCTGTAATTGAAAAAGCCGTCGATTTAATTGTAAATAATGAAAAGATAATAATATGTTGGGCTATGGGTTTAACTCAGCATAAAAATGCTGTAGATAATATTAGAGAACTTGTAAACATATTATTATTAAAAGGGAGCATAGGCAAAAAAGGAGCAGGTACATGCCCTGTTCGTGGTCATTCTAATGTTCAAGGAGATAGAACAATGGGTATTTGGGAAAAACCTAAACATGAGTTCTTAGATGCTTTAGAAGAAGAATTTAAATTTAAATCTCCAAGAAAACATGGATATGATGTTGTAAATGCTATTGAAGCCATGTATCATAAAAAAGCTAAGGTGTTTTTTGGTTTGGGAGGTAATTTTATTTCTGCAACTCCAGATACAGAATACACTGCAAAAGCTTTAAAAAATTGTGATTTAACTGTTCATGTTTCTACTAAACTTAATAGAAGTCATTTAATACATGGTAAAAAAGCATTGATTTTACCTTGCTTAGGAAGATCTGAAAAAGATTTTCAAATTTCTGGAGAACAATTTGTTTCTGTAGAAAATTCAATGGGAGTTGTACATTCATCAAAAGGACATTTAAAACCTTGTGGAGAATATTTATTAAGCGAAGTTGCTATTGTTGCAGGTTTAGCAAAAATTACCTTAAAAAAATCTTCAGTAAACTGGGTAGAGTTAGCTTCTAATTATGATTTAATTAGAGATAAAATTGAAGCAACAATTCCTGGTTTTGAAAATTATAACGCAAGGATAAGAGAAAAAGGAGGTTTCTATTTACCAAATAATGCAAGAGAAAATAATTTTGATAATACACCAACTGGTAAAGCCAATTTTTCTATCAATAAACCTTCAGGTATTAAATTAGATGAAAATCAGTATCTAATGATGACCATTAGAACTCACGATCAATACAACACCACTATTTATGGATTAAATGATAGATACAGAGGTGTTTTAAATGAACGTAGAGTAATCTTTATGAATAAAGATGATATGCAAAAAGAAGGTCTAAAAAAATTAGACCTTGTTAATATAACAAGTCATTTTAAAGATGAAGTTAGAATTGTAAATGGTTTTTTAGTAATACCTTACGATATCCCAAAACAATGTACAGCTACTTATTTTCCTGAAGCAAATGCTTTAGTTTCTATAAAAAGTACTGCAGATTTAAGTAATACTCCAACTTCAAAAACAATCATTGTTACTGTTAAAAAACAAAAAAAACAAGCATGAAAAGAATAGTATTAATTCTCTTACTATCATTTATTTATCAATTTTCTTTTTCACAAAATGAAAATATTGAGAGGAAAACTCAAAAAGGTTTTGCAAAATTAGATTTCCTATCTATTGATATGCCTATTACAAATGTTCCTAATGAAAAAAATATGGGATTTACAGGTATTCATTACAACTTAATGGTTAATGATTGGTTGTATGGAGGGCTAGGAATTTATGGAGCTGTATCTGGTGATAGAGGTGGTTTTTTTACCTTAGGTGTAAATGCAGGTGTAAAAAAATTTTTTGGCGATAATTTCTATGTAGATACTGGATTTCATTTTGGTGGTGGAGGTGGTGCTTCTGCTCCAGATGGAGGTGGTGCATTTATACTACCACATTTTAATCTAGGATATGAATTTAATAATTTCTCTGTAAATACTGGGTGGAGCTATGTTAACTTTTTTGATGGTGGAGAGATAAAAGGAAATCAATTTAACATTGCTTTAGAAATTCCTTTAAATTTCGATTATTCAGATTATAAAAATCGTGAAAAAGATTATGATTTTAAAACACTAAATAATTCTGGTTGGGATATCTTTTCAAAAAGAACTTCTTTAATGTTTCATCAAAATAATTTAAAAATAAAAGGTAGAACTCAACAATCTGGAGGTGCTAAATACAATGGAGAAACAATAAGACTTGCAGGTTTTGAATTAGCTAGTTATTTTTCTAATAATTGGTTTGGATTTGTAAAAGTAGATGGTGCTTTTGATGGAATAAAAGCGGGCTATATGGATGTTTTTTTAGGAGCAGGCTATTTATACTCTTTCAATAAAAATAGAACAAATTTATTGGCTAAATTTGGTCTTGGTGCAGGAGGTGGAGGTGGAATTGATACAAAAGGTGGGTTTTTAATTTACCCTGATATTTCTATAGAGCAAAAAATATTTGATGATATATTTTTAGCTATTAACACAGGTTTTGTGATGTCTCCAAATGCTGATGTATTTACCCAATCTTATGGATTTGGTATAAAATATTACGTAGAAAGAAATGGTACAAAATCAATTAATAACAATTTTACCTCAGGTAAGTTTAAAGGCCTAGAAATAATAACAAAACACGACATTTATTTTGATGCAGATAGAGATACTAACACAAAAGAAGATATGCATCAAATATCATTACAAGTAAATTTCGATGTAAATAAAAACTTATTTATTGCTGGCCAAACATCATTTGCTAATTTTGGAGAAGCAGGTGCTTATGCAGAAGGTATTGTAGGGCTAGGTATTAAAACAAATACATTGTTTAATGAAAAATCAACACTGTTTTTTCAAGCTTTAGCAGGTGCAGCTGGTGGTGGAGGAATTAGTACTGGTGAAGGTTTAATTATAAAACCAAGTGCTGGTATCAATTATAAATTAAACAATAAATTAAATCTTAGAACCTCTGGAGGTTATGTAAAAGCTAAAGGAGGAAGTTTAAGTAGTTTCTTTTTAAATTTTGGTATTTCTTATAATATTTCTATTTTAAAACTAAACAAATAAAAAATAATCATGACCATAAAGTCTCTTTTTTTACTATGCTTTTTAACAGTTTTAAACATTACTAATATAACTTCTCAAGAAATACATATAACTCCTCGTCCACAAAAACTAATTATAAAAAGTGGGGCTTTTAAAATTAATAATGAAACACAAATTGTATTTAATGAATCAAGTAAAAAAATTGTAAAAGATTTACAAAATTACTTTTCTAAAGAATTTAATATAACTACTAAACTAACAGAATATCAAAATCTTAAAAATAATTTTTTAGCTTTTCAAATTGATGAGAGTTTTACAGATGAAGCTTATGATTTAACGATATCTGATAATAATATTATTATTTGTGCAAATACTAAAAGAGGATGGTTTTATGGTTTACAAACTTTAAAACAAATTTGTTCTTTTAATGCATACTATTCTAAATATGAAAAATATATTGAAGTCAAAAATTTAAAAATTGAAGATAAACCAAGTTTTAAATGGAGAGCTTTTATGCTAGATGAAGCTCGTTATTTTAAAGGAATGGAACAAGTGAAAATGCTTTTAGATGAAATGGCTTATCTAAAAATGAATGTATTTCACTGGCATTTGGTAGACGATCAAGGATGGAGAATAGAAATAAAAAAATATCCAAAACTTACAGAAATTGGCTCTAAAAGAAAAAGTACTCAAATAGGACCTTTACAATGGGAAAGCCCTATACAATCAGCAGAACCACATGAAGGCTTTTATACCCAAGAGCAAATTAAAGAAATTATAAACTATGCTGCTGATAGACATATTACAATAGTTCCAGAAATTGAAATGCCAGGACATTCTACAGCTGCAATAGCTTCTTACTCTTGGTTAGGTACCTCAAAAAAAGAAATCGAAGTTCCTATTAAATTTGGTGTTGGAAAAGATGTTTACGATGTAACAAACCCTAGAGTATATCAATTTTTAACTGATGTTTTAGATGAAGTAATGGCATTATTTCCTTCAAAAGTAATTCATATTGGCGGAGATGAAGTAAAATATAATCATTGGAAAGCATCTACTTCAGTTCTAAAATATATGACTGAAAAAAAATTAAAAACCCCTGCAGATTTACAAGTTTACTTTACCAATAGTATTTCTAAATATTTACAAAGCAAAGGAAGAAGAATGATGGGCTGGAATGAAATTATGGGACATAATTTACATCATTATCAAGATAAGAAAGACACAGAAACCTCTCAAAAATTAGCTAAAGAAACAATTATTCATTTTTGGAAAGGTGATGTTAACCTTGCAACAACAGCTGCTAGTAATGGATATGAAATTGTAAACTCACTTCACTCTTACACGTATTTAGATTATAAGTACAAAAATTTACCTTTATCAAAAGCCTATTCTTTTAATCCTATCCCAAAAGGCTTAGATAAAAAATACCATAGTAAAATTATTGGTTTAGGATGCCAAATGTGGGGAGAATGGATTCCTACTAATGGTAATATGCATTATCAAACCTTTCCTAGAATAGCTGCTTATGCAGAAATAGGATGGACTTCACTAGAAAACAAAGACTTTGAAAAGTTTAAAAAAGCATTAGAAAACCTTTATCAAAAATGGAGTAAACAAGAAATATATGCAGCTCCAAAAGCTTATATACAAAGAAGATAAGCCGCTTTAAAATAAGAATTAAAATTAAAATTTATCCCGTCTAAACTATTAAAACAGCAAAGGTTTGTCTTTTTTAGTTGTCTTTTTTGTCTCTTTTAACATTTTTTTAACATTTAAAGTTATTTATTATTCCAAATTAATGAATATGTTTGTCATGTCCTTTTTAGTCGTTATAGATGTCTTAATTGATTGATTTTCCCTAAAAATATACAACTATAACGACGAAATGTGACAATTAATAAAAAATTAAAATTTTAAAGCCATGACAAATAACAAAACATTAAACCAGTTTCTTTTCTTAGTATTGTGTTTCTCTTTAATCTCTTTAACTGGTCCTCACTTAATTAAAATGAATGGCATAAGAACTTTTAAAGATGCTGTTTCTACAATCGTATTTTTCTACGCTCTATTCCCTTTTACTTTTAATTCTTTAGTATTTATAAAATTATTTTTTAAAGGTGCTAATAAACTTTTAAGCTAATATTAATAAAGCATAATTTAAAACTGAAGCTGCTGTTATTAGTATAAATGACATGAGCATTTCAATTAAACTCTATTTATTAGTATAAAAAAAAGTTTAAAAACATAATTAACAAACCTAAACTTACTCCACTCCTACACGTATTTAGATTATAAGTACAAAAAATTACCCTTAGATAAAGACTATTCTTTTAGTCTTTCATTAATAAACATTATTATATAATTTTTTTTTATATATTTACACATTCTCCCTTTTTATTAATTACTTAAATACAGGCCCTTTGATTAGTATTTTAGAAAAGGAATATCGTGATTTATTAAAAAAAGATAAATTCGTATTAAACTACATTAAAAACAAATGCTTAGACAGCATTTGGTATCTAGACCTTGAAAACCCAAATAGACAATGGATTAGCGATAATATTTGGTTAGAGCTAGGTTACAAACTAACAGATAAAAATGCATCTTTAGAAAATTGGAAAAATCATATTTATCCAGAAGACTTAATAAATGCAGAAAAAAAATTAATTAAATATATAAACGGTAAAAGCAATCGTTATGAAGTAATTTTACGCTGTAAGCATAAAAACGGTTCAACTATTTACCTAGAATCTAAGGCCATAAAAATAATAGAAAAAAACAATAAACCAAATAGGGTAATTGGCTATAATGCAAATGTAACTTCAGCTGTAAATTATAAAAGAAAAATAAAAGAAACTAATAAACTAAGTAAAAAAAATAAAGACTTAGAAGAAAAAAATAAATCTTTAACTGAGTTTTCATATTTAACCTCACATGATTTACAATCTCCTTTAAACACAATAATATCTTATTTAAGCATATTAGACGAAGAAAGAGATAATATGAATGAGATAACAAACGTTAGTGTAGACGCTATAAAAAAGTCTGCATACAGAATGAAAACTTTTATAAATTCTTTATTAAAATATATAGTAATTGGTGAGGATAGAGTAGCAGAGCATTTTAATATTTACGAAATTATAGAAGAAGTAAAAACTAGTTTATTCTCTTTAATCAAAGAAAAAAATGCACAAATTACAGTTAAAGGTATTAATTTTGAAACAAAAGGATATAAACAAGATTATTATAGAGTACTTTTTAATATAATAAACAATGCTTTAAAATATACAGAAGTTGAGAAAATCCCAAAAATTTTAATAAATATTGAAGAAAAAAACGATGTTTTCAAATTTTCTATTTCTGATAACGGAATTGGTATAGAAAAAAAACATTTAGACATTATTTTTGAAGCCTTTAAACGCTTGCATTCAAAGGACGACTATGAAGGTACAGGAATTGGCTTAGCTGAATGTAAAAAAATTATTGATCTAAATAAAGGAAAAATATGGGTAGATTCAGTGTTAGGAAAAGGTAGTACTTTTAACTTTACTTTTTCAAAAATCGACTAATTAATCTAATCTTTTTCTTCAAAAAATTTCTTCTAGAATTTCTTTTAACATATTTTTATTTAATGGCTTATTAAGAAATTCTTTTATATTATTATTTTCAAGCATTTTCTTTTTTTCTTCCGGTATAAGAGAAGTTGTTAGAACAATAATTTTTTTTTCATGTTGTCTAAAACTTGCAGATTTTTGGTATAATTCTACAAACCTAAAACCGTCCATTACAGGCATATTTAAATCTAAAAAAATCAATTTAGGATAGTCAGCAACTTTATCAGATTCTAAAAAATCTAATGCAATTCTACCGTTTTTAGCTTTATGCACTAAAATATCGTTATCTAGTTGTTTTATAATAATTTCATGATACCTGTTAGTAGACTCGTCATCATCAATTAATAAAATAGTTTTTTCATTTTTCATTTTTTATCTTTTATTTCTTACTATTTCTTAAAATACAAATAAAAAGTACTACCCTCTCCTAATTTACTTTCAACTTCAATTTTTCCGCCTGTTTTCTCTAAAACCTTTTTAATAATGTATAATGCTAAGCCACTTCCTTTAGTGTCATCATTTGCTCTTTTAAAAAGACCAAAAACACGATCTTTATGCTCTCTTAAATCTATACCAATACCATTATCTTTAACAGCAATACAATAAAAACTATTGTTAAAAGTAGTTTCTATATGTATTTCTGGTTTTATATCTGGTTTAGAATATTTTATTGCATTATCAATTAAGTTTTGTATCATGCTTACCAAATGCATTCTAGAGAAATTTATTGCATTACATTTACTTAAATCATAGGTTATTTTACAATTTTTTAAAATATTTATATCTAAATTATCTTTTGCTTCTGATATAGCTTCTTCTAAATTTACTAAAGACATATCTTCTAAAACTAATGATCTAGCTTTAGTAACAGATAATAAGTTTTTAAGGGTTAATTCTGCTTTATTTACATTCTTTTCAATCCAACTTATTGCCTCTTTAGTACTATTATCAGAAATATCTACATCTTCTTTAAGTAAATTTAAAAACATACTAATATTATTTAACGGTGCTTTTAAATCGTGTGTTGTAACATAAGTTAATTCTTCTAAATCTGTAATTACTTCTTTCAATTCTGAAACATCTCTAGCAATAGCTGAGCCAACCTTAATTTTATCTTTATCATCTCTTATTGCTTTTAAATTAAGTAATATATCGATTTTCTTTTTTCTTTTTGAAATTAAGCTTAACTCTGCTTGATGAATTTCACCTTCATTTTTAAATAATTGAAAAGCTAATTTTACTTTTTCTTTTGATTCTTGATGAAATAAATTAAAAATATTCATTTTTAGAATCTGACTTTTAGTGTAACCCATTTTTTGTAAAAAAACTTTATTACATTCTAAAATTTTTCCTTTTTTGGGTTCAATAGAAAACAACATGTCTGGTGCAAAATCATAAAGATTTTCATATCTTTCTTCAGCTTGTTTAAGTTCTTTTATTGTATCATTAAAATTAGTTTTTAGTTTTTTATTTACTTCTGTTAATTGTAATTGAGTATTTTTTAAATCAGTTATGTCTATATGACTCCCAACCATTCTTATTGGTTCTCCATTTTTATTCCACTCTATAACTTTACCAATACAAGATACCCAGACTATACTACCATTTTTATGAAAATAACGAACCTCATTATTAAAAGGTACTTTACCCTTAGATTTAACATGTTTATTAAAAAGTTCAAAAACACCATCTAAATCATCTGGATGTATTTGTTTTTGCCACCATTCTGGTCTATTAGGTACTTCATGATCTTCGAAACCAAACATTTTTTTAAATGTTGGGCTCATATATTCATAATTATCTTTAATATACCAATCCCAATAACCTGCCATTGATCCATCTACAATAGCATTAAACATTATATTAGAATCTTGAAGTTTTTGTTCGTTATTTTTTTGTTCTGTTATATCTAAAGCAATACCAATATGTTTTACAAAGTTAGTACCTGGTATTTTTTCGTAAATAGTATCTTTAGAATAAAGCCAATGAATTTTTTCATTACTATCTTTAATTCTGTATTCAATTTCATATACAACTCCTAAATTACCATTACTTATAGTATTTAAATGCTCTAAAACCTTTGGTAAATCTTCTGGATATATTAAGCTAGGTAAAAGTTCAGCTCCTAAACTTTCAATTTTTTCTCTAGTAAAACCAAGCAATTCTAATAACTCTTTAGTTGCATATTCATTACTATTTGTTTGATGGTTGTATATATAAATAATAGTTGGTGCTAGAGTTGTAATATTTTTTAGAAATTTATTGCTTAGAGATAATTCTTTTTGTAGATTTTTTATTTTAGAAATCTCTACAAAAGTTATCACACTACCTCCAATTTTATTATTAGTAATAAAATAAGGATTAGTGCTTTTTATATACCATTTATCACCTATAATTATTTCTTTTTCTACAGCCTTACCTGATTTCATTACTTGTCTAATGGAAATTTCAAATAATTTTCTGTTTTCTTCACCAAATAATATATTAAAATGATCTAAAGGTCTTCCTATATCAGAATCCAATAAACTAAATATTTCAAGAACAGCGGGTGTGAATTTTCGAATTTTTAATTCTTCATCTAAAAAAATAGTAGCTATATTAGTATTTGAAATTAAATTTTCTAAATCTTCATTTAAAGTTATTATTTCTGTAATATTATCTTGATGTTCAGCATTTATAGAATGTAATTCTTCATTAAGACTTTGTAACTCTTCATTTGTACTTTGTAACTCTTCATTAGAAGCCATTAATTCTTGATTTGCGGATTGCAATTTTTCATTAGAAGTTTCAACAATTACATTCAAATCCTTTAATTCTCTATTTTTTTCGGCTACTTCTTCTTCTAATATTTTTAATTTATCATAATTTATTTTAAAATCTGAAGTATCAGTATCATTTGATTTTTCTTCAAAATTTAAATTATTTTCATAAAATATTATTAAATATATATCTTCATCAGAATAATGTGATTTTTTTAAAAATTTACAAGTAATGTTTATATTTTTTTTACCATTAGTATTCTCATTTATATAATTTATACCTTTAACAACTATTTTATCTTTATCATTATTAACTTTTTTCAAAGAATTAGATACAGTATTAGCAACTTCTACTGGTAAAATATCTAAAATACTAAAAGTACGTATACTAAATTTTGGAATATTAAAATATTCTCTTAAATCTCCATCTGCACTTATTAAATTAAAATTTTTATCTACATATGCACTAGCAGCTTTAAATTCTTGCAAAATAGTATTTGCAAGTATTTCTGACATTTTTTCTTTATTATTTAGACTTGGTTTTGTTTTTTGCTTATTATCAACCGATTTTAAAGGCATAATATATTCTTGACCTTTATTAGTATATTTTATAGGTTTTAAATTTTGATAAATTTTCCATTTTTTTGATTTTACAGAAAATTTACCAGTTTTATCATAATTTAATTTGCTTTCGCTAAGACCCAAAATCATATAAGCATCTTTCTTAATACTAAAGTGTAGATTATTCAATATTTTTCTCTGAGCATCAGTATTATAGTAAATTAATAAATTTCTACAAGAAACAAGGTCTACATTTACTAAAGGTTGATTTTCTAAAATATTTTGTTTAGAAAATATTATCATTTGCCTTATATGTGGCTGTGCTTTATAAGTATCACCACTTCTTTTAAAATGTTGATTAAGAAGTGTCTTTTTTATTTGATTTTCTATATTTGAATCAAAAACACCTTTACTTGCAGTCTGAAGAGATTTTTGATTTATATCTGTAGCAAATATTTTAATAACCACATTAGATTTAATTTTTTCTTTATAGTCATGTAATAGTATAGCTAAAGAATAAGCTTCTTCTCCTGTAGAACAACCAACAACCCAAATTTTTATTATATCTTCTTCTTTTTTACCCTCAAAAAGATCTGGTATTATGTATCTGTTTAAATACGCATACATACTTGGGTCTCTAAAAAATCTAGTTACACCAATAGCAAAAACATCTATTAGTTTATAGAGTTCTTCTTTATTATTTTTTGTATAATTATAATAACTTGTAATATCTTTTTTAGCATTAATATGCATTCGTCTTAAAACACCTCTAATTAAAGTTGCTTTTTTGTAGGAAAAAAAATTTACTTGAATTTCATTTTTTAATTGATTAATGATATATTTTAACTCAAT
>Ga0209555_10001384_pt1 | contig 18711 bp, 21 predicted proteins | sample SaaInl85LU_5_DNA_FD_184643 | JGI IMG/M metagenome (GOLD analysis project Ga0209555, IMG submission 184643) | Marine microbial communities from expanding oxygen minimum zones in the Saanich Inlet - ESP_85LU_5_DNA (SPAdes) (version 2) | ecosystem: Environmental > Aquatic > Marine > Intertidal... | reverse complement strand
TCAGCAGTACGGACATACTACCGGGTGCACACCGACAGCTGGCGGACGTGGCCCAAAGAATTGAGATATGGCTAAATCAGCATCAAGGAGCTGTCAAATGATATCACTGGTGATCGGTCTAATTCTGTTTTTAGGCATCCATCTTCTGCCGGCTCTGCAACCGGCAAAGCGCGAAAATCTGGTAGAGAAAATCGGTGCAGGTGCCTGGAAAGGGCTGTTCAGTCTTATCGCAGTGATTGGCCTGTACCTTATCGCAACGGGTTACGGTGCGGCGCGTATGGAGCCAGTGTGGATCTGGCATCCGCCTGCCATTCTCTCTCACATAACCGCGCTGTTGATGCTGGTGGCGTTTATCTTTCTTGCGGCAACTTATGTGCCGGGTAATGCCATTAAAGCTCGACTTGGGCATCCGATGCTGATCGGTGTTAAAACCTGGACGATAGCGCACCTGTTGGTTAATGGGACCCTTGCAGATCTAATTCTTTTTGGAAGTTTTTTGGCTTGGGGTGTTCTGGCCTTTATCAAACATCGCAGAGCCGACCGCGCTGCCGGGCTAGGGCCAACTCCTTCAACCACAGGGGCGACCGTATTGACACTACTCCTCGGTGTAGTTCTCACAGCTGTGTTCGCTATCTGGCTGCATCCAATGCTGATTGGTGTACCGGCAATAATTCGCGGGTAATCGTACACAACGCTCTGCGAGGGTATTAGTTGGCACAGGGCTTGCAAACTCCACTCTAATTCAAGATAAACGAGTGGAGTTTCGTCCCTATGACTAGCATCGCCAAGACAGAACGTCAGCAATCTCTTAACGCCGAACAGCTTCTTCAATCCCGGTGGACCTACACTGAATCACTGGTGCTCGAGACAGAGTCGCTCGACAGACACGCACAACACCGAGTTTTGACTCGCTGGAGAGACGAGCAGGGCGCAGAACTCTGCTTTCTATTGAACTTCATCGCTGGCGAGCAGAACAACCAACAGCTAGTGATGCCCTCAAGTCAGTGTTGTCCCGAAATTGATCGTAGAGCACGTCTACTGGATAGGTATGGTTTTGAGGTGCACTGTTCATCACGTCGGGCGCTGCAGTGGGACCTGCTCATGCATCTCGATCTTGATACCGTCAGCAACGATCTGCAGAAGCGTCTCTTCGCGCACTAATTCATTGCATCACTGCGATTGAGCATTGACGCATTCGCAACATCACGATAACACCATAGCTCATGCCTGAAATGTGGAAGAGGTGGCCAGTGGTGCAGGCGGTTCGGCACTCGGGTTTGAATGTCAGCGGGGTGTTGCTACTCTCTCCTATAAATTGAATAACCGCGTTGGCGAACATCACATCGCCCTCATACTATCATACGGGCCGGACAGAGAGCTTGAAGCATCGTTTCGTGCTTTGCTGCCTGATAGCTTTAGTCTAGCTTAGAGATGAAATAGTACGAGAAAATAACGACTTAGCAAGGCTATCTATTGCGCTAGGTTAATTTCTAGGTAAACGTCATCTAAAACTTAATATAGCAATCGCAAGCAATTGTTTTTAGTATTTATTACGACTTTTTAACAAACTGTGATTTCAACATAACCGCCCCAAAGCCGTCCATTTTGCAATCTAGGTCGTGATCACCATCTACAAGACGTCCAATTTTGGCGCGCGTACCAATCTTGGCAACATTTGATGAGCCTTTGACCTTAAGGTCCTTAATCAGTATCACATAGTCGCCTTCATTCAGCTCATTGCCGTTTGAGTCCTTTACGACTAAAGCATCCTCATCAACAACCTCAGCTGCTGGATCCCATTCGTGACCACATTCGGGACAAATCAGCATCTGCTGATCCTCATAAGCATAGGGAGAGTTACATTTTGGGCATGGTGGTAGTTCTGTGCTCATTAAAACGCTTCCTAAATTCGAAGGCGCTTAGGCTAGCGGTTTAGCATCTATTTCGCCAATTTTTCTACGGGCTTTACGCTGTTCTATGAATAGTAGGGCCGCATCAGGCGTCAGTAATTATTGAAGTTAGTATGCTTTTACACGGCATAGACGTTAATAATACCAGGATATATGATTGCGTATAATATATATTATGTTAAATCAAGTATAATTGAGATGAGATACTCAGGTGCCGTGTTAGCAGCACCAACCTTCCGGTTTCTGGTATGAGTCTTGAGGGTTAAGCCAGTCTATTATGTGATGATCGGTTCGTGATCGGCTTTGTTGTAGTTGCAGACAAATGCTGGCGAAACATGTACTAGCTCATCGACAAAATCAGACTCAACCACGAAAGCATCGAAGTAAGCTTCTCCCTGAGAGTCAACCTTAGCCAATACTGTGTAGAATTTTGTTTTGCTGAGCCGTTTCACGCCCTGTTCGATAAGATCGGCTTCGATCTGAATTTGGTCTCCAACATTGATGGCGGACCAGAGCGCTGTAGTGCTGTTTGGATCTTCGGCCAGCTCCGCCCCTGTATTCATCGTTATTACTGCTGAATAACGCCCGATGAGAGCGCAAATCGCACCAGGTCTGAGTTGTTCTTGAGGTTGAGTTTACGCAGGATATTGGCGCGGTGAGCATGTACGGTTTTGGGGCTCAGATTAGTATTCTCAGCGATCTCTGCAGCAGGCAAGCCCTCTGCTAGCAGCAAGAAGATCTGTAGCTCACGCTTAGAGAGATCTTCGATGCGACTGATCACTTCGCCATCTGTGGCCAGCTCCATTGCGATCGAGGGGGAAATGTACTCACCGCCGGACGCAACCGTACGAATCGCATTAACCAGCTCATCTGCCGCTTCTGTCTTCACTAGGTAGCCGCGTGCACCAGCCTTCAGCACACGCTGAGGTACCGGTGACTTGTCCAGCATCGTTGAAATTAACACTTTGGTATCAATGCCCTTTTCGGCTAGCGTCTTGATCACTGCAATCCCGCCAAGGGAGTGCGTTTGCTCACTGCCCTCAGACTCGGGTAGTCCGAGATCTAGCACCAGGATATCGGGCTCATGCTCTACGCAAAGACTAACAGCCTGATCGGCGCTGCCGGCCTGAGCAACAATCCGCATCTTACCCTCATCTTCCAGTAGGTGTTGGTAACCAGCTAGTACGATTGGGTGGTCATCTGCGAGCACAACACTGATAGTCTTAGGCATTTAATTGCTCACTTAAGCAGTCTTTATCAACTTTTCAGAAGGTCGGCACCGAGATAGACCTCTCCAGCTTCTAGTTCCCGGGCTTCAGCTGATGCTAGATCAGTGTGCAGCAGTGCTGCAGGCACGGCGACCAGAGAATCGCTGTAACCGACTAGGCGTATGTTTTCACGCTCGCAGGCCTCCAGAACACGCTCGAGGGCTTTGAGCACCCTCTTCTGCTGCTCGTTAAAACCTGGCTCGACTCGTTCGGATTTAGAGCGACTCGAGACTTGGCGTAATATGTAACCGTCTTCATCTAGTAAGCATATACGTAAGCCAACTTTTTTGTACTCAATGAGCAGTGTTTTGAGTTGGTCAAACTGCGCTTGAGTCACCGCATTTATAGTGTCGCCACTGCTCGCCGTGCTGACAAGCTCACGCATCGCTGCATCGGTGGTCGCACTTTTCAGGTGACTTTCCATGTTTAACTTTTGACCTGTCTTAACCTTAATCTTAACTCTGCATTTTCTTCAACAAGCTTTTGATTTCTCAAGCTTAGCTCTTCGATCGCGTCCTGTTTAATGCGCAGCTTCACACGCTCCTCGAGTAACTGATCACGCAGATTTTCATCTGCATTATTGGCTATGCTACTGTTTTTGCGTGAGTTTTCTAGCTTAGAGAGACGATAACACTCCTCCTCCGCTGCGTGAAGGGTCTTTTTCAGGCTTTGCCGCTCGTTCTCTAGATCTGAAAGATTGCGCTGCTGATTGGTGATCGTCGCGCTGAGCTCTTGAAGCTTAGAAGCGTATTCAGTACGCTCTTTAAGTATTTGATTATTAATGCTTTCTAGAAGAATTTCCTGCTCTGCTCGAAGCTTGCTGTGCTCTTGTCTAGCGTAGCCGAGCGCCTCGCTCCAGAGTCTTGCGCTCTGACGAATAACCGCCTCGGGAACAGTACCGCAAGCATCGGTATTGTTAAAGCGATCGCTCAGCGCGCTCCACCACTCATTCAAGCCCTTATTGATGGTTGTTATTGAGCCCATCCCAATGCGATCCCGAATCAGTTGCTGTGTTGGACGCTTCCCTTCCCTCAGTAGCTCATCAGCTACCTCAAAGACCTTGCGGCGAGTATCGCTGGACATTAAATACACCCTACGTATTAATAATACGTACAATATACCGAAGTTGCTTAATTATGGCTAGAGCTGCTCAACAGCGTCTATGAATGCCTTCATAGAGATGGGCTTGGCCAAAATCTGATTAGCACCCGCCTCACGCAACTCCTTCGCCTCTTCGCCGAGAACAGCGGCTGTAACCGAAATTATCGGCGTTAAGATTCCGCCGGCGCGCGCTTGACGGATCATCTCAGCACCGTCCATAACAGGCATGAAGAAATCAGCAAGAATGAGATCGTAGGAGCTACTTTTGATCTTTTCGAGTCCCAAAGCGCCATTCTCCGCAACGTCGACTTGGCCAACTCTTTTGGCGAGCAGTTTCTGTGAAACCATGCGAATCACTGGATCGTCTTCGACAACCAATACTCGCATCGCGGCTAGACGCTTCTGGAAACGTTCTGACTCCTGACTGGCGTCTCCAAGATTGGAGGTCTCACTCTCCACCGGGATAATAGGTATCACAGCGCATGCCTCTAGCCCACCAGAGGCTATAGGGCTGAGAGTGAGCGTGCCGCCTAGTTCACTGACACTCTGTTTTGCGACGAACAGCCCAAGGCCCGCGCCATCGCCGCCCTGCTCTAGTCCTTGCATGCGCTCAAAGGGCTGAAGGATGCGGTCCAAGTCTGCAGAGGCGATACCCACTCCGTTATCACGAATAACAAAGGTCATCGACGGTTCGTCACTCTCTACATCATTGACCTCAGCACGAACACAAACTTCAGTGCCATCCGAGTGGATAACAGCGTTTTTTAGGAGGTTCAGCATAATCAGTTTGCACCGCTCAAGATCTGACTTCACGCGAAGCTGCTCATCACTTATTAGCTCCATCCGCAGCACAATGCCCTGCGCTTGTGCCAAGCGTCGTACTTGGCTGGTGACACTCTCAAGCAATCTATTCGGGTGGAATACCCTCAGTTGATGCGGCAAATTCTGCTGGGGGTTAATCGCCTGGCGCATATCTTGAAGCACGGCCAGCAGATGCTCGCTGGTATCTCGCAATAGCGGAAGCTGCTCTGTGAGGGTCGGCACACTCAGCTCATCAATCAGCATCTTCAGTGTCGCTGCTGGCGTTCTCAGCTCATGCGATATAATTGAGAGAAGCTGCTGCTGAGCAAAGAAACGCGTCTCCAGTGGGTTTTCATTAGTGGCATTTTCCATCTCGATTTGAATAGCAATCTGCCAGCTAAAATGACTGCTCGAGCGATACTGCCACAGCTTTGCAGGGGTATATACACCCGCAAGGTCACGAACCAATACGGGAGTGCTGTCGATATCTACCCTACCGATTAGGCTATGAATCTCAGTGGGTTCAACCCCCTCGAGCCAGTCCACGAGGGGCTGGTTTTCACTCATGCCCAGTATCGCCTGCCCCATGTGATCGGCTGTAATCGTCTGGCGATCCCTGCTCACTTGGAGTTGCATAATCATTAAGCGGCCTACAAGGGAGTTTGCCTGATTCGAAGCCAGTTCAAGACTGTGAAGTTGCGGTCCTGTAGATGGATTACTCATTTTTGACCAGTCTATTAGCGTTTAGATCAAGCAATGCAGGTGGCGTGCCAGAGTTGATCTTTCGCTATCAGTCTAGTTCGAATTTTGGTGCTGTTGCTTGGGTGTTCTAAACAAAGATCCTTGATATGCAAACCTGTAGCCTCTGCCAATCGCATACCAGTGTCCGTCAGCAAAGCTAGAAGGATACGAAGATCATCGTTCATCTCATAGCATCGTGCTTGAAGGCTTCTTATTGTAGTTATACCTACTGGCTTGCGGTTGGAGGGCACTACTGGCGGTAGGTAAGCTCCAGCAAACGGATTGCGAAGCTCTAGGCCAAGTTCTTTGATTGCAAAGCCTACAACAGCCTTGATAGAAGCGAAGATACGGTGGATTGTTGCTATCCCAAGATTACGCTCACCCTTCAACCAGTCTCGCAAGGTTCCAGCATCAGACGTACTGTATTGATCCAATGATCTTATACCCAAGCAGTCAGTAAGGTATTTAATGTTTCTCTTGGTGCCTTTGTGGAATGTTTCTTTGCGCCCTGCTCCCTTCGTATCCAAGTAAACCTGAACTGCGTCGCTAATCGTGGGCATACCCGCAGTGTGGCTCGTTGATGTGTAAAGAAGGTGTGCAGCAGGTACTTCTAGATCCTTCAAGCGTAGGCGAAGCCAGTAGTCATTCAGCTTTGCCTGTATTGCTTTAGCGGCCTGTGAGGCCTGATGGCGATGCTTTGTATGCAAGCACAAAACTATCCGTGACTTTGAATAGTAGGAACGAAGGTCTGCAGGAACAGTCTTGCTGAAGTAGTAAGTTGAGTTCTTAACGTAGGTGTATCTTGGGTTTTGTGTATACCGCATTGTCTACCAGCTCCGTAGTGCTATGGAGAATATGTAGACCAATCAAGGGTTTACGGAGTCTGTGCAGTATAAGTTGGTGCCTCGGACCGGACTCGAACCGGTACACTGTTACCAGCGGGAGATTTTAAGTCTCCTGTGTCTACCAATTTCACCACCGAGGCTAAGTGTTGCGGCTGCGAAAGAGCGAGTATTGTGTTGTTAGCCTGCGAAAATGTCAACGCAAAACATAGGCTTAGCGAAAAGATTCGGGCCTTACAGAACTTTCGATATATCTCGACCTTTCAGCGCTATCGATCAGCGCTATGGAGAAAAATCTAAGATTTAAATTCTATTTACGACCTTTACGCAGCTTTGCTTTTCGTAAAGCGCTAATCTGCTACCGCGAGCTTAGATTGAGCAGCGGTAATGTTGATCGTTCCCCTATTACGCTTTCCCGCTGGGACAAATTATACCGGCTTCGAGAGCTTGCTCACCCGCAGAGGCGTTCTTGGAAAGCGCCGCAGCGGGCGGAGATCCGCAGGCGCAGTTTGAAATCGGGATCACCCTTATGCAGGGGTTCAGTTCAAACCCGGGCGACGCTATGCTTGGCCCCTATTAGCTCAAACTTGCCGCGGCATCGGGCCATACACGTGCGCAAATTTTACTTGACGCCTACATGGAAGATATCTCCTGCTGACCCCTTTCATCTGAGTCCAAAACCTTGTACTTTAGTTTAAATTAGCAAGCACTAATTGTTTGGCCCCAGATTTGCACTACGCCAATTGATGAAGCGAGCTCAGTTAGAAAGCTCGATCACGACCATTTACAACAAAGAAACAGAGACCCCAGCTGATGCTGCAGCTTAAGTTCAACGGAAAACACAAAATTCAGGGTGATCGTGTCGCCTTGGAGTTGCTTTACAATAATTTGACTGGCGTAGGTTTCGAGCACCATGAAAGCTGGCAGCTCGAGTTCGAAGAGTACCTGCAGCAGGTCGCTAACCTACTCCATTTGCGTTTAAGCAGCGGTATACCGATTGTACTGATGGAGGCGGATTCAGGCGTGGTACTTGCGAAGTCCGAGATAGGTGGAGCGCTACGACATTAAGCGCCGGGTCACGGTCTCCTTCTCTAGTTCGATAAGAGACATTTCCGAAGCGCTTCTGCGTGTTTCTGCCGTCGGGTAGTGATGGATCGCATCAATACCTTAACTCTCCCAACTTTACTTATTATTTTTCGAACACAAAAAGGCCAGCGCTCGGCTGGCCCAATAACACACAACAACACGGAGTGCTGAAAAAAACTCTGTCTGTAATTTCAGTCTAGTTAAAATCCCCATAAATACAAATATTGAGAATTTAAAGAGGTCGCGAATCAAGAGAACCGCGTTTCGACTGACCGCAGAGGCTCTACGAGGTAGAATACTAACTTGGCAATAAAAGTAAAAAAGAAATGGAGGCGAGCACCGGAGTCGAACCGGCCTAATACAGATTTGCAATCTGTTGCATCACCGCTCTGCCAACTCGCCTTACTTGAAAAAGATGGAGCGGGATATCGGGCTCGAACCGACGACCTATACCTTGGCAAGGTATCGCTCTACCAACTGAGCTAATCCCGCATCTCGTCAAGAGGTGCGTATTATAGAGGCTGGCCGCTTAGAGTCAATGCTCTATTTCTAAATATTTCTGTATAAAAATTAACCACTTAGAATTCAGCTGCTTAGATAGCTTTGCCTAGATATCTTCGCTCAGGTGCGGCCAAGCGGCGCGCAGATAGACAAACATCGACCAGAGTGTCAGCAGCGTTGCCGCATAGAGCGCCGTAATACCTGCCCAAGCACCAATTGAACCGGGCTCTAGCGCCAGTAAAACAAGGATTGCCAGCATCTGCAGAGCCGTCTTCACCTTACCGACCATCGAGACAGCCACCTGAGTGCGTTTGCCGATCTCGGCCATCCACTCACGTAATGCCGAAATGACTATCTCTCGACCGATGATGACGATCGCAGGAATCGCAGTTAATACTGGCCAGGTCGGTAACTCTCGTGAGTAGGTATCCACCAACACAACCAGTGCTGCAGCCACCATCAATTTATCAGCTACCGGATCTAGGAAGGCACCGAAGGGGCTGGACTGATCTAGCTTGCGTGCCAGATAGCCATCCAGCCAATCGGTCACTGCAGCAAGCGCGAATAGCAGCGCAGCATAAATGCGAGCGTCCTGAATCGGTAAGTAGTACACCAGTACGAAAACGGGAATCAGGATAATGCGTAGTAGCGTCAGGATATTTGGGATTTTCATGCGTTTCCATCAATCCCTAGGCTCGGGATGCAAGGCAGAATAGATCGTCTCGGCGAGACTTTTGCTTATCGTAGCAACTTTTGCAATCTCTTCAACACTGGCGGACTCAACAGCTTTTGCACTGCCGAAGTGGTTTAACAGTGCCCGACGTCGTTTCGGTCCGACACCCTCTATCCCCTCAAGTAACGATTGCTTGCGAGCTTTTGCGCGCCGCGCCCGATGCCCAGTGATGGCGAAACGGTGCGCCTCATCACGGATGTGCTGAAGTAGATGCAGCGCTAAAGAGTCTGATTGCAGGATATTTTCCTTTCCAGTCTCGCCCTCTATTAGCACTTCAAAACCGGCCTTACGGGTCGGGCCCTTAGCGATACCGATAACTCGAACTTCTTTTAAACCCAGTGTGCCCAGAACATCCATTGCCTGAGTCACCTGTCCTTTACCACCGTCAATCACGAGAATATCTGGGAGTAGCGCCTCCTCTTTCTGTAATCGACCGTAGCGCCGCTCGAGCGCTTGATGCATAGCGGCATAATCATCCCCGCCGGTGATCCCATCGATGTTGAACTTGCGATAGTCCCGTTTGAGCGGTCCATTACGATCGAAAACGACACAGGACGCGACCGTTGCCTCGCCGCTCGAGTGACTAATATCAAAACACTCGAGGCGCGATGGTACCTCTTCGAGCTTAAGCGCTTCCTGTAGTGCCAGAAAGCGGTTATACATATTCTGCTTGTTGGCCAACTGAGCCGTAAGGTTCTGCTCCGCATTAGTAACAGCCAGGCGTTGCCAAGCAGCACGCTCACCTCTAACAGACGAGGTTAGCTGCACCTTTGCACCGCGAAGCTCCGAAAGCGCTTGCGCAAGCGGCTCTTCGTCTTCAACCTGCTCAGAGGTGATAATACTGGCAGGTATCTCTCGCCCGCCACCAAGATAGAACTGGGCAACGAAGGCTGCTAGCAGCTCACTTGCACCCTCCTCTATCGATACCCGCGGGTGGTACACCCGGGAGCCGATTACCCGCCCTTGGCGCACGAATAGCGCGTGCACGCAAACGCCCCCTGGTCTTATTGCACAACCAAAGACATCAGCGTCGCCTTTTTGCCCTGAAACAAACTGCTGCTCTTGCACGTGCCGCAGCTTCTGCATTTGATCGCGTAGCTCTGCGGCTCGCTCAAACTCCAGCGCCGCTGCCGCCTCATCCATCTGCTGACTCAACTCCGACAGGACTGCAGGGTTCTTCCCCTCCAAAAACATCTTGGTGTGACGGACATCACGAGCATAATCCTCGGGCGAAACCAGACCAACACAAGGGCCCGAGCAGCGCTCTATCTGGTACTGCAAACAGGGGCGCGAGCGATTACGGAACTGGGTGTCATCACACTGACGCACTTTGAATAGTTTCTGCAGCAGGTTGAGGCTGTCGCGCACAGCTAGGCCACTCGGGAATGGCCCAAACAAGCTACCCTTGCGTTTGGATTTGCCGCGCTGAAAGCGGACAGCCGGATGATCCTCGCCATCAGTTATTAGAATGTACGGGTAGGATTTGTCGTCTCGTAGCAGAATATTGTACGGCGGGCGGTAGCTCTTGATCAGATTCTGTTCGAGTAGCAGTGCCTCGGTCTCACTGCCGGTCACAGTGACCTCGACGTTGGCAATTTTGGAGACCAGCGCCTGAGTTTTGATACTCAAGCCGGTATTGCGAAAGTAGGAGCTAACACGGTTCTTCAGGTTGCGCGCCTTGCCGACATACAACAGCTGGCCCGCGGCATCATACATCTGATAGCAGCCCGGACGTTGTGTCAGGTTTTCTAGAAACGCTTTAGGGTCAAACCCGTTATCGGCTAGTTCAGACACACGACTGCCCCTTATTCAGCGCGACTAGCTTGCATATAGAGGTGGGTTGCCTGTTGATGAATCTGATTTAGATCATCGCGAGTATCATCGGTAATACCTGCGCCCCGTGAAAGCGAGACCTCGAGGAAGGCGCTGATCTGTGCGTAGTGGTAAAGACGGTCGTCGTACCCCTCGGAGCGGGTCATTTTAGTTAAAGCGATCTGTGCGCCGTTCATCAAGATATTGTTGATGTCAGTATCGGACATGCGTGGATCGCGAGCAGTTCGCTGGCGACGCGCTTGGGCTTCGGCTTCCTGGACTTGACGCTTGGTCAATGGGGGCATCAATGCTCTCCTGTAGGGGATCTATGGGGTCGCTTGGTTCGGAATCTGCTAGTGTAGAGTTTTAACGGGATTAACCCAAGAGAGTCCCGTCTAATTAATCTTAATCCGATAGGAGATTGGTATTACTAACCGCCGTCTCACTGAGCAATTGCGCTGGCTTGCCAGTTCGTCGAATCTCACCCGATGCGAGCCCCTTGAGGTGCCAGAGGGGTTGTTAGCTTACCCTGGCATAGAGCAGCCGACAGCTGATATCAACGCTCGGCGCCTTGGGCTTCAGTTTGAGCAGCTGGTCAGAATTAGCTTAAGTATAAATCCACAAGTAACTGATATATATCCAAATATACCGATCAGAGATGGCAAATTCACCGTCGGTGAAGCGGATCTTTTACTGCGCTTCAGAAGCGTTTGGTGGCACCTTGAACTTGCACTGAAATTCTATCTGCGCGAGTTCGATACGGAGGGACTTCAAGGATATTATGGTCCCAATCGCAAAGACCGGTTCGATCTAAAGTGGCAGCATATGCTAGCCCATCAAACCAAGATATTCAGTCAGCCGGCAGCACAAAGTCTGCTTCAGAAACTTGGCATCGAACAATTAAACAGAGCTTGCCTGATTAAGGGCTGGGTGTTTCAACATCCCAATGACCTACGTAGCACCTATCCAGATCCGATAAGCCCTCATCATGCACGCGGTTGGTGGGTTCACCAAGCCGAGCTGAGCGCCTGGCTCAAAACACATCCTGCCAATGCCCGTTTTATTATTGTGGAGAAACCTTTCTGGCTCTACCCTCCTGGTCGCATTAAAGGGCGCGCGCTAGATAGCAGCTCACTCCAGCGAGAACTGGCAAAGCGCCACTCTGCAGTGCAGATCTGGGTTGTTATCGGCGAGGGCTACTCTCGCCAAGTACTAAGCCGCGGTTATGTGGTACACGACCTCTGGGGGCTAGATGGCAACTAAAACGCCGAGAGTGTTTATGCCGCAACTGCTGCCACACCTGATGATGCTGGTATGGGCCGCATTGGTCGCCTCCTCATTTCCGGTCGCCGCCGCTTTCACGCCAGAGTTATCTGCCACACTACTGGTCGCAATTCGGTTTCTTCTTGCGGGCCTGTTTTTATGGCTGATTCGCCCGCTACCTCTGCGCCACACTGCAGTTGCCTGGGCGAGCTATGCGGTACTGGGGCTCCTTCTGGGTGGTAATTTTATAATTATGTTCGTCGCATTAAGGTACAGTGCGCCGCTTAATTTGGCTGCTATATACATCACACTTCCGTTCTTCGCTTACCTTCTATCCATGTTGTTAGGGATGGAGCGATTTAGTTGGCCGCGCGCTGGGTTGCTCGCTTTGGTCGCCAGTGCCGCGCTGATCATTCTGAGCCGAGCCGATCTGGGATCTATCAGCTCAATTGAGTGGGGTTTCGGTGAGACGCTTTATTTAGGCGGCTGTATCCTAGCGGCCGGCTACAACACGTTGTCACGCTACACCACCGATCGCCACTGGATAGCAGCAGACCCCTATGCCACCACCTGTTTGAGTCTAGTTGCGGGTGGGTTACTGCTGGCAGTTCCTGATTTACTGACGGGAGACCTTGAAGCCTTTATCGCTAATTTCAACTTGCAGGATCTCTGGGCTCTCGCATACCTGACACTCTTTACCTCACTACTGAGCTTCTGGATTCTACAGATTTGCGCACTCAAACTCGCGCCAAGCATGCTCTCAGCTTACTCTTACCAAGCACCGATGCTCTATCTACTAGCAGAGCTCATGCTTGGACTCACCGAATGGCGCAATCTCTACCTTCTGGCCATCGTTCTGTTATTGTTCGGGTTTTTCCTGCTTGCGCGACAACGGACCGAATCGAGATAAACTGCCGTTTTGAGCACAAAAAAGAGGGCTAAATGCCCTCTTCTTCTGCTTTGAGATGGCGCGGCCAGCTTGGCGCGAAAGGGATGAGACTGTACTTGTCGATATTGGCCATTTTCATACCACCGTGATGGTCATATAAAAAAGGCGCGCAGTCTATTTATAGCCTCGGTTCTATGCAACAGCTCCGTTTCTGGCTTTCGTTTATTAGTTCAGTTGCTAACTGAGTCATCAGTCGCGTTGTAGACGTTTAAGCAGTGAGCTTGTATCCCAACGGTTACCGCCTATGGCCTGCACATCAGCGTAGAACTGGTCAACCAATGCAGTCACAGGGAGCTGTGCGCCGTTTGAACGTGCCTCGTCCAGCACAATGCCCAAGTCTTTTCGCATCCAGTCGACCGCAAAGCCATGGTCGTAGTGATCGTCAATCATGGTCTTGTGACGGTTAACCATCTGCCAGGACCCTGCCGCACCATGCTGGATCACATCAATAACGGCAGCGACATCCATGCCGGATTTCTGACCGAAATGGATCGCTTCAGACAGCCCCTGCACTAGACCTGCGATACAGATCTGGTTCATCATTTTGGCAAGCTGACCACTGCCGACCGCGCCCAATAGGCTATGAGATTTAGCGTATGCATCGATAACGGAAGATACATGCTGGTAAACACTCTCTTCACCGCCAATCATAATGCTCAAGGCACCATTCTCAGCACCCGCTTGACCGCCAGATACTGGCGCATCTAAGAAGCTGAGCCCTGCGTCTGAGCAAGCTGCGGCTAACGTGCGAGCCGCCTCGGCAGATGCTGTGGTGTGATCGACCAATACCGCACCCGCCGTCATGCCCGAAATTGCTCCAGCTTCGCTTGTGGTGACTGAATATAGATCCTGATCGTTACCCACACAGACAAACACCATTTCGGCGCCTACCGCTGCAGCCGCGGGGGTGTCGGCACTCGAGCCACCATATGTATCTACCCAGCTCTGGGCTTTTGCGCTTGTACGATTAAATACAGTAACGTCATGACCCGCTTTCTGAAGGTGACCCGCCATTGGGTACCCCATCGTACCAAGACCAATGAATGCAACCTTTGCCATGCTATTATCTCTTTCTTGAAATTATTGGAAACGCTGTGAGCATACGAATGACGAGCCTAATCAGACCCCTCCTTCCCTTCTTGGTAGCGCTGAGCCTCAGTGCTCAGGCAGAAAACCCACTACCAGACATAGAGTTACAGACACTTGATGGCGAATCAATGCTCCTAAGCGAAACAAGCGGTAAATTCCGTGTTATCAACTTTTGGGCGACCTGGTGTCCCCCTTGCGTAAAAGAGATGCCGTCTTTGGCTAAACTAGATGAGAAGCTTGAAGCGATCGATGGCGATGTGATCACCATCAACGTCGGTGAGCAGCAGGATCAGGTGGAAGCGTTTATTCTAGAAAACCTTGAGCCCAACAACATGACTATGCTGCTAGACCCACCGGGCAAAGCCTTTCCAGCTTTTAAGCTGAGCGGCCTGCCAATTACGGTCGTAGTAGCAGCCGATAATCAAATCCTCGATTATGCGCTGGGTGAACGTGAATGGGACTCACCCGAGATGGTCGAAGCGATTAAGGGCCTCGCCAACTAACTGATACCCATGGTTAAGTGCGACGCTCGAGCTCGGCAAGGATGTTCAACACCATCTGTGCCGAGTTCTCTGATGCGGTTTCGATGAATTGATCAAAAGAGACATTGGACTCCTGTCCAGCGATATCAGATAAGGCACGAATCACCAGGAAAGGTGTCTCGAAGCAGAAGCACGTTTGAGCGATGGCGGCAGCCTCCATTTCGGCAGCTTTCATCTGCGGGAAATTGGCGCGCGTGCGGGCCACATGCTCTGGGTCACTCATAAAGGTATCGCCGGTCGCAATTAGGCCGCGGCTACATGCTATACCACTCATCTTCTCAACCGAGGCCTCTGCCACATCCACCAAAAAAGGGTCGGCTTCGTAGGCTGCTGGCATGCGCGCCATCTGGCCAATCTCATAACCAAACACCGTTAGATCAACATCGTGGTGGCGTACCTCTGTCGAGATCACAACATCACCAACACTCAGGCTTGGATCGAAGCCGCCAGCAGAGCCGGTGTTAATCACACAGGTAGGCTTGAAGTGATCTAGTAGCAACGCAGTACCAACCGCTGCATTCACTTTACCGATACCCGATTTGAGCAGTACTACATCAAATTGGCCAATGGTGCCGGTAAAGAACAGAAAGCCTGCGATGCTCTGCTGCTGAAGGCCCGAAATGGACTTTTTAAGACACTCAATCTCCTGATCCATGGCCCCAATAAGAGCGATGTGAGCATCACCGGCTAGTTTAGATTTCAAAGAGGATAGGCCTGTTTCGGCAGCGTTTGCAGGATTCAAATCTTCAGGGCGGCTCATGGAGGTTCCTTAGTGAGCGAATAACAGTTGACTATGGTACCACCCTGATTCGAATTTGCATGCTCGGCGTCAAGTTTTCGCTACCGGATAGAGTCCCTGCCAACCAAATTGGGTAAAAAGCTCATCAACTTGGCGATCAACACTTGCCGAGAGCTTGAGCCTCGTCTCCCCTTTAGGATGTATAAATTCCAGTTCAGTCGCCATCAGTAGCAGGCGGTGAAGTTCAAAGTGCTCCCTAAACAGCCGATTGTGGCGCCCTTCGCCATATTTTGTATCCCCCACAATCGGGTGAAGAATATGTTTCATATGACGGCGTATTTGATGTTTACGCCCGGTGCTGGGTTTAACCTCAACCAAAGAGTAACGCGCCTTGGGGTAGCGCCCAATCGGTATATCCAGCTCTACTCGCCCGAGAGTGCGATAGGTTGAGACCGCCTCTTTAGCTTCTGGATTCTCTTGCGCCATAGGCTCTGCAAATTTATCTCGCTTGGGAACTAAAGCGTAATCGATAACCTCAGCATCTTGAGTCCACCCACGCACGGCTGCCAGATAGGTCTTGTTAATGCTGCGCTGCAAAAATTGGGCTTGAATGTGCTGTGTCGCCTCAAGGGTTTTACCTACCAGGATGATACCCGAAGTCGCTCTATCAAGACGATGGATAGTATGCAGTTTTGGAGCACCGGTGTAGGCCTTCAGAAGTCCCATTAAAGTCGGCTCATCAGCAGCCGTGATCCAGCTCGGGTGCACCAGCAAGCCTGCTGGTTTATTCACACCGATTAAATAGTCATCTTCAAAAACAATCTCTAAATCTATCACGCTAACTCGAGCCTCATCGCTGTTGTGGCGCACTCTAGCAGCCACTCAATCAACTGGCCAGCCAATACCCTGTTGGGTGCGTTAGATATGCGCCCAAATAAATTTGTGCACCGCACAAAAAATGTTTGACAGCTTTAAATATTGGTCATAAAGTAACCATATTGTTGCACTGCACAAAATTACCTCGCTGGGAGAAGTACCATGATCAACGAATTCAAAGACAGCATGAAACCAGTAATGGATATGGCTGAAATCAATAAAAAGACTGCTGAGAAACTGATTGCTCTACAGTCTGCTTACGTCACTGAAGTTGTTAACGCTTCACTGTCTCAGATGAAGACTCTGTCTGAAACTAAAGACCCTAAAGCGGCCCTGGATCTGCAGGTTAAGTACCTGAAAGATGCTGAGTCTAAAATGACTGAAGTTGCTGAGAAAGAGATCGCTGCCCTAGCTGAAGCTAAAGCAGAGCTCTCTACTCTAGTTGAGAAGAGCCTGACTGATCTGGCGACTGCACAGCCTTTCGCTGAATTGCAGAAGTTCATGGCTGCTAAAAGCTAATCGCTTCTAACACCAAAAACAGCCGGCCATTGAGCCGGCTTTTTTGTGGGTTGGACAGCATCGATAGACAATTACAGGCCTCAGACTCTAGAGTCTGCGCTCAGGATCATCTCGCAGTACGGCGGTGAATTGATCATTTGAGCATAGAGCGGTACAGTCCAGATGAGTAATCGTTTTGTTCCATTTAGTTTGCAGATGTAACTTTCTCAATCCCCCCAGGATATTACGCCGCTAGAGGTTGCCGATGCAGGGTCGAACAACTAAACCTAGACTTTCTGGCCAGTCCAACATGGTTGTGGTGATGTTCAATGCAGAGGATGGCCTCGTGACTTCCGTTAGCCACTCGGATTGTCCGATATCGGGATATCACCGTGATGAGATAATCGGTCATAGCATTGGCCTGCTCTTTCCCGACAGTTTTGATCATAACTATCTGCGAAATATTAGAGCCTACTTCTCCGTTGCCACCTCCGCTGATCTCGTTTTCAACGAGCGTGTTATGCTGCGCGCCAAAAGCGCTGAGAGGGTTTACGTGAGTGCAGACCTAGTCCCGCTATTTTCAGAGAACGGCGACCTGACTGGTTATCAATTGTCGCTTGAGCGTCTGAGCGACACTCCGCTTTTAGACTCTGTTCAGGCCATTGCACTCAACACCAATGCGTCTGGGGTTACGCAGCGCCTCAAAAAAGCGCTTCAATTTGCAGGTATCAACCTGTTTAAAATTGATGCCCAGACTGGAGAAGGTAGTTTTATCTATAGCGCCACTGGACAGAGCACATATCTCAAGCCAGAGCTATGGCTGCAGCTAGTCGAACCGGAGTACCGAGAGCTCGTGGCCAAATCCCACGAGCGGCCGGGACCTGCAGTAGAATATGCCTACAGGCCCAATGGCCCGGATATGCCGGTGCGCTGGTTGAGTCAGGCCATTATTGATCAGTATCGTTTGCCCGATGGACGGCTCGAAAAACTCGGGTTTTCTCGTGATATCACTAAAGAGAAGCGCTACGCTGAGCAATTACAATCGTTGGATAAACGTACCGGTGGCATTACCCACGAGGCACTGCAGTCCGTCTTTTCTGATCTAGCGGCGGCAGGCCCAGAGAAACGTTTTAGCTTCTATGCCGTTGAATTAATTGCCTATGACACAGTTCGGTGCGAACGTCAGGGAATCTCAGAATCTGAGATTCTCAGGGCTATTTATCGCAAGCTTTTTGATTTTCTTCAAACAGAAGGATCCATTGCCGGCTCTAACCTCTCGCGCGCCGGCTTTTTAGTGTTGGTTCATGCCGAGATGAGCGAGCCCTTAGGCGAGTATCTGTCAACACTTTGCGATGTTCCGCTTTACTTAAAGGACACAGCGCTAAGTTACTCAATTCGATATGTCCGTACAGACTACCCTATAGATGCTGCCAGTTTTGACTCAATTCTGGTCAATCTTCGATATACGCTCGTACGCTCCGCCCAGGAGAACAAATCGTTTAGGCGCTTCCTTCACACAGATACTGATGGCGAAAACCTTAACGGTATCGAATACATCGGAGATATTGAGTCCGCCTTCGAAGAGAATCAGCTTAAACTGCTATTGCAGCCAAAAGTTGAATCTCAATCGCCGCATCGCATCGTCGGTGCCGAAGCTTTATTGCGCTGGGAGCACCCGCGAGAGGGCCTCCTCTCACCCGATAAATTTTTGGATGTTCTGGTTAATACGCATTGGCGAAAACGCACAGCAGTGTGGGTTTTACGACGTGCCGTAGAACTTCTTTGCCAAATACAGGAGATCGATCAGCAGCAGAAACTGGCAGTCAATCTAACGGCTTACGATTTGTGTGACCTCGATGTGTTAAGCGAGTTGTGCCGTTTGGTGAATCAGGCGACGTTTGCTCCCGAGACGCTAATTATTGAACTGAGTGAATCGCAGACCCATCTGATGCCCGAGGTC
>Ga0209555_10001380_pt1 | contig 18751 bp, 17 predicted proteins | sample SaaInl85LU_5_DNA_FD_184643 | JGI IMG/M metagenome (GOLD analysis project Ga0209555, IMG submission 184643) | Marine microbial communities from expanding oxygen minimum zones in the Saanich Inlet - ESP_85LU_5_DNA (SPAdes) (version 2) | ecosystem: Environmental > Aquatic > Marine > Intertidal... | reverse complement strand
TTGAGGGTCATACAGGGAGGTCTGTTTTTCGATAGAAAAATGCCTGCCACCGCGCGGATCGGCACCCACTCCTGCAATGTACTGCCAGTTACCCCAGTTACTTGCTACATCGTAGTCGACCAACTGTTGTTCAAAGAACGCTGCGCCGTAGCGCCAATCCACCTGCAATTCGTTAACAAGACAGCTGGCTACAATTTGGCGGGCGCGATTAGAAAGATAGCCGGTGGCGCGCAACTCGTTCATCGCCGCATTGACTAGCGGGTAGGCAGTGCGACCGTGACACCAGGCGGCAAAGCGCTGCGGATAAAAACTTGTCAGCGGTGAGCGGTTTTCAATACCGCCAAAAGTGAACAACTTTTTACCGTAGCGATAACTGTAAAACTGAAAATAATCCCGCCACAATAATTCGAAAAGAATCCAATAGGTGGAATCATTGGCACCGTGTTCAGCTTCGTACTGTCTTACCTGAGCCGCCACTTGACGAGGTGAAATGACCCCGAGCGCCAGCCAGGGTGAAAATTTTGTCGAGCTCGGCCAGTCACTCAGTGCATTGCGGGTAACTTTATAACAGGCGGGTTGTGGTGAACTAAAGTAGCTTTGCAGATGTTGCCATGCTGCGGCTTTGCCGCCAACAAACCCCTCTTCACTAGGCAGAGTCGGCGGCGTCAGAGATACCTTGCTGGCAATCTGCGCATCGACCAAATAACTCTCTGCATCACTCAGATCTATCGCCGTTGGTAGATCACTCGGAGGTTGTAATGGCATCTCAAAGAGAGGCTCTACTGCGCGGCGGAATTTGGAAAAACTATTCGGCAGCTGCTCAACACTAAAGGGCAATTGGTTGGGTTGCAGCAGCGTGTGCTGCCAACCACTCTGCCAGCTAATTGATGCCGAGCTCTGGGCGACCACTTGTCGCCACTGCGACCACTCGTCCCAGCCGACCTGTTCACCCCGATAAACAGTCGTCGCAGAGCAGCGCTCTATCAGCGCACCAATCACCTTGACTGGATCGCCCTCAACTACTAGCAGGGTTTGGTCCAGCGAGGCTAACTGTTCACGCAGACAAGCCAGTGATTCCAACAAAAATTTTTCGCGGGCTGCACCTATACCGCGCAACTGATAGCGATTGCTCGCTTTTAGAGCCCTATCTACAACATAGACAAACAGTAAAGGGCGCCCCGCTTGCGCGGCGCGGCTCAGCAAATGGTTGTCATCCAGGCGCAGATCACTGCCAAACCAGTAGATGTCGCAGCTTTTAGTCATACCGGTTCTCCACTGTCGAGTTTACTCAAAAATCCCGCAGCATCAGTGGCTATCAGCTGCTGCTTCTCTACTGCCATTTTATCGTAACTGCGGTAGATCATGCCCAAGCGCGGGTTTTTTCCCAGCTGTTCGCGGTGACGCACTAAAAAATCCCAATAAAGGTAATTAAATGGGCACGCCTGATCACCGTCGCGCTGCTTAACTTTGTAGTGGCAATTCTTACAGTAATTAGACATCCGCGATATGTAAGCACCACCCGCGGCATAAGGCTTACTAGCGACTACACCACCGTCGGCAAATAACACCATCCCAGTGACATTGGGCAGCTCGACCCACTCGTAGGCATCGGCGTAGACTGCCAAGTACCAGTCGTTAACCTGCTCGGGGGAGAGGCCGGCCAACAGCGCAAAGTTGCCCAATACCATTAAACGTTGAATATGATGGGCGTAGGCGTTATCGAGGGTCTCACTGACACACAGAGACAAACAGTTCATTTTGGTTTCTGCACCCCAGTACAACGGTGGTAGTGGGCGATCTGCAGCAAAAAAGTTTTCTTCTTTGTAGGCGGGCATTTTTAGCCAATAGATACCGCGCACATACTCGCGCCAACCCAGTATCTGGCGAATAAACCCCTCCACCGCATTGAGCGGTGCGCGGCCGTTGCGGTAGGCGCGCTCGGCGGCTTCAATGCACTCTAGTGGCAGCAGCAGCCCAGAGTTGAGATAAAAACTGATGTGGCTGTGGAATAGCCAAGGTTCGCCCTCGACCATGGCATCTTGATAGTCGCCAAACAGAGGTAGCGAAAGATCGACGAAGTGCTCAAGTACCTGAAGGGCCTGATTGCGGGTAGCGGCAAAGTGAAATGGCTCGAGCGTTCCCGGATGATCGGCAAACTGCTCGGCCACTAAATCTAACACTTCCCGAGTTATATCGTCTGGGCTAAATTTGAGTGGCTCTACCCCAGCTAAATCCGCTGGCGCCGGTTTGCGGTTGTCGCTGTCGTAGTTCCAGGCGCCACCAACCGGCTGGTCACCATCGAGCAAAATCTGGTAGCGACGGCGCATTTCGCGGTAAAAATACTCCATGCGCAGTTGTTTGCGGTCCTTTGCCCAACTTGTAAAATCGTCGGTTGAGGCAAGAAAACGATCGTCCTCCAACAATTCGACCGGTATACCCAGCTCAGCCTGCCACTGCTGCATTTGCGCCAGCAATCGGTGTTCGCCGGGCTTAGTGAGAACCACTTTATCAATACCCAAGAGCTTTACTAAACGAGCCATCTCGCCAGCCAAGCTACCACTGTTATCGGCATCTTTATAGTAGCTATAGTGCACCTGCCACCCCTGCTGTCGCAGGTGCTCGGCAAAATGACGCATAGCACTGAAGAGCAGCGCTATTTTCTTTTTATGGTGTCTGACGTAACTGGCTTCGCTAGCGACCTCGCAAAAAACCAACCAATCTTGCTGTTGATCAGCATCGCGCAATGAAGCTAGGGAGTCGCTGAGTTGATCGGCCAATATAAGACGTAGAACCGCCATGGGTCTCCTCGTGTATTGCGTGTTTAGATGGTTTATTCGGGGATGACACTGCCGTCCCATGCGAGACAACGGCCATTATATTTCTGCTCTTTATCGCTCATAACATTGTCTATAACATCGAGCAGCGCATTGGCCGAGCGGGTTGGGGTAAACAGTTTTTCAGGCGCCACACCGGCCTGGAAAGGTTGGCTCAACGAGGTATTTACGGTACCTGGGTGAAGGCTGATCACTTGCAACTGAGGGGTGCGTCTGGCCAATTCAATACTGGCACACTTAATCACCATATTCAGGGCTGCCTTGCTGGCGCGATAGCTATACCACCCACCTAAACGGTTATCGCCGATACTGCCCACCCGCGCGGAGAGCGCTGCCATAACTGCGCTACTGTCGCGGCGCATTTTGTTGGCAAAGTAGCGCAGCACCAGCGCTGGACCAACGGTATTGACAGAAAACAGAGCACTCATCGCTTCACTGTTGAGCTGACTAAGCGCCTTCTCCGGCTTGTAAGCCACATCACTCTGGTTTCCGTGCAGTGTGCCCGTGGCGATAATGACTAGGTCTAATGGCTGATCAACTTGTGCAGCAGCGCTGGCAATGCTCGCTTCATCGCCTATATCTAGCGCTGCAACCTCAACTCGTGTGTCTAGCCATGGCTTTGCGGTGCGGCTGAAGCAATATAGCTTTTGCAGATCGGCACGTTGCAGAAGTGCCTCTACTAGGGCGGCACCAATACCACCAGAACCTATAATTGCAGCTCTCACGGTTATTTTTCCTTCTGCTTGTGGGAGTCGAAACGACTAAACTGGTTCTGCCTTAATACTTGGCTTACCTGCTTGGTGTAATCACTGCGACGTTCAGAGTAAGCCGTCAAATAGGGGATCAGCTTGTGTGGATCGTCTGTTTTGATACGGGCCAAACGAAAAGCTTTATAGGGACTGCCTTTAGCTAAGAGCTTGAAGTAATCGCGAATAGAATCATCTAATGAGCTATAGCGTTTCAGCCAAATAGTTTTACCGTTGCGTTTGCCCTGGGCTGCAATACGCGGCTCGTCACTGCTGTGAGACCAGACGCCAAAAACATTATTGGCCTCGCGATAAAAGCGTGAAGTACCCCAACCACTCTCTATCGCGGCTTGCGCCATAACAATACTCACTGGGTGTGGCTTCAGGGCCGCCAACAGCTGTTGATCATTGTCTGTGCCAAAGCGCTCATGCAAAAGCTTTAACTGATCGGCGGGATCTCCGATCATTATTAATTGCTCAACTGTTTCAAATCGAGTCAGCCAACTTTGATACTCTCTTTTGACGGCCGGCAATGTGGTTTGTTCAAAGCGCTGTTTTTTTAACTCAACAGGTGAGAGCTGTTCGGCCGAGATAGCTGGCCAAGCTAACGCGATGGCTAAACTAATAGCCACTCTCGACAGCAAAAAAAATGTGGATTTAAAAAGCTTCAACCCTATTGGCCACGCCACATTTGACGCAAGGTATTGTCGCGATCAGCGAAGTGATGCTTGAGAGCGCCTGCGACATGTAACACTATTCCTGCAATCAAAACGAAAGCGGTATATTCGTGAATCTCATGGCCGACACCACTCAAGAACTCACTCACCGGTATTACCTCGCCGGGTACAGCCGGATTAGGGGACCAAGCCATTAACTCAACACCAAACCACTGCAAGCCCCAGCCACTCATAGCCGCCATCAACAAACCTGAAAGTGGCATCAGCAAAGAGGCTAACAATAGTATCCACTGGGCAAGCCGGGCAACGCGACGCGTCGTTTCGGAGTGCTGCGTATTGGGCTCCGGCCAACCGATTGAGAGACGACGCAAGACTCGGTAGGCGATGAAGATGAGAAGCGTCAGCCCAAACGATATATGTAAGAGTACGGCGCCATCAAACTCTAGCTCTTCCATGACAAAGCCATAGGCGAGCATTGTCATTATGCTGATAGCGATTAGGCCGTGTAACCAGCGAGTGGTAGCCGTTAGCGGTCGATTTTCAATTTTCATGGGCAGCCCTTTTTAAATAACTCTATGACGATTACAGAGTAGGATTTTCCCCTACTAGGTAACGATAACTTATCGCTGACAACAGCGCCATCAATGCGGTTACCAGTAAAGTAGGCGCTGGCGTACCATCATGGAAGTACCCCACAGCTATACCTGCCACAGCAGCAATGCCCATCTGCAAAAAACCCATTAGTGATGCCGCAGTGCCGGCCATGTGGGCAAAAGGCGCTAAACCACCCGCCATCGCTTGGGGCATTACCATACCCACTGTCAGCGAGCAGAAGCTTACTGCAGCAATAACTCCGTAGAGGTTATAACGCCCGACTACAACGATAGCTACCAACACCAGTGCACTGGTAACCGCCAGAATAGTCCCAGCAGTCAATAGCTGATGGCCACTGAAGCGAGACCCCAGACGCCCAACTGAGAAGGTTCCGCAGACATAGCCCATCACCATGGCTGTAAAAAAGTAGCCAAAATGCTGTGGTGCTACCTGAAAATAATCGACTACCACAAAGGAAGAGCCCGAAATAAAAGCAAACAGCGCCGCATACATACAAGAGAGCGCCAAGCTGTAACCAACAAACACCTTATTGGCAAACAGATGCATAAAATTGGCCAATAATGGGCGCAGCCTAAAAGGCTGGCGGTGTTCCTCGGCGAGAGTTTCTGCCACTTTAAACTGCAATAAACTCAGCACAACTAATCCATAAAGTGCCAACAAATAAAAGGTCGACGGCCAACCAAATTTGACTATGAGATAACCACCAATTATCGGTCCAGCCGCTGGCGCTAGGCCCATCGCCGCACCCACGTATGAGAGGACGCGGGCGGCATCTTTAGGCCCGTAAAGATCGCGCACCATAGCTCGCCCCAACACTGGCCCTGCAGCACCACCGAGTGCTTGCGCAAAGCGCCAACTAATTAATTCGGCAATAGTGTCGCTACTGGCACAGCCCAACGTGGCTAATACAAAAAGTGACAGCCCTGCCAACATGAATGGCCTGCGTCCATAGCGGTCAGCCATAGGGCCATAAATGAGCTGTGCCAGTGCGAAACCGATGAGAAACACACTCAATGTCAATTGCACCTCACGGACACTGCTATCGAATTCGTCGGTTAAAGCCGGCAGTGCCGGCAAATACATATCGGTAGCCAGCGGCCCCAAAGAGACCATAGAGGTAATAATCGCCACTAAGCCGGTACCGCTGGTCAGTATCGGCGCTGTGCGCGACAATTTCATTGATTCGCTAACGATTAGAGTAACTTGCCAGGGAGCCACCACTCTCGGCTAAGCTGCACAACAATTGAGAGGGACTCCAATAGCGGTCACCGGGCTCTGCTGCGCACACTTTAATTGTCGCTAGTATCGAGTCTAACCCCACGGCATCGGCGTAGCACATCGGGCCGCCGCGATAGCGTGGAAACCCGTAGCCATTGAGCCAGATGACATCGATGTCACTGGCTCTCTCCGCTATCCCTTCCTCTAATATTCGACACCCCTCGTTTACCAAGGCGGCGATTAAACGCTGGGAAATTTGCTCTGCACTGTATTCTCGCTGAGGCACCTGATGTTGCTGTGCGGCGGCACGAATTAGCGCTACAGCTTGCTCGCTATCTGTCTTTTTTCCCTCGCTGTAATGATAAAAGCCACTCCCGCTTTTCTGCCCAAGCTGCCCTGCCTCGGCGAGTGTGTTGGCTGGCAAGAAAAACAGCGGGTCATCGATGGGCGGCTGTCGCTCACTGCGTGCTTTGTAACCAATATCAATACCCGACAAGTCAGCAACTGACAGTGGCCCCATACCCATCCCCCAAACCTGCATAGCAGCATCTACTTGCGCCGGCGTCGCGCCCTCTAGTAATAAGCGGTTGGCCTCGCGACCATATGCCGAGTACATCCGATTGCCTACGAAGCCATAGCAGACACCTACTGCTACCGCTATTTTGCCAATTTTTTTACCCACGGCCATTGCCGTTGCCAAAGTTTCTGTAGAAGTCTCTTTGCCGCGGACAACCTCTAACAACTTCATGACGTGCGCTGGAGTAAAGAAATGCATCCCGACGACACGCTCGGGATGTTGTGTGGCAGCTGCGATCTGATCGAGATCCAAGTAAGAGGTATTACTGGCCAAAATAGCACTCGGCTTACACACTTGGTCCAACTTGGAAAAAATTTGCTCCTTGACCGACATGGACTCAAATGCTGCTTCGACAACCAGATCGACATCAACAAAATCTTCGTAGTCACAACTACCAGATACGCGAGCCACAGCATTGTTCCGCTGCTGTTCGGAGAGCCGACCTTTTGCAACCGATTCATCATAGCGCTTGGCAATGGTCGCAAGACCGCGTTGGAGGTTCTCAGGACTGAGCTCCAACAATACGACATCGAGGCCTGCCGAAGCAAAACACATGGCGATACTAGACCCCATAGTCCCAGCGCCAATAACACCGACGCGTTTGACTGATTGCGGCACAGCAGATTCTATTGCGGCAACTTTGGCCGCCGTGCGCTCAGCAAAAAAAGCATGGCGCATTGCCGTAGACTGCGAGGAACTGCGGCAGCTCAAAAATAACTCTCTCTCGGCAGCCAAGCCTTGAGCAAAATTCATCGTCAAAGTATTACTGACTGATTCCAGAGCTGCGATAGGTGCTTGTTGGCCCCGCGCGCGCTTATTGAGTGCGGCTTTGGTCGTTGCAATCAGCTGTTCTTCACTGCCATCAGTCGTCACTGATCGCGCTGACAACGGTCGAACCGGCGCACCACTAGCAACCAGTTCACGAGCGTAGTCGAGTGCTGCTTGGCTTAGATCTGTGACATCTCCATCGACCAGACGATCAAAAACGCCACAACTTACCAACTCAGTGACAGCCACTGGCCTACCTGTGGTGGCCATATTGAGGGCGGTTTTAAAGCCGGCAGCACGCGGTAACCGCTGAGTACCTCCGGCGCCCGGAATGAGCCCCAAATTAACTTCGGGTAGACCCACCTTGGCGCTGGATAAGCCTATACGGTAGTGCCCCGCCAAAGCGAGTTCAAAACCACCCCCCAAAGCGGTACCGTGCACAGCGACAACAACCGGCTTTGCACAGGACTCGATGCGGTTGAGAAGATCGGGCAGGAAGGGCTCTTTAGGCGGCTGGCCAAATTCTCGCACATCGGCACCGGCAACAAATGTGCGACCGTTGCAGCCGATAACAACAACATCACATTGAGAATTAGCTTCCGCCTCATCGACGGCAGATAACAATCCCAGGCGCACTGACTCGGAAAGCGCGTTAACTGGTGGGTTATCGATTGTCACGAGAAAAATGTTATCGATTAACTGCCAATCTATCGCTTTGTCGCTCATGGGAAGGTTCCTTGCGTTGTACTTATCTTAAATGGATGAGTGGAAATGGAGTTATTTTGGCAAACCGCCAAGACGTTGGTAAAACCTATCGCTAGGTTTAGATAAAGGGCCCTGAGCATTGCTGAGTTGTTGCTCAACAAACGCCAGCGAAGGGGCCAACCATTGACGGTAGAGCCGCTGCAAAAGCTGTTGCGTCTCTAAGCCCGCCCAACCACTGGGTAACATTTTTTCCGGGAAATCAGGGTCGCGGAGCAAGATGCGACGATAGTCATGCACCATAACTGTGCGCAATAAAAACGCTATCTCTGTTGAGTTATTTGCACTCTCTGTGGTCGAGAGCAGCGGTCGGTAAAAATCCAGAAAATTTCGATAGAGCAGACTCAGCTCTTCTAACCTCCAACGCTCTTGAACCAATCTTTTTACCAGCAGCTGTGAGGTTGCTTCATCCGTTGTTGCTGAGAAAACCAAGACATCTGAGACTATATTGAGCTCTTGTAAGGTTTCGTTGAGCGAGAGACGATCGGATGAGGGGTGCGCCATCAAACCCGGTAAAAGCGTGTTATAGCCCTGCCATAGCAAACTTTTGCGCAGCGGTTCCTTGAGCTCTTCTGCGACAGCGAGCGGCAAAACCAATGTCCATGTGCCATCCCACTGAGGGTGATCAGAGGCATAGATACGCCGATTGGCTTTTTCATGCTCCGCCTTTGCACTGTCAGTGAGGCAGTAATAACTGCGCCGACCCACTTTGTTAACCTGCAACCACTCTTGTTGAACGAGACGAAATACCGCTGTGCGCACTAGCCTCTCACTAAAGCCTAGCGATTCCATGACTCGGATTACACTACCCAGCCATATCCATCCGCCATGGGCTACAACTGTATCACCGAACAGTGTGATCACCATGGATGTACAGGAAATACTTTGCGCACTGACACGCTCGGCAATGGTCTCTATATCAATTGCTTTTACAGCCACAAATTAACCCTCACTCAAAAGTGATGAATAATACGTTACCGTGGCCTGAAAACGAAACGGGGCGCTCTTGTGGCGCCCCGTCACGGTGTTCAAGTGAACCTTCAAATAGCATCAAAATCGATAACAACTCGCTGTGAAACAGGGTGAGCTTGGCAAGTTAGCACCATGCCTGCGGCTACCTCTGCTTCAGTCAGCGAGTGGTTTAAATCCATCTCCACTTCACCCTCGACGACTTTAGCTTTACATGTTGCACATACTCCCCCTTTGCATGAATAGGGCAAGTCGGCACCGTTGCGCATAGCGCCATCGAGAATGTTTTCTCCAACCATCGCCAAATCAAAATTATTGGCACGTCCAGCAACTCTAACTGTCACTTGACTCATTGCATCGGCATATTTTTCAGCGCGCTCATGATGTTTGGCAGCTACAGCCTCAGCGTCGTCTGAGGAGGCATAGAAGAGCTCGTAATGAATATTAGCCTCATCGACTCCGCTGTCGCGAAGACCTCGAGAGACTTCAGATATCATTGACTCTGGACCACAGAGGAAAAACTCGTCGGAAGTAGGAATATCAATCAAGCGCTTGGCCTGTAACTCTCCGCCTTTCTTTTTGTCTAAACGGCCGTAAAGCACTTCTGCATCCTGCTCTTCACGGCTCATGACGTTGACCCAATTAAAGCGAGTCATGTAACGGTTCTTTACGAAGTTCAATTCGTCTTTGAACATCACTGAAGCTGAGTTCTTGTTACCGTATAGCAGTGTGACGGAGCTCTTCGGCTCGCGCGATAACACCGACTTTATAATAGACAGCATAGGCGTAATGCCACTGCCCGCACAGATACACATGTAGTGCTTTTTATTTTCACTGTTTAGCTGTGTGTAAAAATTTCCTTGTGGAGGCATCACATTGAGCGAATCGCCAGCACGCAGCTGGCTGTTTGCGTAGGTAGAGAAAACACCACCATCAATTGCTTTGACAGCTACCTGTAACTTGCCATCATCGACACCAGAACAGATTGAATACGATCGACGAATAGACTCCCCACCTATATCGCTCTCCAACGTCAGATACTGCCCTTGAATAAAACTGAATGTCTCGCGCAGATTTTCTGGGACAGCGAAAGTGAGACAAACTGCAGTGTCCGTTTCTTGACGAACATCGGCTAACTGCAATTGGTGAAACTGAGTTGAACTCATAATTTGTCCTTAACAGGCACTAAATGCACTTAAAATAATCAAAAGGCTCGAGACAGTCACTACAACGATAGAGCGCCTTGCAAGCAGTAGAACCAAATTCACTGATCAGCTCGACCTCTTCACTGCGACACTGCGGGCAGCTAATTTTCTCTGCTAGCGATTTTGGTGCAGGGGGAGCAATGCCGTACTCGCGAAGTTTCTCGCGACCCTGGCTGCTCATAAAATCGGTTGTCCATGTGGGAGTTAACAGGCTAACCACTTCAACCTCTCGATAGTCTGTCGCTGCCAGCGCTTTTTCGATCTCTACGGCAATCTCAGCCATAGCAGGGCAGCCCGAGTAAGTGGGCGTAATCTCTACGGTAAGCTTATCTTCGTCAGCCTTAATATCTTGTAAAATACCCAAGTCCCACAATGAGACAACCGGTATTTCAGGATCGCTGACAGCATCGAGGAGCGCCCATAATTCTGGTAGCCGCGAACTGCTGCGACGCAACTGACGCTCGCGCTGCGCCTCTGTCACAAGGGGTATGGTTTCCATCACCACTCAACGCCGGGGTAACTGCGCTGTAAATACTGCATCTCAGAGAGCATATGGCCAAGGTGCTCGGTATGAATACCCTCGCGACCACCGACAACTTTCCAACCATCTTCAGGGCGCGACAGGGTAGCCTCTTTGAGAACCGCATCAATCTGATCACTCCATTGGCTATAGAGAGACTCTCGATCAACCGCTATGTTATTAGCAATCAACTCTCGTTCGCCAGCGGTAGCGATAAACAGCTCTTTGTGATAACCCCAAACCTCTTCGAGACCCTTCTGCATTTTTTCGTGGCTCTCTTCAGTACCATCGCCTAAACGGATAACCCAATCGCTACTGCGGCGCAAATGATAACGGCTCTCTTTGATCGCCTTTGCCGCTATCGCAGCAATCCGCTCATCGGCTGAGTTAACCAGTTGTTCAAGATAGAGAACGTTAAAGGTATCAACAATCAGGAAACGAGCCATGCTAAAAGCAAAGTCACCGCGGGGCAGCTCATTGATCAGCAAATTGGTGTAGCTGCGCGCATCGCGAAGAAAGGCTATATCATCCGCACTGCGGCCATCATCGGCGAGCTCGGCGGCGTAATCGTAAAACATTTGCGCACGGCCGATAAGGTCAAGCGCAACATTAGCTAGCGCTAAATCTTCCTCCAAGAACGGAGCGCTGTAGCACCACTCAGTCATACGTTGACCAAATATCAGCGCGTCATCGCCTTGGGCAATGCAATAATCAATTAACGGTTGGCTCACAAGAGGCCTCACTTACATATTGTTGACAGCATCGGGAAGCTGATAATGAGTGGCATGACGATAAGGCTTATCATCCATCGGATCATAAAAACTCTCAGCATCTTCTTCTTGAGACGCGACAATATCACTAGAGTTGACGACCCAGAGGCTGACTCCTTCGCTGCGCCGGGTATAACAATCGCGCGCATATTCTAGAGCTTGTTCAGCATCTTCGGCATGAAGGCTGCCGACATGCTTGTGATCAAGTCCGCGCTTAGAGCGGACAAAGACCTCAAACAATTTTAATTTTTCATCGCTGCTCATAACTGGTTCCTTGAGAAACTACCGCGCTTAGGCGGCGAGACGTTGTCGTTTTTTGCCTTCGTAGGCGCGCAGAGCATCGCGTACCCAAGCGCCTTCAGCATGCGCTTTCTTATGGTGTTCGATGCGGTCGCGGTTACAGGGACCGTCGCCGTTGATAACCCGCTGAAACTCATCCCAATCGAGCTCGCCGTGGTCGTAACTACCGCGCTCATCATTCCATTTCATATCGGGATCAGGCACTTTCAAACCCAAAAATTCAATCTGAGGCATAGACTGATCAATAAATGCCTGACGCAGCTCATCATTGCTTTTGCGCTTGATCTTCCACTTCATAGATTGCGCACTGTGCGCCGACTCACCGTCGTGGGGACCAAACATCATTAGCGCGGGCCACCACCAGCGGTTGAGAGCATCTTGTGCCATTGCTTTTTGCTCTGGGCTACCAAATGCCAATACCATCAGGCTCTCATAGCCCTGACGCTGGTGGAAACTCTCTTCTTTACAGATGCGCACCATAGCGCGCGCGTAGGGGCCGTAAGAAGTTCGCTGCAAAGTGATCTGGTTAACGATAGCTGCACCATCAACCAACCAACCGATAGCACCAATATCGGCCCAGCTCAAAGACGGGTAGTTGAAGATAGAGGCGTACTTGGCGCGACCTTCGTGAAGCGCTTCAATCAACTCTTCGCGAGTAACACCTAACGTCTCGGTGGCACTGTACAAATAGAGGGCATGTCCGCCTTCATCCTGGACTTTTGCCAGCAATACCATCTTGCGACGCAGAGTTGGAGCGCGGCTAATCCAGTTGCCTTCAGGCTGCATACCGATCACTTCAGAGTGAGCATGCTGGGACATCTGGCGTATTAAATTTTTACGGTAAGTCTCAGGCATCCAGTCCTTAGGTTCAATTTTCTGCTCTGCGTCTATACGCGCCTGGAAGGCTTGCTCAAGTTGTTCATCGTTTAGTTTGAACTGACTCATCTCATTGACCTCTCACAAATGTAATTAGACTTTGCACCACTGACCTAGCGCACTTTGTTACTACAGGCTGAAATATATGATACCAAATAAAAAACTTCAACTAAATTTTAGTATCACTTTAGTACTCAACGGTCACACCCGCTCGATGATAATAGCTATCCCTTGCCCTACCCCAATACACATAGCACATAGAGCATAGCGTCCACCGCTATTGCGGAGCTGATAAGCGGCTGTTGTCACCAGACGTGCACCACTCATACCGAGGGGGTGACCCAGCGCTATAGCGCCACCATTGGGATTAAGACGGGCGTCATCATCACTCATACCCAAGTCGCGAGTAACCGCCAGTGCCTGCGCAGCAAAAGCTTCGTTAAATTCGATGACATCCATTTGTTCTAGCGTCAAACCTGCTTTAGCCAGCACTTTGCGCGCCGCTGGCGCCGGACCAAAGCCCATAATTCTTGGCTCAAGACCGACTGTTGCCATCGCTAGCACTTTCGCCATGGGTGTCAGCTGGTGCTCACTCAATGCTTGCTCTGAGGCCATCAGCAGCGCACAGGCACCATCGTTTACACCTGAGGCATTACCCGCTGTAACACTACCCTCTGAACGAAACGGCGTACCCAGGCGCGCCAAAGACTCAATCGTAGTCTCAGGCCGGATATGCTCATCGTGTTCAACTATGCGGGGCTCACCTTTGCGTTGAGGGATAGTGACCGCAACAATCTCTTCGGCCAAACGACCACTATCGCGTGCGGCTGCAGCTAAAGCGTGGCTGCGCGCGGCAAAACTATCTTGCGCTGCGCGCTCAATGGCAAATTGTTCCGCTACGTTTTCAGCAGTTTCGGGCATTGAGTCAATACCGTATTGCTTCTTGAGCAGCTCGTTGACAAAACGCCAGCCAATTGTTGTGTCGTAAATTTCGGCATTGCGACTAAAAGCGCTGTCGGCCTTGGCCAGAACCATCGGCGCTCGCGACATAGATTCAACACCACCGGCAATTGCCAGCTCCATCTCGCCGGATTTTATCGCTCGCGCGGCACTGCCTACGGCATCCATCCCTGACCCACACAACCGATTCAGAGTCACTCCGGGCACCGTATCAGGCAGGCCAGCTAGGAGCCCAGCCATACGCGCCACATTGCGGTTGTCTTCGCCGGCCTGATTGGCACAACCGTAAAAGAGGTCTTCTACAGCAGACCAGTCAAGATTCGGATTGCGTTCTCTCAGGGCGCGAATCGGCACCGCCGCCAAGTCATCTGCGCGGACTGCACTAAGAGCGCCTCCATAACGGCCAATGGGTGTACGTATTGCGTCTACGATATAAGCATTTTTCAAAATAACTTCCTCTTAATCTGAATAGATAAATCTAATTTATACAGTCTGCTCTTTAATGACTGGCCCACCAATGCGCATCGAACGCCCACGCACTTGTCCGATAACTTGATCCATCTGATTGCGGACAACGATGTCGTAGAGACCACTGCGTTTACTTTGGTTAACTACCTGTGCCTGTGCAACCAAGCGGTCGCCACGTTTGGCGGGACGTAAAAAATCAATCGACACCCCGGCAGCCACAGCAGCCAGATTGTGTGAATTACAGGCATACGCGAAAGCCGAATCGGCTAGGGCAAAGACAAAGCCGCCGTGGCAAATATCTAAGCCGTTGACCATATCCTCACGCACGGTCATGCTCAGACGAGACCAGCCCTCTCCTACCGCTTCTATCTGCATCCCCAAGCCGGCAGAGGCCTTATCTTCAGCCCACATTGCACTAGCTGCCGCCTGTGCCAGCTGATCCGCACTGCTCGCAGAGAGATTATCGTCGCTTTCCACGTTTACTCTCCTGTAAATTGGGGTTTGCGCTTTTCCATAAAGGCGGAAACCCCTTCGCGATAATCGGCTGAACGACCCAGCTCTCGCATGGTCATTTTTTCTTGCTCCAACTGCTCGTGCAGAGCGGTTGAAAAGCTGGCATTGAGGAGCCGCTTAATATTCGCCAAGCCGCGGGTAGGCTGAGCTGCGAAATGAGCGGCCATCGCAAGCGCTTCATCCTGCAATTGGTCGTCGTCTATCGCCTTCCAAATCAACCCCCACTGCTCGGCTTGCTCGGCTGGCAATTTATCGCCCAGCAGCGCTAAACCCTTAGCGCGGGGTAAACCAACGGCACGAGGCAGATTGAAAGTGCCACCAGAATCCGGCACCAAACCGATATTGCAAAATACTTGGACAAATTTTGCCGATTTTGCTGCAAGAACAATATCGCACGCCAGCGCGATACTCGCCCCCGCCCCTGCGGCTACCCCGTTGACAGCACAGATCACCGGTTTTTGCATAGTCATGATGTTGCGGATTAATGGGTTGTAGTAGCGCTCTACCGACTCGCCTAAATCCGGTGCAGCGTCATCGGCACTGACAGCGCGATCACCTAAATCTTGGCCGGCACAGAAACCACGCCCCGCAGCGGTGAGAAGCAAGCAGCGAATAGCGCTGTCATCGCGCGCTATGGCCACAGCTGTAGCGACCTCTTCGTGCATTGCGACTGTAAAACTATTGAGCGTCTGCGGGCGGTTTAAAGTTAGAACAGCCACCCCCGCATCCACTGTAAAGTTAATATTTTCAAAGTTCATATCGATCTCCTATTATTTATTCACCCGCGCCACGATTGCCTTACGCTGCGACAGTTATGTTTAAATACCTAACCCAACATGACTCAACATTAAAAACTATGCCTTGTTTCGCCATTGAAAATCTAATACCCGTTGTCGATCCGACCGCTTTCGTCCATCCCACAGCAGTACTCATAGGGGACGTTATTATTGGCCCAAATTGCTACGTAGGGGCCAACGCGGTGCTGCGCGGCGACTTCGGTCGCATCGCGATGCATACCGGCTCCAATCTACAAGACAACTGCGTTATGCATAGCTTTCCCGGCCAAGACTGCATCATTGAGGCTGATGGCCATGTCGGCCATGGAGCTATTCTCCACGGCTGCACAGTGGGCAAAAACGCCTTAGTCGGGATGCAAAGTGTCGTCATGGACGGCGCCACCATAGGTGCCAACAGCTTTGTTGCTGCCTGCTCGTTTGTTAAAGCTGGCTTTGAGGGCGCTGAACAAGTACTCCTTATTGGTAACCCAGTGACCGTTAAACGCCCTCTCAGCGACGATGAAGTGGCGTGGAAACGCCGCGGCACTGGTGAGTATCAAACACTCACCGAGCGCTCCCTGCAAAGCCATCGTATCGTCCAACCCTTGACTGCCGAACAAACCGACCGACCGCGATTTACCGCCAGCAACCACACCCCTAAAAAAGCTGATTAACCGTCTTTGCGCACGACCAGAGTGAGAATATCGTAGAGCGCGACCATTTCCTCGTGCTGATTAATAACCTCAACGTCCCACACTACGACACCTGTGGCTTGCTCCTCATCGGGGCGTTTATCCTTGGCGATTTTCTGTTTGGCTGTAATTTTCACCTGCAGGGTGTCACCGATACCGACCGGCTCAATAAAGCGCAGATTATTAAGCCCATAGTTAGCCAGTACAGGGCCAGGCGCTGGGGATACAAACATACCTGCAGCAGCAGAGATAATAAAATAGCCGTGTGCCACTCGCTTGCCAAACAGTGAATCTTTAGCCGCCAACTCATCGAAGTGGGCGTAAAAGTGGTCACCCGATAGGCAGCCAAAATTAACAATATCCGCCTCGGTTACTGTGCGCCGATGAGTCACTAGCTGCTCACCAATCTGCAGGTCTTCAAAATAGCGACGGAATGGATGAATTTCTGTATGGATAGGTTGTGCCCCACTCATATACTGACGAGTGATAGCGGCCAATGTTGTTGGCGAACCTTGCACAGAGGTGCGTTGCATATAGTGTTTAACGGCGCGCGCACCGCCTAGCTCTTCTCCGCCACCTGCGCGACCGGGGCCGCCGTGGACTAACGTCGGCAGCGGAGAGCCATGGCCGGTAGATTCGCCAGCACAGTCGCGATTGATCACCAACATACGACCGTGATACGCGGCACAACCCAGTATCAACTCTGCAGCCTCAGCATTGTCATAGGTAAAAACGGACCCAGCCAAACTTCCTTTACCCAAACTGACCAGCTCGATAGCCTCATCGAGAGAGGTATAGGGCATCACTGTACACACGGGGCCAAATGCTTCTATCTCATGCGGAGCAGAGACCGTCAGCGGCGTGCCACAACGCAACACTGTCGGCGGATAAAACGCCCCAGCACTGCACTGCTCGCCCACTAAGTTGAGTGGCTCCTGCTCCCCACCAATTACGATTTCACAATGCTCTGCAAGCTGGGCCACTTTGTCCGCCACATCGCGCTTTTGCGCAGCTCCGAGCAGAGCGCCCATGCGCACCCCCTCTGCCGCGGGGTCGCCGACGACCACTTTAGCTAAGCGTTCACGCAGCGCATCGATAACTGGGGCGACCATTTCCTGAGGGGCAAAAACACGGCGTATGGAAGTACATTTCTGTCCAGCTTTAGTGATCATCTCTCTGACGATCTCTTTGACAAACAGCCCAAACTCTTCATCTTGATGGCCGACAGTCTGCCCCAAAATAGTGCAGTTAAGCGAATCCGCCTCCATGTTAAATGGAATACTTTTAGCAATAATATTGGGATGCGCTTTGAGCATCTGTCCGGTAGAAGCAGAGCCAGTAAAAGTCACACAGTCCTGCTCTGTCAGATGGTCAAGTAGGTCTCCTGCAGAGCCACAAATTAACTGTATGGAGCCCTCTGGAAGAATTTTTGAATCGATGATGTCGCGCACCATTGCCTCAGTTAAATAGGCAGAATCAGTCGCCGGTTTGACCACCACAGGCACACCTGCTACCAGGCTAGGTGCGATTTTCTCCAGCATGCCCCAGCAAGGGAAGTTGAATGCGTTGATATGCACAGAGACACCGCGCTTGGAAACCAAAATATGCCTAGCCGCAAAAGTGTTATTAGCCGATAGTAGCTCTGGCGCGCCCTCAACAGCAAAAGTTTCGTTGTCAAACTCGCGCCTTGCGATCCCAGAATAGCTGAACAAGGTGGCAACACCGCCTTCAATATCTACCCAGCTGTCGGCTTTGGTGGCACCGGTGGCCGCGGACAGGGCATAGAGCGCGTCTTTGCGTTCGAGGAGATATTTACCCAGATTTTTCAGCGCTGTACCGCGCTCGTGGATTGTCATAGCTCGCAGTGCTGTCCCACCCTGACGCCGACCGTACTCGAGAACTTTAGCAAAATTTATACCCCGACTACCGGTTTCACAAAGCGGCTCGCCAGTAATGGCATGGTTCAGTACTTTGCCCTGACCTTCTCCCGCTAACCACTCGCCGTAAACATAACTTTTTGTGTGAGGAACAGTACTCATTGAAATTTCTCGCTCAGTAGAATTAGCGCCGCTGCCAATTGAACGGCTTATTACCAATAATTGGGTCGAAAATTTATGATACACTTTTGTTGATTTAAGTCAATTTTGTGTATAGCATTTATTTCAAATTGCGATGGTGCTCTTAGTGAGCCTCGCCGAATAAAAATAGATTTAAGCGCCAAAGGGGTGTCGTATGTCCGAATCAGTGATCGGTTATGAAGCAATTGAGAATGCCAGTATCGATGAAATACGCGCACTCCAGCTCTCTCGGCTCAAAGAGACGCTGCATCATGTGTACAGCAATTCTCCGGTCTACAAGACCAAGTTCGATTCCCACGGCGTTCATCCCGATGATCTTCACACCCTCGAAGATCTAGCCCGATTTCCGTTCACCACTAAAGCCGACCTGCGCAATAACTATCCTTTTGGTTTGTTTTGCACGCCCATGGAACAGATTGTGCGCATT
>Ga0209555_10001372_pt1 | contig 18800 bp, 19 predicted proteins | sample SaaInl85LU_5_DNA_FD_184643 | JGI IMG/M metagenome (GOLD analysis project Ga0209555, IMG submission 184643) | Marine microbial communities from expanding oxygen minimum zones in the Saanich Inlet - ESP_85LU_5_DNA (SPAdes) (version 2) | ecosystem: Environmental > Aquatic > Marine > Intertidal... | reverse complement strand
TGGATAGAGATTCACCTATGTCTGAGTTGAAGAACGATCGCTTTCTGCGCGCCCTTCTGAAAGAGCCAGTTGATGTCACGCCTGTATGGATGATGCGTCAGGCTGGGCGTTACCTACCTGAGTACCGCGAGACGCGAGCGCGTGCCGGTGACTTTATGGGGCTGTGTGGTAACCCTGAGCTGGCATGTGAGGTGACTCTGCAGCCGCTGGAGCGTTTCCCTCTAGATGCGGCGATTCTCTTCTCCGATATTTTGACTGTGCCAGATGCAATGGGCCTGGGTCTCTACTTCGAGACGGGTGAGGGGCCGCGTTTCAAGAAGATTATTCGCTCAGAAGCAGATGTAGATTCACTGCCTATTCCCGATCCTCAAGCGGATCTCGGCTACGTGATGGATGCTGTGAAGACTATCCGTCGTGAGCTAAATGGACGCGTACCGCTGATTGGTTTCTCGGGTAGCCCTTGGACGCTAGCGACCTACATGATCGAGGGTGGCTCGAGCAAAGATTTCCGTCACATCAAAGGGATGATGTACTCAGAGCCGGCGACGTTGCATAAGCTACTCGATAAGCTGGCTGATTCAGTGATTCTCTATCTCAACGAACAGATTCGTTGTGGTGCCCAGGCAGTGCAGATCTTCGATACTTGGGGCGGCTCATTGAGTGGTCCGATGTACCTAGAGTTCTCACTCAAATATATGCAGAAGATTGTTGCGGGTCTAATTCGTGAGAATGAAGGGCGCAAAGTGCCCGTCATCATGTTTACGAAGAACGGCGGTCAATGGCTTGAGACGATGGCCGAGTCGGGCGCAGATGCGTTAGGTCTCGACTGGACCACCGATATCGGCGATGCGCGTCGTCGTGTCGGTGACAAAGTTTCGCTGCAGGGCAATATGGATCCCTCTGTGCTGTACGGCACACCTGCGCGTATTCGGGAAGAGGTTGCTCGTATTCTGGAAGGATATGGTCATGGCACCGGTCATGTGATGAACTTAGGTCACGGTATTCATCAGTTCGCTGATCCTGAGCGGGCTAAAGTCTTCGTGGAAGCTGTGCACGAGCTCAGCGGCCAGTACCACGCGTAAGTGTGCCCGCGCTTTAGTGCGGTCAGGCAGGTAGGGTTTAGAGGCTGGTTAGGTGAAGAAATTGAAGTCGCTGTTTGAAAGTAACGCCGAATGGGCGCGTAAAATTGAAGCCGCGAACCCGGATTTCTTCCCGACCCTGGCAGCCCAGCAAGCGCCGCAGTATCTCTGGATAGGCTGTGCTGATAGCCGTGTCCCAGCAAACGAGATTGTCGATCTGATGCCGGGTGAGCTATTTGTTCATCGCAATGTATCGAATTTGGTTGTGCACTCGGATATGAATTGCCTATCGGTGATTCAATACGCTGTTGAGGTCCTTAAAGTCAAAGACATCATGGTCGTAGGACATTATGGCTGCGGTGGTGTTGCCGCCTCTATGGAGGATGCGCGTCACGGTCTGATCGATAACTGGCTCTCTCATATTCGCGACGTTTACTACAATCACCGCAAGTTCCTGGGGCAGTGGGAAGCTAAGCCGCATCAGATCGATCGATTGTGTGAACTGAACGTCGTTACTCAAGCGCTGAACGTCTGCAACACAACAACAGTGACCGACGCCTGGGTGCGAGGACAGGAGCTAAACGTCCATGGTTGGATCTACGGTCTAGGTGATGGCCTGCTGCGTGATCTTGGTTTTACCGTCAGCAGCAAAGAGGATATCCGCTCAACATTTAACGATGCGGTTGAGCTGATTGAGGCTAAAGGTGAACGGATCGAAGGTCACCGCTGCAACTCTACGTGCAGCCACGGCTAAAACGGTCAAGGCCGGATGAAGATAGTACGAGCGATGTGGCCCAGAGGGCTATTTCGCGATCACCTTTGAGGGGTGGGTCGCGCAATACGCTTTGCGTACAGCGCTCGTACTCTGTTTAGAAAGACAGCTCTTGTTAAACCGCCGCTAGCGCCTGAGTCAGATCAGCGATCAGGTCATCGATATGCTCGATACCGATCGACAAACGGACCATATCTTCAGTTACACCGGCAGAGGCAAGCTCTTCAGCGTTAAGCTGGCGGTGAGTTGTTTCAGCAGGGATAGACGCTAACGACTTACAGTCGCCAATGTTCACCAGACGGGTAACGATCTCCAACGCATCGTAGAACTTACGCGTCGCTTCGCGTCCACCTTTTACGCCAAAGCTAAGAATGCCTGACGCACTACCCCCCATGTACTTCTGTGCCAGAGCATGATCCTGATGCGATGGCAGACCGGCATATTTAACCCAAGTCACCCTATCGTGTCCCTCGAGGAACTCAGCGATCTTCTGTGTGTTGCTGCAAATACGTTCCATACGCAGTGGTAGCGTCTCGATACCTTGCAGCAGTAGGAAGACGTTCATTGGCGATATTGCAGCACCGGTGTTACGCAGGGGTACCACTCGGCAACGGCCGATAAATGCCGCAGGACCAAAGGCTTCGGTGTAGACAACGCCGTGGTAAGAGACGTCGGGCGTGTTCAGTAGCGGGAAGCGATCCTTGTGTTCGGCCCATGGGAACTTACCTGAATCGACAATCACACCACCAATCGAGTTGCCGTGACCGCCAATGTATTTGGTAGCCGCCGTTACGATGATATCAGCACCCTGCTCGATAGGGCGCCAAAGTGCTGGGCTCGGTACGGTGTTATCCACTATCAATGGAATGCCGTGGCGGTGAGCAACTTCTGCCAGCGCCTCAATATCAGCAATGCGGCCGGATGGGTTACCGACAGATTCGCAGTAGAGACCTTTGGTTCTCTCATCTATCTTAGCCTCGATCGCGGCGATGTCGTTGCTTGAAACAAAGCGAACTTCAATGCCTTGGCGCGGCAGCGTATGTGCAAATAGGTTGTAGGTACCGCCGTAAAGATCGCTAGCCGAGATGATGTTGTCGCCTACCTCGGCAATCGTCTGGATCGCGTAGGTAATCGCCGCCATACCAGATGCTACTGCAAGCCCTGCAATGCCGCCTTCAAGCGCCGCAACGCGTTGCTCAAGCACATCGGTGGTTGGGTTCATAATACGGGTGTAAATATTACCGAGGACCTTCAGGTCAAACAGGTCGGCACCGTGTTGGGCATCATCAAATGCGTAAGAGGTCGTTTGGTAAATCGGTACGGCGACTGACTTGGTCGTAGGGTCTGGTTGATAGCCGGCATGCACCGCGAGGGTTTCGAGTTTCATGATAACTCCTTATTATTGATCTCTAAATTATTGTTTGTTCTGGGGTGTTGCTCGATACTGCCCTGAGAAACAGCGTCCGTAAAGCTCGGAGACTCAATGGCTAAGATCAAACAGGCATATGTATGTAACGACTGCGGTGCCGACTTCACCAAGTGGCAGGGACAGTGCACTGCCTGTAAGGCTTGGAACACACTAACTGAAGTTCGATTGGGAAGCGCTCCCGCAGGTGGCGCTCAAGCGGCGCTGCGCCGTTCGGGCTATGCCGGCGACGCTGCTAGCAAGGGTAAGGTAGTCAGCTTGAGTGAAGTTGCCCTCGCGGAGATGCCGCGCATGGGCACGGGCATTGGCGAGCTTGATCGTGTACTCGGTGGTGGGCTGGTTCCTGGGTCCGCAGTCTTGATTGGCGGTCATCCCGGTGCCGGTAAGAGTACGCTTCTGCTGCAGACGATGGCCGAGCTCGTCCGTCAGATGCCAGCGCTTTATGTTACAGGTGAAGAGTCGTTGCAGCAGGTGGCCATGCGTGGCAAGCGGCTTGGTTTGGATGTCGGCGAGCTAAAGATGCTCTCGGAGACCAACGTAGAGACGATTTGCGATGTTGCGGACCAGCTCAAACCAAAGGTAATCGTTATCGATTCTATTCAGGTGATGCATGTCGCCGATGTGCAATCCGCGCCCGGTTCAGTAGCACAGGTGCGAGAGAGTGCGGCGTACCTCACGCGCTACGCCAAGCAGACAGGCACCGTTATTTTCCTTGTAGGTCATGTCACAAAAGATGGCTCACTTGCAGGGCCTAAGGTACTCGAGCACATGATCGACTGTTCGCTGCAGCTTGAAGGCGAATCTGATAGCCGATTCCGCACACTTAGGAGCCATAAAAATCGCTTTGGTGCGGTCAATGAACTGGGCGTCTTCGCCATGGTCGAAGCGGGTCTGAAAGAGGTTAAAAATCCTAGCTCTATCTTCCTGTCGCGCGGAGAAGAGCCGCGCCCCGGCAGCGTCGTAATGGTGGTCTGGGAAGGGACCCGTCCAATGCTGGTTGAGCTGCAGGCACTCGTTGATAGTTCATATCACTCGAATCCACGTCGAGTCGCTGTGGGTATGGATCAGAACCGCCTTGCGATGCTGTTGGCCGTACTGAATCGCCATGGCGGATTGATGACGGGTGATCAAGATGTTTTTATCAACGTGGTGGGTGGCATCCGTGTAGTGGAGACGGGAGCTGATTTAGCACTGTTGTTAGCTGTGGTATCGAGTTTTAGAGATAAGGCCTTACCCGGTGATTTGATCGTGTTAGGTGAGGTCGGTCTCTCTGGCGAAATTCGGCCTGTACCCAATGGCCAGGAACGAATTCGAGAGGCGGCCAAGCACGGCTTCAAACGTGCGATCGTGCCCAAAGCTAACAAGCCCAAGGATGCTATTTCTGGGCTTGAGGTTGTCGCGGTGGATCGTCTTACACAGGCGCTTGATGCTATTTAAAGTGCCACGAGCACTGATCTAGTTTTGCACCAGCGCCTGTAAATTGCGGTGGACCAGTACCTCAGAATCGAGATTGATCTCAATTAGGCGGCACAGATGGGCGATGCTATCTGAACGGCGATTAGAGTTTTCCAAAGATATAGCGGTACAACCTTTTAAGTGCCTCTTGTAAGGTTTAGCACCTCCTAGCTTGTGTTGCGTTTAAGCGCGCTATAAAAAGGCCCCGAATTTGGGGCCCTCTTTTGTTACTTTTTATTGCTTAGCTCATGCGGCGATACTTGATGCGCTCGGGCTGGTGATCCTTACCAAAGCGTTTCTTGTAGTCCTCAGCGTACTCGCTGTAGTTGCCCTCGAAGAAGGTCACCTGTGAGTCACCTTCGTAGGCGATCATGTGAGTACAAATACGGTCGAGGAACCAACGGTCGTGCGAGATAACGACTGCAGAACCGGGGAAGGCCAGAATAGCCTCCTCGAGTGCACGCAGGGTTTCGATATCGAGGTCGTTGGTTGGTTCGTCGAGCAGCAGAACGTTGCCACCCTCTTTGAGCAGTTTCGCCATATGTAGACGGTTGCGCTCACCACCTGAAAGATCTTTCACAAACTTCTGTTGGTCTGAACCTTTGAAGTTGAAGCGACCACAGTAAGCACGTGAAGGCGTGGTGTAGTTGCCGACAGTGATCATATCCGAACCATCAGAGATCTCCTCAAAGACAGTCTTGGTACCGTCGAGCTCACGAGACTGGTTCACATAGGCAAGCTGTACTGTGGAACCTAGGTCAACACTGCCGGAATCCGGCTGCTCTTCACCGGCAATCATGCGGAAAAGTGTCGATTTACCGGCGCCGTTAGGTCCGATGATACCGACAATTGCGCCCGGCGGAATCGAAAAGTTGAGATTTTCGAACAGCAATTTGTCGCCGTACGCTTTGGTAACGTTGTTCAGTTCGATCACCTTGTCACCTAGGCGTGGGCCAGGTGGAATGTAGATCTCTTGGGTTTCGTTGCGAGTCTGGAACTCTTTCGAGTTCATCTCTTCAAACTGCTTCAGGCGAGCTTTGGATTTAGACTGGCGTCCTTTAGCGCCCTGACGTACCCACTCCAGCTCCGCTTTAATCGCCTTCTGGTGTGCCGCTTCCTGTTTGGCTTCTTGTGCAAGACGGGCATCTTTCTGCTCCAGCCAAGAGCTGTAGTTACCTTCCCAAGGGATACCGTGGCCGCGGTCGAGTTCGAGAATCCAGCCAGCCGCATTGTCGAGGAAGTAGCGGTCGTGGGTGATAGCGACCACCGTACCTGGGTACTCCTGCAGGAAGCGTTCGATCCAAGCGATCGATTCGGCATCCAAGTGGTTGGTTGGCTCGTCGAGCAGCAGCATATCGGGTTTGTCGAGCAGCAGACGGCAAAGCGCGACGCGGCGACGCTCACCACCGGATAAGTGCTTAACCTCTGCGTCCCAGGCGGGCAAGCGCATGGCATCTGCAGCGCGCTCAAGTGCAGTATCTAGGTTGTGGCCATCTTTTGCCGTGATCAGGTTTTCGAGTTCAGCCTGACGTTTAGCCAAAGCGTCAAAGTCTGCGTCCTCTTCAGCGTAAGCTGCATAAACCTGATTGAGTTCGTCCAGTGCGCCTTTAACGTCTGAAACAGCCTCTTCGATAACGTCACGAACGGTTTTAGTCTCATCTAGTTGTGGCTCCTGCGGTAGGTAACCCACATTGATGCCCGGCATTGGACGCGCTTCACCGATGTAGTCCTGATCGACGCCCGCCATGATACGTAGCAGTGTTGATTTACCGGCGCCGTTAAGGCCGAGTACACCTATCTTCGCGCCCGGAAAGAAAGAGAGAGATATATCTTTAAGAATCTCACGTTTCGGCGGAACGACTTTGCCAACGCGATTCATTGAATAGACAAACTGAGCCATTACACAACTCCTGAAAAAAATGTGCGCAGATATTAACACAGCATCGAGATTGCATGAGCAGATTTGGTAGAACCGGTGATGCTAATTCAAGTGAATCAACTCTTTTTTTCGAATATAATGTGGCGCAAATTTAAGGACCTGACGGACTTCCAGCGGTTTTGCCGCAGAAAACGTCCCCGGTCACACTACACAGAGGACTGTCATGTTTACCAAAGATATGAACATCGCCAGCTACGACCCAGAACTCTGGGGCGCAATGCAGTCAGAATCACAGCGTCAGGAAGAGCACATCGAACTGATCGCATCAGAGAACTACACCAGCCCTCGCGTGATGGAAGCTCAGGGCTCAGTGCTGACTAACAAGTACGCTGAAGGCTACCCACAGAAGCGTTATTACGGCGGTTGTGAATATGTTGACGTTGCTGAGCAGTTGGCGATCGACCGTGCGAAAGAGCTGTTTGGCGCCTCATACGCAAACGTGCAGCCGCACTCAGGTTCACAGGCAAACGCTGCAGTCTTCATGGCACTGTGTAAAGCGGGTGATACCATTCTGGGTATGAGTCTGGCACACGGTGGTCACCTGACTCACGGTGCAGCAGTCTCTTTCTCAGGTCGTATCTACAATGCTTTCCAATACGGTCTGGATGAGAACGGTGACCTGGATTACGCTGAAGTTGAGCGTCTGGCGCTTGAGCACAAGCCAAAGATGATCATTGCCGGTTTCTCTGCGTACTCACGTGTGGTTGATTGGGCTAAGTTCCGTGAAATTGCTGACAAAGTGGGTGCATTCCTGTTTGTTGATATGGCACACATTGCCGGGCTGGTTGCTGCGGGCGTCTACCCAAGCCCACTGCCGTATGCTGATGTTGTAACTACAACTACGCACAAAACACTGGGTGGCCCACGTGGTGGTTTGATTCTCTCTGCTCGCGCAGATGAAGAGCTGCAGAAAAAACTGAACTTTGCGGTATTTCCAGAGTCTCAGGGTGGCCCACTGATGCACGTTATTGCGGCTAAAGCGGTCTGCTTCAAAGAGGCGATGGAACCAGAGTGGAAGGCTTACCAGGCGCAGGTTGTTAAAAACGCTCAGGCGATGGCTGAAGTGTTCCTGTCACGCGGCTTTGATGTTGTTTCAGGCGGTACAGATGACCACCTGTTCCTGCTGAGCCTGATCGGTAAAGAGTACAGCGGCAAGGATGCAGATGCGGCGCTGGGCCGTGCCAACATCACTGTCAACAAGAACTCCGTACCGAATGACCCGCGCTCGCCGTTTGTGACTTCAGGTCTGCGGATCGGTACTCCTGCTGTAACTCGTCGCGGTTTTAAAGAGGCAGAAGTTAAGGATCTGACTAACTGGATCTGTGATGTTCTTGAGAATATCAATGACGATGCTGTTATCGCTCGCGTAAAAGAGCAGGTTAAGGCGATCTGTGCCCAATACCCTGTTTACAAGTAATACCCGAATCTGAGGTGGTTTGAGACTTAGCGCTCAACGCCTTAGAATATAGAGGGCAGCCGGTATTAGACCTGCTGCCCTTTATTGTCATGGATGACCGGTATACCCAAAGGACACAGTTGCCGTGCAACGCAAGTGCAAGCGCGGCTATACGCTCTTTAGCCACTCGACACGAGGCATGTAATGCATTGTCCATTTTGCAGCGCATCAGATACCAAGGTGATTGACTCGCGATTGATCGCCGAGGGTCAGCAGGTACGCCGTCGTCGCGAGTGTGTCTCCTGTCATGAGCGGTTCACCACCTTCGAAGAAGCCGAGTTGTTGATGCCACGTGTTGTGAAGAATGACGGCACGCGCCAGCCCTTCGATGAAGCTAAATTGCGCGGAGGTATCACCCGCGCGCTTGAGAAGCGCCCTGTCAGCGTTGAAGATATCGAGGCCTGTATCAACCGCGTTAAACAGCGCCTGCGTGCAACTGGTGAGCGTGAAATCCCCTCAGTAATTGTCGGTGAAGCTACCATGGCTGAACTGCGCAAGCTTGATCAGGTTGCTTATGTTCGGTTTGCCTCGGTCTATCGCGACTTCCAAGATATTCACGAGTTCCGCTTGGAGATTGAGCGCTTGTCTGAGGATGATGTGCCAGTCGAGACCACAGCTGCCGCAAAACCTGCCCGACGCCGTAAAGCAAAACCAGATAAAGGGCCAGAGAGCCCAGACCTGTTTGCGGAAGAGCAGTAATGACCAGATTCTCAATTGAAGATCGCCAGTTTATGGCGCGGGCCATCCAGCTTGGCTGGAAAGGGCTCTACACCACTCACCCAAATCCCCGCGTTGGCTGCGTGCTGGTTCGTGACGGCAGGATCATTGGTGAGGGGTACCACATCCGCGCCGGCGAGGGGCATGCTGAGGTGAACGCACTTAAACAGGCGGGCGATGCGCGCGGTGCAACGGCCTACGTTACACTTGAGCCTTGCAGCCACTATGGCCGCACACCACCTTGTGCCCAAGGTTTGATCGACGCCGGTATTAGGCGTGTAGTTGCCGCGATGGTTGATCCCAATCCGGAGGTAGCTGGGCGCGGCCTGCAGATGCTGCGCGATGCAGGTATCGAAGCGGACAGCGGATTGTTAGAGGATCAAGCACGCGAGCTGAATCCCGGTTTCTTGTCGCGGATGGAGCGTGGACGCCCATTTATTCGTCTGAAGTTGGCGATGAGCGTTGACGGTCGAACGGCCATGGCTAGCGGCGAATCTAAGTGGATAACTGGTGCGCAGGCGCGAGCGGATGTACAACAACTGCGTGCACGTAGTTCGGCGGTGCTGACTGGCGTGGGCTCCATTCTGCATGATAACTCGGCGCTGACTGTTCGTCCCGAGGAGTTGAGTGAAACGGTTCGCGTGCAGGTTGACCAACCCAAACCACTACGTGTGGTGTTGGATTCAAAACTGCAGACGCCGGCTCAAGCACGCATTCGAAGTTCAGATGCTCCTACTTTGATCTGTCACGCGCAAGCGCAGAACCCGGCAAACAGTGAGATGCTCAGCTTTCTGCAGGTGCCAACGGGTGCAAATAGCTTGGACCTGAATTGGTTAGTCGTACAGCTGGCTAGCGAGTACAACGTTAACGAACTGCTGGTTGAGACTGGTGCAAAGCTGGCCGGAGCCTTTGTTGAAGCTGGGTTGGTTGATGAGCTCTGGGTTTACATGGCGCCTAAGCTGATGGGTAGCAGTGCTCGTCCGTTACTCGACTTACCGCTAGATGTAATGAGTGACTCAATTGAGTTAAAATTAAAAGATATCCGCCAGTTCGGCGAAGATGTCCGCTTTATTTGGCAGCCAAACTGATGTTTACCGGAATTATTGAAGCTGTTGGCGAGATTGAGTCTGTTGCTCCGGTTGGTGGTGATCTGCGACTGCGTGTTGCCGTCGGCGCCTTGGATATGGGCGATATTGCACTGGGTGACAGTATTGCGACCAACGGAGTCTGTCTGACTGTGGTTGACTGGGATTCATCAAGTTTTACAGCGGATGTCTCGCAGGAGACTTTGGCGCACAGTCGCTTAGCCGATTTAGGGGTTGGCGAAGCCGTTAACCTGGAGAAGGCTCTGCTACCGACCACGCGTCTTGGAGGTCACCTCGTCTCCGGCCATGTAGACGGCGTTGGTGAGATCTATTCGCTAGAGCAGGATGCGCGCTCAGTTCGAATTGGTGTGGCTGCGCCCAAAAGCCTACACCGCTTTATTGCAGCTAAAGGGTCGATCACTGTTGACGGTGTTAGCCTTACAGTGAATGCGCTGAGTGCGCAGGGTTTTGAGTTAAATATCGTGCCGCATACGGCTGAGGGCACGATTATCCAGATGTATCAGATTGGACAGCAGGTACACTTGGAAGTGGATATGATCACCCGTTATTTAGAGCGTTTGCTTAGTGCTGGTGCGGGCGAGTATCAGAGTGAGAGCGGTGTAGAGCACGCTGGTTCGGGCGTCTCTATGGAATTATTGGCGAGTGCGGGTTTTCTGCGCCGCTAAGCTTGGAGAAAGCATGCAACTGAACACCACTGAAGAGCTGGTAGAGGATATTCGCCAGGGCAAGATGGTCATTCTGATGGATGATGAGGATCGCGAGAATGAGGGCGATCTGGTCATCGCTGCCGAGATGGTTCGACCTGAAGATATCAACTTCATGGCCAAACATGCTCGCGGCCTCATCTGTTTGACGCTGAGTCGCAACCACTGTGAGCAGTTGCGTCTGCCGCTGATGGTGCAGGCGAATGGTGCTGCCTACTCTACCAACTTCACCGTCTCAATTGAGGCTGCTGAAGGGGTGACAACCGGCATCTCTGCTGCGGACCGGGCACTCACAGTACGCACCGCAGTTAAGCCCGACGCCAAACCGAACGATATCGTTCAGCCGGGCCACATTTTTCCGTTAATGGCGCAGCCGGGTGGCGTATTGAGCCGCGCAGGTCACACTGAAGCGGGTGTCGACCTGGCACGCATGGCCGGGATGACAACTTCCGCAAGTGTGATCGTTGAAATCATGAATGATGACGGCACTATGGCACGTCGTCCTGAGCTCGAAGCTTTTGCCAAAGAGCACGGATTGAAGATTGGTACGATTGCCGATCTGATCCACTATCGTACTACCAACGAGACCACCGTCGTTGCCACCGATGATGGCGAGATGGATACCGACTACGGTCGTTTCAATTACCGCATCTATCGTGACGACATTCAGGGCTGCAATCACCTGGCGATGTATCAGGGTGAACTCGATGCTGACACCCCAACCATTGTGCGAGTTCATAACCGCACGGAGGTGCTTCGTGACGTGGTCGGCGTTGCCTCTGAAGATCCAAAATGGACGCTGCGTCACGCGCTCGAGCGTATCTCTCAAGAGGGCCAGGGTGTCGCATTGCTGCTGGACTCGGCAGGTAAGGTGGATCTTGGGGACGCGGTTCGCGCGCTGGATAATAGCAAACCGTCCAAAGTTAATGTCAGTGCCTCAGGCGCCTACCTGCAGGTGGGTACCGGGTCTCAGATATTGCGTGATCTGGGTATAGGCAAAATGCGCCTGCTCAGCTCACCGATGAAGTTTAATGCGATTTCAGGCTTTGATCTGGAGATCGTCGAATACATCCCTTTTGAAGAGTAAATGAATATGAGCCTAACTGTAGTTGAGGGCAACTTTGTTGCCGCAGAGGGTAAGTACACACTGGTTGTTGGTCGTTTTAACGAGTTTGTTGTAGAGAGCCTGGTTGAGGGTGCAGTTGATACCCTGAAACGTCACGGTGTAAGCGAAGAGAACATCCGCATTGTGCGCGTACCGGGTGCGTTTGAAGTACCTCTGGCGGTACAGCGTGTTGCTCAACAGAAGCGCGATGACGCCATCATTGCATTGGGTGCCGTAATTCGTGGTGGTACGCCGCACTTTGAATTTGTCTCTAACGAGAGCTCGAAAGGTGTTGCGCAGGTATCCCTGGAGTATGGAGTGCCTGTCGCTAATGGCATTCTGACAGTGAATAGCATCGAGCAGGCGATTGAGCGTTCGGGCACTAAGATGGGTAATAAAGGTGCTGAAGCAGCGCTGTCGGCGATCGAGATGGTTAGCCTGCTGCGTCAGCTAGAGGTGTAAGATGAGCGACGAGAAAGCGCCGAAAAAGCGCGTCTCCAATACGGAGAAGCGCCGCAACGCACGAAGTTACTCGCTACAGGCGCTGTACCAGTGGCAACTTGCTGGCCAACCTGCCAACGAGATCGAAGCGCAGTTCCGTGTTGATAATGATATGTCAGACACCGACGTGCCTCTGTTTTCTGAGTTGCTGCACGGTGTGATCAGCAAGCGAACTGAGCTCGATAGCCAGTTTTCTGCTTACCTAGATCGCGCACTGGATGACCTTGATCCTGTCGAACTCGCTGTATTGCGAATAGGTAGCTTCGAGCTAATTCACCGCATTGAGGTGCCTTATAAAGTTGCCATCAACGAGAGCGTGGAGTTGGCGAAGATTTTCGGTGCAACCGAGAGCCACAAATACGTGAACGGTGTACTCGATAAGCTGGCGCAGAAAGTGCGCACCCTGGAAATTAAGGCTGCTCGTCAAAAGTAATGCCCAGCGAGTTTGAGCTAATCAATTGTCACTTTGCATCAGCCGCCGTGGAGGCGGCTGATGTCTTATTGGGCCTGGGCGACGACTGCGCGTTGGTGCAGCCGCCAGCAGTAGGTGAACTGCTGGCAAACTCTACAGACAGCCTCGTTGAGGGCGTTCATTTCTTCCCCGATATCTCTGCTGAGGATCTTGCTTGGCGTCTGGTTAGTGCCTCGGTCAGCGATCTTGCGGCAATGGGTGCACGACCCCTCTGGCTCAGTTTGGCGATTACCCTGCGCGATGTTAATGAGGCTTGGTTGGCAGCATTTAGCCAGGGTCTAAAAGCGGCGCTCAACGCTTACTCAATTACTCTGATTGGTGGTGATACAACCTCCGGAACGATACGCGTGCTGACCGCGCATGTGCAGGGAGCTGTGAAACCAGAGCAGGCACTGAAGCGCAGCGGAGCGCAGGTAGGCGACCTGATCTTTGTTAGCGGTACGCTGGGTGATAGTCGTGCCGGCCTTGAGCTGTTATCAAACGCTGCTGATTCGGCGGACTATGAATTTCTGACGCAGCGCTTTTTGCGCCCGACTGCACGCGTTGAGCTGGGCCGCGGTCTGACTCAGCTGGCGAGCGCGGCAATTGATATATCTGACGGTCTGTTGGCTGATCTTTCACATATTTTGAAGGCCTCAGGTGTGGGTGCGTTAGTGCATTTGGAACAATTGCCGTTGTCGGAGTCTCTAACGGCACTCTACTCGGTGGAACAGTCGCAAAAGTGGGCAGCCACCGGCGGTGAGGACTTTGAGCTCTGCTTCACCGCGCCGGCTGGTCGAAGCGCTGAGATCCAAGCACTGTCTGAGGAAGTCGGCTTGGCGCTGACCTGTATCGGCGAGATTCGCTCGGGCAACGAGCTGCAGGTACTGTCAAAGGGAGAACCTTGGGCTGTGTCAGGCGCTAAAGGCTTTGACCATTTTGGAGAGGGAGAATCCATATGAAACATGCCCCTGCTAGTGTGTGGCGTAACCCAATTCATTTTCTCGCTTTCGGATTAGGCAGCGGTGCCGTGCCCAAAGCCCCCGGAACCTTCGGTACACTTGCGGCAATCCCGGTCTGGTATCTCTTTGCAGATCTCAGTTTGGGGTATTACCTGCTACTGCTGGTTTTGAGCTTTGCGCTAGGGTGTTGGCTTTGCGGCAAAACCTCTGAAGATCTGGGTGTGCACGACCACGGCGGGATTGTTTGGGACGAGTTCGTTGGATTATGGATTACCTATATTGCATTGCCAGAGGGCTGGGGCTGGGTGCTGATCGGATTCGTACTGTTTCGAGTGTTTGATATCCTCAAACCCTGGCCGATAGGCTGGGCTGACAAACGGGTTTCCGGCGGTCTGGGCATCATGTTGGATGATGTGCTAGCCGGCATTATGGCGCTGGGCTGCGTACAGGCGCTAAACTATCTAATGTTGTTCCAATAGATCTGAGTCGACAACACGGGCGTAAACATTCAATACACGCTTGTTTAGAGCGGCGATAAAAGGGCAACACCGGGTTGCCAAAGATGAGGTTTTAACAGTGAGTATCAACTTTGTAGCGGAATCGAAGTTACCCACCCCTTGGGGTGTGTTTCGCATGGTTGGTTTCGAAGACACCGACAGCGGTAAAGAGCACGTGGCGCTGGTTTTTGGTGAAGTAGCGGGCGATAAGCCAGTTTTGGCGCGTCTCCATTCTGAGTGTTTAACGGGCGACGCACTTTTCAGTCTGCGATGCGATTGTGGCTTTCAGCTGCAGGAAGCACTGAAACGTATCTCGGAAGAGGGCAGTGGAGTACTGCTCTACCTGCGTCAGGAGGGTCGGGGCATCGGCCTGCTGAACAAGATTCGTGCTTACAATTTGCAGGATGGCGGTTGTGATACAGTCGAAGCCAACGAGAAGCTTGGTTTTGCTGCGGACATGCGCGATTACTCAATGTGCCTTCCGATGCTTCAGCATTTAGGTATCGAAAGAGTAAATTTGATGACGAATAACCCACGCAAGGTAGCAGCGCTGACGCGCTTCGATGTTGAGGTATCTGAGCGCGTACCGCTTCAGGTGGGCAAGAACCGCTACAACGAGCACTACCTTGAGACCAAAATGGGTAAGTTGGGTCATATGATGACCGAAGTACACTTCAAGGCGGCAGAAGAGTCGACTGGCCGCTAATCACAAGCCGCGACGAACAGGCGATAGAAAGCCCAGCTGAGTTATCACTGGGCTTTTTTGTTTTAGCGCTTGGATTGTCAGAGTGCTGCTTTGACCTTGTTAACTATTGAGCCAGCATTCAGTCCCGCGATCTCGAGTTGCTCCGTGCGGCCGCCATGAGCTATCCACTCATCAGGAACGCCTGAACAAAGAACCTTCGCCTCGCTCTCCAGTTGGGCCACAAAACCAGATACCTGAGCCCCTACACCGCTGATGATTGAGTGGTCTTCAACGCAGACCAGAAGTTCATGCTCTGTGGCAAGCTGCTCAATTAATCGCAGATCCAACGGTTTAGCAAAACGCATATCAGCCAAACTAGCATCTAGGATCTGAGCCGCTTCACTTGCCTGTCCAAGCAGAGCCCCAAAATTGAGTATCGCGACGCGTTTGCCCTCACGGGCTAATCGGCCTCTGCCTAACTCATATCCGCTCGTATCACTAGAATCAACTGCAGCTCCTCCACGCGGATAACGCACTGCGGCCGGTCCGCGGTGGTTCAAACCAAACTCTAAAGCGCGCTGTTGCTCTTGGGCTGTTGCAGGCGTCATCACTACCATATTGGGCAGCGGGAGTAGCATCGACATATCAAACAGTCCGCCGTGGCTGGCACCGTCTTCTCCAACCAAACCGGCACGATCGATTGCGATCAGAACGTCCAGATTCTGCAGGGCAATATCGTGCACCACTTGATCGTAGGCGCGCTGCAGGAAGGTTGAGTAGATGGCTAGCACCGGTTTCATCCCGCTGCAGGCGAAGCCCGCTGCAAGAGTGGCGGCATGCTGTTCGGCAATCGCCACGTCGAAGTAGCGATCAGGAAACTGCTCTGAAAATTTTATCAGATCAGAGCCTTCTCGCATCGCCGGTGTAATCGCGACGATACGATCATCGATCTGTGCCCGTTCAACTAACCACTCACCGAAGTAGTTACTAAAACTTTTGGGAGACGGCGGCTGATCCTTAGGTGCAATCTTGGCAATAGCGTGATAACGCACGGGGTCTCGCTCGGCCGGAGCAAAACCGCGTCCTTTTTGAGTACGCAGATGCAGAAATTGCGGCCCTGGGGTGTTGAGGCACTCCTCTATCGCCAACAGAACTCCCTTCAGATCGTGGCCATCAATGGGGCCGCGGTATCTGAAGTTTAGGGACTCAAACAGAGTTACTGCGCTAGAGTCCCGTTTAATCTGGTCACCCGCGAGATAGGTGGCTAGCCCACCCGTGTTGGGTGAGATTGACATCGCATTGTCGTTCAAGATAACCAACAGATTGGCACGTTCATGGGCTGCATGATTCAAGGCTTCAAACGCCATGCCTGCAGTCAATGCGCCGTCGCCAATCACTGCGACGCAGTGCTGCTCTTTACCCTGCAGCCGTGCTCCGAGGGCCATACCCAGTGCTGCGCTAATTGATGTACTTGAGTGGCCGGTACCAAAACTATCAAAAGGGCTTTCATCGCGACTGGGGAAGGCGGCTAGCCCCCCTTTTTGGCGCATGCTGAGCATGGCATCACGCCTGCCGGTCAAAATTTTGTGCGGGTAGCTTTGATGACCCACATCCCAAATGAGTTGATCCTGCGGCAGCTTGAGCACTCTTAGTAGTGCGATCGTAAGCTCAACCACGCCTAGACCTGCGCCGAGGTGTCCGCCGGTCTGCCCGACGGTGTAGAGCATAAAACTGCGTACCTCTACAGCAAGTTGCTCAAGCTCACTAAAGCTCAGAGGCGCGAGGTCAGCCGGCGAATTAATCCGGTCTAGAAGCGGGGTCAGTGGGCGTTGATCGGGGAGCTGTGAGGCCATTAGTGGTCACGATCGATTACATATTTTGCCAGAGCAACTAGTGCCTGACTGCGAGAGCCAAAGGGCTCAAGAGCGGTTACGGCCTGTTGCTGCAGGTCGATCAGCCAAGCGCGACACTGCTCTGCACCGACCAGTGCAGGATAAGTTGGTTTATTGCGAGCTTGGTCTGAACCTTGGGGCTTGCCAAGGGTTGCAGTATCGCCTTCGATATCAAGAAGGTCATCCTTGATCTGGAACGCGAGACCTAGTGCCGTTCCATACTGGTGCAGCGCGGCCATCTCAGAGTCAGTTGCCTCTGCGCTGAGAGCTCCGAGCTCGAGGGCTACGCTAATCAGAGCGCCGGTTTTAGCGCTGTGCATCGCTTTGAGCTGGTCCAGAGTAAGTTGCTTCCCCACTGAGTTCAGGTCGAAGGCCTGACCATCCACCATACCTAGATCACCTGCTGCACGCGCCAGCGCCTGAACCATCTGAAGTTGTATCTGAGCAGTGGCGTTGTTACCGGGTTGGCTCAACAGCTCGAAGGACCAAGTGAGCAGAGCATCACCTGCGAGAATCGCCGTGGCTTCATCAAAAGCGATATGGCAGGTAGGTTTTCCGCGGCGCAACTCGTCGTCATCCATTGCCGGTAGGTCGTCATGGACTAGCGAGTAGCTGTGTATCGCTTCAATCGCACAGGCGGCCGAGTCGGCTTGCTCGAGAGAACCACGGCAGAATCTTGCAGCAAGGTAGACCAGTGCCGGGCGCATACGTTTTCCGCCATTGAGAAGGCTATAACGCATCGCCTCCTGCAGGCGTGGTTCTAATCCAGCTCGTTCGCTGAGACGACGATCCAGTTGAGTCTCAACGCGCTCGCGGTAGCTAGGTAAGAGTTCTGTAAGCATTAGTTGTCGCCGGAGATCCCATCGCGGTTAAGCGGTCGCTCCTCGATCGCGCCGCGGTTCTCTACCAGAACTTTTACCTTCTGCTCGGCCTGATCGAGTATGGCCTGGCAATCACGTGTCAGGCCAATACCCTCCTCAAAGGCTTTCAGGGCGTCTTCGATTGGCATATCGCCCTGTTCCATTTGTGAAACCAGTGCCTCGAGGCGCTTGAGTGAGGTTTCGAAGTCGGGCGTTTGTTCGGTATCAGCCATAGTTAAACCACTCATTCTTAAGGTTACTGAACTCATTGATCTAGCTCAGAAAATTGTCTTCAGAACTGTAAATCGATGCCGATACACAAGAAGCGGGCAAAGAGGTCTGAAGTTTTCAACTATTATACATTTACCGACAACGAATTCGGCAGGGATTTGTTGATGCTGGTTTATATATCGCGCGATATTACATAGACGTATCGCGAGAGCTGATTGAGTTTTTATTTGGATATCGCAACGCTAGTTGGTCTGTTTTCAGACACAAAAAAACCGGCAGCATGGCGCGGCCGGCTTTCTACGATTTTAAACTCTTACTTGGAGTTATCCAGGATATACTGGATTGCGGCAGTCAGCTCGCCATCAGTACAGTCCATGCAGGTGCCCATTGGAGGCATCGCACCCTTGCCTTTCTTAGCAGACGCAAGAACTGCTTCCATGCCTGGCTTCATACGCTCAGCCCAAGCTGCTGCGTCACCTGTTTTAGGTGCGCCAGCTATGCCGCTCATGTGGCACGCCAGACACTTGGTGTTGTATACAGTCGCGCCATCGCGCTCGGCCATAGCGGCTGCTGGCATCAACATAGCTGCAGCAGCCAAGCCCATCAGAGCTTTTTTCATTATTCGTATCCTCGATGTAGTTAGAAATCCTTGATCAGCGCAAAGATGCCAAGCCGATCAACATCCTTAATTTAGGCATAACTAATACGGGGAGTCCAGCCTTACAGTTCAGAGTGGCGTACACCCTTAGCCGTATCTCCTGAAGGGAGTCGCATTGCATAGCGGGCTTGCGAAGAGCGGGTGAGAGGATTATCTCAACGGCCGAGATTCCGTTCTAGCAGTTGGCTTAGTTCGGCGTGAATGCTGGGGTCGGTATGGGCCAGCTTAAGTATTGTGGCAGCACTGGCCCCTTGTGCGTGGAGGGCTTTAATTTTTGTCATCATCATCATCATCATCATCATCA
>Ga0209555_10001366_pt1 | contig 18821 bp, 29 predicted proteins | sample SaaInl85LU_5_DNA_FD_184643 | JGI IMG/M metagenome (GOLD analysis project Ga0209555, IMG submission 184643) | Marine microbial communities from expanding oxygen minimum zones in the Saanich Inlet - ESP_85LU_5_DNA (SPAdes) (version 2) | ecosystem: Environmental > Aquatic > Marine > Intertidal... | reverse complement strand
GACATCTATATTACATATAGATGCAACGAAACGTTACATGGATTTATACTTTAAACACTATGGGAATAGAAACAAAGTAATTGTAGAACTTTACTTTAAACGAAAAGTAAAGGAAATAAAAGGATAAGTTATGGAAATACTACCAAATAGATATGGTAACGATAGGGTGTACACTAAAATCGATGCTACTCATATCCGAATAATGGGTGAATCTCTTATATCAAGAGGTTCTGAAGATGAAAATGGTAATCAACTTATGTATGATTTTGAAGGAGGTCCTTGTTTAAACTTAGGGGGCACCCTTAAATTTATGGGAACCGATTTTAAAATAAAATCAATCCAATCAGAAGCAAGTGGACAGGAAAATTTAGCTTCGGTAATAGTTGAGGTAGAATTATAAATGAATAAAACAGTATTCACGGCACATATAGGAGAAACTGATGTACAAGAATGGACACAGGGAGTTGGTAAACAAATCCTTATGCCCATTCTTTTTAAGGTTGTGCAAGAATTATTAGATTCGGATGAAGATGAAATGACTGCAGCTCGTATAGAGTTCATCCTTAGAGGTAAACCAAAGGCATACGATTTCGTGGTAAAGAAAGATGGTATCGAAGATACTCTTTCTAAAATAATGGGTTGGGCTATTGATGAAGAAGAATACGAAATGTGTAGTGAAATAAAAAAAGTACAAGAAAGGTTATATAATGAAGATTTTAGTTATAGGGGATAGTTGTACAGATGTATTTATCTATGGTAGATGTGAGAGATTAAACCCAGAAGCACCTATACCTGTTTTTGAACCATCAAAAACTGTTACCAACGATGGTATGGCTGGAAATGTGGTAGCCAATCTTCGAAAACTTGGAGTGGAAAAGGTAGAGTTAGTTACCAACCACGAACAAATTACCAAGACACGATACGTAGAATATAAATCCAATCAGATGTTACTTCGTGTGGATTCTAATGATTCAGTTACCAATTCATTTGATATTAAAAAAGTAGATTTTGATTCATATGATGCAGTAGTAGTTGCTGATTACGATAAAGGATTCCTTACCAATAACGATATCAATGAAATTGGATTACGTTCTAAACTTTCTTTTATAGATACCAAAAAAGTAATTGATTTGAATAATTTCAAAGGATATACTTTTGTTAAGATGAATGAGGTAGAGTGGGAAAGGTGTCAACGATATGGGGCTGAATATGAAGATTGGAAAGATAATCTTATCGTTACCATGTCAGAACGTGGGTGTATGTATAATGGAAAATCTTACTCGGTAGATAATTCAGTTGAGGTTAGAGATTTAAGTGGAGCAGGAGATACGTGGATGGCATCGTTTGCATATGAATATATCAAAAGTGGTATAATTGATAAAGCAATTGATACTGCTAATAACAACGCAACTTTGGTGGTACAAAAACGAGGGGTTACTACAATATAATGTATTTAGATAATGTAAAATATTTATTAGATAATTTTATATTTTCAACATATAAAAAAGAATTCAGATATACTGCAACGGATGGTACGGATTTTCTAATTGCAAAGGATAATTTTTATGTATCTGATTTATTAAAATATGAATCTTATACAATACCCAATACATCAAGGACTTATCATAATTCTGAATTTATACAACTACTTAAAAAAGTGCATAATTGTACTTACATGGATTTAGATAATGCTATATTACAAGATAAACCAACCATCCTTCAAATGGAATTACATCCAGGAGAGCATAATTTTGATGCAATAATAAAACACTATTTTAGAGAATTATTCTTAGATAAACGGGTATTACATGGATTACGTAATGGTAAGGTAAGATTAGTATTATATTTTGGATTTGAAGCTGATAGCTTTTCAACAAATGAGTTTGAACCAATTGGTGTTCATAAAAATTATTACCAAATGTTTGATACTATATTTTATGAGTACTCTTTACCAAAAAATAGTATTATATTACTATCAAGTAATTCATTAGGTGATTATCAGGAAGAAATTCATTATAAAAACAGAAATAATAAATTAGGTACAATTTTTGCCAACATGTATGAACGAAATACATTTGTACACACAAAGGGTGATGTTAATTTTGATTATACCTTTGATGAACACTTGGATAATGTTCGTAATTCAAAAAGTAAAGTACTTAGAGTTAGTAGGACTCAACATTACAGTAGGGATATAATGTTGTATTATCTATATAAATCACATAATGAATTTGATACTATAATTGAACAAAATAAATTTTATGATGATATAAAATTTTTTAAAATGTTAGATAAGATTAAATCAATATCTAACAAACTTGGATTTAATACAGAACGATATTTTGAATATACTAATACTGATATATTAAATTTAAAATCAAAATTACCATATATAGCTAGTGAATATGAAAAATTAAATTTATTAGATGAAAATATTATATATTCAAATGAAACTATACCACATGATATATATTATAATTCACTATGTTCATGGGTTTCAACTTCTATACCAGATAGGAGTACCCAAGTGTTTATAAATTCTTCCACTTTCAATCCCATGTTATATTATCATCCTCTAATATTTCATGGTAATCCTAATACCAAATCTGAACTAAAACGTTGGGGATATAAAACATATGATTTTTTTACAAATGGTGGTGATTTGGATTCCATTGATGATGATATTGAAAGATTGGCTTATTCTATTAATGCAATTGATAGAATATATAATACTCCAAAGGATACTTTAATACAACTAATATCCGATAATAGAGACAGCTTTGAACATAATAGAAACTTATTATTTGAATGTAGGAGTATTGAATATACCCTTACCAATTTATATAAATTACTAAATGAATAAACCAATAACATATGCTTATTTAGAAACTACAAATTATTGTAATTTGGAGTGTTCCTTTTGTAACAGAAATGAGGTTATTGGTAAACTTCAACATATGCCGGTATCTAAATTTAAGATATTATTGGATAACATAAAACACCACCCAATAAAAGAAGCTAAGTTAATGGGAATGGGTGAACCTATGTTACATCCTCAATTTGATGAAATTTGTAAATCATTTAAAGAAATATTTCCAACTGCTAAACTAATAGTTGCTACTAATTGCCAATATACTATTACTGATTGGTTTAAAGAATCGTTAAAATATATTGATGTTCTATATTTCAGTATTGATGGTGCTCGTGAAAACTATGAGAGAGATAGACCACCTGCTAAGTGGAATAAACTACTTACCTTTTTAGAGGAATTTAAAGAAGTACCACGATATAATTGTGATGTGGTGGTAAACTATGTAGTAAACCCACAGAACGTATCCGATATTGAAGAAATTGATAAGTTACGTATTGATAATAATTTAGGTGAACTTAGATTAAACATAGCTCAAGATTGGAGTGAAGATAAATCACTACCAGGTGGATATACACAAGAACAATTACAATATTTAAAATCATGGGGTAGTAATGTAAAGGGAAAATCTGAATGGGATTTTGAAGATTGTTTTTGGGTACAAGAGGGTCTTTATACTACCGTGGAAGGTAATGTAAAAATGTGTTGTATGAACACTGCTGCTACTCCCTTTGGTAATTTATTTAAAAGCAATTTAGAAGATATTCGTTCTTCTGAAGAATTCCAAAATGTTAAAATGGGGTGTGGTAGTAATAACCCAACGTCTCATTGTAAAAATTGTTCTTATAAAGAATTAGTACCAATTTTGGAAGAAATACAGAATTCATGATAGAAAGAAAGTTTAACAAATCGGTTCCACATGATAATCTAAGACTACATTCTTCAGAACGAAATACCACATGGGGTAAACTTTTCACGGAATATAAAAAATCTTTAACTGAAGAAGATATAAAGTTTTATCCAAACACAGATGAACTTAACCCATTTGTATCTAATTTCTATGAGAATGATAATTTTTTAATGGGATTTGGTTCAGATAGATGTATTAAATATTTCTTTGAAGTAAATACCAACCCGCATTGGTTTAGAGGTAAACGCAATTTAGTAATTTCAAATCCAACTTTTCCTATGTATGGAATATATGGTCAGATGTTTGGTACTAAGATAAAAACAGTTGATTATAATATCATTAAATTTCCAATCGATAAGTTTATTAAAACTATAAATTCTAACTCAATTGTGGTTATATCGAATCCATCTTCACCTATTGGTGATATTATTCAACGAGATGATATTATACGAATTTTAGAGAAGGGGGTTCCTACTCTAATAGATGAGGCCTATATTGAATTTTCTAACCAAACAAGTTGTCTTGATTTAATAAGTACTTATTCTAACTTATATGTTACTCGTACTTTATCCAAAGCATATGGTTCAGCTGGAGTAAGATTCGGTACTATTTTTTCTCAACCAGAGAATATTAAAAAAATGAATCAATATCGAGATATGTATGAAATATCTGGACCAACTTTAAAATGGGTAAAGTTATTATGTACAAACAAAGAATTGAGTGATAAGTACATACAAGATGTAAAAGATGTTAGAGGTAGGTTATTAATTTCATTATATGAGAAGGGAATTAAATTCATTCCATCAGAATCTAATTGGTTTCATATTAGAGAATCGAATTTACCACAACTGCCAAAAAATATTGAATTTAGAAAAAATTGTGTGATACCCCATTGTGGTGATAATTGGATACGATTACAAATTACTGATAATATAAAGGATTACCAATGGATTTTAAAGTAAAAGGACATAGTGATTCAAATATCAGTATAAGGTGTAATGAAAATACTAATATAGTTGTCAAGGAATCAGCTAATATTAGATTACTAAAATCTATTAAAAAACATCAACAATTTAATAGTAACTGGTTTAAATCCCCAAAAATACATGATATATATCCTGAATTAAATCCGAATATTGCATATACGATGGATTTTATAAATGGTTATTCTTTTTTTGAATTTCTTAACTTATCTTCAAAAAATGATTTAGATAAATTCATTACAAAGTTGGAAGGATATTTTAATGAAACTATACTTGATACTATTAGAGTACCTACTAATATATTTGTTAATAAATTAAATAGTATAGATTACTATAACGAATATCACTATATATTTGAAGGTATCAAATATGTAAATATTTATACAGGCCAATGCCATGGTGATATGACTTTATCTAATATGATATTTAAAGAATATGATGTATATTTAATTGATTTTCTTGATTCATATATAGAATCACCAACAATGGATTTAATTAAGTTAAGACAAGATACTCACCTACATTGGTCTTTTAATATGATTGATACTAGGAAGGCTGATTTAATGAAATCTAAAATATCATTGAAATATATAGATACTTGGATTATTGATACTTATAATATACATGAGTATCATATTTTACAAATAATAAATTTAATTCGTATATTACCATATACACACGATACATCATTGAAAAACTTTATACAATCAAAAATTAAAATGTTATGGGAAACCCGAAAAATTTAATATTACCTTGTGCCGGTAATAGTTCTAGATTTGAAACTGATATTCCTAAATTCTTATTAGAAAACTCTAAAGATTCTAATTTATCTATGGTGTGTAGTTCTATAAAGGGATTGCCATATACTCAATTTGATAATGTATATATAGTGGTATTGGAATCTCATTGTAATTTATTTAATGTAATTGATAAATTAACACGCGATTTTTATAAACTGGGAATCTCTATTAAAATCATAAAATTAAAAACCCCAACTAAATCATCAAGTGAAACCGTATATCGGTGTATATTGGAAGAAAAAATATCAGGAGAAATTTATATAAAAGATTGTGATGATTATTTTGAAATAGATGTATTGAATCCAAATGAAATATCAGTCGTATCATTAAATGATTGTGGTAGAATCCATGCATCTAATAAATCATATGTTAAAATATCAGACCAAGATATTGTTACTACTATTGTTGAAAAAAATGTAATATCAGCTGATTTTTGTTGTGGATTATACTCATTCTTAGATGTTAATAAATTTATTAAATCTTATGAAGAATTAGAAGACACACAATATGGAGAAATTTATATATCTCATGTTATTTTTAATATGATTTTAAGTGATAATATTTTTAAAATAAACAGAGCCAGTAATTTTATAGATTGGGGAACCCAATTGGATTGGGATATATACCTAAATTCATAATATGAGAAAATACTTACCCACATTAGGAGAACTTATTGATAGATTATCAATAATTCAGATAAAAGAATTAAAGATTCCTAATCATAAAGAAGAATATTCCCAAGAAATTCGAGATATCGTACATGATATCAACGAAATCATTAAAGAGGGTGATTTTGAAGTGAATGGAGAATTCATCAGAGCAGTAGTAGTCCTTTCACAAATGAACTTACACATTTGGGTAAATGAGGATAATGCACGGGTGGGTGATAACCAAGGAAATCAATTAATGTTAACACATGGTCTAAATGGAATTAGAAATACCGCAAAAAACAAAATACAAGAAGTTGAAGGTGGTAGGAAAGATTATAAAATAGATTGTATCGCTGATGAATTTAAAGATTGGGAAATAAGTTGGTAATATGGAAACAGAAATTAGAAATAAGTTTGTTGCATTTAGATTTAAAGATAATTATATTATCTCATTAAACAAAGTAGGCACTTCATTTTTTAAACAACTATGTGATGATATTTTTAGTATAGAATTTTCTAATGGTGATATGTTTGATAATTTAAGTCATTATAATGAAATTGATACTATATTTCCTAGATTAGAAATATCTGGTAAAAATCATAATTGGCAAATAATTCAAACATCCCATAGTGGTACTCCATATGAAACAATAATTACTAAAGATTTTTTTAATAAAATAAAATATGTAATTATTAGAGAACCCATGGATAGATGTATTTCTGGAATTAATTATCTTATAATAAAATATTTTGAATTTATCGGAATTATGGAAGAGGATATTTTATCATATACCGATAATGAATTTAATGATTTAATTATAAATACTTTTTTAAAAGAATTACAAACTCCAACAGATTGGAATGAAAGTAATCACATACTTCAAAATGTTCATATCAAACCATACATTAATGATTTGAAGATATTTTTAAACGATATCACATCACCAGTTGATGAGTTCATAGATATAAATCGTTTCAGCAATTTTTCGAAAGATAATAAGTATTTTTTAAAAATATACAATCCAATAGAAATGGAAGATTTTTATTCAAGATTTCATGGATTCTATCATAGTAAAGCTGATGTAAAATCTAAAATAAAAAAAGAAACTTTTGATTTGATAATAGAAAAAATCATCCCAAAGGATTATTTAAAAGCTGATTTAAATGAATATTTTAATCAAATTATATAATAATTAAACGATGTTAACGATAGTATTTAATTCGAGACATAATATTTTTAGAACATTAGAGATGAGTGATTCGTTTTTTCTAATTTATACTAAATTTTCTAATAAAACAGAATTTTATAATTGGTTTGATAATATACTTTTAGAACTAAAGTATGGAGCTAAATTTATATTTGATTTATCACATGAAAGTCCCATACCACATGAAATATTTAATGTATATAGAGATGAAACAAATTTAAACTTTTTAGATTGGATAGTTGAATATATTGAAAAGAATGATTTAAAAAAAGATACTATTCAAGTTTGGACTGGTGCTTTAAACATTCGAGAGTTGAGCGATGATATTTATAAAAATATTTTATTTGGTAAAGTTAGATTTAATCACTACCCACATAGAAGTAGTGATTTTACTTTTTTGAGTAATAGAGAATTTGATAGAAAGTTTTCAATAATGTTTGGTAGACTTCTTGATAAAGAATATAGAATTGATATGTATAATACATTACAGAAAATTGGTATATTGGATACCGCATATTATTCTTTCAATACAATAGATACGCTTAGTGAATATCCAAAAGTTTACATGGAACCAATTACTGAAATAGAAAATATTAACTATGATTTCCCACGTTCAGGTGAAGCTTATTTTAAGAAATCACCCATTCATATCGTTATTGAAACATTTTTTTATTCATATCATAGTAGAGGTAAAATGGTATTTACTGAAAAGATATTTAGAGCAATAAACTCATGCCAACCTTTTATTTTATTTTCCACATATAAATCATTATCCAAATTGAAAGAAATGGGTTTCAAAACTTTTGACAAATGGTGGGATGAATCCTATGATTTAGAAGAAGATGATAATTTAAGATTACAAATGTTGTATAAGTTGATTGATAAACTAAATAAAAAATCAATATCTGAACTTACTGATATGTATAATGAGATGATACCTATATTAATTCATAACTTTAATCTTTCATTGAATTTAGCTGATAATTCAAAATATGGTAGTAATATCGCTGGTATATTTGAACATATAACTGGTGAGGAGAATATCGTTTACAAAATGTCTATATAATGGATTTAAAAAATAATAAATATGATGATACCATAGAGCCGAATTATTTGGGAGATGAGGGTTCAATATACTATAATTTTAAAAAAAATACATTTAGAATAAATTGTGGTTTTTGGGTAAGTTATTATTTAAAAACAACACATAAAACCAATACACAATTAATAGGTTTTTTTGATAAATTCTTAATTTATTTAAAATCAGGCTCTAAGTTAATATTGGATGGTGCAATAGAACCAGATTATGTTTTCATAAATTTGAAAGAAACTAATATTTTAGATTGTATCTTAGAATATGTTTTTAAGAATAATTTATCAGATGATTCAATACAAATATGGACAGCTGATTTTGGAATTGATACAAATACTCCAGTAAAATACCATGGTATAATAAAATCAATGGCTAAGTTTAAAAATTATCCAAATAAGGCAATTGATATTAATATTTTAAATAATCGTTTATTTGATAAAAAGTTTTTCTTATTAATGAATAACCCAACACAAATACGCCAGAAAATATATAATTTTTTACAAGATAATGTAGAAATTAAAAATAATACATATTATTCGTATAATTCAGGTGGTAACCATTCTGATTTTGAAAAGTTACATATAGAACGATATTTAAATGAACCTATTGATAAAATGAAATTTTCTAAGGATGGTGGGTTTACATTTCAATTAAAAAGTATTATACATATTGTAAGTGAAACTTTATATTGGAAGAACTTTGAAACACGAATGTTTTCCGAAAAAACATTTAGACCTATAAACTCATGCCAACCTTTTATTTTAGTAACCCATTCAAATATGCTTTCTAAATTAAAAACAGCAGGATTCAAAACTTTTGATAAATGGTGGGATGAGTCCTATGATTTAGAAGAAGATGATGATTTACGTATTCAAAAAATATTTAATTTGATATCTGAATTAAATAAAAAATCAATATCTGAACTTACTGATATGTATAATGAGATGATACCTATATTAATTCATAACTTTAATCATTTAAATAGTGATACATTACCATATGAATTTAAATGTGGTGTAGTTTTTAATGATATGTCTGAATATGAACAACAAGTATTTTTATAATGACACCAGAAGAATTCTATTGGAAAGATAAAGTAAAGAATTTAGATTTAACAGAAGTTAGATTAAATTCTCTAGGATGGGTTTTAGATTGCTATAATCGTGGTACCATTCGAAAAAGAACCATCAAACAATTAATACCCAAAGGTTCCTTGGAAAATTTACTAACTCAAATGGAAGATTTGGAGAGATACGAAGATTGTATCACTATAAAGGAATTATTAGATATAATTTATATATGAAAAAGAAAGCACTAATAACAATTGGATGTTCATTTACCGAAGGTGTTGGGTGTTATGATTATACACAATTACCTATTGGAAAGAGTGTTACTGATTTAACCGATGATGAGTTTGCTGAATATTATGGAAGTCAATTAGATAATTTTTTAGAAGGTTCATGGGGAACTCACCTTGCCAAACTATTAAACTATGATTTACATATCAATTGTGGTATTGGTGGTTCTGCAAATTCTCACCAATTAAAAAATTTCATGGATACTATGGTGGATTGGCCGGATTTATCGGAATATGAAGTATTGGTTATGTGGCAAATGACATATTCCCATAGATTTAGTTTTTATGGAAATGGTAAACCCCTTTCATATGGATTTAATAATACTAATAAGTTTGATAAATTACAAGATGAAGATATACTTGGAAATCCCAATAACTTAGTTAAGAGCTTTATTCATAGCATGGGAGATGGGTTGTTTCAAAATACATCGTTGGAATCCCTATTCCATTTAAGATGTTTAATAGAAATTTGTAAATCAAATGGTTATAATTTTTTATTTTCTACAGTTAATGATGATATTTTAGATGATACTATATCTGAATATTTAAACGAAGATTATTTGAATAAATATATAAAGATTTATGATTTAAAAAATAAAAAACATCACTCACCATTACATTCCGCATTTGAGGGTTACGAAACTGCTCATTGCGGCCACCCAACATCCGATGGGTACAAAAATCAAGCTAATGAGTATTTTAATTGGATACGTAATGTATCCGCAGAATTAATTTCTAAAAATAAAAATGTAAGATTTAAGGCAATTCCCATGAATCGAGATTATAATATAATTACTAACGGAAAACGATTAAAATAAGTTATGAGTAAGAAACGGCAAAAAGAAATTATTGAATTATTAACCAAAACTTTATTGGATGAATCTAACAAAGTGAATGGGGGTAATTCGGAGATTATTGAATCATTAACTAAAAGACTTGATAAAGTTAAAAACTGGATTAAATCTAAATAATTATGCATATTCATGTAAGTAAAAATAAATCAGATGATGGTATCTATGACTTCGTAGATATAGCACATATTCATTTTAATGGATATTTACTAAAATATGATTATTACGATTTAAATACAGATGATTATAAACAATTAACTAAAATATACGATTCTGTAATGCAAAATATACCTTGTAATTTCTATTACTTCACACTACCAACCGAATCGATTGACTGGTATAAATTTATTACATTTTATAAATTTTTAATTAATTTCTTCAATGAACGTAACTCATTGAACAAATTAAAAATATTTGATAATAATGTTGGTGCAAATCCCACATCTAATAATTCATATTATGAGCCAATACTTGGTATGTTAACTTGGAATAAGTTGAATCATAAATACATCCCAGTTAAAGATAGAATTATTGAAAAACGATTTTTATCACTAAATAGGCGTACCAAACCTCATAGATATGATTTAGTTAAATTTATAAAAACAAACAATTTAATAGATAAATTTTATTATTCATATTTAGGTAATGGTGCTGGTGATGAGTTGCGAAACATAATTGATTTTAATGATGTTTCGATTGGTAAACCAAATGATTGGGAAGTGTTAAGTGATTTTAACAGTAAAGTATTTTGTGATATCGTTACAGAGAGTGATCATCAGGATAATTTTAATAGGAATTTTGAACTATATAATGAATTATTTAAAGATGGTACTAAATTAATTCATATTACTGAAAAAATAGGTAAGCCACTGTTAATTGGCCAACCATTTCTTTTAATTGCAGGCCCACTCTATTTAAATAAATTAAAAGAACTTGGATTCAAGACATTTGATAAATGGTGGGATGAATCATATGATTTAGAAGAAGATTATATAAAACGTAGAGATATGGTTTATCGTATAATATTAGATATATATAGTTGGAGTGATGATAAATGTAATGAAGTAATGTTGGATATGGAAGATACTTTAATCCATAACCACAATTTACTAAAACAATATAAAATAAAATACATAAAATTTACAGAATTTTCATCAATTAAATTTAATTTAGAAACAAAAAAATATGAAGAAATTAGTTAGATATCCCCAAAAAGGATACATTGGTGGAGTTTGTCATGGTTTAGGTGAACATACAGGAATAGATCCGATATTATGGAGAACTTTAATGTTTTTCTTTTTAGGAGGAATTGTTTATTTAGCCCTTTGGGTAGTATTAAAAAAAGGAGAATAATATGAGTAGTAAATTTTTTGGAAATAAGTTAACACCAAACACAACGAACACACAAACTAAACTAAAAACTGGTAAAGGTAAGAATACTGTTAAACAAGTAGTGAAGAAGGCAGGCCGCGGGAAATAAATGATAAATAGTAATTCTAATGTATTGGTTTTAATTTGTGGTGAATATAGAACATTTGATGTGGCTATTAATCATTCTTGGAATCAATTTAAAACTCTTCCCAACTTCCATCTATATTTTTCAACATGGGATTTCAGTTATCAAGGAAATGATTTATTGGATATTCATTATAAAGAAGATATTAAAGAAGAATCTATTAAAAAATATTTTGATAAAGAAGTTTATGTTAATGTTATGAATTTGGAAAAAAATATGCCAAATCATAATATATCTCATTCCAAATCCCTCGAATATTCTAACGATGCAGTATCGGTACATTTAAGAAAATTAACAGACATATCCAGTCAAGGTGAATATCACTGGGATTATATAATATTAACAAGACCTGATTTATTGATATCTGATATTGATTTAATGTATGATTACAACGATGATATTATTTATACACCATATGATGCACTTTCTAGTGATACTATAATACATGATACTTTTTTTATGGGTAAATCCAAATTAATGAGAGATTTTATTTTTTACCTTGAACGAAATAATGCATATGATCATCTTAGATTAAAAACCGCACAAAATGATGGTATCTTTAAATTTAATCAGATACCAACCTTACAAACACAAATAATACGACCTAATTGTAGAAATATAAATACAAAATTAACATTTAAAATAGCTCAAGATAAATTTAGAGAATATGATATGGAAAAGGAATTAATATTTAATGAATTATATGGTAAATAGTATATTATGAGTAAATTAATTACATTAGGGTGTTCCTTTTCCCAAGGTAGTGGATGTTATGATATTGAATTATATAAATCATATAATTTAAATAATATATACTTATTTCCAGTTGAATATCATAATAAAGCAAAAAAATTATGTTTAGAAAATTCAATAGGTAAACATATTCAAGATGAGTTTGGGTTTGAAGAATATTATAATTACGCTCATGGTGGTTCATCAAATCAAACTCAAGTACTTAAATTTTTCAATAATTTGCCAGAAGGTGATGATAATACTATTTTATGGCAAATAACTTATTATGACCGTAAATCTATGTTCAAAAATAATTCATTTGATGATGCTCATTGGGGTACGGATAATTGGGTAAATTCATACTATTTAGAATTATCATCTAAACTTGGTAATAATTTAAATGAAATACAAACCAGCGAAATGATTGAACTAAAACTGTATATGAATATAATGTATGAATTTTGTAAAATTAGGGGCTGGAATTTTTATGTATGGTTTTTTAAGGATAATGAATGTGATAAATTTATAAAACAATTTCCAGAATCTAAGAAATACGTAATACCATTTGAAAACATAAATACGGATGAGATGGAATCCTATAAAGATATTACAGGAGATAATCATCCAAATCAATTTGAGTATAGAAGAATATCAAAACGTTTAATTAAAAAAATACAACTTACATATCCTACTTTTCCTAATCCTAACGAAATACCAAAAAAATGGTATTGGATAAATAAAGATATTAAATAATTATGGTAAATAACGATAGAGAATGGGATTGGTTAGATGAACTTCCCAAAGTAAGTACAACTACAACTTTAATTGAAGATTAATGGAACACATATATTTTAACGAACAATGGAACGAACCTAATGAAAAACAAAAAACCACTTTGGATAATCCTAATCATATTAGCGATATCCCTACTCCTAATCTTAATCTTCAACAAAGAACAGACATTCAAGATTATCAATTTTTCGAATGAAAATGGGGTAAGAAACACCACTCAAAACGAATATTTAGATACCATTGTTCAAGTAGGATTGGATGCCTTGGAACTCAAAGGAGTTTCGGTATTGGTTCGAGATATGGATAAAGATAGAAAAATAGGTGATTATGAGGTAGAGGCTTATATCATTGGTAGTGATAAACAATACATTATCTTTGTCAATCCTATGAGTAGAGATAAAGCACTTGAAGTTCTTTCTCATGAACTCATTCATTTATTTCAGAGTGAACGAAGAAAACTACAAAAGAGAAGTAATTATCTTATATGGGAAGGTGATACTATCCTAAACCCCAATGAGATAGAATATGGTGATAGACCGTGGGAAAAGGAAGCATTCCTTTTTGGTAGACATTTAGAAAAAGAAATAAGAGAACAATTAGTAAAATAAATTATAGATTATCTAATTAAAGATGAGATACTTGAGTATTCTGTATTGGAAAATTTAAAAAATAGAACAATAATATAAAGGTAAAATATGAAAAATTTATCAATACATAATGAAGTATATAATGATAAAATAAAAAATAAATATAGATTTAATTTATCACAAACGTCTAAGGTATTTTTTATAAACAATCCAAAAGTTGCATCTCGTTATATATGTGAGGTGGTTGGTGAAAACACAACTCGATTTTGGCTAAATTTACCAGATACAAAACTCCATTGGTATGAAAATTCGGATTTAATTAAAGATTCAAAATATGTAGATGAAATAAGAACCGATTGGGATAACATAGTAAATAATAGGAATAAAAAAGATATTGTAATCTTATATAGAGATCCTTTAAAACGATTTGTATCCGCTGTTGTTCAAGATACGCTTGGTATGATGGGTAACCACGAATCAAGAACGTTATTATACCCAACACTTAACGCACATGGATTTACAGATGGTGATGTTGATATGTTATGTCAATGGAGACAATCTGCACACCCAAGTGATTATGAATTTGTGAAAAAATACTCAATGAGCACGGATAAGAGCTCTATACCTTTAATGATGAAGCATTTATATAAAATTCATTTAAATAATTTATTAAAACGGAGTGATCCAGAATCCTCACATGCATCATCCCATTGTATTCCATTATTATATTTATTGAATTCAATCAATATTGATACGAATAAACTAAAATTTATAGATATAGATGAAACGCCGGATGAGTTAGGAAATTATTTAAAATCGATAGAAATGAATATCCCTATAAACAAGCATTCAAATAGTATATTGGGTCCGGATTTGGTATATGATATATTATTAAATGATGGTGATTTTAGATTACGTAATCTACTAAGTGCAGAGTATGTTGCTTATAATATATTAAAAACATATCACACTTAAAGTGAAACAAACCCTATTGACTTACATTATAATCAAAACAATCCCTATATGGATGAGATGGATGAAAAAACCTCGTTTATACCATAGATTATAATACTTATTCCCAATGATACTCACAATCAAACTCATAGGGACACTCATACTCTTTTATCTTATTATGAATAGACTATTTCACTACTTAGACAAATAACCCCATAATCCACGAAATGGAATCCCCAAGAACGTTATGAACAATCCCGATAGAATCAAACAAGTAATCCTTATAACCCTTATAGGAATTCTCTCTCTACTCATTACTTTACCTTATATCCTCAACTAATCTCGATATCTCAACTACGTTCGTTTGTTCGTGGGGTTCCATGAGTCGTTAAAAAAGATTTTTTCTCCCCTATTTTTTATTGATAGTATATATATTTATGTTAAAAGGAGAACAATATACTATGGAAATATGTAATAAATGTGGTGAAATAATGAAAGAAATCGTATCCGCACAAAATGGACACTACTTCGCATGTTCCAATATGGAATGTGATTATATCTTAATAAAATAGAAAGAACCTCGATTATGAAAAAATGGGTAAACAAGATAGTAACAAGAGTAAAGCAATTTAGAATAGTAGGGTATATAACCATAGGAGTAACTCTATACAAAAACGGAGTAGAATTAGAACTATTGGTACCCGAGATGTTCTTAATGATAATCTTAACCGAACTCGCATCGAGAAGAAAGAAACCAACCTCCCAAATAGATATCCAAACGAAAATCGATAAGATATTAGAAAAAGAAATGGATTAACTCAAAAGAACTTCGGTACATGAGATAATAATCAGAATAGCTCACATAGTATATAAGATACAGATAGTACATAAGAACAACATAGTACTATACTACATAAAGAACCCTATATACATAATACAATACTAGCCTCCCCTACTAGCCTCGATATACTATCTAATCCTCTATCTATAAGAGTACAAAGATAAAGTTATCAACCTCGTACTACACATAGTAGGGGAAACGAACTCAATGAGGATAAACCCTTACAACTCCCAACTTCCCAACTCACAACTCCCTACGTTCAAACACCCAATAGCTCACAAAAACACATACTGAATCCAATCCATTTTAAGGGGTTTTAAGAGGGGCTGAAATGAATCCGTACCCCAATATTACACCCTATGTGAAATAACCTCTATTATCCTCTATATAAGTGTACTAGCGAGTAGGAGGGTGATACTCTTATGGAAAGAATTGAATAACACACCCCATATCATATTAAAATGGAATATACTCTATCAAGTATATAAGCAGATATTACTATACAAATATATTACAGGGCATCATACGGATGTTTGTGTTGATGGCAAAATTTTTTCTGGCCTATTTTCACATAGTTATCAACACGTTACTAACAGCCTTATCAACATGACAACCTGTCACCTTACGGATTGTAAGTAAAACATGAGCTATTCAACGAATATGTTAATATATTGAGGATATCGTAAAAGCACACATATGGACAAATTGTCATGAAAAAGATTTGGCTATGTGGATTTTTTTTCGTATCTTTAGGGTGGCAGTGGGTGGGAGTGTATATTACAGATTGAAAGTGAAATAGTTAGCTTCTCCTTACACTTTGTTCAGGCGCATACGTGTGCGATACAATGAAGTGTAAGTGAAACCCCTTGTTGAGGTTACAATCTGTAAGTAAACCACTATGGGAGTAGGGGAGTGGGGAGCTGAGAGGGATATGAGCTACATAGGGGCTGATTACACTTGTAACACATATAGGGTTATAGTTTACAGATGTATACAGATTTGTATTATAACAGTTAATATGTAAAATAGGTTTTAACAAAACTTTAACACTTCTGATTAGGCCATACCGAAAATTTGTTGTACCTTTAGGGTGGCTGAGGGTGGGAGTTGATATAATAGAACGATTTGTGGGGGTAACTTCAAATAACGATTTTCCCCACTCAATATTTTTTCTCATCTTTGTAGTATAAGATTAAGATATAAGCGATTCTCCCATTTATAGTATTGTTACAAATGTCACAAAATAAATGAAAGAAAATTAGGATATCGCTTGTATATGTCATAAACAATTCGTATATTTACTATGTAATCAGATTGAGAGTTAAACCTTTAAAACCTAAAATTATGAACAAGATTAAAAACGTTAAAGAAACAAAAGATGGTGGAATGAGATACAACAACGTACGTATCGAGAAAGTTCCTACCGAGAACTTCAAAGAGATGGTAATGATTACCAAAGCTTCAGCGAGGCTGAAGAGTTTGATTGGTAAGAAGTACATCAACTTAGATAAGGCAGTAATTGCCATCGATGTTGTATCCTTTGATAATCTATTATCTAAGAGAAGAGTAGATGTTGAGATGATGAACTATGGTATAGTACCAATGGAATAACCCTTTAAACCCAATAAGTTATGAACAAGGTTAAAATCAAACCTCACTTCTGGATGAGGTTAAAAGAAAGATTTGGAGATGTAAACCCTAATACTATCCTTGATGTTAAAGGTTGTGGTATATGGACTATAAAGAATGTTAAGAAGTGTACCGATAAGAGATTGAAGAAGAAGTTGTTGAATGGTTCAGAAGATAGGTTCTATATAGATAACGATAATCTTGGTTACCGAATCTGTGGTAATAAAGATAAGAATGGAACGATTTGGGTAAATACTATCTATGGCATCTAAGGTGTCATAGGTACCCAAATTTTAACAAAACTTTAACATTTAGAATTTGGAGAACCCACAAAAATGTTGTATATTTACTATGTAATCAAATGAGAGATATGATAAAAGTGATGATTTTAAAAAACGAAGTAAACATTAAGACTTTGGAATGTGTAGAGAATACACTACAATCCACCTTTAACCGAGCTCATGATATAGCAGGTGGTATGTGGAATGGAACCGATAAATTTAAAGTAGTAATAAACAAATAAGAGTTATGAGAAATTACGATGAGATAATAGGAAAGTTAATCAGTTCAGCCATAGAGATGGAAAGATTCACAGTTGAAGCCGGAGAACCGATATTCGTTAGAGGTAAGATGAGAAGAATTATTGATGAAATCAGAAAGTTCGATGAGTATATGGCTTATGGTGCGGATAGTGAGTTATTCAAGGAATTGGTTGAGGTTAATAAACTTTAACAAAACTTTAACATATTGAATTTGGTAATACCGAAAATATGTTGTATATTTACTATGTAATGTGATTGAGATGTGACTCTAGCGTTACTTAACCTTAAAAAAATAAAAGATATGTACAAGTTATTAGTAAGATGGATGGACAACCAAGTAATGGAAAGAACAATCACGGATGTGGCCCAACTAAGAGGTATCATTAACTCGGTAAAGGGAGGAGTAGTATTCGCTACACTATTATCCCCAAGTGGAGTAACTAAGGAAATCACCGAACACTTCAACAAGTAAGATATATTGGTCTATGGTGTAATGGTAACACAACT